>OOAC01002140.1_pt1 | contig 11614 bp, 13 predicted proteins | sample 1671041 | NCBI WGS metagenome assembly OOAC01 (sample SAMN06348116, study PRJEB24527) | human gut metagenome | biome: human gut; feature: ankylosing spondylitis patient; material: feces | host: Homo sapiens | place: China | collected 2015-10 | reverse complement strand
CTCACCACCCGAATCTCTACGCTGTCTATCTGACCAACCACGGCTGCGGCCCGGACACCATGCTCTCACACCTGTTCAAGCAGGAGATGGGCGATAAACCCTACCTGCAAATCGAAGTGGATGAGCATTTTTCCAATGTGGGTGTCATCACTCGCATTGAAGCGTTCCTGAACAGCTTGCAACACCGCCCGGCGGTGGCTCTGCCGACAGATTTCAACATCGAGCAGGTCGATATGAGCGATGTCCAGATTGGCGATGCTGCCCTCTTCATAAGAAATGAGCTCCTTCAGTTCGGTGGGCTGGCCTGCCTTGATGATGTTGTTCATGGTAAAATTCTCCTTTTTCAAAATGATTTCGGTATAGATCGTTCCACTGTCGGTTTTTGTGCCGCACAGTGTTTTCGGCGGTACATACAGCACTTCTCCGGGTTTGACAGACACTTCCTGCCCATCGACTCCCAGAAGAAACTTGCCGTTTCCCTCACCACCCAGATAAAGAGTGGTGCAGTCATAGTATTCCGGGGTAATAGAAGTGCCTGCGCCCAAGGAAAACCATGTTACCGGCACTCCATAGCCCAGTCCGGAAGGTCGGGAAACGGTCATAGCATCCCGGATCGGGCGAACCTGGGAAAGTGTAAAAGGGACATTGTTCATACAGCAGTTTCCTCCCGTAGAGCAACCGGAACGATGCTGCGCACCGACCGCCCCTGATAATGCAGTTCATCCACCAGCACCTGAACATCAAAAGAATACGAGATGTTCTCCTCGTTCAAGATCTCCACAGCTGGACCGTAGAAAAATTCGCCTTTGCGGTTCAGCATCAGGGCTTCGTCCGCTACGCTCATGGCATTGGTGGGATAGTGGGTATTCATGATGGCACTGATGCCGGATTCATGCGCCAGCCGCTCCACCATATTCAGCACTAAGATCTGATTGTGGAAATCCAGACCGGTTTCCGGCTCGTCCAGAATGATGAGCTTCGGCTCATTGATGAGGGCACGGGCAATGAGCACCATTTGTAGTTCACCGCCGCTCATCCGGTTGCAGTCCTTGTTGGCAAGACGGGTGATCCCCACTCGTTCCATCATGGCTTCCGCCATTTCGATTTCCTCTTTGCCGGGTTGCTGAAAGGTTCCGAGATGCGCACTGCGCCCCAGCAGAACCATTTCCAGACCGGTGTAGGAAAAAGCGAAGCCGCGAGACTGCGGAATGTAGGAGATGGTACTCCAGACATCCTTCGGCTTGAGGGTGTGAATGTCCTTCCCATAAAGCAGAGTCTTGCCGCTGTGCCATGGCAGCAGACCGATCATGCACTTGAGCAGGGTGGTTTTACCAATGCCGTTTGGACCAAGAATCGCAAGGATGTGACCTTCTTCCAGACGCAAATTGATATTTTCGAGAATCACAGGCTGCTTCGGGTAGCCGAAGCAGCCGTTCTGCACTTCCAAGATCATTGCAGATTGCTCCTTGTTTTATTCAACAGAGAAATAAACGCCGGTGCACCGATGATAGCGGTGAGGATGGAAAGAGGCAGCTCGATAATGCTGATGCTGCGGGACAGGGTATCGATCAGGATCATAAAGCTGGCTCCCAGACTGAGACTGAGGGGCACCACATAACGGTTGTTGCTTCCAACCAGCATCCGGGATGCGTGCGGGATCAGCAGACCAATCCAGCCCACCTGACCGCACATGGAAACGGCTGAAGCCGTGACCAGCGTAGATGCAACAATAAACAGCATGTGTTCAAGGCAGAGGACTTCCAGAAGGCATTCGATACCCTTGCAGACCGCAACAGCGGCGCTGGCAAGGTGGTGCTGACCTTCGCCTGAGATCAAGTGCCCCTTACATTATAAAAAGATAAACAAAAAGGAGCTGCTGCACAGTGTTTGTGCGGCGGCTCTTTTTTTGCCTGCGGAGGACTTGACAAGAATGATATAAAGTGATATGATTTTGATATCACAAAGAAACGCTTCCGCACCCTGTGAAGGAGGGAACTGTTATGGAAGAGAAAATTCTGCAGACCAAAAAGAACGGCATGGTTATGCTGCTGCTCACCCTGCTGGGCTATGCTTTTACCGTCCTGCTGTTTTTCTACAGCATCATTCTGCTGGACGAAAGCCTGTTTCCGGGCATCCTGCTCACGATCCTGTCCATCGCATACTGGGTGGCGGGCATCTTCCTGCTCTGCGGCCTGAAGGTGTTAAAGCCCCAGGAAGCACTGGTGCTCACCCTGTTCGGCGATTACATCAGCACCCTGAAGGGACAGGGGTTTTACTGGGTGAACCCCTTCTGCACCGCGGTGAACCCGGCAGCTGGCACCAAACTGAGCCAGAGCGGCGATGTGAACAGCGGCGAAACCGGCATGGCGGCCCTGCTTAAGGCAGGTAACAGCAGTTCCCAGACCGCAGAATCGACCAGCAAGAAGATCTCGCTCAAAATGATGACCCTCAACAACTCCCGCCAGAAGATCAACGATTGTCTGGGCAACCCGGTGGAGATCGGCATTGCGGTCATCTGGCGCGTGACCGATACCGCAAAGGCCGTATTCAATGTGGACAACTACAAGGAGTACCTCTCCCTGCAGTGCGACAGCGCTCTGCGCAATGTGGTGCGCGTTTACCCCTATGATGTGGCTCCCAATGTGGACACCACCGGCGACGGCGTAGCCGATGAGGGCAGTCTGCGCGGCTCCTCGGAGGTGGTAGCCGCCCGCATCCGGGACGAGATCCAGAAGAATGTAGCCGAGGCCGGCATCGAGGTAGTGGAAGCCCGCATCACCTATCTGGCCTATGCGCCGGAGATCGCAGCCGTGATGCTGCAGCGCCAGCAGGCAAGTGCCATCATCGATGCCCGCAAGATGATCGTGGACGGTGCTGTGGGCATGGTGGAAATGGCCCTTGAACGCCTGAATGAGAACAAGGTAGTGGAGCTGGACGACGAGCGCAAGGCGGCAATGGTCTCCAACCTGCTGGTGGTGCTGTGCGGCAACCGTGATGCCCAGCCCATCGTGAACAGCGGCAGCCTGTACTGATGGCAGAACCAAAAAAGCAGGTGCCCCTGCGCCTGAACGCGAAGCTCTACGATGCCCTTGCCGCCTGGGCCGAAGATGACTTCCGCTCGGTGAACGGGCAGATCGAATATCTGCTGACGGAGTGCGTGCGGCAGCGCAAAAAGAACGGCAAGTATGTCTCGGACCAGATCGATGTGCCGCCTGAACTGGATATCAAATAAAATACCAATTGGCCCCGGCTGTGCGGATGAACTCTGCATGGCCGGGGTTTGTGTTTATCTGTGGCTCCCTAAAGGCTGAAAATGCGAAATTTCCTGCCGGAAAATAACGAAAATACATTGACAGTTGCACACCTGTGACGATATAATAGACCAAGGAATATCTTTCTGTGGCAATGGAAAGACCTTCCCGCAGAAAACTATATTCCGAAGAAAAGAGGGAAGCTTACCCGCTTGAACAGACAAAAACAACATCGTGGTGCCGCTGCTGCGCTGGCTGTGCTGGTGCTGGCAGCTGTACTGTTTTTTGTGGGCGGAAGCTGGCTGGAAAAGCGCAGCCAAAAGCCGGAGACCCGGACGGAGCTGCCGCAGGAGACCGCTGAGACCATGGAAGTGGACGGCGTGACCTACCGCAGGCGCACAGATCTGACCACCATCCTTGTTATGGGCATCGACCATGACAGCGAGGTGGAAGCAGAAGGCTCTTATCAGGGCGGTCAGGCGGATTTTCAGCGGCTCATTGTGATAGACAGCAAAGACAAGACGGTCCGTCAGCTCAAGATCGACCGCGACACCATGGCAGAGGTGACGGTGCTTGGCATGCTGGGCAATCCGGTGGGCACCACTCAGATGCAGATCAGCCTTGCCCATGGCTTTGGCGATGGTAAGGAGGAAAGCTGCGGCTATGCCCGTGATGCGGTGTCCCGCCTGCTGCAGGGGGAAAACATTGATTTCTATCTGGCTATGAGTCTGGACGGCATCTCGGTGCTGAACGACCTTGCAGGCGGTGTGACCGTGACGCTGGAGGATGATTTCTCCGCAGCAGACCCGGCCATGACCAAGGGAGCTACCCTGACGCTGCAGGGCGATCAGGCTGAGACTTTTGTGCGCAGGCGCATGGATATTGGCGAAGGCACCAACGAAGCCCGCATGGTGCGGCAGGAAGAGTATCTTGCACAGCTTTCCGCACAGCTGGAAAGCAGGGTGCAGCAGGATCAGCAGTTCACCGCACAGGTGTACGATGCGCTGCAGCCTTATCTGGTCACCGACCTTGCAAAGGGCCGACTGGTGAACGAGGTGTGGGCCGCAAAGGACGATACTGTGGAACCTGCCATTGCACTGGAAGGCGAACACAAGGTGGCAGAGGACGGATTCACCGAGTTCTATCCGACCGAAGCTTCCATCCAGAAAGCGGTTCTGACGCTGTTCTGGGAGCCTGTTGAAGAATGATGTAAATGTTGAAAAGCATTTGCGATAGAAAGCAGCATCTTGGGGAGTGCGGCTTGAAGTGAAAGGAGATCTTCATTATGAAGAAAGTTATCAGCGCTGTTCTGACCGCTGCTATGGTCGTGGGCATGGGTGTGTCTGTTCTGGCAGCAACGCCCAGCAAGACTGTGGCAGATGAGGTCAAGGCCAGCGGTTCTGCTACCGTCACCGGTGTTCTGGGCATTGTCAGCGATGTGAAGGTCACTGCCAAGGAGGATACCGCTCAGGTCGAGGAAGTCCTGCAGGACATCACTTCTGATGCAGACCTGCAGAAGGCTGCGGGCGCTTCGAAAGAAAAGAAGACGACTATAGATGTTACTGTAACGCAGGCCTTTGAGATGCAGACCTCTAACCTGCTCGACGCTGCAAATGTTAAGCTGACCATTGAGTCCAAGGTCATTGAGGCTGCTTACGAGGATAACGAGCAAGTTACCGTTCTGGTGGCTGTGCCCAAGACGAAGGCAGACGGCACTGTGACCTATACCTACTATACTGTGCCCGGTAAGGTCGTGGATGGCAAGATCGTGGTGAACCTGAAGGGCCGTCAGGTCAAGCTCTATGGCTCCAACTTCGTTCTGGTGGCCGTGAAGACCATTGAGGGCTAAGAACTAGAAATGTTCTGCGGTGTTCCCTGATGAAAAAGGGAACGCCGCATTTTTGGCGTATAGGATTCAGAAAAATAGAGGAAAGGGCACAACGCCCGGGCCGCATGGGCGGCAGTATTATAAGGTTATAAGGAGTGAAATCGTGCAGCAAGATACTTTTGTGAAGGAGCGCACAGCTTTGGCGGTACAGCCGGAACAGGGAGAAGATACCATTGATCTGCTGGAACTGTTCATGGGCCTGCTGGCCCATTGGACGCTCATTGCAGCCACGGCTGTGGTGGGTGCCGTACTGATGGCGCTTTATACGGTTTTTCTGGTAACGCCGATGTACAAGGCAACGGCCACCATTTATGTGGTCAGCCGCAATGATTCGGTGCTGAACTTCTCCGATCTGCAGGTCGGCAGCGAGCTGACCAGCGATTACATCAAGGTCTTTGAAATGTGGGAAGTCCACGAAAAGGTCATCAGCAACCTGGATCTGGATTACACCTACACCGATATGGCCAGTATGCTGTCTGTCACCAACACCAGCGACACCCGTATGCTGGATATCACGGTCACGAACCCGGATCCGGAAGAAGCAGCAGCGATCGCAAACGAGTATGCGGATGTGGGCGCAAAGTACATCTCGGAAAAGATGAAGACGGACGAGCCCACCCTGATGTCTTCTGCGCGTGTGCCGGAGAACCCGTTCAGCCCCAACAAGGCCAAGAACATCCTGCTGGGCTTTGTAGTGGGCTTTGTGCTGGCCTGCGCCGTGGTGGTGCTGCGGACCATGCTGGACGATACCTACAAGTCTGCCGATGATATCCGCAAGTATACCGGCATGGTGGTGCTGGCATCGATCCCGCTGGCCGATGCTGGCGAACAGCCGAAAGAGAAAAGCGAGTTCAAGCGCCGCACCAAGCGGTTTGCCAATGATGTCCGCCGCCGTGTGGGTGGCAGCTCTGGGAGGAAAGCATGAAACAGCTGAAGATCACAAAATTTCCGGCTCTGAATTATGCGGGAAATGAAGCCTTTAATACCCTGAGCACCAACCTCTCCTTTGCAGGTGCGAGTGTCAAAAAGATCATGATCACCAGCTGCCATGCTGCAGAGGGCAAGAGTTATCTGTCTATGAACCTGATGCGCACGCTGGCACAGCGCGGCATCAAGGTGGCGCTGGTGGACGCAGACCTGCGCCGCAGCATGGTCAACAGTGACTACGGCCTGAAATATGAGGATGGCCGCAGCGACGGCAAGGGCCTCTCCCATTTTCTGGCCGGCATGGTGGGCATGGATGAGGTCATCTACCAGACCGACATCCCCAACGCGATCATGGTGCCGGTGGGCCGCGATGTGCCCAACCCGTTGGCGCTGCTGACCAACAGCCATTTTGCTGAACTGCTGGATATGCTGGCCAGAATGGCAGATTACGTCATTGTGGACGCACCCCCGGTGGGCGTGGTCATCGATGCGGCGGAGATCGCCAAGGCATGTGACGGCACCCTGATCGCAGTGAACTACAACGATGTAAGCCGTCAGGAGCTGCTGGACGTGAAGCAGCAGATCGAGCAGACCGGCTGCCCCATTCTGGGCACCGTGCTCAATCAGGTGGACTACGACAACTATATGGGCCGCAAGTACTACAAATCCTACTCAAAGTATGGAAAGTACGGTTATTACAGAAAGTATTATAAACGGAGCCACGAAGCGGAAAAGAAATGAGCGGCTTTACGGATTATCATGCGCACTTCGTCTACGGCGTGGACGATGGTGCGCAGACCAGAGAAGAAATGTATGCCATGCTGGATGCAGCGGCAGCAGACGGTGTGCGGCACCTGTTTGCTACCTCGCACAGTACGCCGGGCATGGAACACTTCCCGCAGGAAGTCTATGACCGGCATCTGGCGCTGGCCCGCGCATACTGCACACAAAAAGGCTACGACCTGAAGCTGGAGCACGGCTCTGAGTTGCTGTATACCCCTGCGACGGGATATGCGGCAGTCCAGCGCCAGCTGCTGACCTTGGGAGATACCGGCTGGGTGCTGCTGGAATTTGTGCCGAACATAACGGCAAAGGAGCTGGAAACGGCTCTGCAGGAGATCACGGGTGCGGGTTACCGCATTCTGGTGGCCCACATTGAGCGGTATCCCTGCCTTGCACAGCACGGCCTGCTGGCCCGCCTGCACAAACAGTACCGGCTGCGCTGCCAGATCAACTGTTCGGCTGTGCTGGACAGCGGCTTTTTGCAGCGGATGCGGCTGGAGCACTGGGTCAAGGCGGGGCTGGTGGACGCGGTCTCTTCCGATGCACACAACTGCACCTCGCGCCCTACCCGGATGCGGCAGGCGTATGAGCGGCTCTGCACCCGTGTGGGACAAACAACAGCACAAAAACTGACCGGACTGGATGGCACAGAGTATCTTGTATAGTTGCTTTGACTGCCGGAAATGAAAATGGGAAAGATGCCTCTTTCAGCCAGCTGCTTTATGAGGAAACTGATGGGGAAGGAACGTCCTTTTGTAAAGAAGTGTGGAGCTTCTGGCTTTTTGTGCAAAAAAACTTGCGAATCAAAGGACAAAGTGTTAAACTGAGACAGGGAACATGTATGGTAAACTTGCGGGGGTGTACGAATGAAGATACTGGTCGTCGATGATGGACAGCTTGCAATCAACTCGCTGATCCGCATCCTGTGCCGCGTTGCACCCGACTGTGACTATATCAGCGCCATGACGACCGAGGATGCACTGAGCTGGATGCGTCAGGGGCCGATGGACGCGGCTTTCCTCAACCTGGAAATGCCCGGCATGAACGGGCTTGCTTTGACGCGCATGATCCAGAAGCTGCAGCCGCGCTGCAACATCATTGTGGTAACAGAGCACCCGGAGTATGCGCTGGAAGCGCTGCAGATCTTCGTGAGCGGCTTTTTACTCAAGCCTGCAAACGAGGCAGATGTGCGCAATGTGCTGGAGCATCTGCGCTACCCGCCGGAGAATGCCCCTGTCGGCATCAAGATCCAGTGCTTTGGCAATTTTGAGATCTTCGTGGGCGGGCGCGCTTTGGCCTTCAAGCGCAGCAAGAGCAAGGAGCTGCTGGCCTATCTGGTGGATCGCAATGGTGCCACCTGCACCAACGGCGAAATGCTGGCCGTGCTGTGGGAGGATAAGCCCGACACCGCATCGCTGCACAGCCATCTCCGCAATCTGATCTTTGACCTGAGCCATACGCTGGAGGATGCAGGTGTTACCGGCCTGCTCATCCGCGGCCGCAGCACACTGGCGCTGGACACCAGCAAGGTGGATTGTGATTATTACAATTTCCTGCGGGGCAGCCGCTCGGCCACCAATTCCTATCGCGGCGAGTATATGACCCAGTATTCTTGGGCAGAGGTGACCCGTTCAGCGCTGCGCCAGCAGGCAAATGTGCAGAAAACAGCCTCGATCCCCAGTTACTATGTGCCGCCTACCGGCTTTTAAACCAGAAAGAACACCTCAGAAAATCGCTCGATTTTCTGAGGTGTTTTTCTTGACATAAAAATACCCCAAGAGTACTCAGAGTTTTGTTTTTACTCTGTCTACTCTAGGGGTAGCATATCAAAAGTAAAGGGGCTTTGTGTGCAATTATTTACTGCTGCGCAAAAATTTTGATCTCATCCTTATCCATAAAGGCGGCACCGGAAAAACCGGAAGCTTCCAGCTGGCCCAACTGTTTGCCCAGCTTCTTGGCCTGCTGCAGAACGGTGACATTGTAGCTGCTGCGCAGGTCTGCAGCCTTGGCAAGAACGGCAGTGAAGTCGGCATCCTTGCCGTACAGCAGGGCGATCTTCTGCTTTGCGCCGGGGATCTGGTAGCCCTGCTCCAGCAGGATGCCACACACCCGCTCGAAGCCGATGGAGAAGCCCACGGCGGGCACCTGAGTGCCCAGGAACTTGCCCACCATGTTGTCGTAGCGGCCGCCGCCGGCCACGGCACCGCTGAACTGCGGGCAGGTGATCTCAAACACCATGCCGGTGTAGTAGCCCTGACCGCGCACCAGACTGGGGCAGTAGGCTACCTGATAGCGGCCTGCAGCCATGGCGTTGGCGGTAGCAAGGACATACTTGAGGTCGTCGGCAATGGCGGGGTCTGCGCAGCGGGCAGCCACGGCATCCAGCGTGACTTCGCCTGCGGCAATGAAGTCGGCCAGTGCGTTGATGGCATTTTCCGGCAGCTGCTTTTCGGTCAGCTCAGCCTTCACACCATCGGCGCCGATCTTGTCCATCTTATCAAAGGTGATACAGACGGAATCCAGCGTATCAGCGGAAAAACCCATGCTCTCCAGCATCCCGCGCAGGATGCGGCGGTCATTGATGTTGACGGTGAAGCCGGTGAAGCCGATGTTCAGCAGGGCACGGGTGGTCACGTCGATCAGTTCCACCTCGGCATTGGGGGAAGAATCACCCAGAATGTCGATATCGCACTGTACGAACTCGCGCAGACGGCCCTTCTGCGGGCGCTCGGCGCGGAACACACGGTCGGTCTGGATCACCTTGAAGGGGCTGGGCAGCTTATCCTTGTTGGCAGCATAGTAGCGGCTCAGCGGCAGGGTCAGGTCATAGCGCAGGCCCATATCGGACAGCTGCTTGGGATCGCCGGTGTTCAGGGCAGCGGTGAGCTTATCGCCGCGCTTGAGCACCTTGAAGATCAGGTTCAGGTTGTCGCCGCCGTCGGATTTGTCCAGATTCTCCATATCCTCCAGCATGGGGGTGGAAATGCGCTCGAAGCCGGACGCACGGTAGGTCTCCAGAATTTTGCCCTGAATGTAATCGCGCAGGGTCTGCTCTGCGGGCAGCAGGTCGCGCATGCCCTTCAATGCCTGTGTTTTCATAAGATGGTTCCTCTCTATATAAATCAATGTAAATACTTTTACCTTATTCATTATAAAGAAATCTGCCGTTTTGTCAATTGAAATGGGCACACTGTAAAGGAAAAACCATTCGGAGGACAGAAGATGAAACAGCAATTTACAGCAAAACATCCGTGGACCATCCTTGCGGCGGGCGCAGCCATTCAGGTGCTCACGGGCATCCCGGCGGCGTGGGGCGTATTCCAGCAGCCGGTCATGGACGAGTACGGCCTGAGCGAGCAGGGGGCAGGCTATGCCTTCGGTATTCTCATTGCGGCGTTCGGCGTGGGGTGCGTCCTCGGCGGCTTTCTGCAGGACAGCCGAGGCCCGCGGTGTGCGGCTCTGTGGGGAACAGCACTGCTGTGCGGCGGATTTTTTGCAGCGGCCATCCTGCCGGGCGGCAGTGCGGTCAGCTTTTTTCTGGCATTCAGCATCCCGGCGGGGCTGGGCACGGCGTTTCTGTACCCATCCATCCAGTCCTGCGCACAGAAGTGGTATGCCGGGCGCAAGGGCCTTGCCACCGGCGTGATCGGCGGGGCGGTGGGCCTTTCCGGTGCGTTCCTCACCGTGTTCGTGCGCACGGCGGTCAGCGGCTTTGGGATCGTGCAGGGCATCCGGGGCGCGTTCTGGGCACTGGGAGCCGTCACGCTGCCCGTCTGCCTTGCGGGCAGTCTGCTGCTGCAGGACCCGCCGGAAAGCAGACAAAACCAGCAGGGGAGCGGCAAAAATGAGATCGACCTTTCCCCGTGGCAGATGCTGAAAACAAAGCAGTACTGGCTGTGCGCAGGCGCGGTGTGTTTTTCCACCCCGGCGGTGCTTCTGTTCAGCCCCATCATCCTGAAGCTGGGCGTGGAGCGGGGGCTGGACGAGAGCGCTGCATTGTGGAGCGTGGTGCTGGGCAGCGTGGGCAGTGCGGCGGGCCGCCTGCTGATGCCCATGCTCAGCGATAAAATTGGCCGCAGGCCCACCGATCTGCTGCTGTTTGCAGTGTCGCTGGGGCTTTCGGCAGGGTTTGCGTTTGCGCAGGGCTGGTGGGTGATCGCCTGTTATGCGGGGCTTACCTTCTGCTATTCCGGCCTTGCAGCAGTGCTGCCCGCCCTTTCCACCGATCTGTTCGGCCTGCCGCACGCAGGGGTGAACTACGGTTTTCTGGCACTGGGGCAGAGCGTGGGCAGTCTGGCCTTTCCGTTTGCAGCAAATCTCTGGGGGTTGGAAGCCGGGCGGCACTGGCTTGCCGTGGGCGGCGCAGCGGCGGGCTTTGCGGCCATGTGGGTACTGAAGCCTGCCGGGCAGACACCGCGCAGGCAGGACACAGGAGCGTGAAATTTGCCCTCTTGACATAGTTGACAAAAACTTGACGAATGAAATGACAAAAGCATCCGAATTGACAGTTAGCGGCAGGCAACTGCAAATAGTTTTGATGTTTTTTACCGGAAATGTATTGCAAAATCCGTCAGCTTTCTCTATAATAAAATCATGCGTGGTAGTACCGGTTAAGGCGCTGAAAGAGAGCGGCGCGCCCGGTCAGATGCAAGCAGCAAAGGGCAGCGGCTGTGCCGGCAGGGCGCGGCGGCGGCTTTGTGCTGCAAAGCAACATTTGTCAAAAGGAGAGTATGATTATGACCTATTCGCAGCAAGTACAGAATAT
>OOAC01002093.1_pt1 | contig 11862 bp, 8 predicted proteins | sample 1671041 | NCBI WGS metagenome assembly OOAC01 (sample SAMN06348116, study PRJEB24527) | human gut metagenome | biome: human gut; feature: ankylosing spondylitis patient; material: feces | host: Homo sapiens | place: China | collected 2015-10 | reverse complement strand
TCACCCACCACGTTCAGGGAGGTGACCAGCATCTCGATGGGGCGGTTGATGGCCAGGATCAGGGAGTAGGCCAGCAGGGCACCATCGTTGACGAAGCCCATGCCGGACAGGATGGTGAACAGGATGACAGCACCAGCACCGGGAGCGGCGGGGGTGCCCACAGATGCCAGCAGGGCCAGCAGGGCGACCACGACCAGCTGGCCGGGGGTGACGGTGTAACCGGCACAGCCTGCAATGAACACGGTGGCAATGACCTGCATGATGGCGGTGCCGTCCATGTTGATGGTCATGCCCAGCGGCAGGACGAAGGAAGCGATGCTCTCATCCACGCCGAACTCTTCCTCGCACACCTTGATGTTCAGGGGCAGGGTGGCGGCGCTGGAGGAGGTGGAGAAGCCGAACACTGCCACGTTGGCGATCTTGCGGATGAAGGTGAAGGGGTTCAGCTTGGCACCCAGTGCAATGACCAGCGGGTAGGCAATGACCAGGAAGGCCAGCAGCAGGACCACCGTGACCACCACATAGACCAGCGCGGGCTTGAGGTAATCGATGCCGTAGATGGCGAAGGTACGGGTCAGCAGCACAAAGACTGCAAAGGGGGCAAAGTTGCTGACGATGAAGTTCAGGAACACGACCACCACATCGTTGACCTCGCCCAGCAGGCGGCGCAGGGTCGCGGTGCGGCTCTCGCCCAGGGTGTTCATGCTCAGGCCGATGGCCACTGCCAGGAACACGCTGGAAAGCACAGCGCCATTGCTGCCAAAGGCAGTGATGATGTTGGAGGGGATGATGTTCAGCACCACGTTCAGGGGGTTGGAACCGGTGGAACCGCTGGCTTCTGCCAGACCCTCGATGCGGGTGTTGAACAGGCCCATGGAGTAGGCGCCGTAGCCCACACAGCCTGCCAGCAGCAGCGCCAGGAAGGAGCACAGCAGGAACCAGAACAGGGTCTTTGCGGAAATGCGGCCCATGGTGCGGGTGTCTGCAATGCTGCCGATGGCCAGCGAAATGGAGGTAAAGACCATGGGGATGATCACCAGCTGCAGCGCCTTGATGAAGAGCTGGCCGATGATGTAGAAGATGCCAAAGGCACGCTCAGCGCCCTCGGCGGTGATATCCTGGAACAGCAGGTTGTTGATGGTGGTCCAGGTCTCTGCCTGACCGCTGGCGTTCAGATGCTCCCGCAGGAACATAAAGGCCAGACCGGCCACCAGGCCGCAGACCAGAGAGATCGCCATGCGTTTTGCAAGGGATAATTCGTGTTTCTTTTTTGTTTCCATATACTTTTCCTCTCACAGTACCGGTTTTTGGCTCACACTTTGTCTACTCTAGCACAGCTTCCCCTGCAATGCAAGAGAAAACCGCGCAAAATACAGCTTTTTTGCAAATAAGTACGACTTTTCTCCGCAAAAATCCCCCGAAAGCACTCTGCCTCCGGGGGATCTGCTCACTTATTTCTTGAACTTGAACACCGGCGTGCCAGCGGCAGCATCGCCGTTTGCAGCAACACTGATCTCCGGCAAGTCATCACTGTTGGTCACGATGAGGGCCGTTGCAGTGGGGTGGCCTGCGGCACGGATGGCTTCCAGATCCACCTTCAGCAGCGGGGTGCCGGCCTTGACCTTGGCCCCTTCTTTGGTCAGGGAGGTAAAGCCCTGTCCCTTCATCTCCACCGTGTCCATGCCGACATGGATCAACAGCTCAATGCCGTCATCGCTCATCATACCAACGGCGTGCAGGCTTTCGGGCACCTGCGTAACAGTGCCGTCAAAGGGAGCATAAACGGTGTCGCCGGTGGGCTCCACGCCGCAGCCGGGGCCCAGGATCGCAGAGGCAAAAGTCTCGTCAGGCAGCTGCTCCAGCGGGATCACCTTGCCGTCAATGGGAAGCATGACCGTCATCTTCTGGCCGGAAAATTTCGTCTCGGATGCGGCCTTGCCGCCAAAAAGCTTGTCAAAAAAGCCCATAATATAAACCATCCTTCCACGGTGCACAAAGTGCAGCCTTTATCCAGTTAAGAATAGCATATCCGCGCGGGAAATACAATCTGCATCCTGCACAAAGAGACGCACCGCCATTTGGCAGGTGTGCCCTTACATCAGCTCCAGCAGCTGCTCCACCTCTTCCATCCGGGTGGCCCAGCTGGTGGCAATGCGGACAACGGTGTGGGTATCATCGTACTTCTCCCAGAAGCCGAACTTGGCCTTGCCTTCCAGCGCGGCCAGCTGCTCGTTGGACAACACGATGAACACCTGATTCGTGGGCGAATCCATGAAGAACGAATAGCCCTTTTCGGCCAGCCCCTTCTTGAGCACGGCGGCGGTCTCAATGGCATTTTTGCTGATGGTCTGGTACAGGTCATCGGTGAACAGCACATCGAACTGGATGCCCAGCAGACGGCCCTTTGCCAGCAGAGCGCCCTGCTGCTTGACCATGGTCATAAAGTGAGCCGGTGCGCCGTGTGGGAACACAACTGCCTCGCCGCAGAGCGCACCCACTTTGGTGCCGCCGATGTAGAACACATCGGTCAGGCGGGCCACATCGGCCAGCGTCACATCGGTGCCCTCGGCGGCCAGACCATAGCCCAGACGGGCACCGTCCATAAACAGCGGCATGTGGTACTTATGGCAGACAGCGGACAGCGCTTCCAGCTCTGCCTTGGTGTACAGGGTGCCGTACTCCGACGGGTGGGAGATGTACACCATGCCCGGGAACACGAGGTGGTCCATATTTCCATCGGCATAGAAGGTCCTGCACCAGTCCTCAACAGTCCCGGCATCCAGCTTGCCGTTGGTGTGCGGCAGGCCGATGACCTTGTGGCCCGTGAACTCGATGGCACCGGCCTCGTGAGCGGCCACATGGCCGGTGGATGCGGCCAGCACACCCTCCCAGCGGCGCAGCATCGATGCAATGACGATGGCGTTGCTCTGGGTGCCGCCCGAAATGAACCAGACATCGGCATCCGGTGCGCCGCACGCCGCGCGGATCTTCTCCCGCGCGCTGGCGCAATAGGGATCGGTGCCGTAGCCGGAGACCTTTTCAAAGTTGGTCTCCACCAGCTTCTGTAAGATCGCCGGATGCGCACCCTCGCAGTAATCGTTTTCAAAATACAGCATATACTTTCCCTCGCTCTGCATTTGCATTCAAGATAAACCTATTATCTGCTTTTTGCGCAGGGTTGTCAATGTGGAACCCCCGCATATGCGGGGAAAAGTAGCCTGCGCCGACCAGACCATTCAGCCAGATGGGATCACCCCCGCGTAGGCGGGGAAAAGAGGTAGCTGATGAAGGGATAGGTGGAATCATCAGGATCACCCCCGCATGGGCGGGGAAAAGCCGTCCGGCAGCATTCCGGCGCTGGCCAGAATGGGATCACCCCCGCATGGGCGGGGAAAAGCCTGAATGGGCCCCAATAACTTTCTTGATGTTAGGATCACCCCCGCATGGGCGGGGAAAAGGTCTGGGCCTTGCTGTAAATGTTCTGGGTGATGGGATCACCCCCGCGTGAGCGGGGAAAAGGCAAAGCTCGCAATGCGGTGACGCACCAGCTCAGGATCACCCCCGCATGGGCGGGGAAAAGAGGCCAGCATTTTCGATGATGGACAGCGTCTCGGGATCACCCCCGCGTAGGCGGGGAAAAGGTGATGATGCCTGCCTCGATGGCCTTCATCACGGGATCACCCCCGCGTGGGCGGGGAAAAGTTGAGCAATTCCACACGAAACCGCTCCATCATAGAATCACCCCCGCGCAGGCGGGGAAAAGGACATTGCGCCAGTTTCACCGATAGGCGTGTCGGGATCACCCCCGCGCAGGCGGGGAAAAGTTCCGCACAGCCTCGGTCAGGGCCACCAGGTCGGGATCACCCCCGCGTAGGCGGGGAAAAGGCTTTTGCCCGGGTACGTTTTTCACGGTGAATGGGATCACCCCCGCGTGGGCGGGGAAAAGAGAACAACGTGCGGCTAAAAATGCGTAATAACAGGATCACCCCCGCGTTGGCGGGGAAAAGTTTTTCCACGAGCCCGAAGAGCTGCCGGGCGGGGGATCATCCCCGCGTTGGCGGGGAAAAGTCCGGCCCCACTCATACAGAGCCTCGACAGTCGGGATCACCCCCGCGTTGGCGGGGAAAAGTGGCTGTACTTGGACGATTTCTTCTGCTTGGCGGGATCACCCCCGCATAGGCGGGGAAAAGTCGGCCTCGATGGCGGCCTGAGTGAAGCTGTTGGGATCACCCCCGCGCAGGCGGGGAAAAGTCTCAGGAAGGCTTACAGGGGCAAACTACGCTAGGATCACCCCCGCATGGGCGGGGAAAAGAACAAGGAGCTGGAGGGCGTATGGCTGCCCATGGGATCACCCCCGCGTGGGCGGGGAAAAGTTCTTTACCGTGTTCCAGAGGTTGTTCCAGTAAGGATCACCCCCGCATAGGCGGGGAAAGGCGTATGAGCAGTTGCAGAGTGGGATCACCCCCGCACAGGCGGGGAAAAGGCGGCAGTCGTCGCATTGTTTGCGCCCAGATAGGGATCACCCCCGCGCAGGCGGGGAAAAGTTTTCCTCACTGACCTTGTTCGGGTTGTAGTCAGGATCACCCCCGCACAGGCGGGGAAAAGATCTGGGCTGCAAGGTTGGCAGTCGCCAGCCGGGGATCACCCCCGCGTAGGCAGGGAAAAGGCACGAACTCTAATCGTACAGGACGAACCGCAGGGATCACCCCCGCGTAGGCGGGGAAAAGGCATCCAGCTCACCCATAAGGGACTTCTTGATGGGATCACCCCCGCGTGGGCGGGGAAAAGGTGGCGTTGTATTCCTTGCTTCTGTATCCGCTGGGATCACCCCCGCGTGGGCGGGGAAAAGTAAAATGACGCGGTTTCCTCGCAATGGCAATAAGAATCACCCCCGCGTGGGCGGGGAAAAGTGCTGTAGGCTGCCGTGTTGCCCTGCGGGCTGGGGATCACCCCCGCGTGGGCGGGGAAAAGTTCTACGTTGACGAAGTCCTTCCCGGCGATACAGGATCACCCCCGCGTGGGCGGGGAAAAGTGCATTGAAGTTTGTCCCGTAGTCGTGTTGCAGGGATCACCCCCGCGTGGGCGGGGAAAAGAGATCGTGGATGTAACCGAATGGCCGACCAACAGGATCACCCCCGCGTGGGCGGGGAAAAGCGCCCATGAACTTTTTGAAGTTATCCCAAATGAGGATCACCCCCGCGTGGGCGGGGAAAAGGGCAGTCGATACCGTGAACAGGTACGAGCACTGGGATCACCCCCGCGTGGGCGGGGAAAAGCACTCTTGGCTGAGTGTCGGCACGGTGTTGTAGGGATCACCCCCGCGTGGGCGGGGAAAAGACCACAGACCGCCCACAGGGTCAAGCCCCAGCAGGATCACCCCCGCGTGGGCGGGGAAAAGCCCTACTTTGCCGGAGTCCGTGCGGGGCCTGCGGGATCACCCCCGCGTGGGCGGGGAAAAGTTAGAACTCGAAAATGCGCTGCTTCTCAACATGGGATCACCCCCGCGTGGGCGGGGAAAAGGGCCGGGCAGTGCTGGGGCCTGTGCTCGGCACGGGATCACCCCCGCGTGGGCGGGGAAAAGGGATAACAACAATGACTTTTGAACTTTATGCAAGGATCACCCCCGCGTGGGCGGGGAAAAGCTCCACTTGCTGCTGTGCGTCAATCGGCGGTACGGATCACCCCCGCGTGGGCGGGGAAAAGCCAGCTGGTCATACGGCGGCGGTTAAGCATCCTAGGATCACCCCCGCGTGGGCGGGGAAAAGGTAACACATAACACAGACCGGAAAAGCCGGTCTGGATCACCCCCGCGTGGGCGGGGAAAAGGCATACAACGTGTGGTGTTGTTCATTACTCGGAGGATCACCCCCGCGTGGGCGGGGAAAAGTTTTGGTGACACGTTCTTTGGTTTCTAGGACTGGGATCACCCCCGCGTGGGCGGGGAAAAGTTGTTTATATGTTTTGAGTAGGTCTTCTGTTAGGGATCACCCCCGCGTGGGCGGGGAAAAGAAGTTGATACTCTTCGTTTTGCGTGCTGTCACGGGATCACCCCCGCGTGGGCGGGGAAAAGATACGCACAAGGCGGCGCAAGCACACCGGGAGGGGATCACCCCCGCGTGGGCGGGGAAAAGCCCAGACAACAAGGAAATCAGCGGACGGGTGTAGGATCACCCCCGCGTGGGCGGGGAAAAGCTTTGGTATGCTGTACTGCTCATTCGTTCTTGGAGGATCACCCCCGCGTGGGCGGGGAAAAGAATGAGTTTTTTTGCGTCTTCTGAGCTGGACAAGGATCACCCCCGCGTGGGCGGGGAAAAGTTCTCCACAGTCTTTGTGGGTTTTCTGCTTCCAGGATCACCCCCGCGTGGGCGGGGAAAAGTAGAAGACATGCGGAAAGCCGGACTAAATCCAAGGATCACCCCCGCGTGGGCGGGGAAAAGTTGAAGCAAAGGATGTGTTCGACAGCTATTGCAGGATCACCCCCGCGTGGGCGGGGAAAAGACAAGCTGAACGTCAGGGAAGATTTTGCCCCAGGGATCACCCCCGCGTGGGCGGGGAAAAGACTAAAAAGATCCCATAGAAGCGGCATTTTTATCAGCGGGCCGATCCCGTTTCATTCAGTTTTGCATAGACCTGCTGGATCAGGCGGCAGTCGGGCAGGGCGCGATGGGTCTCCTGCTGGGCAACCTCAAAATACCGGGCCAGCGTGAGCAGCTTATAGTTCATCACCCCCGACACCTTACGGCGGGCAAGGGGCAAAACATCGATGCTGCGGTTGGTAAGCAGGGGTCTGTCATTCTGGATGCAGGCCGCACGCAAGAAATCGAGGTCAAATCTCAGGTGATAGCCCACCAGCGTGTCTTTGCCCACGAATGCGAGAAACGCCTCCAGCGCGGCCAGCGGCTCCATACCGCCGCTCCGCTCCTCTGGCGTGATGCCGGTGAGCTTTGCCACCACATCCGGCAGAGGTTCTGTGCCCCGGACAAGGGCCGAAAATTCTTCGGCAGGCTGACCATCCCGCACACGGAGAGCGCCGTATTCCACAATGGCATCTGAGGCGGCGTTCAGACCGGTGGTTTCAAGGTCGATCACGGTGTAGCTTTCTTCCTTGGCAGGGGCGGCGGCTTTCTTCCGGGCCATCTTCTGAGCCATCTGGCGTTTGGCCGCGTTGCTGAATCCCGGTTTGAGATCAGCCGCCGGGGCCTGCGTCCGGGGCAGCGGGCGGCGCATCAGCTTGATGCCCTCGAAATCAACGGCCTCCCAGCTGGTGTTGTGGGTGCGGAAATCCATCCGCTGTTCGTTGTTGGTGTTGAACACCAGCGTTGCCTGCCCATTTTTCAGGTTTTCGCAGACGCGATCCCAGATGGCATCCCGCACACGGCTGCTCACATTGCCCACATACACGCCGGTGTTGATCTCGCACAGCCACTTGGACAGGTCACCCCGCAGGCTGGGCGGACAGTTTGTCATAGTCAGGACAACAATGGCTCCTCACCTTCTTCCGCATCGAAGTAGTTTACGCCGTTGGCAACGGTGCCGATCTTGCTGTCCCAGAGATAGACCGCTTCCGGTTCCGCCGCCTGCTCCTCTTCGTTCAGGAGCAGCCAGCGGACATCGTGCACCATCCGCTCCAGAATATGATGTTCCACCATGGCATCCCGCACACGGCGGCGCATAACGGAGGGCAGATCCTGCGGAGCCTGCGCCGCCACCTCGAAGGCCAGCGGGATGACCACCTCGGCTTTGTACAGGTCGGCGATATCGTACACAAAAGAGCCCTCGTGCTTGACGTGGACAAATCCCAGTCCCGGCGCGCAGCCCAGCGCAGTGATGACCGCAAAGGCCAGGCCGTACAGGCAGGCCGTGCCCGCCGAAAGTGCCTGATTGACGAGGTCTCCTGCAGAAAAATCATTGGGGTCATACACCCGGCCATTCCATTTGACACCGGTGGCCTTTGCGGCCTTGCGGTATGCCGTGCGCACCCGGCTGCCCTCCCGGCCCCGGAGCTGCTGGGTGGTCAGGCGGGAAACATCCTCATCCGGGAAACGGAGCTGGTACATTTTGCGCACCACTTCCAGATGCTCCCGCTGGTTGGAAAAGCGCTCAGCCTGCCGTTCCAGCAGGCGGGAGTGCTCACTCAGGGCACGGCCATGGGCGTAGAACCGCACGCCATGCTCCCCCACCCAGACCGCTGCCACACCGGTATCCCCCATCAGCTCCATGGCACGGTGGGTCACACGGGTGCCGGGCCCCAGCAGCAGGACAGAGATGCCCGCTGCCGGAACCTGAACGATTCCCTTTTCATCCGTTACGGTAATGGCTCCATTGTCCCGGCCAAGGGTGCAGTGTTCCAGATACAGAAAGGTCATCCGGTCCCGGAGCTGCGGCAGCGCCTGCCGTTCGGGCCGCGCAATGCCCGGCATCTCAGCCATGGTCTCCTCCCCTGTGGATGATGGTCATCAGGCCAAGGCCATAGGCCTTGCCCCGGCCAACGCCCTCGCACAGCAGGGCTTTGAAGGCCTCCGGGTCCGTCACCTGCAGAATGCCCTCGTAGGTCACAACCAGCAGGGTAACAGGCCGGGTGCCGTTTTTCTTGAAGTGATAGGTCTGCTTCCGGGTCACTGCGAAGGACCCCTCCGAGACGGCAAAGCCGTGCTTTGCGGCCTGCGCCCACAGCCACTCCTCCTGCTCCACCTCGAGATAGCAGGGTTTCAGGGTTCCCCGGGCCGTATGGTCGGCAGAGTCTTTTTTGCTGCGGGTGGGGTTGGCAGTCAGGCGGAACTGCCAGCAGCTGCCCGCTGTCACCCGTTCCAGCAGCGGGTCATAGGGCCGGGTCTCCGGGGGCGCACCGGTGCCGAACTGCGCACACAGGGCGGTCAGGTCCGGCCGTTCCTCACTGAGCAGGAGCAGGTACAGTTTTTCTCCCAGCTGATCCAGCCGCCACAGCCTGCGGCGGCGCGCACCGGGAAAAGCGTTTTCCACCGCACCATGGAATTTCTGGGGCGAAATCAGCGCCACCATGGTCTCACGGCGGGTCGGGTCAAGTTCTGCGCGGGATAGATACATGATTTCTCACCTCAATTCTGCCATTGCGTCATGTTCGGTCGCGCCGGGCATTTCCGGCGGGTTTGTGTTCCACTCCCGCACCGGGCGGAAGCCGTACTGCCGGTGGATGGGGCTGAACGACACCGCCAGATCACGCCGGGGCACGGCAGCAGCATCCGCCGGGTCCGCGTCTGCCACGATGCGCAAGGGGGCCCCATTTCTCTGTTTCACCAGCAGCGGTTCTGCCCGCAGGGTATCCTGTAGTTTCCCGGCCCGGAGGCCAAGGCAGAGCGGCAGGGTGGGCGGGCAGGAACGCCGCCCCAGATACAGCGGGTAGACCGGATGTTTCAGGGCCGTTTCCAGCTCCTGTAACAGGGCGGTGTCCTCGCTTTCCAGCCCCACCAGAAAGACCGCATCCTGCAGGTAATGGCGGTAGGTCACATAGGGAGCCTTGCCTTTTTTCCGATCCTCTTCCCGGTTGGCGGTGTGGAAATCCACCAGCAGGCTGCCCTCCCGGTCAGCACGGACGGCAAAGTGCAGGCCGTTCAGCCGGGCAAGGCCTGCGGCATCGTCCCGGCGCAGGCCCAGAGCCGCCGCCAACAGGCCAATGACACCGCTTTTGGTGGGTTCCCGGTTCGTTTTGCGGGTCTCAAATTTGGAATCCGCACCCCACGATTGCAGGGGCGCGGCCAGCCGAAGCAACAGCGTTGCCATGGTCACACCTCATTTCCGGGCAGCTTCTCCTTTACGGCACGTTCCAGCGCGGTGAGCATCTGGTTCAGGGGCATGGCCGGGGCCAGCTCGTCCAGCCCGATGCCCACAGCAAAGCTCTGGGCCGGAGCATCCGCATAGCAGGCATACACCTGCTGCGCATATTGCTTCAGCGCCGTCTTGGAGGGTTCCGCATAGCCTTCAGGGCTCTTGCGCACCGGCTTTTCAAAAGCACCGCAGAGGTTCACAGGCTGATCCTCCCGCAGGGTGACATAGACAGCATCCGGCAGGGTACGGTTGGCAAAGCTGTTCTGCTTTCCGGTGGGCATGGAGCGGATGAAGGCTTCGCCGAACACCCGGACAGCCTGGGCTGCCTTTTCAGCCCCCAGCAGGTGCACCAGTTCCACCATGTTGACGGTGGCATAGCGATACAGGGTGGAAGAGTTGTACTCCACCGTGCCCAGATGGCCCGCGCCTGCCGAATCCTCCGGGGCACAGTCATCCACAGCGGTGAAGTAATCAAACTCGTTCTGTACGGCATGGGTGGAGATGCTGTGGGCCACCTGAGCGGCGGCATCGTAATTCAGGGAAGGCGCATCTGCCACCATTCTTCCGAACAACGCCATATCTACCGAAGGAGCCGTCCCCAGTGCATCTTTATACTGCTTCGGGTCATTGCAATCTGCAATCGCCAATTCAGCCAATGCTTTGGCCTGGGCCTCGCTCAAAAAGAACAATGTCTTAAGTTTGTCCTCTCCGCTCTTCTCGTCCACCTTAAACCCTGTGTTTTTGACTACTTTCTTTGCCAGTTTAGCTGCGTCCGCATCCGGTGCAAGCAGTTTGATCTGCTTTTCCACCACATCTGCAATCTTTTTGGTTCGGCTGCCGATATCTTCGGCATTCAGCATGTACTCATCTTTGAACATCTCTCGGATCGCGTGCTTCCACGCCTGAGAGGATACCCGGGCGCGGGTGGCACCGCCATAGACAGCCGTCTTGGGGCTGCCGGTATCGTCGCGGTTCACACAGCTGGGCGGCACCGTTTGCAGCACATGAAAATCAACATACAGACGCTTGGTATCCATTTCAATTCTCCTTTTCTTCGGTTTCAGGTGTGTCGGCATTCATCTGGTAGAGGTCCCGGCCCCACTGCAGGCGGACATTGGCTGCCTGATCCGGGAGCTGGAACCGGTACAGCTCCACAGCCAGCCGGGGGTAATCCAGTTTCAGCTTCGGTTCGTTTCCCCGGAACAGCTGCACCATCCCCCGGAGGTAGTGGGACACCTCGGGCATGGAATCCGCTGTGGCCAGTGCGTTGAACCGGCGCAGGACGCTGCTCTCGGTCCAGTCCTGCGCGGCAGCTGCGGAATTCTGGGCCAGCAGGCGCACCGCCCTGCCCAGCGTGCAGCCCTTTTCATTCATGGAAATGTTCTCTTCTCCCTGCTGGTGCAGGGCGTAGAGAGTCAGGGCAAGGTAGACCGCCCACTCGGCTTCCGATGGTTTCCGGCACTCTCCTGCCGCCGTTTCCCTGCCCCAGAGCCCTTTGGGCAGTTCCTGCAGGAAGCTGCCCCACAGCGCCGGCAGGTCGCCGGGCTGATGCCCAACGCCCCGGCGCAGCTCTGCCAGCCGGGCACGCCGCTGGGGTTTGGGCAGACTCCACAGCCCGCTCAGCTGTCCGGCCACATAATCATGGATCGCATCCGTTATCATGCTGTTCCTCCTTCTTTCTTCGGATAGAGCTTCCGCAGATTGTACAGGAAGCTGTTGTAGGCCTTGGGGGCCGTATACAGAACGGTTTTCTTTTCGTCCTTTTTACCGCCTGTTTTCACCTCGACCCTATGGCCCACAAAGGCGGCATTTCCGGCCCGCTCCACCATCTGGCGGCCCAGCTCTGCAGCCAGTTTGCGGGCTTTCTCCTGCCATTCATCGGCTTTTTCGTCCAGCTTGTCCGTTTCGGGGTCAATGCTTTGCAGCCAAAGTCGGAACGGCTGATCGATGGTAAAATAAAACTGAGTGCGGGCGGATTCCGCGGTCGTATCGTTCTTATCTCCCGCCGCAAGGGAGAGCTCCCAGGCAAGGCGGCCGACGCATTGCGCGGCCTGCTCGCAG
>OOAC01002088.1_pt1 | contig 11880 bp, 10 predicted proteins | sample 1671041 | NCBI WGS metagenome assembly OOAC01 (sample SAMN06348116, study PRJEB24527) | human gut metagenome | biome: human gut; feature: ankylosing spondylitis patient; material: feces | host: Homo sapiens | place: China | collected 2015-10 | reverse complement strand
CCCTTGCGGCCCGGGTGGTCGTCACCCGGTCGGCGGAGGTAGCGCGTCTCGCCCGGGCGGCGGGTGCAGCGACCGTCCTCCACAGCCTGCCGGGCCGGAACGACACCGTCCGCCTCGGCCTTGACGCGCTGCTGGGCGAGTGCCCCGGCCTCGGGGGGTGCATCTTCCTGCCCGGCGACCAGCCGCTGCTGCGGCGAGAGAGCCTTGAGTCCATGGTGCGCGACTTTCACGCGCAAAAAGAAACAGAACGGGTCATCCTCCGTCTGGGCTGGCGCGCCGGGGGCGCAGAGCCTCTGCTGGGGAGTCCCGTCCTGTTCGGGAGCGGTCACTTTGACGCCCTGCGCGCTCTGCCCGAGGGCAGGGGCGGCGGCGTAGTCATCCGCCAGCACCCCGGCTGCGTCCGGGCCGTGTACGCCCAGAGCGCCGAGGAGCTGGAAGATGCGGATACGGTGGAGCGCTTAGAGGCGCTGAAGCGTTTCCTCTGAGCCGTCCAGCGCCTTTTTCAGGTTTGCCAGCACCTTCTCGCTCAGCAGCACGAAGGCCTGCTTGGTGCGTCCGGCCGAGACGCCCGGGCTGTGGACGTTGGGACGGGCGAAGAAGCCCTCGCTCACCGGGCCGGCGGCGGCGTAGGTGTCGCAGAAGAAGTGGGTGCCGGGCTTGTCCAGCCACGCTTCGAGGGCGGCGGAGTCGAAGCCGGGGCCGATGGAGGTGTTGAAGAGGACCTTGCCCTCCCCCAGCGCCTCAAACTCCGGCCCGCCCAGCAGCAGGACGTTCTTGTTCAGGCAGGTAAAGACCACCTCGCTGTCCCGCAGAAGGGCGTCCAGAGGCTTGTACTTCATGCCCGCAGCCTCGGCGTCCGGCTTGCGGCTGCGGCTGTAGTAAGAGATGTCCGCGCCGAGGAAGGCCAGCGCATCGGCGATCATCCGGCCCGAGACGCCCAGACCCACGACGCCCACCCGGAGGCCGAAGATCTCCACCGGCTCGTCCCGGAGCATCGGCATCCCGAAGCCGTGGAGCAGGCCGGTCAGCTCGTGGAGGACATATTCCACCACGCCCCGGTCGCCGTAGTCCCGGATGCCCAGCACCCGGATGCCCTTTTCCCGGGCAAAGGCGATGTCCACGTTCGCGCTCTTCTCGGAGTAAAGGCTGCAGCACATCCCGATGTAGCGCAGATCGGGGCAGCGGGCGATGACGTCCCGGCCCATGCGGGAGGTATAGCTCAGGAGCACCGCGTCGGCGTCCCCGATGCGGCGGACGATCTCGTCCGCGTCGGCGGGGACGTCCCGGAAGAGCACGACCTCCCTAGCGTACTGATGCAGGGCCTCTTCCGCCGAGGGGATGAGGCTGACCGGCTCGATGGCGACCAGTTTCTGGAACATAGCGCTTTCCCTCCTTATTTAATAGAAGCAGACCGGCGAGGCGAGGTTGCGCAGCAGGGCCACGGCGCTCCACCCGGCGATGGCGCTGGTGGAGGAGCAGATGTCCACCACAGCCTTGACGCCCTCGATCTCAGCGGTGATGCAGTGGTCGTCGCCCACCCAGCCGGGGACGGAGTGCATGGTCACGCCGGTGACGTCCGGGCCGGTGGTGGCCAGCGAGGTGGCCACGGCGACGTTCACCCGGCGGGGGAAGGTAGCGATGGCCTCCTTGGCACTGCCGGTGAAGACAGTGGTCTTTTCGGTGTCAGTCAGCAGATGGTCGGCCCAGACGGGGGTGTTGCGGAAGCCCTTCGCGCCGGTGTGGGTCTCGATACCGGCCTTTTCGTCCAGCTTCTGGGCCTCAGCCATGAGGGTGACGGTCTGCAATACGTCGAAGCCGCCGATGGCACCGCTGGCCAGATGCACCTTGGCCCCGCCCTCCCGGGCCGCCTGCTTGACCTCCTCGTAGAAGGCGAGGTCGGCGAATGCACCGATGGACAGCACCACGAGGCTCACGCCCCGGCGCAGCACCGGCACCGCCATGGCCCGCACCGCCTCCACCGAGGCCGCCTCCACGATGTACTCCGGCTCCAGCGCCAGCAGGGCGTCCACGTCCGCGCAGGCCGCACAGCCCACGGCGGACGCCGTCTTCTCTGCCGAGGCGAAGGTGCGGCTGGTGACGCCCACCAGCTCGTAGTCTTCCAGCAGGCCCTTCTTCCATGCATCGGCCACAATGTTTCCGAGGAAGCCGCAGCCCACGATGCCAAATTTCGTTTTCATGATACCATTCTCCTTTTTCCCGCCCAGTCGGCGGGTTTTTCCTTTCCCAGTATACCATGTCTACCCCGGAAAAGCAAAAGCGGCGCTTCTTCTTCGCCAAAAGGCACTCTTTCTGTCGGATCTTCTCCATTCACGCAGGAAACAGGGCGATTCGCGCAGGTTTTCTTGATTTTTCCCCTCAGATGTGGTACATTCAGGGCAGTCAAATGTTCCCCGTTTTTACCATTTCTTTTCACCATTCAAAGGAGGTTTTTGTATGCTGTCTTATCGTAAGCTTGCGATGCGTGTTCTGGGTCGGCCTCTCCATACGGGGGGGGGTAACGATTCACCCCGTCCGGCCTCTCAGCGGGCAGCGGCGCTTGTTCTGACCGCCGCAATGCTCACCACCTTGACCGCCCCGGCTTTTGCCGAGACATGGGACATCGAAAAAGGTGACATCACCGTGAAGGCGGGCAAGACCGAAGGAACGAACATGGTCTCACAGGGCGAGCAGAAGGATGTGGAGGACACCGGCACCGTCATCACCGGCAAATCAGACAAGAACACCGTGACCATCAAGGCCGAAAATGAGAATGATAAGGTTGAGGTCACGCTCAAGGATTTGAACATCGACGCCAGCAGAGGGAGCGAAGCCGCCGTGAGCGTGACCGGCAAGGGCGATACCAATATCGAGCTGGATGGCGACAACGAGCTGAAGAGCGGCGCTGGCCATGCCGGATTGGAGCACAACAAGACTGACACCAGCGGCGAACTGACCATTCAGGACAAAGATAAGAACGGCAGTCTGGAGGCTGTCGGCGGATTCAAAGGCGCTGGCATCGGCAGCGCTGGCAGCAATGACGCTCAGGTGAAAATCACTGGCGGCAATATCACGGCCACCAGTGACGATTGGGGTGCAGGCATTGGCAGTGGTTCCGACGGTACTGCTTATGTAGAGATCACTGGCGGCGAGATCAATGCAACCGGCGGTTATTTAGGCGCTGGCATCGGCGGCGGCTGCAACGGCAGCGGCAATGTGACCATCAGCGGCGGCGGCATCACTGCCGCAGGCGGTGAAGGCGCTGCGGGCATCGGCGGTGGTTATTATAACGGTGCGACCGTTACGATAACCGGCGACGCTGTTATTAAAAATGCATCCAACACGAAATACGGTGCAGGCATTGGCGGCGGTTATGGCTACGACGGTGATGTGACGATCTCCGGCAATGCAAAAATCGAGAATGCGACCGGCGGCTACGGTGCGGCAGGCATCGGCGGCGGCGCATTTAGTTCCCCCGATAAAATCGGCAACGGCAACGTGGTCATCAAGGAGAATGCCGAAATCGACAATGTGCAGGGCGGCGCCTATGGCGCAGGCATCGGCGGTGGTGTTTATGGTCTCGGCAATGTGACCATCGAGGGCAACACCAAAGTCAACGCTGCCGGAGGCGCAGGCGGCGCGGCCATCGGCGGCGGTGCTGGCGCTGAAAACAACAGCGATAACAAGGGCAATCAAATCACCATCAAGAGCAATGCGAACGGCAGTCCCACCGTCAAAGCGGTCGGCGGCGGTACAGATGAAAAGGAAAAAATCGTTATTGGCGGCGCAGGCATCGGTGCTGGCTGCGAAAGCGTTGCAGATGCCGACATCACCCTTGAGGGCAAAGTGACTATCACAGCCACCGCTGGAAAAGACAATGTTGCCATCGGTGCCAACGGCATCGAGCAGGAGTTCACCGGCCTTGCTGAGGGCAGCTCCATCACCCGCTCCGACTTCGAGGGCAACAACATCACCCTCCCCACCGACCCTGTTCCTGCGGTTCCCTCCGCGTCGGGCGGCGGCTCTGCGGACGCCTCTGTGCAGGAGTCGGTCTTCCCGGGCCTCGTCGTCACCGACAAGGACGGCCAGCGCATCTCCTACACCAGCATCCGGGGCAACAACGTCCTCTCTATCCGCGTCGGGCGGTTCACGGCCTCCCTCCGGGTCTCGCTGGCCACCCTGCGTCAGCTGCGGGCTGAGGGCATCGATACCATCACCTTCCAGACCATCCTCTGCTCCACCACCCTCTCGGTGGACGAGCTGCTGGCCATGGGCGGCGAGGACGCCGAGGCTGTCCTGACCCACCGGCTCACCGCTTCCAGCCTCACCGTGGGCTGAGGCGCTCTTGTCCCCCGATTCGTTTTGTGCTACACTATGGGCGTAGAAAAATCACACGCAAATCGAGGGAATAGAAACTATGGCTGGCGATCTTCACACCCATTCCACCTGCTCTGACGGCTCTGTGCCCATCCACCGTCTGCCCCTGATGGCAGCACGGCTGGGCCTGAGCGCTCTGGCCCTCTCGGACCACGACACCATCCTCAGCGCACAGTACGCCTACGACCACCCGGTGCAGGACGGCGTGCGGCTCATCCCCGCCGCCGAGCTGACCGGCTACGACTTCCAACGGAGCCACCGCGTCCACATTCTGGCCTTCTGGCCCGACCCCGACAGCCCCGCCCTGCGGCGGCACTGCGACATCATGCGCCAGCGCCGCAACGAGTGCGCCTTGCAGAGCTGCCGGGAGATCGAGGCGCTCTACCCCCAGTTCCGCACCGAGCAGGCGCTGGAGTACGCGCAGGACAGCGGCGTCCTCTTCAAGAGCGGCATCATGCAGGCGCTGCAGCAGCTGGGCCTGTGCGACGGCATCTACACCGGGCTGTACCATGAGCTGTTCGGCTGGGAGCCTCGGGGCAAATGCCTCCACTCCCCCGCCTACCCGCCGGTGCGGGAGGTGCTGGCCACGGCCAGAGCCTCCGGGGCGGTGGTGGTGTTCGCCCACCCGACGGTGTACAAGAGTATGCCCCTTGTGCGGGAGCTGGTGGCCGAAGGGGCCATCGACGGCATCGAGGTGGACCATCCCCGCAACAGCCCCGAGGACAGGGCCGAGTGCGCCGCCCTCTGCGCGGCCCACGGCCTCATCGTCACCGGCGGCAGCGACTTCCACGGCGCGAACCACGGCAAGCCCCACCCTGTGGGGGCCTGCGTCACTGCCGACGACCAGATCGCCCGGGTGGAAGCGCTGGCCCGCCAGCGCCGGGGCGGCACACTGTGACCGGGTCACATTGACATTTTCTGCCCTGCGGGTGTATAATACGACTGTCAATCGGCCATAGAGAGAGGATGTATGAATATGAGCAAGTCTTTCAGCTACCCCAACAAGGGCACCTGCTCCAAAGAGACCCACATCGTGCTGAACGATGACCACACCATCGAGTCCATTGAAGTCGTCGGCGGCTGCAACGGCAACCTGAAGGGCATCAGCCGTCTGCTCAAGGGCATGAAGGCAGAGGATGCCATCGCCCGGATGGAGGGCACGACCTGCGGCCCCCGTCCCACCAGCTGCCCCGACCAGATCGCCCAGAACCTCAAGCGCGCTCTGGCGGAGCTGTAAAAAACGGTCTTCGCGCCGGAATATCGCTGTACAAGATCGCCGGGAGCTGCCCGACAGCACCCCCGGCGATTTTTGATGCCGCATTACTTGACTTTGTCAAGTTAATGTGCTATACTGCATTCCATCTTAGAGAAGAAAGCGAGCTGAGCACATGGAGCCTTATACCGTATCCTCCCGCATCCTGACCCTGCACAGAGCCTTCGCCGCTTATACGAGCCAGCGCCTGCAGGAGCTGGGCCTGAACTTCGGGCAGATGTATTTCATCCTCTATGTCGGAAAGCACCCGGACTGCACCCCCTCGGAGCTGACCAAGGAGCTGCATCTGGACTGGGGACACTCCCAGCGCAGCCTTGTCAAGCTGGTCGAGGACGGCTTTCTGACGAGGGAAAAGCTGGGGCGCAGCTACCGTCTGCGGCTGACTTCGCAGGGCGAACAGGCCTTTATGGTCTGTCACCGGGTCTTTGCCGACTGGGATGCGGAGGCGCTGAGCGGGCTGACGGCCCCGGAGCGGCAGCAGCTGCTGGCCCTCCTGCAAAAAGCAGCAAAAAAGAAAGGGTGAAACGATGTACGAAACGATTTTAAGCCCCGTTGACTATGGCGGGCTGCGGCTGAAGAACCGCATTCTTTTTGCGCCCACCACCTTCGGCCTGTCGGACGAGGAGACCCTTGCAAAATACCGCGCACTCGCCGAGGGCGGCTGCGCCATGATCATCGTCGGGGATGTCCCGGTGGGCAAAAGCAGGTTTGAGAAGTCGCTCTTCGATGCCAAGGGCTTTGCCTTTTATCAGCAGCTCGCAGAAATCGCCCACGCCGCAGACTGCAAGCTCTGCGCCCAGCTCCACCAGAGCGACTCCGACCTGCTGGCGATGCTCAAGTACCTTCCCGCCCTCCTGACGAAGAAGCTCACCCCCGACCAGCTGCGGGAGAAGCTGAACGAAGCCGTCGGCCCCTACATCACCAAGCTGCCCAAGCGCAAGATCCAGACCATCCTCGACGGGTTCGGGAAAGCCGCCCTGCTGGCCAGACAGGCGGGCTTCGACATGGTGCAGGTGCACGGCGACCGGATGTGCGGCAGCTTCAGCTCCGCTCTCTTCAACCATCGCACCGACGAATACGGCGGCAGCGCAGAGAACCGCGCCCGCTTTGCGGTGGAGGCCGTCCGGGCCGTCCGGGCGGCTGTCCCGGGGATGCCCATTGATTACAAGCTGGCCGTCCGGCAGGAGGACCCGCACTTTGGCAACGCCGGTGTGGCGGAGGAAGAGCTTTCGGTCTTCGTCCCGCTGCTGGAGCAGGCGGGCGTCACCAGCTTCCATGTGACGCTGGCGAACCACTCGGCCCTGGAGGACACCATCCCCCCGGCCAGCCATCCCTATTTCGGTCAGCCGGGGTGCTTCCTCAAGTTCTGCGACGAGGTGCGGCAGTATACCGCCCTGCCCCTCTGCGGGGTCGGCGGCCTGAACGACCCCGATTTCGTGGAGCAGCAGCTCGCCAGCGGGCGCATCCAGTGCGCCGCCATGAGCCGTCCGCTTCTGGCTGACCCGGACTTGGTGAACAAATTGAAAAATGGACAGGCGGCACAGATCCACCGCTGTGTCCGCTGCAACAAAAAGTGTCTGGGCGGGCTGATGGCCCATCAGGGCACCCGCTGCATCTACGATGCGCTGCGGGCGAAAGAAGCCTGAGCCGCCCGTACTATCATCATTTCAGAGAGCCAACAGCTCCAAAGGAGAATCTATGCGCTACGCCATCGTATTCAGCAGCAAAACAGGCAACACGAAATTATTGGCAGACACCCTCCACGACAGTCTGCCGCAGGACGCCTGTTCTTATTTCGGCGCTCCGGACCCCGCCGCTCTGGACGCCGACACCCTCTATGTGGGCTTCTGGACGGACAAAGGCACCGCCGACGCCGCGACCCTGCAATTTCTGGAACAGCTGCACGGAAAGAAGGTCTTTCTCTTCGGCACAGCAGGCTTTGGCGGCAGCGAGGGCTATTTCAACAAGATCTTAAAGACCGTCCAGAAGTCTCTCGACCGCAGCAACACCCTCATCGGCAGCTTCATGTGTCAGGGCAAGATGCCGCTGTCGGTCCGCCAGCGGTATGAAGCGATGAAGAAGCAGCCCATCCATATGCCGAATCTGGATATGCTGATCGAAAATTTCGACAAGGCCCTCTCCCACCCGGATGCCGACGATCTGGCGCGGCTGAAGCAGGCCGTCCAGTGACAAACAAAGCCCCCTTTCGGAGCGTTCCGAAAGGGGGCTTTGCTATGTTCCAGAGAAAGCGTTACTTCTCCTCCCGCGGCAGCAGGCAGTTGAGGATGATCGCCACAAAGGCGGCGGGCACGATGCCGCTCTCGCCGCAGATGAGCTGGACGAACTGGGGGGTGTTGGCGAGGATGCTGGCGTTCGCACCCATGCCGTAGCCCACGCCCAGCGCGACAGAAACGATGGTCAGGGTGCGGGGGGTCATCTTCTCCTTGGTGATGAGCTGGATGCCGGACACCACGATGGAGGAGAACATCATGACGGCTGCGCCGCCCAGAACGGCCTGCGGCATGATGGAGATGAGTGCGCCCAGCTTGGGGATGAGGCCGCAGAGCATCAGGAAGATGGCGCCGGTGGCCAGTGCGCCACGGTTGACCACCTTGGTCATGGCCACGAGGCCCACGTTCTGGCTGAAGGAGGTGTTGGGCAGGACGCCGAAGCAGGCGGCCACGGTGGAGCCGAGGCCGTCGCAGATGATGCCGCCGGACAGCTCCTTATCGGTGGCCTCGCGGCCCATGCCGCCCTCCATGACGCCCGAGATGTCGCCCACCGTCTCCACAGCGGTGACGATGAACATGATGATGACGGGCAGGATAGCGCGAAGGTCAAAGACGATCTTGACGGGCACCAGCTTCGGGATGGCGAACCAGCTGGCCTCGGCGACCTTGTGCCAGTTCAGCACCCATGCCTTGGTGAACTCCATGCCCTCGGCGGTGACGCCGGTGGTGGGCAGGACGAAGCCCATGACGATGGCGGCCAGATAGCCCGCGACGATGCCCACGAGGATGGAGGAGGAGCTGAGGAAGCCCTTCGTCCAGTGCTTAAAGAAGAGGATGACCACCAGCACGAAGAGGGCCAGCAGCAGGTTCTCCACCGAGCCGAAGTCCTTGGCCGCGTTGCCGCCGCCGAAGGAGTTGACGCCCACGGAGATCAGGGACAAACCGATGGACAGCACCACCGTGCCCGTGACCACCGGGGGGAAGAGCTTGCGCAGGGGCTTGAGGAAGACGCCCAGCACGCTCTCGAACAGGCCGCCCAGAATGGATGCGCCCATCATGGCGCCGTAGGCCGTGACGCCGCCGCCCATGGTGGCAGCCACGCTGTTGAACACGCCCAGAAAGCCCGAGCTGGTACCCATGATGATCGGCACTTTGCCGCCCACAGGGCCGAGGCCGTACAGCTGCACCAGCGTGACGATGCCCGCCACGAACATGGCGTTCTGCAGCAGGCTCACCTGCAGGTCTGCAAACTCACCGCCTGCGATGCCGCAGGCGCTGGTGATGATGAGCAGCGGGGTGAGGTTGCCCACGAACATGGCGAAAACGTGCTGCAGACCCAGCGGGACAGCGTGGCGCAGCGGCATCTTCGCCTCGAAATCATATGCCGAATTTTCCAGTTCAGCGCTCTTTATCATATCCTAGCTCCTTTGCTTCACTTCCGGGTTTTGTAACAAGCATAGAAAATTATAGCAGACCAGCGGCGGAAACGGTAGATGTTTTCGAAGTTTTTCTTCCTCTTTTCGTCATAAGTCGTACTTCTCCTTCCCTCGAGCCAAAGCCTCTCCCTTTGGGAGAGGTGGCATCGCGCAAGCGATGACGGAGAGGGCAAGCCCGTCTCCCGAGAGCCGCCACACAGCGATAAGCAGGTTCTTTGGCAGAGCGATGCTATCGCTGCGCCTGCGCTTCTCTGTCAGCGTCCTTGCCCTCTCAGTCTCGCTCCGCTCGCCAGCTCCCCCAAAGGGGGAGCCTCCCCTACACCCCCGGCACCAGCAGTCTTTGGGCCTCATCGAGGCGCTCTGTGCCGTCGGGCAGGTCGTTGGCGGCGAGCATCTGGCCCGGCGAGACGTGGTAGCGCTTGGCGATGGCGAAAAGCTCCTCCCCCGCCTGCGCGTAGCAGATGCGCAGCGACACCTCGGGGTCGGCGGGGGCCAGCGGGGCGCCCAGCTCCACCCCGCCCACCAGCGGCCACGTCTGCCGCACCAGCACTGCGCCCTCGGCCCGGACGGTGAGGGACACCTCCAGCGCACCGCCCGCGCTGGTGCACTGCACGTCCTGCACTGTCAGCCAGCACTCAGGGTAGGCTTGGGCGTCAGGCGGGAGGTCGGCGGGCAGGGGCAGGGCGTAGTCCAGCGCCTTTTCGTAGCACTCGATCTCCCCGAGGGTGTTTTCGGCGAAAGCCGACACCACGGCCCGGGCCGTCAGCGCAGCCCTCCCCTCGCCCCGCGTCAGGCTCACCGGCCCGAAGGAGGCAAAGCAGGCCAGAATGTGCGCGCCCGCATCGGGCAGCGGCCCGGACCCCCGCAGCACCGTCGTCTCGTCCAGCGTACAGAGCAGCCCCTCGGTGGCGATGGTCTGGGGCGTCACCTCGGCGGCGAAGCGGGTGGAAAAGGCGTCGGCCACGCATTGGAGCTGGTAGGGACGCCAGCCGCTCAGCCGGAGCAGGGCGGTGGCCGTCAGGGTGGTGGAGGCGCTGCCGTCCTCGGCGGTCTCCCCCTCGGCGGCGGCAAAGCCCACCGGCGCAAGGGTGCACAGGCACTGGCAGTCCTCGCTCAGCCCCTCCACGTCCACGATCTGATGGAAGGGCAGCTCGGCGGTCTGGTTCAGGAGGGCGGCGTCCCCCTCGGCCCGCCACGCGCAGAGGGCGCGGAGGGTCCCCTTCGCCACGGCCTTGCCCTGCATCCGCTTCAGCTCCCTCACCTCGGCGGTGCCGGTGATGTCGAGGATGGCGGCGGGGGGCTTGGGGAAGGTCAGCGCCCCCTCGATGGTGACGAGCTTTTCGAGGGTGGCGGCCCGCCGCACGCCCCCAAGGGTCGTCAGCTTCTGCTCGATTCCGCCCTCGCTGAGGGCCGTGATGACCTCGGTGGACAACTGGGCGTGGACGCTCACCACCAGCCCATAGGCCCCCCGCACCTCGATGCGGCGGGAGTTGACGGCCCGGCAGTTGAGGTACTCGGTCTGGCCCTCGACGCAGGCCGTCCACGCGGTGGCCCCGAAGCTGGGCAGCTCGAGGGTCTTGGTGAAGGGCAGCTTCTGCTCGGTCTGGCACAGGCCCGCCCCCTCTTCGCCCTGATAATAGACGGTGCAGCGCAGATACCCTTCCAGCGTCAGCCGCCCGGGGGCCAGCTGCTTTTGCAGCACCACCGGCTGCGCGAAGCACTTGACGATGCGCTGCACCGGCGGCAGATAGTCCGAGATGAGAAGTTCGGTCTCAAGGGGCAGTTCTGCCTTGGCCGTGCAGTCCGCACCCGCCGCAGGCAGAACGTCCCGGAACACTTTCAGCTCCATGGTGATGCTCCTTTCCTGTCCTTGCTCTTGGGAAAGTGTATGCGGGCAGGAAGGGCGGTATGACGGAGCTGCACCTCCGAGCCATGCAGGTTATCTGGCGAAGTTCCAAAATATCAGCGTACCAGCGTCATAAAACAAACTTCGCCAAGGTGGCGAACTTGTGCCCAGCTGGCGAAATAGGTACTTCGCCAATCGGGGGAACTTCGCCACATTGGCGAACAACTAATATTTAATGATGTATCGTTTAATTCATAGGAACTTCGCCACTTGTTCCACCGCAGTGGAGCCGTATCGTGCAGTTGAAAAGGCTCTCCCAGCGGCTTGCCCTCTCCGTCACCTTCGGTGCCACCTCTCCCATAGGGAGAGGCATTGGCATGTCGGGCAACTCTGCGCTGGACGCTGGAAGCTCAATATGGCGTAAAAGATAGTGCCCTGCTACAGAGGGCAGCAGCTTCGGGACAATATCCCTTGTCAAGCTGCCGTGAATCTCCGTAGCAGGGCACTACTGTTTCCGATAAAATCAAACTCTACTCGTCCCGCGTGGGCCTGACCGACACGCCAGTGGCTCCCCCTTTGGGGGAGCTGGCGAGCGGAGCGAGACTGAGAGGGTTAGCCCGCTCCGAGGGGGAAAAGCTTTCTTTCCGGAAAAGGGTGTGTAAAGCAGAGCAGAGTTCCCATAAAACAGTATTTGCAAAAGTTCCCGCAATAGGGCAGATT
>OOAC01002084.1_pt1 | contig 11892 bp, 10 predicted proteins | sample 1671041 | NCBI WGS metagenome assembly OOAC01 (sample SAMN06348116, study PRJEB24527) | human gut metagenome | biome: human gut; feature: ankylosing spondylitis patient; material: feces | host: Homo sapiens | place: China | collected 2015-10 | reverse complement strand
CTGCTGGTAAGGAGATCAGCAAGAAGAGCCTGTCCGAGATCGCTATGACCTACGGTTACATCTATGTTGCTCAGATCGCACTGGGTGCTAACCCGGCTCAGGCTGTCAAGGCCATCGCTGAGGCTGAGGCTTACCCCGGCCCGTCTCTGATCATCGGCTACGCTCCCTGCGAGCTGCACGGTGTCAAGGGCGGCATGACCAACTGCCAGAACGAGATGAAGAAGGCAGTTGAGGCCGGTTACTGGAACCTGTTCACCTTCAACCCGGCAAACAAGGCTCAGGGCAAGAATCCGTTCACCCTGACCTCCAAGGCTGTGGATAACGAGAAGTATCAGGCACTGCTGGCTAACGAGACCCGTTACAGCCGCCTGACTCGTGCATTCCCCGACCGTGCTAAGGAGCTGTTCGCACGCAACCAGGAAGTTGCAAACGACCGCTACGAGCACCTGACCCGTCTGGTCGACCTGTACAAGTAAGCATTTTTCTGCGCTTTGGATGCAGATATTTGCGGCACCTTAGCCCCACAATGCAAGAGGGCGGCTGCCCCGTACCGGCGGTTACTGCGCAATGCAGCGGTACGAAGCGGAGAAACGCATCCATCCATGCAGGTGATGTGCTGAAGTACAGCATTCGCCATACGAGTTCTATCTGATTTCACTTCCCGGGCGGTGCTTTGTTCCGTGCGAAGCACCGCAGCGGGATATGAGATACCAAAGCGCCCGCGAGGGTCCTTGAAAGCACACCCCGCGTGTGTCAGGAGCATAAGGTCTGCTTGCAGATACCTTGCTCCGCCTGCTGCATAAGACCTGCTTTGCAGGGATCTTGCCGCAGTAAAAAACGAATATCGTTTTTAGCGCCCCGTTCACCGCAAGGTGACCGGGGCGTATTTTTTGTATAAAAGAGAAGCGGCTGCTGTGATCTGGCATCACAATAGCCGCTTTTACAGTTCCATTTTAGCATGTGAAAAAACGAAGGTCAATCAAAAAATGTTATCACAAAATCTTCCAAAAGATACCATTCCCTTTTTACAGTTTCTTCATAGCTTCTTAACGAATTGAATTGTGAAAGCTGTTATACTTTTGCCATGGGAAGCGGGGCCGCAACCGCTTACCCAAGTAACATGATTCCTCCTCACACCAAGGCAATATCCAAGCAAAACACCCTTTTTCGTGTGCCGCAACACGGAAGAGGGTGTTTTGTTTTGCAAAATTCTGGTAAATCGGTGGTTTAGGGTTGACCCCGTTTTTTTGCGGCGCTATAATAAAAATGAATATGAAAACTTGGAGGTGAACGCAGGAAAATGGACCCGGATCATAGTCGAAGTAGAACCACCGGCGCGGTGGATCAGAAAACAAAAACAACTGCGTTTTCCCCAACCGTTCGCCTCCTTCGCTGAGTCCTGCGGAAAAGCACCGCTTCAACGGTGCGTCTTTCCGCAAAACAGAGCAGAGGAAGGCGCGGCTTTGTGTGCGCAGAATGCGGCGTTTGCGGCATTCCGGCAGGCAAGGCGGCGCGTTTTTTGTTTCCCGATCTGCTGCGTCCTCCGGATACAGGAGCTGCTCCTGTTCCGTAAAAACTGAGGAGGTACGCCCAATGGATATGGAAGAAAAGAAGCTGACGGCTGATGCTGCGGAACAGGCGCTGCCGGTGCAGGAGCTGCCTGCTGATATCCCCGCCGAGGTCCGCCAGAAGCTGGCTGAAGATCTGAACGAGGAAGCTACTGAAGACCTCAAGCAGGACATGCGCGAGGCCGAAAAAGAGGAGGCCAACGACGAAGAGGTCAAGGCCAACCCTGAGATGCTCACCAAAAGCCGTTTGCTCAAGCTGCTCATCAAGAAGCAGTACGTCAAGCTGCGCGAAGTGACCGAGGAAGAGCAGCCCGCCGACCTTGCCGAGCTGCTGGAAGAGCTGGACGAAAACAACCGCCTTGTGGTGTTCCGCCTGCTCAAAAAGGAAGTGGCCACCGAGGCCTTTGCCTATATGTCCGACGAAGCCCGCGACGATCTGGTGAACGCCTTCTCAGATGTGGAGCTGGTGGGCGCCATTGAAGAGATGAGTCTGGACGATGCCGCCGACCTGCTGGAGGATATGCCGGCAGGCGTGGTGAAGCGGGTGCTGGAAAAATCCTCCAAGCAGACCCGTGAGAGCCTGAACAAGCTGCTGAACTACCCCGAAAGCTCTGCCGGCAGCCTGATGACCCCCGAATATGTCCGTCTGCGCGAGGATATGACCGTGGCGCAGGCTTTTGAAGCCATCCGCAAGCAGGGCGAAAACGCAGAGACCGTGTACACCTGCTACGTGGTGGAGCGCAACCGCCTGAAGGGCGTTGTTTCTGCCCGCAGCCTGCTGCTGTCAGAGCCGCATACTCCCATCACCGAGATCATGGATGATAACGTGGTCACTGTGAAAGTGACCGACGATCAGGAGTACGTGGCCCGTGAGATGCAGCGCTACGACTTTACCGCCATGCCTGTTCTGGACAACGAGGGCATGTTCGTGGGTATCATCACCATCGACGATGCAATCGACGTTCTGACCGACGAGAGCACCGAGGATATGCAGAAGATGGCTGCTATTCTGCCGGACGACGATGCCACCACCTACTTTGGCACCAGCGTCTGGACCCACGCCAAGCAGCGCATCCCTTGGCTGCTGATCCTGATGCTGTCCGCCACTTTTACCGGCATGGTCACCACCCACTATGAGGAGGCCTTTGTCAGCCTGCCGCTGCTGGTCTCCTTCATGCCCATGCTGATGGATACCGCCGGCAACTGCGGCAACCAGATCAGCACCCTGATGGTGCGTGGCCTGGCTCTGGGCGAGGTGGAGCCCAGCGACTTTTTGCAGGTGCTGGGCAAGGAGCTGCGGGTGTCTGCCATCGTGGGCGCGGTGCTGGGCCTCGTGAACGGCCTGCGCATCTACCTGATGTACACCTTCCTGTTCCCCGGCCAGTACGCCAACGTGATGGGCTATGCCATCGTGGTCAGCGTGTCGCTGTTCTTCAGCGTCATTCTGGCAAAGCTGGTGGGCGGTATGCTGCCCCTTGCCGCCAAGAAGCTGGGTGCGGACCCGGCCATCATGGCGACCCCCTTCATCACCACCATCGTGGATGCCTGCAGCTTGATCCTGTACTTCCAGATCGCACAGATCGTGTTCCGGAATATGATGTAACGTTTGATTTTATAGGAGCAACCCTCTCAGTCAAAGCCTGACGGCTTTGCCTGAGAGGGCTGTTTCTTTTTGTTGAAAACTCAGGTTTTCCCGCTGTTTTCCACAGGTCGATTTTTGTAGAAAGCGGGTGTGGAAAACTAGCGGTTCCTTCATTCCAACGGGGAGAAATTCAACGAGCGGATTTTCTGCCTGCTGTAAAAAGTAAATTTTCGGGTTTGACTTTCTTTCAGAAAAAAGGTGCAAAGGCCCATAATTCCCCTGATTTTCGCAAAGATCCGTGCGGTACAATACACCATGTATAAACCGCTTCACAGGAAAATGTGGAAAACTCAGTGGAAAAAGTGGAAAATATCGTGGGAAAACCGGGCCTTTTTTCACAATTCCGGTGGAAAACCCAGTGGAAAGAGTGGATAAGTCCATCTGAACACACCAAAAGTGGATACAACCTGCTGTTTTAGCACTCGGATGAACAGACAGCCAGATCCCTTTGTTCACACCCTTCGCCTTGAATGGCCCTGCCAATCATGGTACAATGAAAAAAGAGAGCGTTCCCGGCCAACGGGGCGCAAATTTTACGAATAACGGAGGCTTCTGCCTATGAACTGGATCACCAAGCTGGAACGGAAATACGGCCGGTTCTGCATTCCCAACCTCATCAACATCCTCATCGGCGGCCAGATCCTGGTCTACGCCATTGAACTGTTCGTCAACCAGTATATTTCCTTTTATCTCTCCCTGAGCCGCAGTGCCCTGTTCGCCGGGCAGATCTGGCGGCTGTTCACCTTTGTGCTGGTGCCTTTTTCGGGCGGCGGGCCGCTCAGCGTGGTGCTGGGCATCTATTTTACCTGGTTCGTCGGCAGTGCGCTGGAACGGGAGTGGGGCGATTTCCGCTTCAACCTTTATGTCCTGCTGGGGATGGCAGGCGCGTGGCTGGCCTGCCTGCTGACAGGCTCTGCCGATACCTACTGTCTGTCCCTCTCCCTCCTGCTGGCCTTTGCCATGCTTTATCCGGAGCTGCAGGTGCTGCTTTTCTTCGTCATCCCCCTCAAGGTGAAGTATTTCGGCATCTTTGCCGCCGCCCTGTGGATGTTCAGCTTCCTGAGCATGGGGATGCTGGGCAAGCTGAACTATCTGCTCTGTATGCTGGGCTTCCTTCTGTTCTTCGGGCCGCAGGCCTGGCATAACATCCGCGCCTGGGTGCGCCGGGAGCAGTGGAAGAGGAAAAATCGGCACTAAACCCCTCAGTCGCGCTGACGCACGCCAGCTCCCCTAGTAGGGGAGCCCTTGGCAGTAAGGCAGGGGTTTGCGTAGACGCATAGGAAAAGAAGAAACGGGAAAGTTATGCTAATTGATCGTCTGGAAGGCAATTCGGAATTAAAGACCAGCGTCCGGCTGATGCTGGGGGGCCGCCGCATGACCCACAGTGTTCTGCTGGTGGGCGAAGAGGGGCTGGGCACCGGGTTTGCGGCCCGCTGTGTGGCGGCGGATTACCTTTACCCCAACGGCGGCGCGCCCGCCGAAGCCCTGCTCCGGGGCGAGTGCTGCCGTGCTGTGGCAAAGGCCGGTAAGCGCGACAGCGGCCAGATCGAGACCGGCATCGTCCGGGAAGCCATCTCCGTGACCGGTATGGGCAGCGGCGGGCGGTATCTGGTCGGTCAGGTCACGGCCATGCGCAGCGAGATCTTCAACACCAGCCTTTCGGCAGAGGGGCGCGCTGTGCTGCTCTACCATGTGGAGCGGATGAACGAGGAATCGGCCAACGCCCTGCTGAAGGTCATGGAGGAGCCGCCCGAGGGCGTGCTTTTTCTGTTGACGGCGGATTCGCTGGCGGGCGTTCTGCCCACCATCCGGAGCCGCTGCATCAGCTTTGCAGTGGCTCCGGTCTCCCCCGCCGATTGCGCCCGCTACTGCACCGCACAGGGAGTGGACAGCAAGGATGCCGCCCTGTACAGTGAGCTGTTCGATGGCCACATCGGCACAGTGCTGGATGCGGCCCGGGATGAGGCCCGCCGGGCGCAGGTGGACAAGGCGCTTGCCCTTGCCAAAGCAGCGGCCGCGCAGGACAGCTATGCCGCCGCCGTTCTGCTGTCAGCTTACGAAAAGGATAAGGTGGGGGCCGCCGCTCTGCTGGCCGATTTCCGGGCCGTAGCGGCCGCCGGACTGCGCGGCAGCCCCCGTGCCCCGGTGCAGGGCGATGCCGCCCGCAAGGCCCTTGCAGCCGCCGATGCGGCGATCCAGCGGCTGGGCGCACAGGTGAACCCCAAGATCACCTTGAGTGTGCTGGCCGCAAGATTCCGGGGGCTGTAACCCGTACCTGCCGAGCGTTAGCGACGGCTGAGAGGTTTAGCCGGGTTTTGCCCAAAACAAAAAGCTCCCCCTTCGGGGGAGCTGTCGAGCGTTAGCGAGACTGAGAGGGTGAGATCATCTTCTCCGTGCTTTTCTGCGCCGGCCCAGATTCAGTGAGCCGCCCCCGGCAACAAGGGTGAAGAAGCTGAGAACAGCCAGAAGAACGATGAGAGCCGCCATCAGGAGAAACGTGGACTGAAGGTCGGTGCGAAAGTCGGAGACATATTTCTGATGGGTCACAAGGTCTACCGTGCCCACCTCATAGCCGTCCAGATAAACGGTGGCCGTGCCAAGGACAGCCCCATCCTTGACGGTGGCGGAGATATTCTCCTGAAGGTCGTAGGTGAAGGTCACCTTGTCGTCCGCATGGCCGTAGCCGCTGACCGGCGCGGCAGCGTAAAGCTCCACTTCCTCATAAGAGCGGCACTTCTTCAGGGGGGTGGTGGTCAGCGGGGTCTCGGTGTCCACCAGCTCCCGGTCAGAAAAGCTTGCAAAGGCCCAGTCCAGGATCTCGGAGGCCTCCCTGTAAATGTTGTCAAGGTCGGAGCCCAGCACCACCAGCCCGTAGGTGTGGCCATCCTTCTGGGCAAAGGTCACATAGCACCGGCCCGCCAGGGTGGTAAAACCGGTCTTCATGCCCCGGATGTAATCCCGGTAGTAGGGGTACTCCGGGTTGAGCATCAGGTTGGTGGAGGTGATGGTGCGCTCGTTCTGGTGCAGATTGGTGGCAGGCAGGGTATAACTCAGGGTGTTTGCCACCTGCATATAGGTCTCGTTCTCGGCGCAGGCCTTGGCGATCAGGGCAAGGTCGTGGGCCGAAGAGACGTTGCCATAATCATACAGGCCGTGCACACAGGTAAAGCTGGTGCTGGTGCAGCCCAGCTCTTTGGCACGCTGGTTCATCCGGGCCACAAAGGCGGTCAGGTCGCCGTCCGAAACATCACTGGCGATCACGCTGGCCGCGTCGTTGGCGCTGGCCACCAGCAGGCCGTACAGCAGGTCGATGCGGCGCACCGTTTCACCGATGCGCAGGTTGATGGTGCTGCCGTTGGCGTTCTGGATGTCCTTGAACTCCTGGGTCAGGCTGGCGGGGATGGTGATCTCCGCGTTCATGTCCTTACCGCTTTCCAGAAACAGCAGGGCTGTCATCATCTTGGTCAGGCTGGCAATGTAGCGCTGCTGGTCCGCGTTCTGTTCCAGAATGGGTTTGTCGATGTCCGCGTTGAACAGATAGACCGACTCGCCCTCGTTCACGGTCTGGATGGGCATTTCGTATGCGGCCAGACCGGGCAGGACAAGGGTCAGGGCCAGCGCTGCGGTCAGCAGCAGGGCCGCCGCCCGGCGGAAGAGAGTAGAGTTCTGCATAAGCGTATCCTCCAACGGAAGCTCCCGGCTTCCCTGAATCAAAAAACTAAAACACTATATAAAAGAATACCATAAATGACGAAAAAGAGAAAGGTGGTTTTTCACAATGTTGTTGCCTTTTGGTGGAAAAGTTCCCCGGGACGAGGGTGCGGTGTTCGTGGCACCCAACGCCACGGTGCTGGGTGATGTGATGCTGGGGCCGGGCTCCTCGGTCTGGTATGGTGCTGTTCTGCGCGGGGACGACGGCACCCTGACCCTGGGCGAGAACACCAATGTGCAGGATAATGCGGTGCTCCACTGTGACCCGGGCGGGGCGGTCACGCTGGGCAAGAACGTGACCGTGGGCCACTGTGCCCTTGTCCACGGGTGCACCGTGGGAGACGGTTCCCTGATCGGGATGCACGCCACCCTGCTCAACCACTGTGTTGTGGGCAAAAACTGCATCATCGGGGCTGGTGCGCTGGTGCCGGAAGGCAAGATCATCCCGGACGATTCCCTTGTGGTGGGGGTTCCGGGGAAGATCATCAAGCAGGTCAGCCCCGAGCAGGCGGCCGCCAGCCTTGCCAATGCCGCCCACTATGTGGGGGAGGGCCGCCGTCACGCCGCAGCCCTGCGGAAAGAGGAAAAAGGTGAAACTGAATGAGCGAAATAATTTCGTGCGAAGCTTAACAGAATTTTCACAAGATTTCACAAGAAAGTAATGACTTTTGCGCCGAAATCGGGTATACTATGAGCACAAGGGAGCGGGGCCGCAACCGTCTCCCTTGCACATGATTCCTCCTCACACCAAAGCAATACCCCAAAACAAAAGTCCCCTCCGGTGTACCGCAAGCGCCGGAGGGGACTTTTGTTTGTCTGAAACAGCGCCCCCGGCAGAGCGATCCTCTGCCGGGGGCGCTGTGTTATATCAAGTTTCAGAGGGAACCGTAGATGCCGCGCACGGAGACCTCGCCGGTGAACACATGCTCCTCGCCGCTGTCGGTGCGGACAACAAGACGGCCTTCTTCGTCCACGTCCACGGCCTCGCCTGCTCCCTGCCCGCCGTCCGGCAGGTCAAAGGTCACCCGCCGTCCGATGTTGACACAGGCGGCCTTGTACTCCTCCCGGAAAGGTGCAAAGCCATCCCGCGCAAAGGTGTACAGGGGCTGATCAAAGCCGAAATCCGTCAGAGCCTCGGCCAGCCAGCTGGGATCCTGCTCCAGATCGATCGTGGCACCCTGCAGGGCCAGCGAGGTGCCGTGGGGCAGGTCAGCGGCATCAAAATAACTCTGCGGCTGGGCCAGGTTGATGCCAATGCCGCACAGGATGCCCCGGCCCTGCTGCTGGTAGCCGTAGCAGACGCTTTCACACAGGATGCCCACGATCTTTTTGCCGTTCAGCAGCAGGTCGTTGGGCCACTTGATCTGGCAGTCCACGCCGTAGCGCAGGGCCAGCTGCCTGCGCACGGCAAGGCTGGCCAGCAGGGGCAGGGTGGCAGGCTGCGCCAGCGGCTCCCGGATGGCGACCGTGTAGTACAGCGCCTTGCCCTCGGCGTTGACCCAGGTGCGGCCAAGGCGGCCCCGCCCGGCGGTCTGGTTGGTGGTGTATACCGCGCCCACCGGGCCGAACTCTTCAAAATGCTCTTTCATATACGCGTTGGTGCTGCCGCATTCGGGCAGATAACGCACCTCATTGATGCTCATTGCTGCGGTACCTCTTTGTGTGCAAAGCTGGTGATCTTGCCCTTGTCCAACAGCATCACGCCGTAGGTGTTGGGGCCGGTGTAGCAGCGGCCGCAGGAACCCGGGTTGAACAGGAACACGCCGTTTTTCTGGAGGGCGGTGGGTTTGTGGGTGTGGCCGAACAGTGCCACCTCAGCGCCGCGGGCGGCGGCGGCATCTGCCAGCGTGTCCAGATCGTATTTTACACCGTACATGTGACCATGGGTATAGAAAACGACCACCTGATCGAAGGCGGCCAGCCCATCCAGCGGCTCCAACGCACCAAAATCGCAGTTACCGGCTACGGCGTAGACCTTCACCTTGGGGTGCAGGGTCAGCGCCTCTTCCAGGTCGCGCAGGCCATCTCCCAAAAAGACAACGGCATTTGCATCGCTTTCTGCGTGCAGGATGCGCTCCACTGCACTGGCGCTGTTGTGGCTGTCGCTCAGGATCAAAAGTTTCGTCACGGGACTACGTCCTCCTTATTTATACGTATGAAACCTCTCAGTCGCCTTCGGCGACAGGTACGGGTTGCGGCTCCCAGCATTCATTTCGTGTTGTTTACAACACGAAATGAATGCTGGCCGCGGCCCCAACAGCAACGCCCTTTATCCGCCACTGGCGGCGGTTGTTGCTGTTGCTCCTGGTATAGGGGAGCCAAGCTTACGTTCCTGTCTCTCCTGTCAGGAGAGGCGGCAATGCGAAGCATGGACGGAGAGGTCAATCTGCCTGCAAAGCAAGCAGCTGCTTGTACACTTCACTCTTGGAATACGGCGTGCCCTGCGCGGCGGCCTTGGCGGCGGCAGAGGCTGCGCAGCCGTTCCGGGTCAGTTCCAGCGCCCGCTGGGCGGCCTGCTCCAGGGTCAGCTCTTCTTCGGCTTCGGCGGCGGGCGCACCGGCCATCACCAGAACATACTCGCCGCGGGGGTCATTCTCGGCATAATGGGTCTGGGCCTCGCCCAGCGTCGTTTTCCAGATCTCCTCGTGGAGCTTGGTCAGCTCCCGGCAGAGGGTGATGCTCCGCTCAGGGCCGAAGGCGGCGGTCAGGTCGTCCAGCGTGGTGCGCAGTTTGTGGGGCGCTTCGTAGAAGATGACTGTCCGCTTTTCCCCCTGCAGCTCGGCCAGCCGCTCCCGCTTCTGCTTTTTGTTCACAGGCAGAAACCCCTCGAACACCCAGCGGGAGGTGTCCTGACCGGAGACGGCCAGCGCCGTCACACAGGCGGAAGCTGCCGGAACGGGCACCACCTTGATGCCCCGGGCCAGCGCGTCCCGCACGATCACCTCGCCCGGGTCAGAGACACAGGGCATACCGGCATCGCTGCACAGGGCACAGTTCTCGCCTGCCTCAATGCGGCGCAGGATCCCCTCTCCCTTCTGCAGGGCGTGCTCGTAGTAGCTCACCATCGGCTTTTTCAGCCCTAGAAAGTTGAGCAGCTTCATGGTCACGCGGGTATCCTCTGCGGCAATGAAATCTGCCGCGCCAAAGGTGGCTGCCACACGGGGCGGCATGTCATCCAGGTTGCCGATGGGTGTGGCAACGATATAAAGAGTACCTGCCATAGTATCCTCCCATTTGATTTGTACAAAACCTCTCCGTCATCCCTACGGGATGCTGCCTCCACTACCAGGAGCCGCAGCCCGTACTTGGCGCACAGCACCTGAGAGGTTCAGCGTCCATACAGTGCCGCGCCTGCCGAGATGAGCACATCCGGCTCGACCCGCAGCCCGGTTTTTCGGTTCTTCTGTGCTTCCACCAGAAACAGCCAGGGGGCGGCATCCGGCCGGTTCTTCACAAAGGCCAGCCGCTTGGGCTCCAGCCGGTTGGTCCGCAGGACCGCCAGCACCTCGGCCAGCCGCTCGGGCCGGTGGCAGAGCGAGAGCCGCCCGCCATCTTTCAGCAGCCGGAACGCGCATTTGCAGACATCGTCCAGCGCGCAGTCCGTCTCGTGGCGGGCAGTGGCCCGGGCCCTGTCGGCGGCCTGCTCCCCTGCCGTGAAATAGGGCGGGTTGCAGGCGCACAGGTCGTAGCTGCCCTCTCCTTCCCGGAAGGAGCGCAGGTCGGCGCAGACGGGCGTGATGTGCTCAATGCCCTGTTCGGCGCAGGCGGCGGCCAGCAGCGCGCTGGCTTCGGGCTGCAGTTCCAGCCCCAGGCAGGGGCCGCGGTGGCCCCGGTCGTGCCATTCCAGGCTCACGATGCCGCAGCCGGAGCACAGGTCGGCGGCGCGCCAGGCCCGCTTTGGCTCCGAAAACCGGGCCAGCAGCAGCGCGTCCGAGCCAAAGCGGTGTACGGCTGAACAATAGACCCTTGTTCTATTATACAAAATCTCGGTGGAATGTTCCATATACAGCACCTAAAATCCACTGCCAAAATATCGGGCGGAAAAATTGGGGAAAATTGTGCATGAAAGAAAAGCAGCAGACCCGCTTTTGACAGGTCTGCTGCTTTTGATGCGTTTTTCAGTGTTCGCCGCGAAATTATTCAGCGGTGATAGCACCGGTGGGGCAAGCACCCTCGCAAGCGCCGCAATCGATGCAAGCGTCTGCATTCACAACTGCAACACCATTCTCAATGGTGACAGCACCAACGGGGCAAGCGCCCTCGCAAGCGCCGCAGCCAACACATGCGTCAGAAACCTTGTGTGCCATAATAAAACTCTCCTTTATTTCCCGTGCCAATGTTTAGGAGACGCCTGCCCTCGCACGGTACCAGCATGCCTCTCCGGAATTCTTCCTTGTCTGCATTCTAGCAAACCAAAAATAAAAAGGCAAGACTAACCGTGCCAACGAAAAGACGTTTTTTTGTTTTTTGTGGGGTTGCACAAAAGCAAAGGCTAACTTTGGGGGAAAATTGAGAGAGATTTTTAGCGAAAATCACGAAATACGGTTAGTTTTACGATACTAACCACTGTGATTTCCCACTGTTTTTCTGGGAATTATTTCTCTTTTTTGGGGCAGTTTCCACAGCCGGTGCGGCCATTGGCGTCGGCTGCGGCCACCACGGGGGCCGGGTTGCGCACACCGGAATAATCGTCGTCCGGGTCGGGGCGGCGGGGGGCGCGCTTGCCGCCGCTGACGTACTCGCAGACGCCCACTTTGTAGTACCGCGGAGTCAGGGCCTCGGTGCCGCAGCGCACCCGCAGGTAGCCGGACACCGGGTTCACTTCCAGAACGGTGCCCAGGCCGTCCGGGGTGCGTACGGTGCTGCCCACCATGGGCATGATGCTGTTCAGATACTCGTAGGCGCTCTCCTCATAAGCCAGGCAGCACATCAGGCGGCCGCAGGCACCGCTGATCTTGGTGGGGTTCAGCG
>OOAC01002082.1_pt1 | contig 11898 bp, 9 predicted proteins | sample 1671041 | NCBI WGS metagenome assembly OOAC01 (sample SAMN06348116, study PRJEB24527) | human gut metagenome | biome: human gut; feature: ankylosing spondylitis patient; material: feces | host: Homo sapiens | place: China | collected 2015-10 | reverse complement strand
CATTCGATTTTTTTCCGTCTTTAACTATTTGAGTTTAAGGGCGGTGCTGGCCGCGCTTACCGCCATGGCGATCGGGTTTGCCGCAGGACCGGCTGTGATTGCTCGCCTTAAGGCCATGAAAATCGGCCAAGCCGTGCGCGGGTACGGTCCCAAAAGCCATCTGGTCAAAGACGGCACGCCGACGATGGGCGGCGCCCTGATTTTGGTTTCGATCGGCATTTCCACCTTGCTTTGGATGGATCTGTCCAATCGCTTCGTGTGGGTGGTGCTGTTCGTGACGCTCGGCTATGGTGCAATCGGTTGGACCGATGACTATCGCAAGGTTGTGCATCACAATCCCGAGGGCATGAGCGCGCGTGAAAAATTCGCCTGGCAAAGCTTGATCGGTCTGATTGCGGCTGTGTATTTGGCCTTCACACTTTCGATGCCGGAAGAGGCCGGCGTCTGGTCGGCCATTTGGGCGTGGATCAAAAGCGGCTTTACGTTCAGCTCTCCGGGCAAACTGTGGCTTACGGTGCCGTTTTTCAAACAAATCGCGTTTCCCTTCGGCGTCTTCGGTTTCGTGATTTTCACCTACATTGTGATCGTGGGCACTTCCAATGCGGTCAATCTCACCGACGGTCTGGACGGTCTGGCGATTTTGCCTTGCGTGATGGTGGGGTCGGCACTGGGCATCTTTGCCTACGTGGTGGGGCGCCCCGACTACGCGCAGTATCTCTATTTCGAATACATTCGCGGTGCGGGCGAACTCGTCGTGGTTTGCGCGGCGCTCGCGGGAGCCGGACTCGCGTTTTTATGGTTTAACTGCTATCCCGCGCAGGTCTTCATGGGCGACGTGGGTGCTTTGGCCTTGGGCGGCGCCTTGGGGACCATCGCGGTGATCACGCGTCAGGAAATTGTTCTGGCCATCATGGGCGGCATCTTTGTGGTCGAAACGCTCTCGGTGATGATTCAGACGACCTACTTCCGTCTGACGCACGGCAAACGTGTCTTCCTGATGGCGCCGATTCACCATCACTTCGAGCTCAAAGGCTGGAAGGAGACGCAGGTGGTGGTGCGGTTTTGGATCATCACGTTTGTCCTGGTGCTCATCGGTCTGTCTACCCTTAAAATTCGCTGATCAATCAGACGGTTAAAGACAAGCGTACGCGCCGTCGGCCGACACGGGCAACGGCGCGTTTGTGTAAAAGAGAGGAAGCTGTGGCGCATATTCGCTTGGAAAACGGACGTAAGGCGTTGGTGCTCGGATGCGGCACGTCAGGGGCCGCGGCGGCTCGGTTTTTGCATTCCCGCGGCTGGCAGACCACGATTGTCGATACAGCCGCCAATCCGTCCGGTCTGAAGCTGTTTGAAACCGACGCATCCAAACCGCAGTTCGTTTGCTCGGACTTTAACGTTTCGCTCTTATCCGATGGCATAGATCTTCTGGTGCTCAGCCCCGGTCTGTCGCCCGAATTTTCCAACGCGGCTGCGCTTGTGACGGCTGCACGGGAACAGGGCGCTGAGGTTGTGGGCGAAATCGAGCTTTTCGCGCGAGAACTCAAGCGTCTGGAAAAATACCGTGCCTACAAGCCCGTCGTAATCGGCATCACCGGCACCAACGGAAAAACGACGACGACCGTTTTGACGAGCAAAATGGCGGCTGCAAGTCGCTCTACCGTGGTGGCGGGCAACATCGGTCCGAGCGCTCTGATGGAGCTTGACCGTCATTTGCAGGACAATACGCTGCCTGAAGTGTGGGTGCTCGAACTTTCGAGTTTTCAGCTGCAGACCACAACGAGCCTGAATTGCACTGCCGCAGCCTTTTTGAACCTCACCGAAGATCATGTGGACTGGCACGGTTCGATGGCCGCTTACGAAGCCGCGAAAAACAGAATCTTTTCTGAAAAAACCGTTCGAGTGCTCAATCGCGACGACGCTGCCACCTTGCGCGCGTTTGAACCGGCCATGTCCGTCACCTTCGGTGATTCGGCTCCTGAAAAAGAAGGCGAGTACGGCATTGTGACCGAAGAGGGTGTCGAGTGGCTTGCCCGCCGACCTCGTCCTGCTGTTTCTTGGAAAACACAAAAACAAGCGGCCCTTTTTGGCGAGACGCTCACGCAAGAACTTTTGATGCCTGTTGAAGCGCTTCGCATCCGGGGGCGCCACAACGCCATGAATGCTCTGGCGGCTTTGGCGTTGATTGACGCCGTGGGACTTCCCATGGGACCGGCCCTGCAAGTTCTCAAAAACTACGAAGGCGAGGCGCACCGCGTTCAGCCCGTGCTGTCGGTCAACGACATCGAATTCATCGACGACAGCAAAGGCACCAATGTCGGCGCCGTCAAGGCTGCGCTCGAAGGCCTGGGTAAATCCGGCCGCCGTGTGAGCATCATTCTCGGCGGCGACGGCAAGGGGCAGGACTTTTCTCCTTTGGCGCAGGCTTTGGCCGACTATGCCGACTATGCCGTGCTGATCGGGCGGGACGCCGACAAGATCGAAGCGGGCATTGCCTCAAGCGGAATCTGTCTTGAAAAGGCCGGCACCGATTTTGAAGCGGCTGTGCAGATGGCTTTCGACCACGCTGTCAAAGGCGGCGTTGTGCTGCTCTCGCCCGCCTGCGCGAGCTGGGATATGTTTGCCAACTATGCCGAGCGCAGCGCTCGCTTTGTAGCCAAAGCCAAAGAGATTGCGGCAAGCGTCTCCGGCAAGTCTGAGGAGGTTGACTGATGGGGCTTTTTTCTCGTAAAGAAACCCCGCAGGCGCCCGTCTATCGCGCTTGGGCCGATGAGCCGGTTCTCAGAGGCCGCACAACGAGCATGCGAGCTGACGGCTACGATCCCGCCGTGGTCTTTATCACGTTGGCGCTGTTGGCGACGGGCGCGCTGATGGTGTATTCGGCATCGATCTCACTTGCCGACAGTCCTCGCTACAGCACGACGCAGTACCACTTTTTGTTGCGCCACCTGAGTTCAATTGCATTGGGCATTGTCGCGGCCTACGTCGTTTGCCGCGTGCCGATGCGCGTGTGGTACAAGCTTGCGCCGTGGCTTATGGCTGCAGCCGTTCTTTTTCTCGTTTTGGTGCTTGTGCCCGGCGTCGGCAAGTCGGTAAACGGCTCGAGACGCTGGATCAATCTGGGGCTCATGAATCTGCAGGTCACCGAATTTGCCAAGTTTGCGATTCTGCTCGGTGCCGCCGCCTTTACCGTGCGCCGTCAGGACTACATGCATTCCTTCAGCCGGGGCCTTGGTCCCATGGCGCTTGTGATGTGTTTGGTGGCGGGTCTCATCAGTTTGCAGCCTGACCTGGGCGCCATCATGGTGACCGTAGCGATCGCCATGGGCGTGCTCTTTCTCGGTGGCCTGAATTTGCGCATCTTTGTGGTGGTTTCCATTGCCGTGGTGGTTGTGGTGGCGCTGATGATCTACGACTCGCCCTGGCGTGTGCAGCGCGTGATGGCGTATCTCGATCCGTGGAGCAGCGACTATGCCCTTAACAAGGCCTATCAGCTGAGCCATTCGCTGATTGCTTTCGGTCGCGGCGAACTCCTTGGGGTGGGGTTGGGAGCATCCGTTGAAAAACTTCATTATCTGCCGGAAGCGCACACCGACTTCATTTTGGCCGTATTAGGCGAGGAGCTGGGTTTTGTGGGTGTAACGGCCGTTCTCATCGGCTATTACGGCTTTGTGCGCCGCGCCTTTGCCATCGGGCGGCAGGCCATCAAGCTTGATCGCGTTTTTTCCGGTCTTGTGGCCGAAGGCGTGGGGATTTGGATCGGTATTCAAGTGGTGATCAATGCGGGCGTGGCAACGGGGCTGCTGCCGACCAAGGGACTGACGCTTCCCTTAATGAGCTACGGCGGCTCGTCGCTGCTCTTTACGCTTGCGGCCGTGGGCCTGCTTTTGCGAGTGGACCGAGAAAACCGTATCCTCATGCGCGGCGGTAAGGTTTAGTGAAAACGCTTTCAGAGACAGAAATTTTCAGTTGAAACGAGTGAAAGAAAAATGAGCGGGAAGAAATTAGTGATTGCGGCGGCCGGTACCGGCGGGCATGTGATGCCGGGACTGGCAGTGGCCCGTGAAATGCGCCGTCGCGGTTGGGACGTTCAGTGGATCGGTACGCAGACCGGCATGGAGAGCGGTTTGGTCGGGCGAGACGGCATCGAATTTACCGGTCTTGATTTCCGAGGGATGCGGGGCCGCGGCTTGAGCGGTTTGATTTCGGGGGCCGTCAAGCTCGTGAAGTCCACATTTGCCGCCAAGAAATTTTTTGCTCGGGTGCGGCCGGATGTGCTTTTTACCACCGGCGGCTACATTGCCGTGCCGGTTTGCAAGGGGGCCGACAGCGTCAAGACGCCGATCGTGCTGATGAACTGCGATGCCGACATTTTGATGAGCTCCAAGATCGTGCTCGATAAGGCAAAGCTCGTGGCCTGCGGCTTTGCCGGCAGTGCTCGCAGCGCCGCCAACGAGAAAGGGCGCATTACGGGCAACCCCGTGCGAGTCGAAATTGAGGCGTTGCCCGCGCCGGAAGAGCGCCTGAGCGAACGTACCGGACCGATGAGGCTCTTGGTATTCGGCGGCAGTCTCGGCGCCAAGGTTTTGAATGAAACGGTGCCCGAGGCGTTGGCAATGTTTGACGAAGACAAGCGCCCGATCGTGTTGCACCAGACCGGTAAGGGCAATGTCGAGGCCGTCAAGGCGCGCTACGAACAGCTGGGCATCCAAGCCGAGGTCGTGGAATTCATTCACGATATGGATAAGGCCTACCGTGAAAGCGACGTGGTGATTTGCCGCTCGGGCGCCATGACCGTGAGTGAAATCTGTGCCGCGGGCGTTGCATCCATTTTGGTGCCCTTTGTCGTGAAGACGACGCAGCACCAGCTCGGCAACGCTCGCTACATGGCCGGTCACGACGCGGCTGTCTTGCTTGAGCAGTCCCAGCTTACCAAGGAACATCTCTTTGGCGTATTGATGGGCTTAAAGCGCGACCGTATCCTGCAGCTCGCGCACAACGCCAGAAGCCTGGCGCGCGCCAACGCCGTCAACGCCGTGTGCGACATGATCGAAGAAGCAGCCCGATAAAGCCTTCCGGAGAAAAGAAAAATGAAGTTTGTAGTCAAGCACATTCACTTCGTGGGCATCGGCGGCACGGGTATGTGCGGCATTGCCGAAGTGCTTTTGAATCTCGGTTATACGGTCAGCGGCTCGGATTTGTCGCAAAGTCCCGTGACGGAACGTCTGCAGCATTTGGGGGCTACGATTTATCAGGGGCATTGCAAGGAAAACATTGACGGGGCCGACTGCCTGGTGGTTTCTTCGGCCGTACACGAAGGCAATCCCGAAGTGCAGGCGGCGCGCCGGGCCAACATTCCCGTGGTGCCGCGAGCGGTGATGCTTGCCGAACTCATGCGGTTGCGCCGCGGCATTGCGATTGCGGGGACGCACGGTAAGACCACGACGACGTCGCTGACCACCGCAATGCTTGCCGCCGGGGGGCTCGACCCCACTTACGTGATCGGCGGACGCTTGAACAGTTCCGGCGCCAACGCCAAACTGGGCACGGGTGAGTACATTGTGGCCGAAGCCGACGAGTCGGACGCGAGTTTTCTCAATCTCTCGCCCGTGATTGCCGCGGTCACCAACATCGACCAGGATCACATGGATACCTACGGGCACGATTTCGTGCGGCTTAAAAAGGCCTTCATTGACTTTATCGGCCGTTTGCCGTTTTACGGTGTTGCCGTGCTTTGCACCGATGACAAGAATGTCGCATCGATCGTGCCGATGATCAGCCGCCGCGTGGTGGCCTACGGTCTGAATCCGGAAGCCGAAGTGCGCGCCATTGACGTGCGAAGCGAAGGCACTCGCATGCGCTATACGATTCTGCGCCAAGGCCATGAACCCTTGCCTGTGGTTCTGAATTTGCCCGGCATGCACAATGTCGTCAATTCATTGGCGGCCGTGGCCATTGCCACGCTCGTGGGCGTAAGTGACGAAGCCATTGTGCGTGCGCTTGCGGAATTCACGGGTGTGGGGCGTCGCTTTGCTCAGTACGGCGAAGTGCCGATTGATCCCGAACACCCGGAAAAGGGCACGTTTACGCTTGTCGACGACTACGGCCATCACCCGCACGAGATGGCCGCGACGATTGCCGCCGCACGCGGCGCTTGGCCCGGCAAGCGTTTGGTGTTGGCTTTCCAGCCGCATCGCTACACGCGCACCCGTGACTGTTTTGAAGACTTCATCAAGGTGCTCTCGCAGGTGGATCGTTTGGTGCTCGCCGACGTGTATCCCGCCGGTGAAGATCCCATTCCGGGCGCAGGCGGCCGCGACCTTGCGCGCGTGTTGCGTTTGAACGGTTGTGACGGTTTGGTCTTTTGCGACAGCGCCTCGGAAATGCCGCAGGCCGTCCGATCAATCGTCGAGGACGGAGACGTGGTGCTCACGATGGGGGCGGGCAACGTGGCGCGCGTGCCGCAGGTGCTTTCGGGCAAAATCATCTAATGCAGAGGAATGAAAAGAATGGATTTCGCAGCAACGATTGATCCCAAGTCCTTGGGGCGCATTGCGGTGTTGATGGGGGGTTTTAGCAGTGAACGCAAGGTGTCGCTTTCAAGTGGCTCGGGCGTGCTCAAGGCCTTGCAGGAGGCAGGATGCGACGCACATAAAGTTGATCCGGCTGAGACCGACCTCATGACGCTGCGCGGACAGTACGATCGAGCGGTGATTTCACTGCACGGACGCTTCGGTGAAGACGGCTGCGTGCAGGGTGTTTTGGAATACCTGCAAATCCCGTACACGGGTGCAGGTGTGCGTGCCAGTGCGCTTACGATGGACAAGGACACGACGCGCCGCGTCTGGGCGCAGTCGGGCATCCCCGTTGCCAAAGGGTTTGTGGCTACGAGCGCCGATCAGGCTCAGGAGATTCTGGACACACTCGGGGGCGACATTGTTGTGAAACCTTCGGGCGAAGGCTCGTCGGTGGGGGTTTTTAAGCTCAAGGGTGCGACGGTTGACGAAGTCCGGCAGGCGCTGACCGAGGCGCTGCGATTTGATGCCAAGGTGCTCGTCGAAGAGCGTTGGTTCGGGCGTGAACTCACGATTGCCGTGCTGGGCGGCAAGGCTTTGCCGATCATCGAAATCAAGGCGCCCGAAGGCAATTACGACTATCAGAACAAGTATTTCGGCGACGTTGTTAAATACGAGTGCCCGGCACAACTTGACGCCGACGTGACAAACAAGGTGCTTTCTGCTTGCGAAGCGGCCTTTGCGGCAATCGGAGCGCGTGGCTGGGGGCGTATCGATGCGATGATGCGCGACGACGGCAGTTTTATTTTGCTGGAATTCAATTCAAGCCCCGGCATGACGCCGCACAGCCTCGTGCCGATGGCCGCGCGTGCCGTCGGAATGGATTATCAGAAGCTTTGCCTGTGGCTGGCCGCGCATGCCGCGCTCGACGGCGCGGCTCGCCGTTAATCGGGAGGGCGGCGCGTGAAGCTGGCCCGATCGCTTGTTCGCGTTGGCGGCTTGGCTGCGGTTCTCGCCGTGGTGGGAGTCCTCGTCTGGGGTGTTCTGCATTCGCCGTTTCTGGAAATCAAGACCATTGAGGTGCGAGGTCCGGTGGAAGCGAGCGGTTTGCAGGAAGTGACCCGTACGGTTGAAGAGGCCTTGTCGGGAAATGTTTTTACCGCCGATATCGGTGCGGTAAAGCGTGCCGTTGAGGGGATCACCTGGATTAAGTCGGCCTACGTGTCTCGTCTGTGGCCTGATTCACTTTATATTGAGGTCAAACGGCATCAGTCGGTGGCGATTTGGGAGGACGGTCGTCTGGTGAGCGAAGACGGTGTTTTGTACGTCAGTAACGACGAGCCCATCGAGCGTCTTTTGCAACTGCCGGCGTTTTCCGGCGATCCTCAGTATGCCGAACAGGCCGTACGCTATTTGCCGCGCTTTAATGAAGAGGCTCGGCGTATAGATGCGCGTGTCAAAGCCGTTAAGGTAACCTTCAGAGGCAGTTGGTCGGTGGTGCTGGAGTCGCCTCGGTTTGATTCGATGGAAATTGAACTCGGCCGCGCATTGACGCAGGGCGGACCAATCAACCGTCTGCGACAGGTGTTGGACAGCATGGATCGCGTTGTGGCGATGCTCAAGGCTTATCCGGAACGCATTGACGCGCGCTATAAAAACGCTTTTGCCGCACAGCTGCCGCCGCAAGCCTACGCTGCTGCACAAAGCGAACCTGCCGGCAAGTCGACCAAAAACCGTTCCCGTTCTTCGAAAGCTCGAGGCCAATAACGAAATGGAAACCGTACAGCAAAGTTCAACCGTCGCCGCGCTTGACATCGGTTCGGAAAGGATTGCCGTGGCCGTGGCCGACGCTTCCGAGGGAGGAGAGTTAACGCTATTGGGCTTCGGCAAGGTGCCTTCGCTCGGTATTCAGCACGGCAGTGTGCAGGACGTGGAGCTTGCCGTGGAATCGATCCGTGCGGCCATAGCCGAAGCCGAACAAACATCGCGGCGCAAGGTGACCACGGTTTCGGTGGCCTTGACGGGCAAACATCTGCACAGCATTAATAAGGTAGGGCAATTGGTGTTGCCCGACGCCGAAGTCGACAGCGCGGCCGTCAAGCGCGTCACGCGTTTGGCGATGGCCTTTGACCCTAAGGTAGAAGGGCAGAGTCAGGATGATCGCCTGGTTTCTCACGTCGTCAAGGGCTATACGCTAGACAACGACGACGTGATGATCGATGATCCGATCGGCATGGTGGGAAGCGTCATCAAGGCGCACGTGCATCTGGCGATCGGTTCGGACAGTGTTGTGCAAAATCTGGTGAAGTGCATCCGTCGTGCGGGACTGGATATCGAAGGTCTGGTACTGCAGCCCTGGGCAAGCGCAGCGGGTGTTCTCACGCCCACGGACAAAGAGCTCGGCGTCGTGGTGCTCGACATCGGCGCGGGCACCACGGACATCTCCTGTTGGGAAAAGGGGCAAGTGGAATTCACGGCTGTTGCGGCCATGGGCGGCAACACCATTCAGCGCGACATTGCGGCGGTGCTCGGCTGCAATATGAGCGACGCCGAAGATATCAAGCTCACTTACGGACACTGGCCGTTGCGTCAGGAAGACGCTTATGAAACGGTACGTTACATGAGAGAGTCGACCGGCGAGCCCGATTCCTGCTCGTGCGAAAAAATTGTGATGACCGTTGAGTCGCGGCTCACGGAAATGTTTAAAGTTATTGCCCGCACGTATCTCAGTCCCGACGGTTGGAACTTGAGGGCTTCGGCGGGCATCGTTCTGACGGGCGGCGTGGCGCGCATGCCGGGAATTGCCGAACTGGCGCACCACATCCTGGGATTGCCCGTACGGGTGGGAATGCCGCTGATGCAAAGCGATGCGAGCATCGGATTGGTGAGCCCGGAAGACGCCACTGTGGTGGGCGTACTCACCGAAACCGTGCGTCGACGCCGTTTGTCCGGTGCGGAAAAACGATCCGACGGAACGTTTTCGGGGTTGCTCGCGCAATTGAAACGCATTGTGTTCGGAGACTTCTCCGGCTAAGAGAACAAAACAGGGAGCCAAAAATGGCAAAAATTCTGATCGTTGACGGCGGTGTGCCGTTTCACGGTGTGGGCGGCACGCTCAATCACAGCTATGCGGAACTTGCGCAAAAAACGTTGACTGCCATGGGGCACGACGCGGTGATCACGCGCGTGGATGGGAAATGGCAGGCTGCGGAGGAAGCCGATAAGTTCAAGGCAGCCGATGCGGTGATTCTGACCTTTGCCGCTTGGTGGATGGGAACGCCTTGGCAAGTCAAGCAATATATCGATGAAGTGTTTTGCGCCGGTCTTTCCGTGGGCGGCGACGGACGCACCCGTACCGATCCAGCGCATAACTACGGTCGCGGCGGTGTGCTCACCGACAAGAAGTACATGCTTTCCATCACGTGGAATGCGCCGTTAAACGCTTTTGTCGATCCCAAGGAATTTTTCGGCGGCGTCGGCATTGATGCCGTGTTGCTGCCCGTGCACAAGGCTTTCCAGTTCATCGGCATGAAGAATATCGGTAAGACCTTCATGGCCAACGACGTGATCAAGAATCCGACGCACGCAGAAGACTTCGCCCGTTTTGAAGCTACGTTGAAGGAAAACTTCGCCGCACTCTGAAGGCGTACCCGATCGTTTTTTATTCTGAAAAGAGCTGCAGAATTTTTCAGTGTTCTGCAGCCTTTTCGCGTCTATTGAACAGCATTTTTTGTTAATTATGTCGACACCGGTCTTGCACAAAACGGGCTTTCGCGCCTGGCTTCCGATCATTGCGCTTGCCTTTGCCGCCTTTGTTTTCAACACGAGCGAATTCCTGCCCGTGGGGTTACTCCCCGATATTGCCAAGAGTCTCCATGAGACCGTGCCCTTTACCGGACTTATTTTGACGGGTTACGCGTTTGTGGTGGCCGTTATGTCGCTGCCGCTCACAATCGTTACGGCTCGATTTGAACGGCGCAAACTGCTGTTGGTTTTGCTCTTTGTCTTTTCGCTTTGTCACTTCGTGGTGCCCTGGGTCGAGAGCTTTGAAACACTTTTTGCCGCCCGTGTCGGCGTGGCGCTCACGCACTCGATCTTCTGGTCGATCATGACGCCGCTTGCCGCCCGTGTGGCTCCGCACGGCAAGCGTGCCGTTGGGTTGGCCGCCGTGATGGGCGGCACGATTGTGGCGACAGTGTTGGGTGTTCCGATCGGTACCAACCTTGGCCATCTCTTTGGATGGCATATGTCGTTTTTCATTATCGGCATCGGCTCGGCCTTGGTGTTCGTGGTGATTTTCTTCGTGCTGCCGGTTTGTGAAGCCACACACGCAGGGTCGTTGAAGAGTCTGCCTGTGATCTTGAAGCGCCCGGGTCTGCAGCAGCTCTATCTCCTGACGGTGGTGACGGTACTCGGGCAATTTACGGCCTATTCGTACCTCAACCCGATTTTGGCGACTGCGGGCGGTTTGGACGAAGGCATGATCGTCACGATGCTTTTTGTCTTCGGCATTGCGGGCATCATCGGAACCGTCGTTGCCTCCAAAACGGTGGACAAGCATTGTGAGACGACGCTTCTGGGCGCCATGGTGATTGTCTGCGCGTCGTTGGCTTTGCTTGTTGTGAGTGCCGCCAATACGGTGAGCCTGACGGTGTTGATCGTTTGCTGGGGTGCTGCGATGACGGCCGTTTGTTTGGCGTTTCAGACGGTGTTGCTTACGGTCGCTCCCGATGCGGCTGACGTGGCTGCATCTCTATATTCGGGTATTTTCAATGTCGGCATTGGAGGAGGCGCTTTCATCGGCAGTCGTGTTTCCGAAGCGGCGGGATTCATGCCGGTAGCCTATGTCGGTGCAGCTATCGTTGGATTGTCTCTCCTGAGTCTTCTTGCCGTGAAACTCAGAACAGGCAAATGGCTGTTGGGTGAACAGGCGGGACACAGAGTGGGCGAGCCGGTCCACGAGTCGCATTAGTGGCAAAGCGTGAAGCTATTAAATACCTGTTTCGGTATAACATAAAAATATACTGAATCAGGTATGTTTTCCATGGAAATTTCCAGCAGAACGACAATGATGCTGCGCACTCCGCCGGCTGTCTCGGTGTGGCTCAAAGCCAAACGCCGTGAAAGGGCATGACGCAAAGCGAGCTTGCACAAAAAGCAGGCGTAACGCAGCGTCTGGTGTCCGACTTCGAACGCGGCAAAGTCGATATTCGGGTTGATACGCTTTGCTGTCTCTTTATCGCGCTGGATCTTTTTGTCTATCAGGTATTGACGAGCGTCTGGCGTGCGAAAACGAGGATCCGCCGGAATGTTGACGTCCTCCCCTGATTGAAATCAGAGGATTCCTTCGGAGTTGCTTACGCAACTCCAAGAGGTTGGTTCTCGC
>OOAC01002080.1_pt1 | contig 11904 bp, 10 predicted proteins | sample 1671041 | NCBI WGS metagenome assembly OOAC01 (sample SAMN06348116, study PRJEB24527) | human gut metagenome | biome: human gut; feature: ankylosing spondylitis patient; material: feces | host: Homo sapiens | place: China | collected 2015-10 | reverse complement strand
ACAAGCGCCTGTGCAAGACCCACACGCTGTTTGTAACCCTTTGAAAGATTCTTGATAACACGATCCTTGACATCGGTTATCTTTACAAGGTTGCATATCTCCTTTAAATGCGAGTTGATCGGCAGCTTGCACTTTTTCAGCCCGTATACGAACTTAAGGTATTCCATTACAGTCATATCAAGATATAACGGAGGCTGTTCGGGAAGATAACCTATCATTTGCTTAGCTTTTACAGGCTCTTCAAGAATATCTATACCGTTTATCTTTGCCTCGCCCTCTGTTGAGGAAAGATAACCCGTAAGGATATTCATTGTAGTTGATTTTCCTGCACCGTTAGGACCGAGAAAACCAAGTATCTCGCTTTCTTCTGCGGTAAAGGAAACATTGCTGACTGCTGTTTTAGAGCCGTAACGCTTAGTCAGATTCTTTACTTCTATCATTTTTTGCTCCTTAAAACGAAGTATCCGGCAGAGCGTCGGTACATAGCCGTACCCCTCTGCGCACATCTGCTATATTCTATCCTGCACAGGTGAAACCTGTGTGATAAAACAGTGTATTTATTGCTTGGCGGTGATTTTATCTTTGTCAAGCTGAGCTTTAAGCTCGCCTACGCTGTCAAAACGTCTTTCGGGACGTATAAAATCAAGCAGCGAAACACGCAGTGTCCTGCCGTAAAGATCACCGTCAAAATCCATTATATGCGTTTCCGCAAGAGGACTGTCCTTATAGTCAACAGTAGGCTTTACGCCTATGTTTGTAACAGACGGCATGACCCTGCCGTCAAGATATGTCACGCTCTTATATACTCCGAAACGCGGCATTACTATGTTGTCGGGGAAACGCTGGTTTATGGTCGGGCTTCCTATGGTTCTGCCTATGCGGTTGCCCTCTATCACTCTGCCCTCTATCGAAAAATCATATCCGAGCAGTTTGTTCGCCTTTGCTATTTCACCCGATTTTATCAGATTTTTGATGGCCGTTGAATGTACCACACATCCGTCCAGACTGAACGGCGGTATTATAACGACCTTTATGCCGTACTCACGGCATATACATTTAAGCTCTTCGGCATCGCTTCCTCCGCCTGCTCCGAGCCTGAAATCAAATCCGCACACAACGACCTTTGCGTTCATTATCTTCACGAGAACCTTTTCGATGAAATCCCTTGCCGTGTAGTCGCACACCGAATTGAAATCGGGAGAATAAATATATTGTACTCCGGCTTCTGCGAGCTTCTCCAGCTTCATATCATTTGTGAGCAGGTTCTCTATCCTTTCCCTTTTAGGCAATGCCGTGTCGCTGTGAAACGTGAACATTGCAGGGCAAAGCCCGCCGTGTCTGAAGCATTCCTCCACGACCTTCATATGACCTAAATGCAAGCCGTCAAAAAAGCCGAGTGCCGTTGCTGTCGGCGGGATGGGTATTATATTTTCGGTAATGTCAATCAAGAATAAACCTCCGTGTCCCGCATTAAATGGGAAAATCAAGATAATATATTAAGGTATACGCTTTTAAGCCCGTTCTCCCCGTTCACCCTTGCCACGCCTAAAAAATCACCATCGTGCTTAAGGCGCAGGCAGGTGCCTTCCGGGTATGAAATATCCATTCTTCCGCAGTCAAGTATCATGCCGTTCATGAACAGCTTCTTTTGTGTACCGTCCAGAGTTATCTCGTCATAGCACGAGAAAACACGCTCTGTCGGCAGTACCAGCCTTGCGGTATCCTCAGGCGGCATATTACGAAGCGTTTCAATATCGTGGCAGTCCGAAAGCGTAAAGCCTGCCGCCATCGTGCGGCAAAGCGAGGTCATTATCGCTCCTGTGCCGAGCTTTTTTCCTATATCGCTTATGATAGTGCGGATATAGGTTCCTTTTGAGCAATAAATATCAAGCGTACCTGTACGCTTTTCCTCGTCATAGTCGGACAGCTCTATCGAATATACCGTGACCGGACGAGCGGCACGTTCAACCTCAATGCCCTGCCTTGCAAGGTCATAAAGCCGTTTGCCGTTTATCTTCACCGCAGAATACATCGGCGGTATCTGCATTATATCGCCCTGCATAGTCTTTACCGCATCGGTAATTTCCGCAAGCGTAACAGGCTTTTCGCTCTTTGTCAGCACCTTGCCCCATACGTCCTCGGTATCGGTAGTCACACCGAGCCTGAAGGTCGCACGGTATCTCTTGTCACTGACAGGATTCAGGTCGGCTGTCTTTGCCGCTCTGCCGATATATATCGGCAAAACGCCTGTCGCCATAGGGTCAAGCGTACCGCCGTGACCGATTTTTCTCGTTCCTGCCGCCCTTCGCATTATCGCCACAACGTCAAACGAGGTGAAATCCTGCGGTTTATTGATACAGATTACGCCGTTTATTTCATTCATTTGCTTTCAGCGCCTTTTCAAATACAGGCAGCAGCTTTGCTTTCACAAACTCTATACTGCCCTCTATGGTACAGCCTGCGGCTCTGGCGTGACCGCCGCCGCCGAACAGGGCGCACACGCTTCCTGCGTTTATCGGCTCTGCCGTTCTGACAGAGATCTTGAACGTAGCAGGACCCTTCTGCTTTACGGTAGCGCCGATAATTACGCCCTCTACCTGACGGGGAAGGCTTGCAAGACCGTTGAAGTCCTCGCTGTCAACTCTGCCATTAAAGCGCTCCATAAGCTCCGTTGTCAGCCATACTACCGCAACCCTGTCGTCACAGAAGAATTCCATTCCCTGCGTTATCGCCTGTTCAAGCTCCAGCCTGCCCTTTGACTTCATATCAAACAGCTTGTAATTGATGCCGGAAACATCAAACTCATAAGCCATCAGCTTAGCGGCTATTATGTGCGTTCTGCTTGTCGTGTTGGAATACTTGAAACAGCCAGTGTCGGTTGCAAGTCCTGTGTAAAGGCAGGACGCAATCTCACCGTCAAGCTGTGCGTTCATTTCCTCCGCTATCTGAAAAATAAGTTCGCAAGCCGCAGCCGCATCGGAATCGACAAAAGTATATTTTGCAAACTCCTGTCTGCTCTCGTGGTGGTCTATCGCAAGAAATATCCTGCCGCCGTATACTGCGTCAAGGTCGCCGAGCAGTTTTCTGTCGGCAACGTCAACGCTCACTATGGTCTTTTCCTCAAAGTTCTGCTGTATCACCGTATCACGCAGGAACTCCATACGGGGCGCTATCTCATCCGCACACATAACCTTTGCCCGTTTACCCATCTTCTGAAGCATACCGCAAAGACCGTAAGCACAGCCCAGTGTATCTCCGTCGGGGTTGGCGTGTGACAGTATCAGAAAATCATCGTTGCTTTTCAGTAGCTCTGCCGCTTTTTTAACGTCTGTTATCATTATTGTTTACCTTTCGTCATCGCCGTTATCATCGGGTTCGGCAGGTTTCGGCAGTTTGCTTATCACCTCGCTGATATGCTCGTAATAATCCATCGAATTATCCGGCACGAATATCAGCTGAGGCAGCTTGCGCATCTTCACACGCTCGTTGATTCTTCTTTTAAAGAAGCCCTCTGCCTTCTTGAGATGCTCGGCGACATTTTTCGTGGTGTCGCCGCCCTCAAGCGTTGTGATATAAACCTTGCAGTAGGACAAATCGCTTGTCAGCTCACAGCGTGACACACCGACCATCGCCTTTACTACAGCGCCGTCCTTTATATCACGCATAGCTGTGGAGATCTCACGTTTTATATCCTCCGCAAGTCTTGCTGTATTGAAATTTGCCATTAATCTCTGTACTCCTCGGTAACAAACGCCTCGAATATATCGCCGTCCTTTATGTCGGTGAACTTTTCAAGCGTGATACCGCACTCGTAGCCTGCGGCTACTTCCTTCACATCGTCCTTGAAACGACGTAAGCCTGCTATCTTGTCAACAGCAACGATTATGCCGTCACGGACAACTCTTACCTCGCCGTTTCTCTGTACCTTACCGTCAAGTACATAAGAGCCTGCTACCACGCCGACGCTCGACAGCTTCATTACCTGTCTTACCTCAACACGTCCTGTATCAACTTCTCTGTACTTGGGCGCAAGCATACCCTTCATTGCTGTTTCGATTTCTTCTATTGCGTCATATATTACTCTGTAGAGTCTTATATCGACACCGTCACGCTTTGCGTTGTCTGCAGCCGCAGGGTTAGGTCTTACGTTAAAGCCTACTATGATAGCGCCGGATGCCTTTGCAAGCATAACGTCGCTTTCTGTTACGGCACCTACCGCACCGTGAATTACTTCTACCTTTACTTCTTCGTTTGACAGCTTTGACAGTGACTGTGAAACAGCTTCTACAGAACCCTGTACGTCTGCCTTTACTATGATGGGGAGCTTCTTCATCGAGCCTTCCTCGATCTGTGAGAACAGATTATCAAGGCTGACCTTCTTGTAGAGTTTGAACTGTTCTTCCTTAGCGTCGAACTTTCTCTTTTCAACAAGCTCTCTTGCGAGCTTTTCATCTTCAACAGCCGCAAAATCATCACCGGCGCTCGGTACTTCCGCAAGACCCATTATCTCAACGGGAACAGAAGGACCGGCTTCCTTTACCGCTTTGCCCTTGTCGTCACGCATTACACGGACACGTCCTACAGCAGTACCTGCGATTATGGTATCGCCTGTGTGGAGAGTACCCGACTGTACAAGAACAGTAGCGATAGGACCTCTGCCCTTGTCGATTCTTGCCTCGATAACAACGCCCTTTGCAAGTCTGTCGGGGTTAGCCTTAAGCTCAAGGACATCTGCCGTGAGGTTTACCATTTCGAGAAGCTCGTCTATACCTTCGCCTGTCTTTGCCGATACGGGAACGCAGATTACATCACCGCCCCATTCTTCGCATACAAGACCATGCTCGGTAAGCTCCTGCTTTACCTTGTCGGGATTTGCCGTAGGCTTATCCATCTTGTTTATCGCAACTATTATCGAAAGGTTTGCAGCCTTTGCGTGATTTATCGCTTCTACCGTCTGAGGCATAATGCCATCGTCTGCGGCAACAACGAGTATCGCTATATCCGTAGCCAGCGCACCTCTTGCACGCATAGCGGTGAACGCCTCGTGTCCGGGTGTGTCAAGGAATGTAATATCCCTGCCGCCTGCCTTTACCCTGTAAGCACCGATATGCTGTGTGATACCGCCTGCTTCGCCGGACGTAACGTTAGCGTGTCTTATTCTGTCGAGGAGCGATGTCTTACCGTGGTCAACGTGTCCCATAACAACAACAACGGGTGAACGGGGCTGTAAGTTCTCCTCTGTATCCTCTACCTCTTCAAACAGACGTTCTTCGATGGAAACTACAACTTCCTTGGTAACCTTTGCACCGAATTCTTCCGCTACGATACAAGCCGTATCATAATCGACCGACTGGTTGATAGTAACCATTACGCCCAGACTGAACAGCTTCTTTATAACGTCTGCGGCTGTGACCTTAAGACGTGACGCAAGCTCCGATACGACTATCTCATCGGGAACCTGTATCTCAAGCTGTTTCTTTCTTGCCTTTTCAAGCTCAAGACGCTTCAGCTTCTGAGCCTCGGTTTCCTTCTTCTTGCTGAACTGCTGCTTGCCCTTCTGCGACTTCTGGCTTATCTTCTGCTTCTTTGTATAAGCGTCATTCTGACGTCTGTTGCCGCTCTCGGTCGAAGCTATGGTTTCATACTTCTCGTTGTACTTATCAAGGTTTACATAACTGCCCCTTGTGTCAACGTGCTTTGTGACCTGCTCGCCTCTCTGTACAGCCTCACCCTTGACGTGCTTTGTGGGAGGTGCGTTTGTCTTGATATTTGCAAGGTCGATAACAGGCTGTGCCGGAGCTGTCTGCTGTGCAGGCTTTGTATCCCTGCGGTCGTTTCTGGTATCGTTTCTTCTGTCGCCGTAGGGCTTTCTGTCACCCTGCTGTCTGTCGCCGTAAGGCTTTCTGTCACCCTGCTGTTTGTCACCGTAAGGCTTTCTGTCACCCTGCTGTTTGTCGCCGTAGGGCTTTCTGTCGCCCTGCTGTCTGTCGCCGTAAGACTTTCTGTCGCCCTGCTGTCTGTCGCCGTAGGGCTTTCTGTCGCCCTGCTGTCTGTCGCCGTAAGGCTTTCTGTCGCTACGATCGCCCATAGGCTTTCTGTCGGCAGGCTTGTCGCTCTTTGCTTCGGGCTTTGATTCTGCCTTTGCTTCGGGCTTTACCTCTGTCTTTGTTTCGGGCTTTGATTCTGTCTTTGTTTCAGGCTTAGCTTCTGTTTTTGTTTCGGGCTTAGCTTCTGTTTTTGTTTCGGGCTTTGCCTGTGCCTTTTCAGCCTTATCGGCTTCCTTATTGGATTCGGGCTTCTTATCAGCCTTCTTTGCAGGCTTTTCTGCCGGCTTTTCTTCCTTCTTCTCCGTCTTAGGCTTGCTTGCAGAAGCGAAATATGAATTGAAATTCTTCACCTGGTTGCTCTGAGAATACTTTTCGAGAACTACAGACAGCTCATCCTCAGAAAGCGAAGCCTGCGATTTCTTCTGTACTCCGAAATACTCCTGTACCACATCCGTAATTTCACTTACAGGAATATTAAGATCCTTTGCCAACTCGTTTACACGATATTTTTTATCCATTCACTGATCCCCTTTTTTATGTCAGATTTAGTATTGTATATATAAATCGGGTGTACCGCTTATTTCCCTTTATGCTCGCCCGTAAGGCTTGCGTATAAGCCTTCATCGAGAACGGCAAGCACTCCCGTGCGTTTTCCGAGGACCGACTTGATTTCGTCCATCGTACAATCGCACTGCGACAGCAGGGCACTGTATTTATCGCAGAAAAAACGCATTTCCTTCTGTGTTTTCTCCGATACGTCGCTTGCGAGAATAACTCCCGCAATTTTCGATTTCGGGTTTTTAAGCTCCTCGCAAACAGGATCAAACCCGTGTATCAGACGTCCGGACTTTCTGCAAAGACCGAGCGTACTTAAAAAATTCATTGCCGTTACTCACCGTCGCTTTCTCCGATGCTTTTCAGCAGTTCAAGATATATCTCCTGCGGTACCGCACATTTCAGAGAGCGTTCAAGCCCATGTTTTTTCTGTGCCGCCTCAAGACAGCTGCGGCTCTTGCAGACATACACTCCCCGTCCGGATTTCTTACCCGTGAAGTCGAGTACAAACTCTCCCTCGGGAGTACGGACAACTCTTACAAGCTGTTTTTTCTCTTTCATTTCTTCACAGCCCGCACATTTTCTCATCGGTATCTTTTTAACTGCCAAAGCGATCCATCCTTTCGTAAAGGGTTTTTATTCCTCAGCCTGAGCTTCTTCCTCAGCCTTTTCCTGCTTGCTCTCTATTCCTTCATAGAAGCCGCTTTCGGGGCGTATGTCTATCTTGAAGCCTGTGAGCTTTGCGGCGAGCTTCGCATTCTGACCCTTGTTGCCTATAGCAAGTGAAAGCTGGTTATCGGGAACGATAGCCGTACAAGCCTTTACCTCGGGGTCGGGTATCTCTACTCTGATAACATCGCTGGGCTTGAGAGCCTGTGCGATGAATTCCTCAGGCTTTTCGCTGTAAAATACAACGTCCATCTTCTCTCCGCCAAGCTCGGCACATACCTTGCTGATACGCTGTCTGCCGGGGCCTATGCACGCACCGAGTGCGTCAACATCGGGGTTGTTGCTTATAACCGCAACCTTTGAGCGTGAGCCTGCCTCACGGCTGATAGCCTTAATCTCAACGGTACCGTCATATATTTCGGGTACTTCGCTCTCAAACAGACGCTTTACAAGCTCCTTGTTCACTCTTGAAATCTTGAGCATAGGTCTGTGGTCTGTTGCGGAAACACCGGAAACATAAACCTTGACCATATCGCCGGGCCTTAGTACCTCGCCGGGTATCTGCTCGCTTCTGAACAGCGGTACTTCGTTTCCGTTGAGGTTTACGGTAGCGTTGCCTGTTCTCGGCTCTGTCTTGAGTACAGTAACAGTTACTGCCTCGTCCTGAAGACCGCCCCACTGAGCAACGAGCTGTTCACGCTCTATCTCCTTAAGACCCTGCTTAATGACCTGCTTTGCCGTCTGTGCGGCAATTCTGCCGAAATGCTGTGTATCCAGCTTTATCGCTACAATATCGCCGTATTCCAGCTTTCTGCGGGTGTGGGTCTTTGCCTCCTCCATCGAGATCTGGTTTGCATCGTCCTCGACCTCTGCGGCAACTTCCTTCTGGATAGCCACATCAAACTTGCCCTTAGCAATATCAATATCAAACTTGATATTCTCGCTTCTGGGATATTCCTTCTTGATAGCGATAACAAGTGCTGTCTGTATCTTCTCTATCAGCACAGCGGGGTCAATCCCCTTCTCCTTTGCAAGCAATGTCAGAGCCTCAAAAAGCTCCGTTGTGTTGCTGTTAGCCATTTTTAATAATTCCTCCGTTAATTATTTTTTATGCGTCAAGGGCAATTCTTCTGCACTTAGCGGCATTGAACTTCATTTCGCCGTCATCTGTCTGTACAGTGAATTCGCCCGAATTTTCATCGTAATCTCCGAGAACGCCCGAATAATACGCCGTCTTTCCGTTTTCGTCACGCACGGTCACCTTTATCTTTTCGCCCTTCATCTTCACAAAGTGGAAAGGCTTTCTGAGCTGTCTGTCAAGCCCCGGCGAGCCTACCTCGAAAACGTCCACAAGGTCAATGCACGACAGCGTATCGACAGCCTTGTTCAGCGGTTCTGTTATTTCCTCGCATTCAGCGTCGTCTATTCCTCCGTCCGCTTTGTCGAAAAGCACCTTCAGATACCACATGGCACCCTCTTTTTCAAAGATAACGTCCCACAGCTCATAGCCGTATCTCTCGATTATCGGCAGAACCTTCTGCTCGGTGATTCTCTCGACCGTTTCCGCCTGATTCTTCTTGCCGCCTTTTTCCTTCGGCACTTTGAAAGCCTCCTTTCAGACAAGAGCCGTAAAAAGCCCTATATATAAGCTAAAGACCGAGATGAACTCAGTCTTTAGCCTACCATATTCTACTTTAAGTAAGTATATCACATATTATGCCCGTTGTCAAGCAAAATTACGCTATTTTGCCGTAAACAAGCCGTTTTTCAAAGTTTTCGGTAATTTTAAACGATTTTCTTGCGGCAGATGCGGTGTTTTCCTTCCTTTTTAGCCCTGTAAAGCTGTTCGTCCGCCTCGTCGAAATATTGTGCATAGTCAACATCATCCGATTCGCTCCACGCTATGCCTACACTGCACTTTATCGTATACCTCTTGCCGCCTATCTCAGCCTTTCCCGACACCTCAAGGAAATCCTCGAACTCATCCACAACGGCAGATTCGCTCGTACCTCTGGCGAACACGATAAATTCATCTCCGCCGAACCTTCCGACAACCGCATTCGGAAACTTTCTCGAAAGCAGTTTTCCTACCGTTCTCAGCACCTCGTCACCGAAGCTGTGACCGTAGGTATCGTTGAACGCCTTGAAATCGTCTATATCAAGCATAGCGAAAAAGCTCTTTGCGTTCGTCTTTTCGCTGATGAGCCGCTGAATGTGGTTTGTTGTTGCCAGCTTGTTCAGCAGTCCCGTTGTGCTGTCAAGCTCGACCAGCTGTATCATTCTCTGCTGCTCACGCTTTTCATCGTCTATATCCTGTGTTCTTCCGAGAACTTTTATTACCTTTCCGCTGGCGTCCGCTACGCTTGAATAACACGTCCTTACCCAGCGGTAGCTGTTCTGATCTATTATCGTGGATCTGTAGTCTAATGTCAGACAGCTTACAGGCTTTTTGCCTGCCTTTCTCAGCGCCGCATAGAACTTTGCCGCATCATCGGGATATACGATCTTTGTACGTTTTGAAACCTCCGCATAGTTGCTTATGGAGCGGTTTGCCGAATCCGCCCTACCTCCGCCGTACGAAAACGTCATAATATCATCGGGAATATCATATTCAAATGTGACTGCATTCGAAGTCGCCTCAAGTATACGGTAACGCTCAAGATTTACCGCATTCTCATATTCCGCCAGTTTTCTGTGGGTCATATCCTGCACAATTGCAAGAAATACAGGGTGTTCGCTTTCTATAAAATCAACCAGCTTCGCCTTGACAAGCACCCATATATCACTGCCGTCATAGCGTCTGCCTTTGCATTCTGCATAGAATGTTTCTCCGGTCTTTACCGAACGCCCGGCTTTTTCAAAAATCATCTCAGCCGAATCTCCGTAAAGCGACGAGGTAACGCTGTCTGCGTACTGTTCATACTGCTCTTTTGTGTAGCCCACCATCTCGTAATATTTCTTGTTGAAATAAAGCGACCTTACTCTGTCGGGGCAAAGCTCATATATAGCAACTCCGCACATAAGATGTTCGAGCATTGTAGAGCATATCGTTTCCCAGTCATATCCCGGCTTGAAGCGGTTTTTAAGCTCGCTCATATCCCTGTTCGAAGGCTCAAGTCTTGCGGCGCATTTATTTTCAGCCATGTTATCACTCCGTTATAGAAAAGTTTTTTGTATTGTAAAAATAGATAATCTGCGTTTCACCCTATATAAAATTGTTGCATGAATCTGACGCACTGTACATATTCGTTTGCAAGCTGTTGTGCGTCAACGTTGTATTTTTTGACAAACTCCTCCACTTTGTCCCAGTTTGCGTGTTCGTAATCGACTACCAGCCTGAACACATCTCCGAAAAGTCCGTCCGCTCCCAGCAGACCGTTCTTTATTTCGTCCGTTACCGGAAGTTCCTTCATAACGTTTCCTATATCACGTTCATCGGTCGTACCTGCCACTACCGACATAAGTCCCATAAGATACATTTCTTTTCTGTGTATAAACTGTCCCGGCATTACCTTTGAGATGCTCTCGCAGAATTTCGCCCTGAACAGCGCAAGCCTTATAAGCTCGTCTGGGGTATCCTTCTGCAGCCTTTGCAGGCCTACAAGATATATCCATTCCTTCAGCTTTTCAAAGCCGAGCAGAACAAGCGCCTGATGAATGGTTGAAATTTTGTTCCCCGTACTGCCGTACATTACGTTTATAAGCCTGAGCAGTCTTATCGTCAGCACAACGTCCGTCGAAATGACCGCCGCTATTTCTTCATAGTCAGGCTCGGGCGAATATACAAGACCCAGTATATGAAGGAACGTCTTTGCCATAGGCGTATTCGTCCTGTGCGTCATAAGCAGGGGCTTTGCAAAGAAATAGCCCTGCATATATGTACAGCCGAGCCTTTTGGCATATTCCACCTCAAGCTGAGTTTCCACCTTTTCGGCAAGCATTATCTTATTATATGTTATACACTTTTCCGCTGTGCGTTCCACTGCCTCACGGGAGGTGTGGAAGTCGAGCTTTATTATATCGGCAAGCTCAAACAGAGCCTTTGTATTCTCGCCGTATTCATAATCGTCAAGAGCGATTATATATCCCAGCTTCTTAAGCTCTATACAGCGCCTTATTATTTCTGCGTCTGCCATTACGCTCTCAAGCAGTTCGACTACGAGTATATCGCTTGAGATCATCTTCGGCACTCCTCTTTTTATGAGGTTGCCCGTAAAATTGACGAATGCTTTTTTACCGCCTAGAACGCTTGTTATATTGTCGACAAAAAATGCGTTGTTGATTACATCTGCTGTGCTTACATCTCCGTTGTTTCCTGTATATGCGTTTACTCCGGGCTGATTTCTGTAAAGCAGTTCATAGCCGTATGTATTATTATTCACATCCAGTATCGGTTGACGTGCAAAAAATACGTTCTCCACAGAGATCTCTCCTTCGCTTTAATCCTTATTTAGTAATTTTACATTATTTCACGCATAAAGTCAACAATAATACCTAATTTTCGTCTTTAATACAGAGTTTTTTGTAACTTTATACAAAAAAATATGAAATATTTCACACGTTTCAGCTTACAGCTTTTTCCGCTTTTTCATTAAATTACTTTGCAAAAAATAACAGCCGCAGATTTGCGGCT
>OOAC01002070.1_pt1 | contig 11925 bp, 9 predicted proteins | sample 1671041 | NCBI WGS metagenome assembly OOAC01 (sample SAMN06348116, study PRJEB24527) | human gut metagenome | biome: human gut; feature: ankylosing spondylitis patient; material: feces | host: Homo sapiens | place: China | collected 2015-10 | reverse complement strand
AGCTGTTTATGAGTTTAATGGTGATGTTTCTAAGGTTCAGGCTACGAAGATATAGGAGAATAATATAGAGAAAGGGAGCTGGTTTGGATTTTTCATTAATTCTGAATCAGCTTCCTTTTTATTTGTTGCCACTAATCTCTCAATTATCCCGCTATATCTGCCGAAATATTTATTACATGACAATGCAATGGGTGATTGTTTCAGACAGTGAATAAGAAAGGCAGCAGAATATGACATATACAGTTTCAGGTGCAAATTTTAATAAAGATGTGGCCACACAGGGAACATCTATTAATTATAAAGAAAATAAGACAGCTAAAAGTGAAGGTGTGGCAGGCGCATTTGCAGGAGTGGTAATTTCTGGGGGTGTGACAGCTGCTGCTGATAATACATATGAGGGGCTTCTTAAGGAGGCAGATGATGTAAAGAGCCAGATTATGGCAAGTGCTTCCGATGCAAAGTTAAGCCTTAAGGCTTTGATGATGAAGTTATCAGGTGCTGATGCGGTAAAGTTAGATGAGGATGGCTTTAATCTTACAGATGCTACACCAGATGATATGGTTAATATTATTGAGAAAATTAAGATTGAACTTGCGATGCACTCTGATGATTATGTTAATTATGGCACAGCAGTTTCCAAGGATAAGATTGAGAGTGTGACTGGAAGTGCAGCAACAGCGGCAAGTGTCGAGAGCCGTATGCAGGGAGCAGATATAGCTGTCAATGATGAAAGTGTTGCTGAGGTTAAAGGCACACTTGAAAAGAGTAAAGAGTTAAAGCCATTATCAGAGAACACAAAGAATTACATGGTTGCTAATCGCATAGAGCCTTCAATTGCTGGAATATATCAGGCACAGGCGGCAACCTCATCAAGTATCAGTGCGGATGGCGTTACAATAGGAAAGTGCGCAGATGCAATATCTGACGCTGATTTTGAAGCTTTAAGGCCGGGAATTGAGAAGATAATTGCTTCGTCAGGTCTTGAGGTTAATGATAATACACTTGCGGATGCAAGAGCATTTATTGATGCACAGATTCCTGTTACTAAAGAAAATCTTGAATATAAGGCACAGCTTGATGCGATAGATATTGAAAAGATTCAGGCTGACCCTGATGAAATGCTTAATAAGATACTTGATAACATGAAGCTTGGAGGCAAGGCAGAGAATACGCTCGTTACAGGTTCGCCAATTGATGATATAAGGACAGCTCTTGATACTATTAACAGGGCAGAGTATTCAGATGTTGCAAATGTGGTATCAAAAGGGGAAACATTTACAATAGCAAGCCTTAAGTTGGAGATGGATGCAAGAAGCTTCAGAATTGAATACAGTGCAGCATCAGTAAGCACAGGAAATAGTGAAGTTAGAAATCAGGCATCTGATGTACAGCAGGCAGCAGATAAGGCGTATGACACGCTTGTAACAGCAAGAGTTCTTATGAGTGCAAATGCGTCTATATATCTCGTTAAGAATAACATTTCTATTCTTACAACTCCGATAGATAAGCTTAATTCAATGCTTATGGAATATGAACAGGCGGATGAAATGTATGAAGAAGCGCAGATTGCATATACAGATGTTCTTGAAGCAAGAAAGACATTGAATGAGATAGTAAGAAATCCTGCGCGTGTATTTGCCAGTATGTTTGACAAGATGAATGAAACTTATGAGGCAGTCGGAACTCAGATAAGAGGCGATTTAGGTGATTCATTAAAGAAGGCAGTACAGGAAAGTGCGGATGATATTATTAGGGAGCTTGGACTTGAGGGAACTGATGAGGACAAGGAAGCAATAAAGGTACTGGCTGCTAATAACATGGATATGACAAAGGAAAATGTAGAGATAGTCAAATCTGTTAATGCAATGATTAATAATCTTATTAAGAATATGAAACCAGAGACAGTTCTTAATATGATAAAAGACGGAGTAAATCCAATGAATGCTTCAATTGAGGAAGTCAACGAATATCTTACAGAGGCTAATGATAAAGCATCTAAGGATAATGAGGAGAAGTTTTCAAAGTTTCTTTATAAGCTTGACCGTACCAATGGTATTACTAAAGAGCAGAGAAAGCAGTTTATAGGAATATACCAGATGATGAATATATTCACCAGAGATGCCGGAGTGGCAGCAGGTGCGCTGATTAAGCAGGGAGCTGAGGTCACTATGAATAATCTTATGACTGCATATAATTCAAGAAAGCATTATGACATGGACGCTGTTATTGATGAGAATACAGGAATGGCAGAGGTAAGCGGAATTGCTAACTATTACAGTGCATTATTTATGGCAAATGGTGGATTAGTTACCCCGAATACATTAAAGAATGTGGATAACTCATCCGGAATCGGAGAACAGTCCGTTGAAATGTTTATTGAACAGTTAGAGGATAACTATGATGCGGCAGCCGAGGAACAATATTATGAGGAATATCTTAAGGAACAGCAGGCAGCAGTGCAGGCAGGAGCTGATATATTGAGGCAGATAAGAAATGCAGATACAGAAATAAACAGTGGTAACATACAGGCTGTTAAAGCATTTTTAGAATCCGGACAGTTCCCGGATATCAGAGGTGTTAAGACAACACGTGATTATGCAAGGGATTCGATTGAAAAAATCGGACATAAAGAAAAACTGTCACTTATGTATGAAGAAATGAAAGATGAGACAGAGGAAGAACTTCAGGAGGTTCTTTCCAAAGCAGGAGACCTTGATACACAGATAGATGTCAATTACGAGGGATTTCTGGATTTAAGACTTAAGGACAGAACAATCGGATATATTAAGAATCTGGCATTAAGGCATGATTACAGAATACCGTATATAACAGACTCAGGAAGTACAGGTATGCTGAAACTTACATTGGTTCAGGATGACGACAATAAAGGTCGTATATCTGTAAACATGCTAAGCAGCGTATTAGGAAAAGTTTCTGTTGAGGCTAAGGCTGACAGAGAAAGTCTTGGTATGTACATTGTCAGTGACACAGCAGTTTCAGATGAAGGAAGCCAGCTTCTTGAGGATTTGGAAGAAAATTTAAAAGAAGGATTTGGATTTACAAATGTGACCGTCAACATTACAAAATCGTCAGACGTGCCATATGTGACTTATGAAGCAGCGGCTGACAGTGTGGCAACAGATAAGCTGTATGAAATTGCAGCACAGATTGTAAAACTGCTTGCAGGCTAAAGATTTGCACAGAAAGTCCGATATATAGAGCATGAACAGGTAAATTGGACAGACAGAAAGGTTAAGATATGAGAATAGGAACTAATGTGGCAGCGATTGTTGCCAACAATGCATTACAGAAATCACAGAATAATCTGTCAACATCAATTGAAAGATTATCATCAGGATACAAGATAAATGGCTCTAAGGACGATGCTGCAGGATGTGCTATTTCTGAAAAGATGAGAGCACAGATAAGAGGTCTTAGTCAGGCCCAGAATAATACAGCTGATGGAGTTTCTGTTTTAAATACAGCAGAAGGTGCAATTACAGAAATCCAGAGTATGCTCACAAGATTAAAGGAACTTAGCGTTCAGGCTGCTAATGATGTTAATTCAGATGATGAAAGAGAAGCTATACAGAAAGAGATAGAACAGATTAATAACGAGATTGACAGAATATCTGATCAGACAGAATTCAATACACAGTCTCTTATTAACGGTAATCTTTCAAGAAGAGTATATTCAGACCTTCAGGGAGTTAATCAGCTTTCTGTATCTGACAGCTATACAGCAGGTGTATATGGAATAACTGTTACTGAGGACGCAAGACAGGCTATAGCGGTAGGAGCAGGAAGTATTACTATGTCATCAACAGCTTCTATAACAAAAGAACAGGAAGGAACAATAAGCATTAACGGTTACAAGATAAGCATTTCCGAAGGTGATACACTTGATAAGGTGATGGGAAAGATTATTGACGGAGTTAACATCACAGGTGGTTCTGCATTTACAGTTAAAGACCTTAATAATGATACAGCAGCTAATGGTACTGATTATGCAGGTTATGTGCCAACAGCCGATTATGCTGGTTCAACACTTGTTATTATGACTAACCAGTATGGAAGTGACCAGAAGATGAATATAACATGTGATAATGCAGAGCTTGCAGATATTTTGGGAATGCCACAGGCAGCAACACAAGATGGTATATATGTAGAAGGAAGCGATGTTAAGGCAGAGATTGCTACAGGAGATGATGGGAAGCGAATTGGGTTTGCGGATTCGGCAATTCTTTCAACAAAGGGTACTGTAATTACAGTAACAGATGTTAATAACAAAGAGTTTTCAATGGATGTTCCGGGTAATGCGGCAGGTACTGTATTTGACGATAGTAACAATGATGGACAGTCAGCTGCAGGTGCAGGTACAGCGAGAACTATAAGTCAGGAAGTCACAGACGTTGGAACTATGAGCATACATGTAGGTGCTAATCAGGATCAGGTTATTGTTATTGATATTCCGGCAATAACAACGTATTCACTTGGCACGGAGCATATGAATGTCATGACTCAGTATACAGCATCAAGGGCGATATCTACTGTAGATGAAGCTATTAATAAGACTAATAAAATACGTTCAAGAATTGGTGCATACGAGAACAGATTTGATCATACAACTAATAACCTTGAGGTTTCAAGTGAGAACCTTACCAAGTCATTATCAACAATGATAGATACTGATATGTCAGAAGAGATGACTACTTATACTTCTGAAACAGTTCTTACACAGGCAGCTACGTCAATACTTGCACAGGCTAATGAAAGACCTTCACAGGTATTACAGTTATTACAGTAGTTTAAGATTCAATGGTTATATAGGAAAGGGATGCTATGACTAAAGAAACAATTAAGACATTTCAGTATAGAATTACACAGGCTACAGCATCACAGCTTGTTGTGATTCTGTATGATATGGCTATAGAATATCTTAATGATGCATGTGAGAGTGATAGTGCTGAGCAGGCACATAATAATATATATATGGCGCAGAAGGTTATAGACCAGCTTATATGCGGACTTGATATGCAGTATGAGATATCAGCTAATCTTTTTGTAATATATAATCATATGAAGAGGTCACTTATTTCAGCATCTGTAAGTCTTGATAATAATGAGATTAACAGAATTACAGGGCTTTTAAAGAAACTCAGGGCATCCTTTTATGAGGTTAGTAAACAGGATGATTCTGAGCCGCTTATGAAGAATACACAGGCTGTATATTCAGGCCTTACATATTCAAAAGGTGGAATTAGTAATGAAACACACACTGATAATATAGAAAACAGAGGATTCAGGGTTTAGCTCCGAATCCTCTGTTTATTATAATCTGCGTCTTCTTCTGTTATAGTGTCTTCTCTGTCTTTTTCTTCTTGCCCGTTCTTCAATAATGTAGATGATAAAAAGAATAACGGCACCAATTCCAACAAGTATCCATATATTAATTCTGATACATGTTTTCGGTTTATAAGATGATGAAACATCATTATTAATGTATGGCAGCAGGCTTCCGGTATCTGTTCCGGCAGCAGATATATTAAGTGTAGTTGTGCCGACAGTATTATCATTGTATAAGAACTTAAGATGTGTTGTCATAACACCATTCTCATTGGTCATGTCATAATTATCATCAACCGTCATTGATACATTTGACAATGAACTTTTATTAGGTATTGTGATAAATGAAGCATTTAGTCCAAAGTTTAGTGAAAGAGTTGAGAAAACAGCCGAGTTGTAATAGTTGTCATTAGAGAACATTGCTCCGAGCTGGCTTCCGGTTGTTGTTGATTTCTGGAAATTGGAAAATCCCCAGTCAAAAAGGGTTCTTGTATCAACATATCTTATCTCGTCTGTGGCTTCCTTAAATACAACGCATATAAGACGCATACCGTCTTTTTCTGCAAATGTAACAAGTGTATTCTGTGATTCATCAGTATATCCTGTTTTGCCACCCTTGCAGTATTCATAATAGTAGGCACGACCCTTTAACATCTTGTGTCGGTGTCTTATTGTACGCTGTGCAGACATGTTAGTTGCAGGAATTACATATGCATCGGCAGTTGAATCAATGCTGACAAAAGAAGCATTGTTATAGCACCCTCTTGCAATCATTGCCATATCATATGCCGTTGTGTAGTGGTTGGTATTATATAATCCGCTTGCATTGGCAAAATGTGTATTCAAAGCACCAAGTTCTTTTGCCTTGGCATTCATCATATCGACAAATGCATCTATTGAGCCAGCCACATGTTCACCGAGGGCATAAGCCATCTCGTTGGCAGAATACAGCAGAAGTCCGTGAAGAAGCTGGTTGACAGTAAATTGCTCGCCTGCTTTTGAACTTAAGTTGGCATCCTCATATACATTAATTGAGTTAGCAGCTGACTGTGAAAATGTTACAACATCGTCCATATTACAGTTCTCAATAGTAAGGAGCCCTGTTAAAATCTTGGTTGTGCTGGCTGGATAACATTTTTCATGAGAGTTCCTCTCGAAAAGAATGGAACCTGTATCAGCATCAATAAGAATGCAGCTGCTTGAGTTAACATCAGGTGCATCCGGCCATACAGCCTCTGTGCTGGTTGTGTCTGTCTCGCTGTAGACTTTGTTGTATGCTGCAGCCTGGGTATCCGCTGCAAAAGCTGAGAATACCAAAACAGTGGCAGATACAGCGCTGGTTATCTTTATAAGTAATCCTTTTAAAAATTGCTTTTTCATTATAGAGATAATTCCTCCGATTAATAAAATATACAAATACATTGTAGCCCAGGATTGTACATAAGTAAACCCCGCTTGGCAAAAAGTGATATTTATGGTAAATAATATATAGGAAACTCAGATTTCGGCTATGTCTGTGTGCGGCATGTGCTTTCAGGATGACTTCGCTTAGCATGAGTAAATGCCGCCATCTGCAAAGTCTATTACAGTGCGTGAAATCAAACGCACTTCGTTTGGACGTGCTTTCACGCACTGAACTTATGCAGATGGTGGCATTAACTCCTGCACAGCTTGTCATATTCAAGCGTATACCGCACACGGACATAGCCGAAATCTGAGCTAATATATAAGATAGGAGTAATGTATGAGACTTAGAAATGTACCCGGAGCAAGGGAAGTAATGATAGAGAATGAATATGTGTTTACAGAGCCAGAGGGGATGAAAGGCACATGGTCACAGGTTTTCGGTAACGATAATCCAATCCGTATTGAGATTGGTATGGGTAAAGGCACATTTATAACAACACTGGCAGCAAATAATCCTGATATTAATTATGTGGGTATAGAGAAGTATTCAAGCGTGCTTTTAAGAGCTGTTGAGAAACAGGACGAACTTCAGCTTCCTAATTTAAGATTCATCAGAATGGATGCAGAGGCTATATGTGAGGTGTTCGGAGATGGAGAGGTAGACAGAATATACCTTAATTTTTCAGATCCATGGCCAAAAGACAGACATGCGAAGAGAAGACTTACCTCAAGACAGTTCATGGCAAGATATGACATTATATTAAAGCCGGACGGACAGGTGGAATTCAAAACAGATAATAAAGATTTATTCGATTTTTCATTAGAAGAGATTAAAGAGGCAGACTGGGAGCTTCCTGTTGTCACATTTGACTTACATAATGACTCTGTACTTAACGAGGGTAATGTAATGACAGAGTATGAGACAAGATTTTCACAGATGGGCAATCCTATCTGTAAACTTATCGCAGTAAGAAATCATTAATAATAAATGCATATACTATATAAAGGCTTTTGGAGAATTGTTGTGAAGAATAAAGCATTTGCAAGGAAAGTATCAGAAGTGATGTATGTGCATAAAGGTGCGAATTACAGAGTGGTAAGATTTAAGAATTCCCTCGACGATGTCGTGAGAATTCTTAATACCAAAAAATAATCTAGAGGTCATCGGGCGAGTCATAAGGCTGCACGGTGACTTTTCTTTTGTCCAGAAAATGCTGCACTGTAATGTTTAACAGGTAGCTTAATACGGCAAATACGGGAACTCCAAGGAACATTCCAATTACGCCAAACAGCGCCCCACCTACGGTTATTGAGAACACAACCCATACAGGCTTAAGACCTGTAGTACTGCCGATTATACGAGGTCCGATAAGCAGACCGTCAACCTGCTGGATGCAGACAATCATGATTACAAATATTATAAGTTTGATAGGGCTTGCGATAACAATAATCACCCCGCCAATCACGCCGCCGATGTATGGTCCGAAATACGGAATCATGTTCGTTATGCCGACAATCACGCTTATAAGAACAGCATATGGCAGCTTGAGAATCAGCATGATAATAAAGCAGATAATCATGACAATAATTGAGTCAAATGATTTGCCGATAATATAATTAATAAAAATGCTTGCACAATTCTTACAGATGATGCGTGTATTGTCTGCTGTTTTCTTAGGAAGCACGGCATATAAAAATCTCTTAAAATGATAAAAGATATTCTTATTATCAGAAATCATGTAGATGGACACGATAATTGCAATAATAAGGTTTAACACACCTGAAAGAATGGCCATGGATGTATTAAGAATGTAAGGAACCATATTGGTAAGTGCACCAGTCATGTAGTCAACAAGTTTAGGAAGAGCATCTTCAATCTTCTGATTAATGAAATTGTAATCAATAGAAGAATTGGCGTGCTTATCTTCAAACGCAGTGAACCAGTTGCGGATATTCTCGTACCATACAGGAGCCTGATTGGCAATCTCTGTAATGCTTTTGTATATCTGAGGTACAACAAAGCCTATTAATACTGCAAATGCGCCAACTGCTATCAGGTAAGCAACAAGAATTGAAAGCATTTTGGCAGCTTTCTTGGACTTGATATGGCATACCCCCATGAAGAACCTGTTATAAAGGATCTTGATAAACGGATAAAGAACAAGCGCAATCATGCCACCAATAAGAAATGGTGACAGTATATGGAATATATTGCCCAATGACTTGACGGTTGCAGGCCAGTTACCAATGAACTTATATATAAGAATTGCACCTAGCACAAAAAGCAGACCATATATAACAATTGTAAAGTATTTGCTGTTAGGCTGGAATACATTCTTGCCAACAGCTTTGTCAGGTTTTGGCGGCTGTTCCTGTTCAGAATCAAGATTAATAGCCTCAATTGGAATATTGTCAACGTGTTTTGGCTGTTGTTCGAATTTTTTTAACTTCATATCAACTCTCTTTTCTTAATAAATGTATATTAAATATAAATATTTTCTCTTAAAATTGGGAATATAATAGAATTATAAGGGGTATAAAGGCACATATCAATATAAAAAACATGGTAAAATGATGAAAAAACAAGAAAATTATAAAAAAAGATAAATTGTTCTTAAATAAATACAAAAAAGTGCTTGCATTTTATTAAATCTTGCTATAGAATATCACTTGTGCTTGAGACAACACAAAAGCACAGAACAAAATAAGTTACGCACCGCTAGCTCAGTTGGTAGAGCACCTGACTCTTAATCAGGGTGTCCAGGGTTCGAACCCCTGGCGGTGCACTGGAAGGTCTTATGATTTAGGGAATCCTAGGTTGTAAGGCTTTTATTTTTATGTTAAGACAAATGTTTGACATAAATATATGAATAGAGTATTATGATAATACAAAGGAACTTACCGATAGACGGCTAGCCTTTGTAGATTAGAGAGTTAAAAAATAACTGCCCAAACTGTCCAGGCTGGGGCGGTTATTTTTTTGTCTTTTTATCGGAAAGAATAACAACAAGTGTTATAACTTCAATTAATACAAGTGTGTATGTAAGAAGATCTGAAAAAGTTAGCACGCCTATCACCTCCTTTTAAATACAACAAAAAACAACGCAATGCACCAATTGAGAATTGAAGATGTTAATATCTTGACAATATGATATCAAAATGATATCATACAAATATCAACAAAGACACCATTAAAAGAATAATCGATAACAAGGTTAATAATCAGGGTGTCCAGGAGGTATTTTTATATGGAAGAAAAGGTTTTGAAGAAAAGCAAGAATGGTCTTGCAATGGTTACACTGTTTATATTACTTTACGCAGCAGCTATAGCAGCAATTATTGTCGGTTCGATTATGGTTGAACAGGCAGAGACTAAAGCAGGATGGATAGTACTTATCGTTGCAGGCGGTGTATACGCAGCAATAGGCTGGATATTCTTTATCGGTCTTAAGGTATTAAAACCACAGGAAGCACTTGTGCTTACACTTTTTGGCAAGTATGTTGGAACTATTAAAGAAGCGGGATTTTACTTTGTGAATCCGTTTTGTGTTGCTGTTAATCCGGCAGCGTCAACTAAGCTTAATCAGAGCGGTGATGTGACAGGAGATGGAAATAAGCTTGATCTTGCTAGCATGGCAGGTGTTGCAGGAATGGCAATTGCAGCAGGAAATAATTCACAGTCAGCTAATAAGAAGATTTCACTTAAGATAATGACACTGAGCAACAGTAGACAGAAGATTAATGATTGCCTTGGTAATCCTGTTGAGATTGGTATTGCGGTTATGTGGAAAGTGACAGATACAGCTAAGGCAGTGTTTAATGTAGATAATTATAAGGAATATCTTTCATTACAGTGTGACAGCGCACTCCGTAATATTGTCCGCATGTATCCATATGATGTTGCAGAAAATGTAGATACAACGGGAGATGGAATTGCAGATGAGGGAAGCCTTCGTGGTTCAAGTGAAGTTGTAGCAGAAAGAATAAGGAAAGAAATCCAGGGCAAAGTAGCAGATGCCGGACTTGAGATAATAGAAGCACGAATAACATATCTTGCGTATGCACCTGAGATAGCAGCAGTAATGCTTCAGAGACAGCAGGCATCAGCAATAGTAGATGCAAGAAAGATGATAGTTGATGGTGCTGTAGGAATGGTAGAGATGGCACTTGAGAGATTATCAGAAAAGCAGGTTATAGAGCTTGATGAAGAGAGAAAAGCAGCTATGGTATCCAACCTTTTAGTCGTCCTTTGTGGAAACAAAGATGCCCAGCCAGTAGTTAATTCAGGAAGTCTTTACTAATGGCAGATTCAGGTAAGAAACAGGTTCCTCTCAGGTTATCAGCTAAACTCTATGATGCCATTGCAGCGTGGGCAGAGGACGATTTCAGATCTGTGAATGGACAGATAGAATATCTGCTGACCGAGTGTGTACGACAGAGAAAGAAGAACGGTGCGCCAGTTCCGCACGAGCTTGATGTTCCACCAGACTTAGATATCAGGTAGAATGAAAAAATGAATATGCAACTATTATGTATAAAACGTCCCCATACTGACATTATAAATGCTGGTATGGGGACGTTTTTAAAATATATAATATTGAACAAATCGGACATCGTATAGGCATATCCGTTATCAGAAATTCTAACCGCGAGAATTAAACTTACTTGTCATAAGTGAATATAAATCATCTGATGAGTTAGAGGCAGCACCTGATGATGTATATGAGTTGGTAACATAATTAATGTTAGCTTTTGCAAGTGATGATACATTAGTGCCAATAATTCCAAGCCTCTTTGCAAATTCTGATGATGTTCCAAATGCTTTCTTTAAAGTATCTGTATCAGCTGCTTTAAGTTTATTTTCATCAATTGAAAGAGAACCATCGTCTTTAAGCGCAATTCCTACTGCAGATAATGTTTCAGAGTTCTCTTTAACTGCTTCCTTTAAAAGGTCAGAACACATAGTATTGATAGAACTTGATGTTTTACCAAGGGTGTTGTAGAGCTTATTATAAGAATCAACTACAGATTTGATATCCGCATATATTGCAGAATAATCACCGGTCTTTTCTGCATCAGCAAAAAGAGTAGATTTCTCATCTGTGAATTTAGCTGCATTCTCTGTAACAGAATTCAGCTAAATTCACACATGAGAAATCTACTCTTTTTGCT
>OOAC01002064.1_pt1 | contig 11958 bp, 9 predicted proteins | sample 1671041 | NCBI WGS metagenome assembly OOAC01 (sample SAMN06348116, study PRJEB24527) | human gut metagenome | biome: human gut; feature: ankylosing spondylitis patient; material: feces | host: Homo sapiens | place: China | collected 2015-10 | reverse complement strand
GGGGATGGAGAGGGTCGATGCAACGGGAGGGGCAAGCCCGCTCCCCTACGAAAAGTGGGTGGGATAGTGCGGATGCGAAACCGGCAGAGCGTTCATAAGGCAAGGGTGGTGGTGTGAGGCGAGGGATAGTGCGGAAAATCTCATTGATGGTGCAGATGGGGAGCAATCCCCTCCGTCTTGACGGCAAAAAAGTTTGGTGAATAAAAAAGTCGGATGTGTCGCAATTAAAACGCAACAAGCAACAGTTTGCGCCTTGCCGTCAAGCCACCTCCCTTTGATAAGGGAGGCAAGGATATAGTGCTTTTTGAGAGATAGTGCGGTTTTGGGAGGTTGGGACGGAGCGATGGATTATTGTCCTTTTGCGAGGGTTGTGGGGATGGAGAGGGTCGATGCAACGGGAGGGGCAAGCCCGCTCCCCTACGAAAAGCGAGAGGGATGGTGTAAATGCAAAGCAAACAGGCACATACAGATGTTGGCATTACGAAAGGCGAGCGTGATGGTGCAAAGCAAGGGATAGTGCGGTTTTGGAAGGGTTGGACGGAGAGAGGGGAATTGCGTGACTGCTTATTTCTTTTAGTATAATTACATCTGTTTTTACAAAGCGTAAAATTCATTCAGTATCTCCCGACAGGAGTATCCACGTTTTGACAGCATCAATGCCGAATATACGCTCATTCCGCTGTTACAGCCGTCGCCTCTTATATCAAAGCTGTAAAGGCGCTGTGTATAGCTCATTTCAAATGCAGGCGAGCGTATGTCGAACAGCCGTCTGAACTCCTCGCAGGACATATCTATCCCACACACATTCAGCCTGAGTACGTTTCCGTCTGCATCACGGCGGATGTCGCTTATCCACTTTGATTCATCGGGAGGGATTATAAGAGAGGGGTACGCTGTCAGCATTATCTCGGCTATTCCGTCTGCCGTAAGCTGACAGGTGCTGTGATAGTATTCAGCCGATCTGTCCTTTTCGCAATACAGCTTTTTTACAAGTGGATTTCCGCTGTCCTCAGGCGAGATAGTTATGCCCGACGAAATGCGGCAGACGGGGAGAAAGGCTGTCCCTTCCTGTACGGTAAGGTTAAGCGATATGGCATATTCCGCTGAGTGCTCGGCGTATTTTCTGTATATGCCTGTCTCCGCTCCGAAATGCTGTATGCTCTCCTTTTCATCCATATATTCAACATAAGGGTAACCGCTGTCAAAAGACTTCCCTGCCCTATGCAGATACCTCAATGAGCAGTCGAGCGCAACGGCTACGGCATTTATACCCTCGCTTTCATCGTCCGCAGGCGGTTCGTCCAGCGTTTTAAGACAGCTAAGCACGCAACCGGTAAGAAATTCCTTATACGCATATTCGGTGTTGCGGTAAATTATCGTAACCGGTCTTTGCGGTTCGTTTGCCGAAGAAAAGCACACAAGGATAATTATCGGCAGTACAGCCGCTGCGGTGAGCGTAGCTATTAACAGATACAGATGCTTCTTTTTCATTTTGTCTGCTTTTCCTTTCTTGACTTATTGTCGGAAATAGAGTATAATAATAAAGAATAGACACTTCGGTAAACCGGTTCGTCCGTAATTCATTATATTCACCGCTTTTGCGGTATAGAATTCAGGAGGCTATTAAAACACACAGGAAAGGAATAATAATTATATGAACGAGCGATTTCAGAAGCTATGCCGTGACTATAAAATCCAGACGGCAATCGACCCGAGATTATATGACAAATATAACGTAAAAAGAGGACTTCGTAACAACGACGGAAGCGGTGTTGTTGTAGGTCTTACAAATATATGCTGTGTACACGGCTATGTTATCGACGAAGGCGAAAAGCGTCCCGCTCCCGGTCAGCTGATATACAGGGGCTATGATATATGCGACCTTATAAGCGGCGTGGAAAAGGACGGAAGATACGGCTTTGAGGAAACGGCATATCTTCTTCTTTTCGGCAATCTTCCCGACAAGGAGCATCTTGAGGACTTCAAGAAGATAGTTACCCACTACCGTACCCTGCCCCCGTATTTTGCGGAGGACGTACTTATGCGCTGTCCGTCATCGAACATAATGAACAAGATGGCGCAGTCGGTGCTGGCACTTTACACATACGATAAAGAGCCTGAGAACAAGAGCATGGAAAGCGAGATGCTCAAGGCTATCTCGGTTATTGCAAGACTTCCTGCAATAATGGTAGGCGCATATCAGGTAATGCGCCGCTATCTGTATAACTCAAGCATGGTAATGCACCCGATAAACCTTGACGAGAGCCTTGCGGAGAGCATTCTGTCCACCCTGCGTGACAACCGTGAGTACACAAAGGAGGAGGCAAAGCTCCTCGACCTTTGTCTTATGCTCCACGCAGAGCATGGCGGCGGTAACAACTCGACATTTACCTGTCGCTGTGTAACCTCGACCGGCACAGACGCTTATGCGGCTTACGCTTCGGCTATATCGGCACTTAAGGGTCCCCGTCACGGCGGTGCAAATATTAAGGTTATGGAGATGCTTAACTGCATCGAAAACGGCGTAAAGAACTGGGAAAACGAGGGCGAGGTCGCTGACTTCCTCACAAAGATACTGAACAAGGAAGAAAACGACCACAGCGGACTTATATACGGTATGGGTCACGCTGTCTACACGCTGTCAGACCCCAGAGCCGTACAGCTCAAGAAGTCGGCACTCAAGCTGGCTAAGGGTACAGAGGTAGAAGCCGAGTTCAGACTTCTCGACACTATCGAGCGTCTTACTCCCCAGCTTTTTGCAAAGAACAAGGGCGACGTAAAGACGATGTGTGCAAACGTGGATATGTACTCGGGACTTGTATACAAGCTGCTCGGAATACCGGTAGAAATGTATACCGCACTGTTTGCCTGTGCAAGAATGCCCGGCTGGTGCGCACACAGAATGGAAGAAATAGAAAACGGCAAGCGTATCATGCGACCTGCCTACAGAACGCTTATCAAGAACAGGGATTATATTGCTCTTGACGAACGTTGATCATATATCAGGAACAATTGAAAGGCGTAATAATGAAAGGTTTTCTTTCCGATAAAAAAGCTGTCCTTGCGGGAGCGGTTTCGGCTGTTGTCCTCACTGTAATGAGAATCATACAGCTTATATCCTGCACCGAATATCCCTCGCTCCTGTACGCTAACGGCTGTGAGGCGTTCAATACCGTGTTCAACGTACTGCTGATAATATCGGCGGCAGTAATAAGCATCTTAGCATACTTTGACGTAAAGAATGCAAAGGTCACAGCGGCAGGCGAACTTTCGGAAAAAGGCAGTAACATATTCGGTATTATAATGATCATCGCAGGTGCGGTGTGGATATTACCGGTAATAAACGATTTTTCATCCGGAAGCGTAGGATTTACCACCATAACCTCGCTTGCCTGCTGTATCGCATATCTCATAGGCGGTATGAGTATGATGGCATCCGCAAAGATCGTACCGGCTCACTGCATAAGCGCAATCTTCATAATAATCAACTATCTTATAGTTGCGGTAAAATTCTATCTTTCAAGCCCGATAATCACGGGTATGCCGCAGAAGCTGATGATGATGCTGTTTTACGTTCTCACCGTGCTTTTCTGGATCAATGCGGGAAGATTCTTATGCGGCGCAGAAAAGAAGCTGACAAGAACGGCTCTTATCGCATCGGGCTATTTCTGCTCTGCAAGCGCAGTGGCATATATCATAAGCTGTTATGTGCTTCTTGCGGTTGACAGCGAAAAGTGGGCGATCATCGCCCAGAATTCTCCCGAAACTTTGCCCGATCTTGAAATAATGGTTACCGCTCTTGTACCGGCATTATTAGCGGCTGTAGTACAGTTTTCAAAAAAGAGAGAGGCAACGGGAGAACCGAAGCAGACCGCTTTTGAAAATGTATCCGTAAGCACGGAGGCGGAAAGCATCGACACCGAGGACACGGAAAACGGCACAGCTTCAGAAGAAGCACAGGACGATATGCAAGACGACACTCAAGGCTGACAATCGTAACATCTTAGGAGAAAAAATGAAAAGCATCACTGTATTACGTCTTAATAAAATACTCCGGAAAGCATCGGCACTTATGGCAGTGCTGTGCCTTGTTACTATGCTCTGCGGCTGTTCTGCGGGCTTTTTCTCCGGAGATCTGCTGACATCGCCCAGACTTACAGACGAACAGACAGAAATATACAACGCCCTGACCGCAAGTGCGGGCAGGGTTGATTTGCGTTATCCGCATACAGGCTCGTACCGCAGTGCGTTTGTTATACGCAACATAGATGGTGAACCGTCCGACGAGGCGATAGTCTTTTATGAGCAGAACAAGACGGATGCGGCGAAAGAGCCTGCACAGAATGATACGGCGGTAGGAAACCTGCGTATCAGCTTTCTTGACAAGGACGAAAACGGAAACTGGAAGGCGACATATGAGCTTCCTGCGGCAGGAACGGAGATCGAAAGCGTCGCATTTTCAAAACTTGGCTCTGATGAGGAAAAGCTGATAGTAAGCTACTCCGTACTCGGCTCGTCCGACAAGATACTGTCGGTCATAGATTACAAGAACGGAGTTGCCAAACAGCTCGGTACGATAGGATATTCGTCTTATACCTTTCTGAACGGCATTGACGAAAAGGGCGAATATCTTGCCTGCTTTGGCCGCAAAGGTGCAAAGAAAAACGGAAGTATGAGCGTATACTCCTGCGGTGAAAACGGCGAACTTCATACGGCGTTTCCCGTGGTTTCGTTCGGAGAAGGCGTTGCGGAATTTGACAAGATAACTATAGCACGCTGTCTTATACTCGAAAACGAAAAGCCGTGTATAACGGTCGATTATCTGACAGCCGAAAACCAGTATAATACGGCGGTGCTTTACTATAAGGGAAGCTCGTTTGCAACGGCGGAAACGATAGTAATGGACTCAAGCAATATAAGCTACTCAAGAAGGACGAACAACTACACACCCAAGGTACAGTCGCAGGATATTGACGGCGACGGTATCATAGACGTTCCGGCTACCGCCGCACTTCCGGGATATGAAAACCTCACGTTCCCCGAACAGCTGAACGCTGTGCTGTGGTACAGGCAAAACTGCAAAAAGATCGAGCTTACGGCATATACGTTTATTGATCCGGGTCTTAACTATATGCTTGTTTTCCCGGGAAGATGGATAGGTATGGTAACGGCTACAATAAACTCATCGGATAATTCCGTTACATTCTGGAAGCACGAAGGCGAACTTAAAGAAAACGAATATGCTCTGCTGACTATAAAGACGGTGCTTAAAAATAACAGCATCTCTGCGCAAAGTGCAACGGATACGGCAGGTGCAAGCCGTGACGGCTACAGACTGTTCTACGAGGACAGCGAAAAGGTTGTTTACTGCAAGAGCATAGCGTATGAGGGACTTTCTCTTACCGACGACGAAATAGAGGCGGCGCTTAAAGTCCGTCCCGAAGGAAACGGAAACGGCGACGCTGTACTGTTTACAGGAAGCAACCGATAAAAAATTATGACAAGAAAATTATGATAAAAAATTATAATAAGAAAGGCAGGCTCGGGCATGAAAAGAATACTTGTTTGCGAGGACGAGGACGCTATAAGAGATTTTGTCGTTATAAATCTGAAGCGCAGCGGATATGATGTTATAGATGTCAGCAATGCGGCACAAGCAATGGACGCTTATGTGCATTACGGCGGTCTTATAGACGTTGCACTGCTTGATATAATGATGCCGGGTATGGACGGCAGTGAGCTTTGCAGATGGCTGAGGCAGAAAAGCGATACGATGGGCATAATCATGCTCTCCGCAAAAAGCCAGGAGGTCGACAAGATACGCTGTCTTACGCAGGGTGCGGACGACTATGTGACAAAGCCGTTCTCGCCGTCGGAGCTTGTCGCAAGGGTCGACGCGGTATACCGCAGGGTAAGCCTCAGTGTTGCAAGGCCTCCTGAGGATGAGGGAAGAACGCTTATCTCCGGTCCGTTCTCGATAAACACCAAGAGCCGTATTTTCACAAAGAACGGAACAGGCATAGAGATAACGCAGGTGGAGTATCAGCTGCTGGAATATTTCATGGAAAACAGCGGCTCGGCGCTTGACCGCAGGAGCATTCTTACTCATATATGGGGCAATGACTATTACGGCGATGACAAAATAGTCGATGTCAACATAAGGCGGCTGAGAATGAAGATAGAGGAAGATCCGTCAAATCCGAGATACATAACTACTATATGGGGCTACGGCTATAAGTGGTGTGTGGATGAGCTTGCCGCCGCAGGCGAGTTCAGCAGGTAGACAAACGGGGGTAAAAGGCTTTGGCAAGACGCACGACGATAGCTAACCGATGGTTTCTGAAAAGCTTCAGTGCGGTGGTTATAGTTCTGGTACTGCTTGATATAGTCCTGTACTGCGTGTTCAGGTCGTATTTCTACAGCACAGTTGAACAGACGCTCCGCAGTGAGCTGAACGTTATATCGACCGTACTTACACGGTACTACAACAGCAGTTCAACGGGAAGCGGAACAAACTATTCAAACGAAGTGAGAAACACGGTCGAGAGCTTCACAAAGAAAGACCGCATGGAGCTTATGATGATAAACTCCGAGGGCAAAGTCGTTATTACGTCAAGCGGTTTTGAGCCCAGCAACTCCTATGATATGCCCGACTATGACTATGCTGTAAAGGACGCAGGGGGAATAGGCACATACAGCGGTTATCAGAGCAACGGCGAAAAGGTAATGGCTGTTACGAGCCTGCTCGAAACGGGCAATACAAATTACAATGCGGTGAGGGTCATAACCTCGCTTTCGAAGGTCGATAAACAGCTTGGCATAATAATGATATTCATTATAGCGATAAGCGGAGCAATCATAATACTGATGCTGGTTCTCGGGCTTTATTTCATACAGTCGATAGTAATACCGTTAAGGCAGATAAGCGTCAACGCACGAAAGATAGCAAAGGGCGACTTCGGTGTGCATATCGAAGAAAAGACAGACGATGAACTGGGTGAACTGTGCCGTGTATTCAACTATATGGCTGATGAGCTTGAAAACTCGGAGAAGATAAAAAACGACTTTATCTCATCGGTTTCCCACGAGCTGAGGACACCTCTTACGGCTATCAAGGGCTGGAGCGAAACTATCGCCACAAGTCCCGGCGACAAAGAGGTCACCAAAAAAGGAATGAAGGTAATTTCGGAAGAGTCGGAAAGGCTTTCAAACATGGTTGAGGAGCTTCTTGACTTCTCAAGGATACAGGGCGGAAGATTCAACCTGAACAAAGCGAATATGGACGTGTTTGCGGAGCTTACCGACGCTGTTATAATATATTCCGAAAAGGCAAGACAGGAAAACAAGACACTGCTTTATGACGAGCCGCAGGAGATAGTTACTATATTCGGCGACAGAAACCGTATAAGGCAGGTGTTTATAAATATAATAGACAACGCTATAAAATACTCCGCCGCATACGGTCATATAATCGTTGCGACGGCGGTAACGGACAAGGCTGTAATAATTACGGTCGAGGATGACGGATGCGGCATTGCGTCGTCCGACTTAACAAAGGTCAAAGCGAAGTTCTACAAGGCGAACAGCACCGTCAGAGGCTCGGGAATAGGGCTTGCGGTCGCTGACGAAATAGTAGCCGCACACGACGGAACGCTGGATATAGAAAGTGAACTTGGACGGTACACAAGAGTGGTCATCACTCTGCCTATAGCGAAAAAGGACGAACAATAAGGGCAATACCTCACAATTATTGTCGTGCGATTGCTTAGTCAGATTTTTCGTCAGATTGTATAAATTGAGTGCGGGCAGGCTGACGCCTGTCAAGCAAAATTTGTGCAAGATGACGGAAAATATGTAAGCAAGCGTGCGGCAAAGGCGATAGCCGTTAATTGTGCGGTATTGCCTTAAATTTAGCAAACGAGGGAAAATAATGGAACTTAAATTAGAAGGTATCACAAAATCCTACACAAAGGGTAAAAAACGCAAAAACGCTCTTGAAGACTTCTCTCTCACTCTTACTGAGGGAGTATACGGACTTCTCGGACCCAACGGTGCGGGAAAATCAACGCTGATAAATATTATCACGGGGATAATCGGCAGGGACAGCGGCAGTATATCCTTTACCGACGGCAATGACAACAGCTTTTTGTCACATCTCGGCTTTATGCCGCAAGGTATGGACTTTTATCGCAATTTTACCGCAAAGGACTACATAAAGTACATAATGGCACTGAAAAAATACTCTCCCGATAATGCAGACGAGTACGCTTTGACAACGCTCGGCAAGGTAAATCTCCGTGCAGATGCCGACAAGAAAATCGGCGCTTTTTCAGGCGGAATGAAGCAAAGGCTCGGCATAGCACAGGCTATAGTCGGAGAACCGAAGGTGCTTATATTTGACGAGCCTACCGCCGGACTTGACGCAAAGGAGCGTATACGCTTCAGAAATGTTATAAGTTCTCTTGCCGCAGACAAAATAGTAATACTTGCAACTCATATCGTGACTGATATTGCGTATGTAGCAAAAACTGTCGTGCTTATGAACGACGGCAGGATAATAAAAACAGGAACGCAGGAGGAGCTTTGCTCCGATATTTCAGACAAGGTATGGGAGATAACCGCACAGAGTGACAAAGTAATGGACTATATGAACCGTATGCGTGTATCAAACGCAGTGTCTGACGGCAATAAGTATACCCTGAGAATAGTATCCGATGAATATCCCGAAAACGACGCTGTTTCAGTACCGCCTACACTTGAGGACGTATGTATATATTATTTCGGAGATATGTGATATGAAACTGTTTAAATATGAACTGAAAAAGAATATACTGCGGCTTCCCGTTCTGCTGTTGTTTGCGGCTCTTATACTTGTAAGCCTGTACAAGCACAATGAAACCGTTCAATTATACGGCACACAGGATTATCTTGCCGACGGTCTTATGCACAATATATATCAGGCGTACAAAGGTGAGATCACCGATGAAAAAATACAGCGGATAGCCGCATACAGAAATGAAATGTCGGCTATTGTAAGCTCATCGGATTTCGACTATCCGACTACGCCCGATGACAGATATTATACCGGCTTTGCATTCGGAGATAACGGGTCATCGGAAAAAGTTATCGAAGAAATGAAATATGCAATAGAATACATAAACAATATCATTGTGCTGAGAGAGAAAACACAGACCGCAATTGCGTTTTACGAGGGTAAAAACGACTACAAGGTGAGAGAGGCTCAGCAGATTGAACGCCTGTACGGAAACCGTCATATAGACGTATACGGCAATTACGATACTTATGCACTTTACTTTGACTATGAGTTCTCTGCCTTTATTTCGATGATAATGGTGCTGTTTGTATTTGCTCCCTCGTTTTCAAAACAAAAGGCTATCAGCGATGACAAGATAATATGCGCCTGCGGAAAGGTCAAAAGCGTATTTTTTGCAAAGCATTTGTGTATGTACGCATTTTGTGCCGCCATTACGGTGATAATGACATTTACGGATATTTTATCCTTCGGCTGTCGGTACGGCATTGAATTTTTGGAGCAGCCGATATATGCGATACACAGCTTTACTTATGCGCCGCTTGACATAAGCATATTTACCGCAATACTTATTACGGCGTTTATGAGATTTCTGCTTACTGTGCTTATCGGTGAAATTGTACTGCTCATATCCTCTACCCAGAAAAACATCGGCATTTCCTACGCCCTGAGCTTTTGCGCAATAGGTGCGCTTATCTATCTGCACGGCTCTTTACCGTCACAATTCTCTCCTTTTTCTATGATATGTATGAGTAACTTTTTCACCGATGCGGAATTTGTTAATGTGCTGGGCTTCCCTGTGCTTAACATAATTTTTCTGCCGATACTTACAATACTTCTTTGCGTTACAGTAAATATTATTTGCTTTGCTGTCGCCTGTCCGCAACGTGCGATACGGCTTACCGGAAAAGCGAGGAGTAATGCTATATGAAAATATTTGTATATGAGATGAAAAAGATACTGATAAAACAGTACGCAATAATAATTCTGGCAGCTGTAGTAATAGTAAGACTGCTATCTTCTCTGCCGCTTGCAAAGCAGACATACGGATTTGACTCTGCCACAGAGCGAGAGAAATATTTTGAGATAATCTCTCCGTTTATAGGAGCAGCGACCGAAGAAAAAACTGAGCGTGCAGACGAGCTTGAAAATCAGCTGAAAACGGCAAGTCAACAATACGATAAGCTGATTGATCAGCGTCTGGAACACAAAATATCGGATATTGAATATTACGAGCAGATGAAGCTGTACGAACCGACTCTCAATATCAAAAAACAGATTGAAAAAACTGTCGAACAGGTACGGCAGGCGCAAGAACGCCAATGCGATATTTTGCCTGTAAGCTATATTCCCATAATATGCGAAGCGTCGGCCGATTACCTTTTTGTGCTTGCAATCTGTCTTATATGCAGTCTGAGTGTAATCACAGAGTATACAAGCAAGACAAGATATATCCTGTGTACTACTCCCGCAGGACAGTCACGCAGTATGACGGCAAAAACGGCAGTTCTGCTCTTATCGGTCGCAGTGGCATCGGTTTTACTCTCGGCGGTTGAGGGATACTGCCTTTCAAAACAGCTTCCCTTTGAATACTGGGCGTATTCCGCAAGAGGTATAGTGATAATGACGAATTGTACGGCGGAGCTTTCTATAGGCGGCCTGTTTATTCAGACCCAGCTTATTAAACTGGTTGGAAGTATTTTCATCGCCTCGGTTGCAATTCTTATTTCCGAGCTTTTTAAAAGCTATGCCGCAAGCGTATTTTCGCTTGTAACCGTGCAGATAGTTGTCGACTATGTCGGCAACCGCTCAAATCTCAGCTATCTTCTGCCGACAGGGGCTATGCGTGGCTACGGTTATTTTTACGGCGATGTCACACCGACCGCCGAAAACAATTATATGCAGTTTTCGGGAGTGCCTCTTTGGTATACTGCAGTGCTTATGTGCGGTTTGCTGATTTTTTCGGCGGCAGCTTGTGCAGGAACGATTCTTTCCTGCAATAACCGACTGAAAAGAAAAAGGAAAAAGACACGCAAAGCGGCACTTTTGTCAACTATGTGCATTATCACTTCACTGCTTCTGTCCTCGTGCAGTGTTGCGAATAACCGCTACGACCCCGAAGATACAATGAAGCTTGTAGGCGGCTCATATACCTTGATCGGCGAATATAATATTCCCTTTACAGAAGAACTGAAAACAAGCAAATATGAAATCGTTCTTGAGACCAATCAATCTTCCGGCGGATTTTCAATATCGCTGATTGACCTTGCAAGCAATGAAAAGCTCGATATTCCGCAGAGCTATTTTTCGGACGAAACTTTCATTCATTGCTTTATAACCGCCAAAGACGGAACCGAAGCAATGCGGTACTATGACCTGAATGACTTTTCAACACAAACAATCGCTCAGAACACCCGAGGAGTAGAAAAAAATCTGTTCGGACTTACCTTTAAGGACAGCGAAAGCATATTTACGACAAGTTCCTTAATTTTCACCGATGACAGAGATTTTTTCTTTGTTACAGACAGCGGTTTGTATAAGGTAGGCGTAAATAAAAATGCGTCACTGATAATAGACGAGCCTGTAACCGAAGGCTTGATTTACGATGCTCACAGCATCTATTTTATCAGTGAAAAGGACAGCATCAAGCGTTACGACCTTTCAACAGGCATTCTCAGCGAAATTGTAAGCGGTGAAAAAATAATCCCACGTTCGCTGTGGGGAGATTACGATTATATTTATTACACAAGCGAGAACGGCGAACAAAAGTTAGCAAAATAGCACTGCAATCACTGCAATAAACCCGCAATTATCCGAGTTTGTAAATTTAAATTCAGCTATAACAGCTTAGCCAAAACCCCGATTTGCTTTTTGATCGGGGTTTTGCCATACACTCTGATAAAATA
>OOAC01002063.1_pt1 | contig 11959 bp, 9 predicted proteins | sample 1671041 | NCBI WGS metagenome assembly OOAC01 (sample SAMN06348116, study PRJEB24527) | human gut metagenome | biome: human gut; feature: ankylosing spondylitis patient; material: feces | host: Homo sapiens | place: China | collected 2015-10 | reverse complement strand
GAACCTGCAACCCACTGATTACAAATCAGTTGCGCTGCCATTGCGCCACACCAGCTTATTTTATTGTTTTCCGAAGGGCGGTCTGCCGATTGATAATGCCTTCCGCCTGTGACAAATCACTGGTTTATAGGATAGCAGAAACCACGCAAATTGTCAATATCCACTCGTGTTCTCGGATGGGAAGCGTCGGGCAGCGTGAGCACTTTTTTCCTGTTCGTTCAACGGTTCGTTTCCCGGGCTGTGCAGCAGCAGGCATGTTCCGGCAGGCAGAGCCATGCCGCGCCGGTGCGGGCTGCGGGCACAGCGCCCCGCCGGCAGCGTTTTGGCCGTATCAAACCGATAAAACCGCTTGCAAGGCGGGGTTTGCAGCGCTATAATCAATTGGGATATTATGCAGAAATGCCGTCTGCTTCCCGGTGCGGAGCCTGCGGCAGCAGCCTTAACGGCGGACAAACCCAGAGGATTTCTGTGAGGAGAGTTGTTTATGTGTCAGATCAGGGTGAATCTGCGCCGATGGGCCTGCCTTCTGGTGTGTCTGGCGTGCCTGCTTGCGCTGCTGCCGCTTCCTGCACACGCAGCGCAAGCCGCGTCAAAAGTGGTGCGTGTGGGCTGGTATGAGGACGCCTACAATATCACGGGCAAGAACGGCGAGCGCAGCGGCTATGCCTACGAATACGAGCAGTCGGTCGCGGCATACACCGGCTGGACCTATGAATATATCAAGGCCGGCTGGTCGGACCTGCTCCAGATGATGAAAAACGGCGAGATCGACCTGATGGCAGGTGTTTCCTACACTGAGGACCGTGCACAGGACATGCTGTTCAGTGAGCTGCCGATGGGCCGGGAAATCTATTACCTGTATGCCGACCTGGCCCACACGGACATTTCGGCCTCGAACCTGCGCACTCTGAACGGCAAACGCATCGCCCTGATGAAAACCAGCGTGGAGGCCGCCCAGTTCTATCAGTGGGAGGAGGATCACGGCCTGCATCTGCAATATGTGTGGTCCAACAGCTTCGAGCAGGACAAGCAGCAGGCGCAGGACCGCGAGATCGACTGCGTCATTTCCACCGAGACGCCTGGCTGGGTGGAATACGGCATGTCTGCCATTGCCCAGACCGGCGGCTCCGACATCTACTTTGCCATCAGCAGGACCCGGCAGGACCTGAAGGAAGAACTGGATCACGCCATGCGCAAGATGGAATTCGACAAGCCGTTTTACGCCGACGAGCTGTACCAGCGGTATCTTTCTGCCTCCTATACGCCTGTGCTGTCCCGTGAGGAACAGGACTGGGTCACGCAGCATGGAGACATCCGGATCGGTTTTCTGACCAGCGATGCCGGCATCAGTACCTATGTGCCGGAGAGCGGGCAGCTGGTGGGGGTGATCAACGACTACATCGCCTTTGCATCCGACAGCATCAGCAACCAGAAGCTGGATTTTTCACTGGTCGGGTATGATTCCATGGAAGAGGAGGTCCAGGCCTTGAAAGACGGCCAGATCGACCTCATTTTCCATTTTGCCCAGAACCCCTATGTAGCGGAAGAGAACAACTTCGTTCTGTCCAACACGGTCCTGACCCTGAACATGGCGGCGGTCACGGCGCAGAATTCCTTCAACGAGAACCATGAGAACACCGTTGCTCTGCTGAAGGATGACCTGCTGCTGAAATGGTACGTTTCTTACTGCTATCCGGACTGGAACATCGTCGAGTACGATTCCCTAAAGGATGCCGAGGCAGCCGTGCGCAGCGGCGAAAACGACTGCCTGCTTGCCGAATCGGGCGAGGTCGCGAAGTACCGTGAGGACAAAAGACTCCACAGCGTTTTCCTCACGCAGGACGGCAATGTCTCTTTTGCCGTGGCACGCGGAGATGTCACCCTGATGTCGATCCTGAACAAGACCCTGCGCACGATCCCGGCCTCCATGCTGACGGGTGCGCTGCCCATGTACGAGACCTCGCTGGATAAGGTGACCGTGATCGACTTTGTAAAGGATAATTTTCTTGTCGCCTCCGTGATGCTGATCACCTTCTTCGGGATGATCCTGGCGGTCATCCTTGTCTCGCTGCGCCGGTCGCGCATCGCTGAGGCAAACGCCAAGGAAGCCGCCCGGCAGGCCCGGAAGCTGAACCAGAAATTGCAGGAAAGCCAGCGAGAGCTGCGGGCGGCCCTGCAGCAGGCGGAGAGCGCCAGCTCGGCCAAGACCACCTTTCTGAGCAACGTGTCTCACGACATCCGTACCCCGATGAACGCCATCGTGGGCCTGGCCAGCCTGATGGAAAACGACCTGCAAAACCCGGGCAAGCTGCAGGGCTACATTGACAAGTTGAAGACCGCCAGCCGGCATCTGCTGAACCTCATCAACGAGATCCTGGACATGAGCAAGATCGAAAGCGGCAAGGCCACCCTGAACATCCAGCCCTTCCGCATGGCCGAGCAGATCGCGCAGGTGGACAGCGTGATCCGCCAGCAGGCCGTGCTGCGGGACCAGCAGTTCACCGTACAGGTCCACGATCTGCTCCACGAGAATGTGGAAGGCGACGCCACCCGCCTGCGGCAGGTACTGCTCAACATCCTGTCCAATGCGGTCAAGTACACCGGCCATGGCGGCAGCATCTCGCTGAATGTGGAGGAGATCCTCCGCAGCGGCCACTATGCCCGCTACAAGTTCACCGTTACCGACAACGGCATCGGCATGAGCGAAGCGTTCCAGAAGCACATTTACGAGTCCTTCAGCCGGGCCGAGAATTCGGTGACCAACAAGGTGCAGGGCACCGGCCTGGGCATGGCCATCACCAAGAACATCGTGGACATGATGGGCGGTGTCATCACGCTGCAAAGCCAGCTGGGCAAGGGCACCCGCTTCGAGGTGGTGCTGGACTTCAAGATCTGCGAAGAAACGGCGCAGGCAGCACCCGCCGTCTGCCCTGCCCCGGCGCAGGACAGCCCGTCGCTGCACGGGATGCGCTTCCTCTGCGCCGAGGACAACGAGATCAACGCCGAGATCCTGCAGTCCCTGCTGGAGATGCGGGGCGCTTCCTGCACCATCTGCCGCGACGGTGTCGAGGTCGTGGAGAAATTCCGGACCGTGGCCCCCGGCGAGTACGACGCCATCCTGATGGACGTGCAGATGCCCGGCATGGACGGCTACGAAGCCACCCGGATGATCCGCAGCGGTGCAAACCCGCTGGGCCGGACCATTCCCATCATCGCCATGACAGCCAACGCTTTTGCCGAGGACGTCAAAAAGAGCCTGGATGCCGGCATGAACGCCCACCTGTCCAAGCCGGTGGACCTGAATGCACTGGAGCAGACCCTGCAGCGCTTCCGCTACGAACCGTCTGCGGAGCAGCCGCAATAACCGACAGCATAAAAGCCCTGCCGCTTGATTTTCAGCGGCAGGGCTTTCTGTTTGCAGTCCGGTCAGGCAAGAGCCTGCTGGATCTTTGCAAAGTCGGCCAGGGTAAGGGCCTCGGGGCGGATGCGGGCGTCGAACCCGGACGCCTCGATGGCGGCAATGACCTTTTCCTTGGGCAGGTTCAGGCCGCCTGCAATGGCGTTGGCCGCAGTCTTGCGGCGCTGGCCAAAGGCCGCACGGATCAGTGCAAAGTAGCCGTCCTCGTCCTCCACCTGCACGGCGGGGGTGGGGCGGATGTCCATGCGCACCACGGCGCTGGTGACCTTGGGAGCCGGGTAAAAGCTGCCCGGCGCAGCGGTGAACATCAGCCTGGAGGCGGCGTAGTAGTTCACCGCACAGCTGATGGCACTGGAAGCCCGGGTGCCGGGCACGGCGGCCAAGCGGTCGGCGGCTTCCTTCTGCACCATCACGGTCAGGCTCTCGATGGGCAGGCGGTCCCCCAGCAGCTTCATGACGATGGGGCTGGTGATGTAATAGGGCAGGTTGGCGCACACGGCCACCGGCATGCCCGGGAACTCTGCCGCAATGAGGGCTTTCAGGTCCACCTTCAGCACGTCCTGCAGCACCAGCTTGAAGTTGTCCACCCCGGCCATGGTCTCGGCCAGCAGCGGCGGCAGGCGCTCGTCCACCTCAATGGACACCACCTTGGCGGCACGCTTGGCCAGCTCTTTGGTCAGCACGCCAATGCCGGGGCCGATCTCGATGACGCCGTAGCGCTTGTCCACCCCACTGGCATCCACGATCTTGGTGGGGATGCCCGGATTGATGATGAAGTTCTGTCCAAAGCCCTTGGAGAGCGCAAAATCGTATTTTTCGCACAGGGCACGGATCACGGAAATGTCGGTCAGTTCGGGCATGGAGGCCATCCTTTCTCAGAAAAAGGCTGTTGCAGGGTATGCAGCAGCCTTTGGGGCCATTGGTACTATTGGCGGCAGGTCACTCCCCCAGTCAATGCCTGACGGCATTGCCAGCCCCCTCGGAGATGGGGCCTTTTGGCGTGACCGGACAAGCTCCGGCAAACGATTTGCTTTGCCGCACGGAAAAGCCTCCCTCCCAGAGGGAGGTGGCGCGGCGCAAGCCGTGACGGAGGGAGTTTACTGTGCCGCAGAATCGGCCGCCGCTTCGCTCTGTGCAGTGTCTGCCGATCCTTCCGGTGCATCCGTCTCCGGTGCAGTCTCGGCGTCAGCGGCGGTGCTGTCGGCAGCCTCCGAAGCGGCGGCGGAAGAAGCACTGTCGTTGGCACCGGCCACGGTGGTGGTGCCGCTGAGCTGCTGGGCTGCGCTCACGGCGCGCTGGACCTGCGGGTCCGTGGTCGGGGTGTAGTCCAGATAGGAGTTGGCTTCATCCGCGCTCAGGGCGCGCTCCACATCCACGCTCAGGCCCGTGCCGTCAAAGCTGGTGCCGTCGCCGCAGAGCAGCTTTGCCACCGTGATGCTCACGGCGCTGCCGTCCGACAGGCGCTGCGGGCTGCTCTGGATGGTGCCCTTGCCCATGGTGGTGGTGCCCACCAGACGGGCACCGCTCATGGTGCGCAGGCTGGCGGCGAACAGCTCCGCTGCGCTGGCGGTGCTGCCATTTACCAGACACACCAGAGGCAGGGCCGTCTCGGTCTCGCTGTCGCTGCTGCCCACCACGGTGCGGTTGCCGTTTTTATCCTCGGCGTAGGCCACCGTGCCCTCCGGCACGATCAGATTGATGCAGCTGATGGCGTCATCCAGAACGCCGCCGCCGTTGTCACGCAGGTCAAACACCAGGCTGGCGGCACCATTGGCGCTCAGGGCGCGGATGGCGTAGTCCAGCTCACTGGGGGTGCTGCCGTCGAACTGACGAATCTTGATATAACCCACATTGCCCAGCATCTGGTAGTCCACCGTGGTGCTGGTGTAGCCGGAGTGGGTCAGGTCGGCCGTATGGGAGGATGCCGCGCTGTCCAGCCAGGTCACGGTGACGGTGGTGCCGGCCTCGCCCTGCAGGCGGGACTGCACCGCATCCACGGTGGTCAGGCTCTTGACGTCGGTGTCGCCCACGGCGGTGATGTAGTTGCCCACCACGATGCCGGCTTCCTGGGCAGGCGAGCCGTCGTATACCTTGGTCACCTTGGCGTAGCCGGTCTGGTCCAGACCCAGCTCCACGCCGATGCCCAGGATGGTGCCGTTCTGCACATTGACCAGCTCGGTGTAGGCGGTAGCGTTGTAGTAGCGGGCGTACTTGTCGCCGGTGCCCAGCAGGTAGCCTGCGGTCAGGCGGTCGTACAGCGTGTTTTCGTCAATGGTGTAATAATCGTTGCTGCGGACGTAGCGGTCCACCTCTGCGATCTTGTTGTACATGCTCTCTTTTTCCTTGACACTGCTCACCGTGCTGTCAAACAGACGCATGGCCACCAGCATGGTGATGGAAAAAGTGACCGTCATGGCAAGGATCACGATGGTGACCGCCATGCCGATGGAGATTTTACGGTTCATGTCAGCTTCCTCCCTGTCAGAACAGCAGCATCATGAAAATACTGCCCAGCAGCGAGAGCACAAACACCCCTGCCAGCAGCAGGCAGGCGATGCGCAGCATCCGCTTACGTTTTTGTTCGTTCATAAAAACCAGACTCCTTCACGATGGATCAATTGTGCGGGAACGGGATGTAGCCGCGGGGGTTGACGGCGTTGGCCTTGCTGCCGCCCTTCCACACCTCCAGATGCAGGTGGTTGCCGGTGGAATTGCCGGTGCTGCCCACATAGCCGATGAGCTCGCCCTGCTTGACGTACTTGCCGGCACTGGTGGCCACCGACTTCATATGGCCGTACAGGGTGCTGTAGGTGTTGCCGTCGGACATTTTGCCGTGGTAGATGATGACATAGTTGCCGTAGCCGCCGCTGGACCAGCCTGCCACCTGCACATAGCCGCTGGCGGCTGCGTAGATGGGGGTTCCGCCGCCGGCAGCCATGTCGATGCCGGCATGCAGCTTGTTCACGCCGGACACCGGGTTCTTGCGCCAGCCGTACTCACTGGAAATGCGGCTGTAGCTCTTCAGCGGGCAGATAAAGCCGGTAAAGCTCAGCTGAGGCTGGCTGGAAGCCGCCTGCGCAATGAGTTTCTGGATCTGGCTCTTCACGGCCTCGTAGTTCAGCTCGTCCGACTCGATGGCGGCCTGTGCGGCAGCCTGGGCCTTCTTGGCATCAGCCGCCGACATCCGGGCCGCCGAGATGCTGCTGTTCAGCTCGCTCTGCTTGGACTGCATCTGGTTGTTCTGGCTGTCCAGCTCTTTCTTCTGGCTCTGCAGGTCAGCCTTCTGGCTCACCAGCTCGGCACGGTCGCTTTCCAGCGCGGTCTTGTCGGCTTCCAGCCCGGCCTTGGCGGTTTTCATGTTGTCCATGATCTCGGTGTCCTTCACCGAGATGTCCTGCATGACCTCGTTGAAGGTCAGCAGCTCATACAGGTCGTTCACCGCGCTGAGCATGGCCACGCTGCCGCCGTCCCGCAGCTCCTGCATGGCGGCCATGTGCTTTTTGAAGTCGCTCCACTGGTCCTGGATCTCCAGCTCCTTTTCCTCGATCTCCGTTTCCTTTTCGGCGATCTCGGTCTCCTTGGCGCTGATCTCCTGTTCCTTCTGGCCGATGCTGTTCTGCACCGAGGCGATCTGCCCGCTGAGCACACTGATCTGGTCCTGAATGACGCTGACGCGCTCCTTCAGTTCGCCTTCCAGCGCCTTGGCGGCAGCTTCTTTCTTTTTGGCATTGTTCAGTTCCTGCTCATGCAGCTTGATGGACTGCGACAGCTTGTTCAGCTTGTTCTGCAGGCTGGACATACTGCTGCTGCCCGTGGCCGCCGAAGCCGGGTATACCGTGGCCGTGACCAGCAGGCAGATGCAGGCCAGGCACAGGCTCACCGCACGCACTACGCGGGTGCGGGGGCTTTCCGGCCGGGCATGACGGGCTTTGTGGCCCGGTGCGCGGAGCCGGAAAGGTTTTGCGTGCATTGCTTTTTTCATGGACGTCTCCTTTCGGTCAGACATTCAGATGCTTGCGGATGGAGAACATGCTGCCCAGGCCGCCCACCAGAGCGCCGCCCGCCAGGCTGTAGATCACGACGGTGGGCCAGACGTTGGCCACCGGCACCAGGGCATGGCCCATGATCATCTGCCACAGGCCTCCCAGGGTGCTGGCAGCACTGACGGTATAGGAGTAGGCGGCAAGGCTCACGCCCGCCGTCAGGGCGCCGGAGATCAGGCCCATGGCCAGGCCCTCGACCACAAAAGGCAGGGTGACCAGCGCATTGGTGGCACCCACATACTTCATGATCTCGATCTCACGCCGACGGGCAAACACGCTCAGGCGGATGGTGCTGCCCACGGTGATGATGCTGACGATCATCAGCACCAGTACAATGAGCCGCCCGCCCTTGGTGACCGCCTGCTGCACTTCCACGAACACGTTGGTCATCTCCACCGGGGCAGCCACGCTGTACACGCCCGGGATGGACTGCATCTTTTTGCTCATGGCAGCCATCTGGCTCAGGTCCGAAATGGTGACCCGGTAGTTTGCCTTAAAGGGGTTGTCGGTCTCAAATTCGTCCCACAGGGAGGAATAGTCCTCCATATAGCCCCGGTAGATGTTCAGCACGTCCTGTTTGGACACATACTGCACCCCACTGACCCCCGGCATGGTAGAGAGCTTTTCTCCCACCTGGGTGGCGGTGGCGTCGTCGCAGTCAGGGTCCAGGTACACCACGGTCTCGTTCTGGCTGCCCAGATAGCTGACCATGCTGTCCACGTTCACCTCTGCCAGACTGGCAAAGCTGTTCAGGGTCATGCAGACACTCAGGGACGCGATGCAGGCAATGGTCATGGCCCAGTGCTTGCCCAAATTGCGCAGGCCGCGCCGGGTCAGAAAGAAAAAGGTCGAGATCCTCATACCGTCGCCGCCTCCTTTTCCTTCGTTTCATCGGTTTGCTCGTCCGGTTCGTCGTCCACCGGTTCGGTGAGCTCCTTCCAGGCGTTCAGCTCGGCAGAGCGGGCCGCAATGGCCTCCGGGTCTGCCGGGATATCCGAGATGATGCGGCCATTTTTCAGGGTGACCACCCGCTGATGGAAGCGGTGCACCAGCTCGTGCTCATGGGTGACCACCAGCACGGTGATGCCCGTCTGGCTCACCCGCTCCAGCAGCTCCATCATTTCCAGGCTCAGCTCCGGGTCGATGTTGCCGGTGGGCTCGTCGGCGATCACCAGTTTGGGGCTGTGGGCCAGCGCACGGGCCACGGCCACGCGCTGCTGCTCACCGCCGGACAGAGTGTCCGGGTAGACCTTGGCCTTATCCTCCAGATGCACCAGCTCCAGCATGTATTCCACCCGCTCCCGGATGACGCTGCGCTTGACGTTGGTCACATGCATGGCAAAGGCGATGTTCTCGTACACCGTCATGGAAGGGATGAGGCGGAAGTCCTGGAAGATGATGCCCATCTGACGGCGCAGGTAGGGCACCTTGCGGCGGCGCAGGTGGGCAACATCCTTGCCCAGCACCGTCACCTTGCCGGAGGTGGGCAGCTCCTCGCGCAGGATGAGCTTGAGCAGCGTGGATTTGCCGGCACCGGAATGGCCCAGCAGAAAGACGAATTCGCCGTCGTCCACATGGAGGTTGATGTCCTCCAGGGCCAGACGTCCGCCCTTTTTGTACTCTTTGGAGACGTGTTCAAAATCAATCATGGAACGCTTTTACTCCTGACATCAAAGTTTTTTGATGGTCAAGCCCCCTGCAGCCTGTTCTGCCTGCAAGGGGTCATTTCCACAGGCAAAAAGAACCGGCCAGCATCGGGGTCGAGCGGCCGGTTCCTGTGCCGGACAGGGGACCCTGTGCGGCGGTTGCATCAATATTTGGCCGGGTTGTTGGACAGGTACTTTTTGACCATCAGCGCTACCTTAAAGACGATAGCGTCGTCGAACTCACGCAGGTCCAGGCCGGTCAGCTTTTTGATCTTTTCCAGACGATACACCAGCGTGTTGCGGTGTACGAACAGCCCGCGGCTGGTTTCCGAAACGTTCAGGTTGTTCTCAAAGAAGCGCTGGATGGTGAACAGGGTCTCCTGATCCAGGCTCTCGATGCTGCCCTGCTTGAACACCTCGCGCAGGAACATCTCGCACACGGTGGTGGGCAGCTGGTAGATCAGGCGGGCGATGCCGAGGTTGTCGTAGCGGATGATCTGCTTCTCGGTGTCGAACACCTTGCTCACTTCCATGGCGATCTGGGCCTCCTTGAAGGAGGTGGCCAGATCCTTCACGTTAGAAATGGGGGTGCCGATGCCGACCACGGCCTTGATGTAATGCTCGCCGGACAGGGTATCCACGATGCTGGCGGCCAGCTTTTCCATGTCGGTGCGGTCGATGCCCTTGCGGATCTCCTTGACCAGCACGGTATCCGTCTCGCTGATGTTGAACACAAAGTCCTTCTGCTTGTCCGGGAACAGGCTGCTGACCACATCATAAGCCGAGATGTCGCCGCCGGAAGTCACGCGCACGATGAACACCACGCGGGAAACGTCGGTGGCAAAGTGCAGCTCGCGGGCCTTGGCGTAGATATCGCCGGGCAGGATGTTGTCCAGCACCACGTTCTTGATGAAGTTGGACTTGTCGAACTTTTCGTCATGATACTGCTTGATGCTCTGCAGGCTGATGGACAGCACGGCGGCAAACTGGCCGGCCGTCTCGTCGGCACCTTCCACGAACACCGCGTAATCGTTGTGCTTTGCGCTGGAGAACTGCTGGTAGGTGTAACCATCGCGCACAAAGCGGTCCCCTGCGGTCAGGCGCTCCGCCACAAAGCCGTCGCGCACTTCCCCGATCAGGTTCAGTTCCGAGCAGGAAATGACAGTGCCGGTCTCATCCACCACGCCGACCACCCGGTTGATCGCATCTTTCATCTGGTAGATCACGCTTTGAAATACTCTATTGGCCATACTGGTTACCCCTTTTCCTCGTTTGTGCAAACCGCAGCGGCAGCGACTGTGATTTTTACCAATTTCGCTGCATTACAATCTATATTTTACACAAAAGAATTTACTTTTGCAACATATTTCAACAAAAAAGATAATTCTTTCTTGTTGAAATTATCTTTCGGGGCGTTTGCAGGCCAAAAAAGTGCTTTTTTGCGTGGTTCTTGGCACTATTTTAGCTTTAAAATGTGATGTTTTTTTGAAATCCGGGTGAAAAGCGGCCCTCATCCTCTGGTAATTTCTGCCACCTCATCGTCCGAAAGTTCCCGCCACTGGCCCGGCGCAAGGTTCTCGTCCAGTGCAAGCCCGCCGATGGCGTCCCGGTGCAGGCCGTTCACCCCGGCCCCGTACACGCCGAACATCCGTTTGATCTGGTGGTACACCCCCTGCTTCAGCACCACCCGCACGGTCAGGCCGTCCGGAGAAAGGGCGGTCACCTCGGCCGGGGACAGGGCCGTGCCGTCGGCCAGCGTGACCCCCGCGGCAAAGCCGGTGCGCATCTCCTCGGTGAGGGGGGTGTCCAGCGTGACGGTATAGGTCTTGGAGACATGGCGCTTCGGGGCAAGGATATCATGGGCAAATCCGCCGTCATCGGTCAGCAGCACAAAGCCGGTGCTGGTCTTGTCCAGACGGCCCGCCGGGAACAGCTCCCGCCGGGGGTAGGCATCCCCCACCAGGTCCACCACCGTGGTGTCCCGCTTATCGGTGGAGGCGCTCACCACGCCTTCCGGCTTGTTGAGCATGAGATAGACGAACTGCCGGTAGTTCAGGGCCTTGCCGTCCACGGCCACGGTGTCGGTTTCTTTGAGCTGGGTGTCCCCTTTTTTGCAGACGGCACCGTTCACCTGCACCCGGCCCTTGGCCAGCAGAGCCTTTGCCTCGCTGCGGGTGCACTGGGCCGTCTCGGCCAGATATTTATCCAATCGCATCTGCGGTACTCCTTTTTTATGTTCTGCTACCAGTGTAGCATGGCAGACAAAATCGTGCAAGGCGCAAACGCAAAAAGGAGAAGCCCGTGGGCTTCTCCTTTTTGCAATTTATACTGTCATCAGACGCTCAGGGATGCGTGCTGCTCCACGGCATCGGGGTTGGCGTCAAAGATGGGCTGCAGCACATTGGCCACAAACTCTTCCACCTGCTGGGGTGCACGGCCCACAAAGTTCTCCGGCACCAGACCCGCCACGATCTCCTCCTTGGTCAGGCCAAAGGCGGGGTCGGCAGCAATGCGGTCCACCATGTCGTTGGGCAGGCCTTCTTCCTTGACCTGCTTGCCGGCGGCGATGGCGTGCTGGCGCAGGCGCTCGTGCAGCTCCTGACGGTTGCCGCCCTTTTCCACGGCCTGCATCATGATGTTCTCGCTGGCCATGAAGGGCAGCTCCGCCATCAGACGGCTGCGGACGACCTTGGGGTAGACCACGATGCCGTCGGTGACGTTCAGCATGATGTTCAGGATGGCGTCTGCCGCCAGGAAGCCCTCGGCCATGGCAACGCGCTTGTTGGCGCTGTCGTCGAGGGTGCGCTCGAACCACTGGGTGCCGGTGGTGAAGCTGGGGTTCAGCACGTCCA
>OOAC01002048.1_pt1 | contig 12024 bp, 5 predicted proteins | sample 1671041 | NCBI WGS metagenome assembly OOAC01 (sample SAMN06348116, study PRJEB24527) | human gut metagenome | biome: human gut; feature: ankylosing spondylitis patient; material: feces | host: Homo sapiens | place: China | collected 2015-10 | reverse complement strand
GCATACGAGATCGTACGGTGACTGGAGTTCAGACGTGTGCTCTTCCGATCTCCCTCCATGCGATTGGGCGTGATGCGGCGACCCTCCACGGCGTTGACGTTGGTCCCGGTCACGCCGCGCGGCGTCAGGAAACAGATGCCGTCGCCCGGCGCAAGATCGTGCGCACCATCGAGCGTGAACGTGCCGCCCGAAACGCCCGCCACGCGGCCCACCCGTTCGCCGACCGCCTTCGGGGTGTCGAACGACGCCACTCCGGCGCGCTTTCCGTCCAGAAAATAGTCGGACTCCCCGCGTGTAAAACTCTTCGACGGATCGGGCGTGAAATCCGGGACGCTCTCGCCGACGGACGACCGCACCAGCCCCGGCCGCAGGGCCAGCGCCTCGTCCACCGCCCGGCGGTAGTGGGCCACAACGTTCCGGATATAAGCGAGATCCTTGAGCCGACCTTCTATCTTGAATGAAGTGACACCCGCATCCAGCAGATCGCCAATGCGTTGCGAAAGATTCATGTCGCGTACCGACAGCAGATGCTTCCCGGCAATCCAGGTCCGGCCCTTTCCGTCGGTGAGGTCCCACGTCAGGCGGCAGGGCTGGCTGCACGCCCCGCGATTGCCGCTGCGCGCGGACATCGACCGCGAGAGGAAACAGCGGCCGCTGTACCCCACGCAGACCGCCCCGTGGACGAAGCATTCGACCTCGGCCGCGGTGGCGGCGCAGATGGCCCGGATCTCCTCCAGCGTGAGGTTGCGTTCGAGAATCACCCGCGCAAACCCCGCCTCGCCCAAGAACCGCGCCCCCTCGGGCGTGCGGTTCGAAACCTGCGTCGAGGCGTGCAGCTCCACCGGAAGGTCCATCCGCCGCAGAGCCATGTCCTGCACGATCAGCGCATCGACGCCCGCGTCGATCAGGCTGCGGGCCTGCCGTTCGGCGGCCTCCAGTTCGTCGTCCCACACGAGCGTGTTGAGCGTGGCGTGGACCCGCACTCCGAAGCGGTGGGCATACTCCACGACCCGGGCGATCTCCTCCGCGGAGTTCCCCGCGGCCTGCCGCGCGCCGAACCGCGCGCCGCCGATATAGACCGCATCGGCGCCGTAGTCCACGGCGGCCGCGGCCGCAGCGTAATCTTTGGCAGGAGCTAACAGTTCGACGAGTTTCATTTTTTTCTTTTTGCAAAAGTAACAAAAAGCGGTCAATATCGGGACGTCGCGGACGGAAAATCGCGGGAACCGCCGCCGGGACGGACATTATCAATTATCATTCAACAGCTTACGCCCCAAATGGTCAATATATAACAAATACACTTCTTTTTCACCGGACCGGAAATATCCCTGCGATGACAATATCCGACAAACAAAACAGTTGCAGCCGCAAAACGGCTGTTATTCTTCAAAATCATTAAAAATCAACCTTATACACACGCATAACACCGAAAAACAAACAATAAGAAAAGACTTTTACGACAATATTTTCAGGATTTCCAGAAAGCATTCGGGCAAATTTTCGTATATTGTGCCGCAAATAAACAAGTCCAAAAATTTCACACGATGCAATTTTCAGCAAATACGGTTCTCCGGAAACGGGATACCGTACCCATTCATTTTTTATTCCTAATCCAATTTTTATGAGAAGATGCTTTACGCTATTGACGGTTCTCGTCCTCTGCGCCTCAAGCGGCTGCGACGACAAGAACAAAGAGGAGGTCGCGGATGTGATCGTCCTCTCGCGAAGTAGTGTCGCGTTCGCCCAGAAAGGCGGAACGACCACCGTCGCGGTAGCCACGCCCTCCGACTGGAAGGTGAGCTGTCCGGACGATTGGGTGACGCTGGCCTCCGAAGAGGGCCTGCTGACCATCTCCGCGGCAAGCAATACGACCGACAATGTCCGCAACTCGAAAATCACCGTGGAAACGGCCGGCGACAAACAGGAAATCGCCGTTCACCAGGCATTCTCGTGGGAAACGGTCCTGCTGTCCACCACCGCTTCGGAGGAAATTTCGCTGGATTCCGAAGGTGAGAGCGTTCTCTTCACCGTGGTCTCCAACGGCCAGTGGAGCGTCACGAGCGACGCCGACTGGGTTTCGGTCGAAAGCGACCCGGTCAGCGGAACGGTACGCGTCGGCGCCCCGCGCAATCCCGACGCCCACCGCAATGCGACGCTCACCGTCCGGGCGACCAAAGGCTCCGCTACGGAATCCTGCAAAGTGACCGTTTCGCAAATCTCACGCGAGGAAAACCCCTACTACCAAATGCTGGGATATTACGGACTTCATGCGGAAAACTGGTATTACGGCCGTGAACCGATCGGCGTGAGCGGCACGGGTACGTTCTGCACCGTCGAAGAGAAAGAGTACCGCAAGAGTTTCTACATCAAGAACCTGTTCCTGACGGGCACGGTCGTGGAAGCCACCTATGACAAAAACACCCAAACCATGTCGATCGAACTGGGCAGGCTCTGCTACACCCGCGAGATCTCCCCGACGGTCTCCCGCTTCCACTACCTGTACTCGATCAACATGCAGGGCGGAGGTTTCCACAACGGCATGCTGACCGGCAAGCTGGGAGAGGGCTACAACGACGACGCGGACGAAACCCGCAAGGCGATCCTCCTGAACGGTTTCGAATCGCCGTACACCACGCTGGGCATCATCGGATACCAGGAGCAGCAGTGGCTGTCGTTCGGCGACCTCTACTACGCCACCGGCACGATGTATCTCGTAGACTGGGACATTCCGGCCGACACCGGCACGGCCCCGACCTCCGTCACCCGGGCCGCCGACGGCATCGCACCCTCGGGCAGCACCTTTCCCGTATCGAAACATTAAACCGCAGCACACATGAAAAAATTATATGCACTGACAGCTTTACTGCTCGGCATGATGGGGTGCTCCGAAGAGACGATCACCTACACCAACCCCGTCCCGGGCGACGAACCGTCCGGCATTGCGGCCGAACTGGGCATCTCGTCGAAAAACACATGGTTCGCCGCTGAAGACGAACGCAACGCCTCGATCGGCTTCAAGAGCCTGGGCGGAGAGGTCGTCGTGGACATCCAGACCAACACGACGTGGAAATACGACGCCGTCAACGCCGGCTGGCTGACCATCGAGAAAGACGACGTCGCCGACCAGCTCGTCCTGAACTGCGAGGGCAACAAGGTCGAGGAGCAGCAGCAGGCTACGATCACCATTACCGCCGGCGACAAGACCGCGACCATCTCCGCCACGCAGAACGCGTACGGCACGCTCGAAATCGCCGCATCGAAAAACAACTTCCAGATTCCCGCCGTCGGCGAACTGACCGCCGAATTCGAAGTGCAGTCGACCGACGAAGACTGGATCTTCGAAACCAAAGACTGCCCGTGGCTGCTTCTCGAACAGCAGGGCGACAAAGTCACGATGACGCTCGCCCCCAACGAGGAGATCGAGGACCGCGAAACGACCTTCGTGCTGATTGCCGGCGAGGGGGGGGGAAATCCCGTCTCTGAAACGATCCGCGTCACGCAGGACCGCGCCGTCTACGTCAACGTTTCGCTAAAAACCATTCCCCTCTCGCCCACTCCCACCGAATCCGACAAAAAAGAGTTGGGAATCAGATCCAACTACGACTGGGAGTACACGCTTTCCGAAAATTCCGACTGGCTCTCCGCCACGAAAACCGAGCAGGGACTTACAATCACCGCCGAGACCAATTCGAGCGGATCGTCCCGCACCGCAACCATCACCGTATCGGCCGGCGACGGCAAACAGAACCAGACCGAACAGGTCGTCACCGTCTCCCAGACCGGCCTGGACCTCGACGCCTTCATCCTCGGAATCGACATCACCTCGTCGAGCCTGAAGACCTATCTGCCGTTCGACAAGGCCATCGACGCCACCATCGACTGGGGCGACGGCAGCATCGAGGAGAACGTCACCTCCGCCTACCCCTCGCACACCTACACCGACCCGGGCTACTACATCGTCTCGGTCAAGGGCAACGTGACGTCGCTCAACTCCTACGACATCCCCGACTACGGACTGGGCAACCAGTTCAGGGAGGTTTACAACTGGGGCCGCACGGGGCTGACCTCGATGGCGCGCGCATTCCAGAACTGCCGCGAGCTGAAACGGATTCCCTCCGACAACACCGAAGCCTTCGCCAAGGTCACCACCTTCCACTATGCATTCACCGACTGCCGCGTCCTCGAAGCCGTTCCCGACGGGCTGTTCGACCATGCAACCGAGGCGGAAACCTTCGCCTACTGCTTCCAGAACTGCAACATGGTCACCGAAGTGCCCGCCGACCTGCTTTACAACTGCACGAAGATCACCTCGGTAGGTTCGCTCTTCTCCGGCACGGCGATCACCCAGATCGACGAGGATTTCTTCTCTCGCAACACGGAGCTGACCGACTGTTCGATCATCTTCTCGAACGGCAAACTGAAGACGGTTCCCGAAAAACTCTTCGCCAACAACAAGAAGGTGACGACCTTCAACTCGCTGTTCGCCAACACCGAGTCGTTCGAATCCGTCCCGGCCGGCCTGTTCGCCAACAACCCCGAGGTCGACTCGTTCCGCATGCTCTTCTCGGGAACAAGCCTGAAATCCGTCCCGGCCGGCTTGTTCGCCAACAACCACAAGGTCACCAATTTCCAGAGCGCATTCAGCAAAACGGCCATCCAGAGCGTTCCCGCCGACCTGTTCGCAGGCTGCGACAAGGTGACGACCTTTATGAGCTGTTTCACCGGATGCAGCGAACTGCAAAGCGTCCCGGCCGAGCTGTTCAAAAGCAGCGGAGCCTTCACGACCGTGACGAAGACCGCCTTCAACAACATCTTCAAGGACTGCACCTCGCTGACCGAAGTGCCCGCAGGGCTGTTCGACGGCTTTACCCTGGTCACCGCCTTCAACGACGCCTTCAACGGCTGCGCGTCGCTCACGACGCTCCCCGCAGGGCTGTTCGCCACCAATACGGCGGTCACCTCGTTCACCAATGTCTTCAAAGGCTGCACCTCGCTCAAAAGCATCCCCGAAGGCGTCCTCGGCGGACTTTCCAAAGTCACCTCGTTCTCGGGCCTGTTCGCAGGCTGTACGGGGCTTGAAGAGATCGGCGCCAACATCATCTCCGGCTGCGCCGCCTGCAAGAATATCTCCTCGATGTTCAAGGACTGCGACAACCTGAAAACCGTTTCCGCGGAGGCTTTCGCCGGCGCACCCGCGATCACCAGCATCGGCAGCCTGTTCGAAAACTGCACGCTGCTCGAAAGCGTTCCGGAGGATATTTTCGCCGGGATGCCGAATCTGGCGACCGCCACCAGCGTATTCGCGGCGTCGGGACTGAAAACGGCTCCCGCCGGTCTGTTCAGCCGCAATCCCTCCGTCACGACCTTCGGCAAGGTGTTCCAGAACTGCGCCGCACTGACGACGCTGCCCGACGGACTGTTCGCCGGCAACCCGAAAGTGACGACCTATTCCAACGCCCTGGAGAACTGCACGGCCCTCGAATCGGTCGGCCTCCTCTTCGGGAAGAGCACGGCCTCGGCCAAATGCGACCGCCTCTTCGCAGGGGCCACGGCGCTGAAGAGCGTGCCCGCCGGAATCTTCGACGGACTGACCGGGGCGACGGCCTTCAACAACACATTCTCCGAATGCTCCGCCCTGGAGACGATTCCGGCAGGGCTCTTCGCCAAGAACGTCAACGCGACCACCGTGGCCCAGTGCTTCCTGAACTGCACCCGCCTCACGATGGTTCCCTCGCGCCTGTTCGAAGCCAACACCAAGACGAAGACCCTGACGGAGATGTTCTCCGGCTGCTCGGGAATCGAAAGCATCGCGCCGGACGCCTTCACGGGACTGAACGGCACGTCGCTCAATTTCCAGAAGGCATTCCTCAACTGTACCTCACTCCGGGAGATCCCCGACGGGCTGCTGAAAACCACGCAGATTTCAACCTACACCAGCCTGTTCGCCGACTGCACGGGACTGGTCCGCGTCGGGTCGGAGGTGTTCAACTGCGCTTCGGCCACCATGTTCAATTCGGTCTTCGACGGTTGTACGTCGCTCGAAGAGGTCGGCAAGAACATGCTGGTCAGCCCCGTCAAACTGACCAGCGTCGCGAATCTCTTCCGCGATTGCGGGATGCTCAGGAGCGTTCCGGTGAGCCTGTTCGACGAAGCCGTGAAGCTCAAGACGCTGACTTCGACCTTCCAGGGCTGCGCGTCGCTCGAAGGCGAATCGCCCTACACGGTCGTCGACGGCGTGAAATACCACCTGTACGACCGCACGGCGGAGAATGCCGCCGCCTCGGGACTCACCGCGATCACCGCCGCCAAGAGCAGTTTCGCGGGATGTACGAAACTCTCGGACTACGACAAGATCCCCACCACGTGGAAGGAATAGACGAACACAAAACGATCCCGAACATGAAAAATACGATAATATGCAGCATCGCAGTGCTGTCGGCCGCACTGCTGGCAGCCTGCACCGAAACCACCCGGATATGGCCGGAGGAGGGCGAAAGCAAGGCCTACGTGGAGGTGTCGAGCCAAAAAGTGATCTTCGACGCCGACGGAGGCAACGCCGTGATCACCGTAGCGACGAACGCCGACGGCTGGGACTACGCCGCCGAAGGCGACTGGTTCACCGTCGCCCGGCAGGACGGCAACGCCCTGCTGGTCGAGACCCTGATCAACGCCGGAGCCGAAACCCTGACGGGCAAACTCACGGTCAGCGCCGAGAAGAACGGGGAGACCGTTTCGCAGGAGGTCGCGCTCGTACAGCGCGCCGAACGGAGCGTCAACCTGAGCGCCGAAGGCACGGCCAACTGCTACATCGCCCGGACCGGCGGCGTTTACAAATTCGACGCATCGGTCAAGGGCAACGGCGGCGGCGACGGAGTCAGCGACTACATCGCCAACTACGGACTCGCCATCGAGGACGGCGCCTTCGCCGAACTGCTCTGGGAATCGCGCCACGACGGCGACAAGACCATGTCGCGCGAAATCATCGACGGCGCGCCGATCTACCGGGGCGGCTACGTGACCTTCTCGACGGGGCGTTCGGAGGGCAACGCCGTGATCGCCGTGAAGGACATCAAAGGCAACATCGTCTGGAGCTGGCACATCTGGGTCTGCAACGACGAAATCACGGCGCACGACCACATCGACTCGGAAGGCAAAGTCGCCGCCGTGATCATGGACCGCAACCTCGGAGCGCTGAACAACACCCCGATGGACGTGGGCAACCGAGGCATGTTCTACGAATGGGGCCGCAAGGACCCCTTCACGCCTTCGCGATCGCCCTACCACGCGGATACCGACGGCAACAACGTCCCGGCCTACAACGAACCGAACACCGCGATCGGCGACGGAACGGGAACATGGGTCTACAACGCGCAGGCCGCCGTGCTCGCCACGCCGCCGGCCAACATTCCCAATTCGATCCTAAACCCGATGACCTACCTGCAATCGCCGTACAACGGCCACGCCGACTGGTACTGCACGGGAACAGACCCGAAGGCCACGCATCCGGGACTGTGGGGTCCCGAGAAGACCATTTTCGACCCCTGCCCTCCGGGCTACAAGGTCCCGGGACCCGATCTCTGGGGCATTCCCGCCGGAAACAACTCGATCACCAACGGCGGCGCAGCGGCGGATTACGACGAAACCGGCGTCAGCGCCAAATGGGACTGGAACGCCTACGAAGACTGCGGGCGCCGCTGGAAAAACACCGGCGACTACTACCCGATGGCCGGCAACATCTACTACACGGACTACATCTCGGAGAGCATCTGCAACTACACGGGCGGCATGGCATTCTACTGGACCGCCCAGGCGACTCCCGACGCGACGAAGTCATCGGCCTACTTCGTGAACTTCAACCCCAACTGGTGCAATTACAGGCTCGGCGAGCACGACTGTTCCGCACAGATACGCTGCATCCGGGAATAACACTAAAAACTGATCGTCTATGAAATATCCATTCAAATCGCTTCTCCTGGCGGCAACCGTCCTCGCGGCGGCATCGTGCGCCAAGGACGACACGCAGAGCGGCGGCGAAGAGACCGCGGGTCCCGTCATCGTCAACGCCTCCCCGGCGGCCATCGGCGGCGAGATCATCCTCAAACTGAAGACCGAGGCCTCCGGCATCGTGGAAAAGAGCCGCGCGCAGGGCGTTTCGAAAGGCAGCGGCATCGACGAGATCGACCGCATCCTCAACACGGTGAACACCGTACGTTTCGAACGGCTCTTCCCGGACGGCGGGCGTTTCGAAGAACGCACCCGCAGGGAAGGCCTGCACCTCTGGTATTACGCCAAATACGACCCGTCGGTCCCGACGAGCGAGATGGCCAGCCTGCTCTCCTCGTGCAAGGACATCGAAATCATCGAATACTCGCTGGCCGCCGAAACTTCGGACCACCGCCGCGCGGCATCTCCCGCCGCCGGGGCGCAGAGCGTCACCCGCGCCATTGCAGACGAGGTGCGCAACGTCCCCTTCCCGTTCAACGAGAGCGAACGCTCGCAGCAGATGCAATGGCACTACAACAACACGGGAAACATCTTCGCGCAGACGAGCCAGCTGGGCGCCGACGCCAACGTATACGCTGCCTGGCAGCTCTCGACGGGCAATCCCGACGTGATCGTCGCCGTCGTGGACCAGGGCGTCAAGTACGACCACGAAGACCTGGCCGCCAACATGTGGGTCAACGAGGCCGAACTGAACGGCACGCCGGGCGTCGACGACGACGGCAACGGCTATGTGGACGACATTTACGGCTACAACTTCACCAAGGAGACCGGCGAACTGGATTTCTCGGCCGAACTGATGCACGGCACGCACGTCGCCGGCACGATCGCCGCCGTGAACAACAACGGCGTGGGCGTCTGCGGCATCGCAGGCGGCTCGGGCAGGGGCGACGGCGTGAAGATCATGTCGTGCGAGATTCTCGGCAAGTCGGAGTCCGGATCGTCGGGCGCCGGACTGGCCGGACAGATCCGCGCCATCAAGTACGCCGCCGACAACGGCGCCGTGATCTGTCAGAACAGCTGGGGATACACCGCCGGAACCATCTCCGTGACCGACTGGACACGCGGTTCCTACTCGGCGCTCTCGCGTGCCATGGAGTACTTCAACAAATATGCGGGACTGGACGAAAACGGCAACCAGACAGGCCCGATGGCCGGCGGCATCGTCCTCTTCGCCGCGGGCAACGACGCTTCGAGCGAGGTCTGCTATCCCGCCGCCGACGCCAACGCGATCAGCGTGGGCGCAACCGCGTTCACGGGCGCCCCGGCCTACTACACCAACTACGGCACATGGGTCCAGATCTCGGCCCCGGGCGGCGACCAGATGCTGAGCAACGCCTACGGCGGCGTTTACAGCACGAGCGTGGCCGCCGACGGCTCTTCGGGCTACGAAGGCAGCCAGGGGACCTCGATGGCCTGCCCCCACGTGTCGGGAGCCTGCGCGCTGGCCGTCAGCTATTACTACGGCGCTGAAAAACGCAAGGGCCTTACGGGCGAAATGCTCCGGCAGGCGCTGTTGAGCAGCACCCAGTCCGTCGACCGCTACTGCACCGGCAAATACCAGCAGTATCTGGGCAACATGGGCATCGGCAGCCTCGACACCTACAAGCTGCTGCGGAACATCGCCAAGATCGACGGCATCCCGGCGCAGCGGGTCGGCGTGGGCGACACCGTCAGCATCGACCTGAGCAACCACTTCACCGCCACCAATGTCCTGGGGTACACCGTTTCCGTTCCCGACCTCGTGAAGATCGAACTTCGGGGCGGAGTGATGAAGCTCACCGGCCTCAAGAAAGGCCGGACGACGATCATCGTCTCGGACGGCGCGGCCATTCGCAAACCGATCGAGGTAACCGTCGAATGACACATTCACTAACGCAAAAGAGAATCAAACCTATGAAAACCTTTTATAAATACGCGGCATTCGCGGCGGCGGCCCTCGCGGGACTGTGCGCCTGCTCGTCGGACGACGACGACGCGGAGACCGGCTCCGGCCTGCAACCCGTCGCACAGCCGCAGATCATCGTCAGCGACCTGACGACCACCGGATTCACCCTCCGCTGGGAAGCCGTCGACGACGCAGGGTCCTACGTCTACACGTTCGACGGCGGGAGCGAGACCTCGACGACCGGCTGCCGGCTGGAATTCAACAGTCTGGAACGGCAGAAAGAGTATGTCGTGGCGGTCAAGGCCTGCCCCCGGGACCCGGCCGAATACACCGAATCCCCCTTCACCTACATCCACGTGCTGACCGACGATCTGGAGCAGCTTCCCCAGCCGAAGATCACGCTCGGCAGCGCCTATGCGTCGAAAACCGTCATCTCCTGGACCGAAGTGCCCGAAGCGGAACTCTACGAGTTCTCGGTCGACGGCGGGGAGGTGTCGACCACCCGAAACCGTACGGTCATCCTGTCGAAACTCGACAAGGGCCGCACCTACTCCTTCTCGGTGCGCGCCATGACGTCCGACGCCACGCGCTTCACCAACTCGGAAGCCGCACAGCTCTCGTTCGTCACCTCGGACGCCGACGTTCCGCCGCTGGTCATCGCCCCGACGACGATCATCTCCGACGCCGTGGCGTTCGACATCTACGCCTCCAGCGACGAAACCTACTATTATGAAATTCTCCCGGCCACGACCTTCGCCAAGTATTCGCCCGAAGAGCTGATGACCGCCTTCCAGACCTATATCGTCGAATACGCCAAAAAGCAGGGCATCAGCCTCCAGCTGGCCATGGCCTCGATGCTCAAGTCGGGAACCCAGAGCCTCCAGATGACGGGACTCACCCCCGAGTTGAGCTACGTGATCTTCGCCTTCGGCATGGACCTGCGGGGCAACATCACCTCGAACCTCTCCTCCACGCAGTTCAAGACCACGGCCGACGGCTACTCCGCCGGTCCGAACTACGGCGGCAGCGACTGGTTCACGCAGCGGTTCTACATCACCAACGCCTACCTCGCCCTGACGGGTTACGGCTGGACCAACTCCGTGTGGACCCACTGGAAGGGAGACGACGTGACGGACGTCCGTTACCGTACGCTGACGACCAAGCTCTTCAATCAGGTCTTCTCCGATCCCTACGACCGACAGGCTATCGCCGCATTCCTGAAAGACCCCAATTACGGAGTCCAGTTCAACCCCGAGCTGCTCTCGGCGACGGTAAACAGCGCCGACGGTTACAACGGACTTACGGAAGGAGTCAGCGCCGGCACGTCCTACACGCTGCTCACGCTGGCCACCTCGTCGAGCGGCGCCGAAACGGTCTGCGTCAACTCCGTCACCACGAAGACCAGCACGGCCGCAGCCGCGTGGTTCGCAGCCGCAGCCTCGACCAACGCCAACTACGGCCCGACGCACAACACCGTGGCCGGCGTCATGAAGGGCATCGACATCGCGACGGTGCGTTACGCGATTTTCAAACAGAGCGCCCTGGCGAACGTCAGCACGGACAACTATCCGGCCGTGATCGAAGAGTTCGGACACGACCTCAAGGAGGAGTACCTCCCCTACATCAACGGAAACGGCTTTGCCATCCTCTTCACCGGGGAGAGCGGCGTAACGCCCGAAACCACGTACGTCTTCATGGCGACGGCGACCAACACGGTCGGCGACAAAGTCACCAAATGGGGTTCGGCGACCACCAGCGCGGCTCCGGACGCCGCCCGGGCGAAGGCGCAGGCCGCAACCCGAACGGACGAACCGCTCCGGTCGCCCGCCGGGAAACCCATCGCCAACCCCGAGAAGTTCATCTACCCGATGGAGAGCGTCCAGCTGCCCGCCGGAGCGAAACCCGAAGGCGACCTCTGGACCATCATTCACAACACGCACAACATCAAATAAGAGTACATCTATGAACAAGATAGCAGCAATTCTCTGGTGCATCCTGTCGCTGGCATGGACGACGGCCTCCTGGGCGCAGAACGTCGCCGTCAGCGGCAAAGTCACCGGAGCCAACGGCGAAGCCATCATCGGCGCGAACGTTCTCGTGGAGGGCACTACGCAGGGCATCACGACGAACGTCGA
>OOAC01002046.1_pt1 | contig 12026 bp, 8 predicted proteins | sample 1671041 | NCBI WGS metagenome assembly OOAC01 (sample SAMN06348116, study PRJEB24527) | human gut metagenome | biome: human gut; feature: ankylosing spondylitis patient; material: feces | host: Homo sapiens | place: China | collected 2015-10 | reverse complement strand
GCGGCGACGTGGGCTTCGGCAAGACCGAGGTGGCGATCCGCGCGGCGTTCAAGGCTGCCGTGGACGGCAAGCAGGTAGCGGTGCTGGTGCCGACGACGATCCTCGCCCTGCAACACTACCGCTCCTTTTCGGAGCGCCTGCGCGATTTCCCCGTGCGGGTCGAGTATCTCAACCGCACCAAGACCGCCAAGGAGGCGGGGCAGATACGTGCCGACCTCGAATCGGGGCGTATCGACATCCTGATCGGCACCCATAAAATACTGGGCAAGCAGATCAAATTCCGTGACCTGGGGCTGCTGATCATCGACGAGGAACAGAAGTTCGGCGTCGCGGCCAAGGAGAAACTCACGCAGATGGCCGTCAACGTCGATACGCTGACCCTGACGGCGACGCCGATCCCGCGCACGCTGCAATTTTCGCTCATGGGCTCGCGCGACCTGTCGGTCATCTCGACCCCGCCGCCTAACCGCCAGCCGATCGTCACCGAGTCGCATGTCTTCTCCGAGGAGATCATCCGCGATGCCGTCGAGGCCGAGCTCGCACGCGGCGGCCAGGTTTATTTCGTCCATAACCGCGTCGAAGACCTGATGTCCATCCAAGGGCTTATCACGCGCGTATGCCCCAAGGCCCGCGTGGCCGTCGGACACGGCAAGATGCCGGCCGAGAAGCTCGAGAAGCTGATCATGGATTTTATATACGGGGAGTTCGACGTGCTCGTTTCGACCACGATCATCGAGAACGGCATCGACATCCCCAATGCCAATACGATCATTGTCGACAATGCCCAGAATTTCGGCCTGAGCGACCTGCACCAGTTGCGCGGGCGCGTGGGGCGCAGCAACCAGAAAGCCTACTGCTACCTGCTCTCGCCGCCCGAGGAGATGCTGTCGTCCGATGCGCGGCGCCGCCTGCGGGCGATCGAGGAGTTCTCCGACCTGGGGTCGGGGTTCAACATCGCCATGCAGGACCTCGACATTCGCGGCGCGGGCAACCTGCTGGGCGCCGAGCAGAGCGGGTTCATCGCCGACATCGGTTTCGAGACCTACCAGAAGATTATGAACGAGGCGGTGGCCGAACTGCGTGCCGAGGGGCTTCATGTCCCGGGCCTGAGCGACGGGGAGCAGGAGGTCGTGGAGCAGATGCGTTTCATCGACGACGCGCACATCGACATCGAGGTCGAGGCCGCGCTGCCCGACGCCTACGTTTCGCAGCAGGCCGAACGCCTGAAACTCTACCGCGAACTCGACTCGACGAAGGACGAGGAGGCTTTGCAGGCCTTCGAGAGCCGTCTTGCGGACCGCTTCGGTCCCCTGCCGCGCGCCGCGAAGGAGCTGTTGAACGTCGTGCGCCTGCGCTGGGAGGCCATTCGTCTGGGCATGGAGCGCGTGAAGGTCAAGAACGGGCTGATGATCGTGCATTTCGTGGGCGAGGAGAACTCGCCTTTCTACAAGAGCGAGGCCTTTATGACCCTGTTGCAGCGGGTTACGCAGCGGCCCGACCGATTTGTGCTCAAACAGCACAATAATCGGTTGGCGATGACCGTTAGGAATGTCAAAGACGTGGAAGACGCATACAAAACGCTGCAGCAGCTTTGAATCTGATCGTAGACATAGGCAACACCCTTGTCAAGTTGGCCGTTTTTGACGGCGGACGGATCGTCGCCCAGCGCTGCGTGGAGCGGCTGCATCCGTCGATGCTCGGCGAGTTGCTGGAGGGCCGCAGGGCCGCGAAGGCCGTCGTCGCCTCGACGCGCGGCGAAGCGGACGACGTGATCGAAACGGTCAGACCCTATGCGGATTACCTGCTGGAATTCACCTCGCAGACCCCCGTGCCGGTTGCCAACGCCTACCATACGCCCGAGACGCTGGGCCGCGACCGGCTGGCCGCCGCCGTGGGCGCCACGGTGCTTTACCCGGGGCGCAACGTGCTGATCGTCGATTTCGGCACGGCCGTCACGATCGACCTGGTGACGGCCGACAACACGTTCCGCGGCGGGTGCATTTCGCCGGGGATGAAAACCCGTTTTCGGGCGCTCCACGACTACACGGCCTGCCTGCCGCTGTGCGGTCCGACCGAAAGCGGGGAGTTGCAGGGGCTAACCACCGAAGAGGCCATCCGCCTGGGGGTGATGAACTCGCTGACCTTCGAAATTGAGGGCTATATGGCCCGGATGGAGAAAAAAATCGACGATTTATGCGTAATTTTTACCGGCGGGGACGCGAAATACTTTGCGAAAAGAATTAAAAACACGATATTTGCAAATTGTAATCTGGTCTTTTGCGGATTGGATCGAATTTTAGAGTACAATGCAAGTGAAGAACACCTTGATTAAGCTGGTTGTCGCGGCTGCAGCGATGTTTCCTTTTGCCGTTTCGGCCCAGACAAGCAGTATTAACGCATTCTCGCCCTATACGATGTACGGCATCGGCGAACAGAATACCCCCGGTACGCTGCAGATGCGCTCGATGGGCGGTGCGGGTGTGGCCATGCGTTCGGTGAGTACGGTCAACCTGCTCAACCCCGCGGCTTACAGCGCGGCTCCGCAGAAGACTTTCCTTTTCAACTTCGGGTTGGAGGGGCAGAACTACTACAACGCCCAGACGGTCGGAGGCGTCGGGAAACGGACGGCCTACAACACGTTCAACTTTCACGACATCGCTTTCCAGATGCCGGTGGCGAAGCGGCTGGGACTCGGTTTCAGCCTCACGCCTTACAGTTCGGTGGGTTACAGGACCAAGTATTACCACGAATACGATCCCGAAGACCCCATTTACGCCAACGTCGGCAATATTCAGTACAACTACCAGGGCGAGGGCGACGTGACGGAGGTCAAGGTCGGCCTGGGCTGGGAGCCGTTCAAGAATTTTTCGGTGGGTATCGCCGCACAGTATTACTGGGGCGACATCGACCGTACGTTCGTGATGACCCCGACCGCCATTACGGGCGAGGGAACCTTCACCTCGACGGTGGGGCAGGACAATTACAGCATTTCGAGCATCAAGGGGCAGGTCGGCGTGCAGTGGAACGCGATTCTGAACGCGAAGCGCATCCTGACCTTCGGCGCGACGTACGACTTCGGCGGCGACCTGAACCCGGAGGTGACGAAAAAACTCTATATCGGCGACCTGTACAACACGGTCGTCAAGAGCGATACGACGCACCTGAAGCTGGTGCTGCCCCGGCAGCTGGCCGTGGGGGCCTATTACCAGACCGGCAGGTGGGCCGTCGGCGTGGATTATGTGTTCCAGAACTGGGGCGGCCGCAACTCGGGCTACGAGATGACGGGAACCAGCGGCAGCGGGGAGAACAAGACGGAATACAAGGTGGCCTACACCAATACGAGCACGATCAAGATGGGTGTGGAATACACCCCGAACCGTTACGATGCGCGTCACTTCCTCAAACGCTGGTCCTACCGTGCGGGTTTCCGCTACGGAGCCTACAACCAGACGTTCAACGGGGACAAGCTCGCGCAGTACGCCGTGACGGCGGGCATCGGCATTCCGGTGAGGCGCGGTGCCTTCTCGGCCATCGACATCGGCGTCGAGTACGGTCGCCGCGGTTACAACATCGCCGACCGCCTGGGGCTGGTCCGGCAGCAGTATTTCAAGTTTGCGATCGGCTTCACGCTCTTCGCGGGACAGATGGAGAACGGCGAATATTGGTTCATGCGCTCCAAGTTCGATTGATGTGACAGGCAAGCAAAAATAAAAGATAGAAACACAAAAATTAATCTGACCGATGAAAAACGTTAAATTCCTGCTTTCTGCTGCGTGTGCGCTTTTTGCAGTCGCAGCGATGGCACAGCAAGATTTCAGTGATCCGAAGTACGCGGTTTGGGGTGACACTCCTCAGGAGCGGGAGCAGAACATTCTGAACAGCAACTTCCTCAAGGAGTCGCTCGACAACAAGGATTACAACGCTGCCGCGCATTACCTCAAGGAGCTGCTCGACAAATGTCCGAAGGCTTCGCAGAATACCTTCGTGCGCGGCATCACGCTTTATAAGAACAAGATCGCGCGCGCCAAGAGCATCGCCGAGAAAAACACCTACACCGACTCGCTGATGATCGTTTACGACCTGCGCAACGAGTATTTCGGCGACCATCCCAAGTACGGCACGCCCTATATCCTCGACCGCAAGGCCCGTGAGTATCTGATGTACAAACCCGCCGACCGCAAGGGTATCCGCGAAGCGTTCCGCGCAGCCATCGAGGCCGGCGGCGACAACACCGATCCCGAGACCGTCGTGGCCTATTTCTCGAACCTCTGCGACGATTACAGAAATACCGACGAGGTGATGCCCGACGAGATCATCGCCGAGTACGACCTTCTGACGCCGTTCTTCGAGAAGAACCCCGCTGCCGCCGAGTACAAGAGCCAGTTCGACGCTGCGTTCGGATTGAGCGGCGCCGCAAGCTGCGAGAATCTCGAAAGACTCTTCAAGGGCAAGCTGGCCGCCGCTCCCGACGACGAGGCGCTGCTTTCGCAGGCCGTGGCTCTGATGTCGCGCGCCAAGTGCGACGGTGATTTCTACTTCTCGATCGCCGAGAAATACTATCAGGTGAAGCCTTCGTCGGAGACGGCCATGTTCCTGGCCCAGGCTTTCCAGAACAAGAAGGACTATGCAAAGGCGAAGACCTACCTGAACGAGGCGCTGGATGTCGAGAAAGACCCCGCCGAGCGTCAGAAACTGCTCGTGCGCATCGCGCTGGTGGGCCTCGTGTCCAACGACATTCCGGGCGCTGCCGCCGCTGCGCGCCAGGCCCGCGACCTGGATCCCGAGGACGGCGTTCCGTACTTCATCCTGGCGCAGTGCTATGCTTCGTCGGCAGGTTCGTGCGGCGGTTTCGCCGGTCTGGCGACCTATTGGGCCGCTTACGATACGATGGCCAAGGCGGTCGAACTGCTCCCGGCCGATTCGGAGTACATGGAGCACGCCAAGAGTTCCCTCGGCAAGTTCCGTTCGGTTTTCCCCAGCTCGGAGGAGTGCTTCTTCAACGAGTTGCAGGAGGGTGCGCGCTATACGGTAACCTGCGGAACGGCCGCCGGTATCACCACCACCGTCCGTGCCCGCTAAAAAACACGCTCCCGACAGGCTTCGATGGGAAAACGCATGACAAGAACGATCAGGGTAGCACTCTCCGTGACGGGGAGTGCTATCTTGCTATTCTCGTGTGCGGACAAGGATGCGGGCCGCGCGTCGGCTTCCGAGGAGACGATGATGACCGAATACAGCGAGGACCTTTCGGTCGTGATGTCGCAGAACGGCCGCCGGTCGTACCATTTCGTCACGCCGCTGCTCGAAGGTTATTCGCTGGCCCGCGAACCTTACCGCGAATTCCGCAAGGGCGTGAAAATCACTACCTACCAGAACGATTCGCTGACCACGGTGGACGCCGTGCTGACGGCCAACTACGCCATCTATTACGAGAACCGCGAACTGTGGGAGGCCAAGGGCAACGTCGTCGTCGAGAAATCCGACGGCAAAACCCTCTACACCCAGCAGTTGTTCTGGAATGCGCGGACCAAGAAAATCTATTCGAACGTCGATTCGAAGATCGTGCAGAACAACGGCCGCGATGTCTTCATCGGCGAAGGTTTCGAATCGGACGAGGAGTTCAAGGACTGGCGTTTTCGCCGCATGAAGGGCCGTATGGAGGTCGAGATGAAGCAGAGCGCCGACTCTGCGGCCACGGATTCCACGTCCGTGCGCCCGGTTCCGAAACCCTCCGACAGCCGGCCCTCCGACAGCCGGCCCTCCGACAGCCGGCCCTCCGACAGTCGGTCCGCCGTCCGGACGTCCGAATCCGGGAGGGCCGCTCCGGCCCGGGAGATTCCCGCCGGGCCGGCTGAAAGGCAGGTCGGAAGACCCGAAGCGGAGGTTGAGCGCCGGCCGCTGAAAATGCGGGACGGCTCCCGGGAGGAGGCGCGTCCGGTCCTGCGGGAGGAGCAGGTTTCCGTCGAACCCAAACTCAAAAACTGAAAGCGATGCTCACCACCGTCGTCCTGATCGTCGTAATGCTGTTGCTGTCGGCTTTTTTCTCGGGGATGGAGATTGCCTTTACGAGCAAGAACCGTCTCAAGCTGGAGATCGACCGCAAGCAGAACCGCATGTTCGACCAGATTGCCGAGGTTTTCGCCCGCCATCCGGGGCAGTATATCACCACGATCCTTGTGGGCAACAACATCGCGCTGGTCGTCTATTCGCTGTCGATGTCGCTGCTTCTGCGCAGCATTTACGCCTCGCTGGGGTGGGAGCAGCTCGCCCGGAGCGGCTCGGTCGCCGTGGACACCGCCGTTTCGACGGTCATCATCATCTTCTTCGCCGAGTTTCTCCCCAAGTCGATTTTCAGGAACAATCCCAATTTCTATTACCGCGCGCTGGCGCCGGTGATCTATTTTTTCTACATCGTACTCTATCCGGTGGCGCGTTTCACGACGCTGCTTTCCCACGGCATTCTGCACCTTCTGGGCCGCCGCGTCGAGGAGCGGAACATCACTCCGAGTTTCGACCGCGAGGACCTTGCGGCGCTGCTCGACACGAACAGCCCGGAGCAGCATTCGGAACCGGACAACGAGCTGAAACTCTTCCAGAACGCGCTGGATTTCGCCGACCTGCGCGTCAGGGACTGCATGGTTCCGCGTGTGGACGTCGAGGCCGTGGACATCGACGACACCTCGATCGAACAGCTCACGGCGCGTTTCGTCGACTCGAAATATTCGCGTATCTTCGTCTGGCGCAAGTCGATCGACAACATCGTGGGCTACGTCAATTCGAAAAGCCTTTTCACGCGGCCCCGGCAGATCGCCGACGTGATGATGGAGGTCAATTTCGTGCCCGAGACCATGCCTTTGCAGCTGATGCTGGAGAATTTTATCAAGCACCGTTCGAACATCGCCGTTGTGATCGACGAATTCGGCGGCACGGCGGGCGTCATTTCGCTCGAAGACGTGCTGGAGCAGATTTTCGGCGAGATCGAGGACGAGCACGACATTCCGGACCTCACCGAAAAGCAGGTCGGCCCCGACGAGTATGTTCTCTCGTGCCGCCTGGAGGTGAAATACCTGAATGAAAAATACAACCTCGGCATCGAGGAGAGCAAGGAATACGACACGCTGGCCGGTTTCATCATCTTCAATTACGAGGGTATTCCCACCGCCGGGGAGACGGTTTTCATCGGCGGCCTGCAATTGCGGATTCTCCGTACGACGCGTTCGCGCATCGAACTGGCGCGGGTGAAGAAATTGTAGCGTGGGCCGGATTCCGCCGCCTTTCCGGTAAATTCCCGTCCCGGCGGGGATTACGGGGGCGAAGCGTGCGTATATTTTTACTTTTATTCTGTTCTTTTTACAATTAATTTTACTACCTTTGGCTGATAATTCGAAACAATACGAATAATTAACAATTTATATGGCAAGTTTAAACACTTTACGAACCAAGTTCGGCATCGTGCTTTCGATCATCATCGCACTGGCCCTCTTGGCATTCATCCTCTCTCTGAAGACTGAAATGGGCTTCTCGGGCAACGACCCGCGTGTCGGTGTGATCGACGGCGAGAAGATCAACTATTCGGAGTACTACGACCAGTACGAGACGATCAAGTCGCAGAACAACATGCCGGAGAGCGACGAGCAGCAGTCGGCCATGCTGGCCAATGCCGCCTGGCAGGCGCTGATCGCCAAGCACGTGCTGACGCCCGGTTTCGACCGGATGGGACTTCGCGTCACCGAGCCGGAGCGTCTGGCGATGGTCAGCGGACAGCATCCTTCGCAGGCTTTCTACAATGCTTTCGCCGATCCCCGCACGGGCGAGTACAGCGTGGCTGCCATCAGCCAGTTCCTCGCGCAGGCCGAGACCAACCCCGAGGCGGCCAATGCCTGGGCGCAGCTCAACGAGCAGGCCCGTCTGGAGCGCGAGGTGCAGAAGTACTTCGGACTGGTGAAGGGCGGCGTTTACGTCAATTCGCTGGAGGTCGCCCGCGGTGTCGAGGCCGCCAACAAGTCTTTCTCGGGCAAGTGGGCCGGCAAGAAGTTCTCGGCCGTTCCCGATTCGCTCGTCAAGGTGTCGTCGGGTGATGTGAAGGCTTACTACAACAGCCATAAGAACCAGTTCAAGCAGACCCCGTCGCGTACGATTTCGTATGTCGTATTCGAGGTCTCCCCCACGGACGACGACCTGCTGGCGCTTGAGAAGAGCGTGACGGAGGTGGGCCGGGAGTTCGCCGCCGCCGAGGAGGTGAAGACCTTCGTCCGCGCCAACCGCAACGGCAAGATCGCCGACAGCTACGTTTCCGCCGCACAGCTCTCCGACGAGGAGGCCAAGGCGCTGATGGCGGGCGAGATGTACGGTCCCGTGCTGAAGAACAACGAGTGGACGATGTCCCGCGCGCTCGATTTGAAGATGGTTCCCGACTCGGTGGGCGTACGTCATATCGTGCTGCCCTATGCGCAGGAGGCGCTTGCCGACAGCCTGCTGACGGTGCTGAAGAAGGGGGGCGATTTCGCGCAGACCGCTGCCCGTTATTCGGTTTACGACGCTACGGCCGCCAACGGCGGTGAAGTGGGAGTGCTGCCTTTCTCGGCCTTCACGGGCGAGTTCGCCGCCGCTTTGGCCAATGCCAGACAGGGCGACATCGTGAAGATCGCTTCGGGCGACGCCATCCAGTTGATGCAGGTATACCGTGCCGACAAACCTTCGAAACACGTGCAGGTGGCTACGATCACCTATCCCGTGGAGGCTTCGGCCGCCACGCGCCGCGACGTGCACAACCAGGCCGGTTCGTTCATGGTCAACGCCAAGGGTTCGGCCGCCGCATTCGCAGATGCCGCTTCGACGGCTGCCGTGACGCCCCGCGTGGCTGCGATTGCCCAGGGCGACCGTACGATCCGCGGCCTTGAGGATTCGCGCGAGGTGGCCCGCTGGGCCTACGGAGCGAAGGAGGGCGACCTTTCGGCGATCTTCAATGTAGGCAAGGACTACGTGATTGCCACGCTGACCGAGATCGACGACAATGAGTACGCACCGCTGAATAAGGTTTCGGCCCAGATCCGTTCGCAGCTTCTTCGCGACAAAAAATACGATTATATCGTCAAGAGCCTTTCGGGTTCGACCCTCGCCGAGCAGGCTGCAAGTCTCGGCTCGGAGGTGGAGGACTTCTCCGATGTGACTTTCGGTTCGTTCTACGTGAACGGCGTGGGCATGGAGCCTCGTCTGGTGGGCGCCATCGCATCGGCCGAGAAGGGTGCCCTGTCGGCTCCCGTGAAGGGACTTTCGGGCGTCTATGTCTTCGAGGTCGGGGATGTCAAGACCGACGACAAGCAGACCGCCGAAGGCGAGAAAGTTCGCGCCCAGGCCATGGCCGAGGGCATGGCCCAGCAGTTCGCCATCCCGGCTATCCAGCAGATGGCCAAGATTCAGGACCTGCGCGGCAAGTACTTCTAAACGATTGATTTTACGGTGCATCTTTGCACTTGCTCCCGCAGGGCGCGAATGGGACGTACTCCGGTACACCCATCCGCGCTCTGCTTCGTTTAAGCACAAACCGGCAGCTTTCACCGCAAAGATTGAAAATTAGCGGAGAATTCTCTGTGCAGTCCGGCTTTTTTCGTATCTTTAGAGGCGTAACGGCTCTTTTAGCAGCCGGAGGCCCTGTCAAACCAGGTGCAATCCGGTTTCGGAGCCGTCCGGTCATTCATTCTCTTCGTAATAGGATAAATAAATATTCGCCATGAACAACTTCATCTATCACAATCCGACCAAACTGGTTTTCGGCAAGGGCCAGATCGCCCGTCTGCCGAAGCTCATTCCCGCCGGAAAACGCATCATGCTGACCTTCGGCGGCGGAAGCGTCAAGCGTAACGGCGTCTACGATCAGGTCGTCGCCGCACTCGAAGGCCGCGACCTGGTCGAGTTCTGGGGCATCGAGGCGAATCCGTCGGTCGAGACCCTGCGCGAAGCCATTGCGCTGGGCAAAGAGCGGAAGGTGGACTTCCTGCTGGCTGTCGGCGGCGGGTCGGTCATCGACGGTACGAAACTCATCGCTGCGGGCCTTCTCTACGACGGCGATGCATGGGACATCGTGCTCAAGGGGCAGGCCGGCAAGACCGTGCCGCTGGCTACGGTCCTCACCATGTCGGCCACGGGTTCCGAGATGAACTCCGGGGCGGTCATTTCGCGCTACGAGACCAAGGAAAAATATGCTTTCTACGGCGATTATCCGGTCTTCTCGATCCTCGATCCCGAGACGCTCTATTCGCTGCCGAAGCGTCAGGTAGCCTGCGGACTTGCGGATACTTTCGTGCATGTGCTGGAGCAGTATATGACTACGCCCCATCAGTCGCGGCTGATGGACCGCTGGGCCGAAGGCATCCTGCATACGGTGGTCGAAATCGCTCCCAAAGCGCTGGCGGACGAGCGCGATTACGACACGATGTCGGAATACATGCTTTCGGCGACGCTGGCCCTGAACGACATGATCCGTATGGGCGTGACGCAGGACTGGGCGACGCACATGATCGGCCACGAGCTGACGGCGCTGCACGGCTTGACGCACGGTGCGACGCTGGCCATTGTCATCAACGGTACGCTGCGCGTGCTGCGCGGGCAGAAACGCGGCAAACTGCTGCAATACGGCGAGCGTATCTGGGGCATTGCCGGCGGTTCGGAGGAGGAGCGCATCGACCGCACGATTGCGGCCAACGAGGCGTTCTTCCGTTCGCTGGGCCTCTCGACACGCCTTTCGGAGGAGGGTATCGGCGAAGAGACCATCGCCGAGATCGAACGCCGCTTCACGGCTGCGGGCGATCGGTTCGGCGAGGCGCAGAACGTCGACGGCGCCATGGCCCGCCGGATTCTGGAGGCCTGCCTGTGATCCCATTGCCGGCTGCCGAAAGAACAATCCCCGCAACCGAGGTTGCGGGGATTGTTTGTCATGGAACGCGGGTTTATTCGTCCACCCCGAATGTCGAAACGTTGAGACTGCCCAGCGCATCGACCGTGATGCCGTATTCTCCGGTCTCGACGCCTTTCAGGATGATGAGGTAGGAGCTGCTTCCGAACCGGCGCGAGGTGAAGGGCTGCCGTTCCAGCGTGTTGCGCTGCTGGTCGCCGAAGGTTCCGACCGACGCGTATTCGGCGATCCGCATCTTCTTCTTGACCTTGAACCGGAAGACGCTGATCACCGACATCGGGTCGATCAGGTTGTCCGGAACGCGGATGATAAAGGCGATGCCGTCGCTCTTCCGGAGCCGGACGGGGGACTGCGCGCCTTTCAGCGTCATTTCGTCGATGTGGTTCTTTCCGATGCCGAACAGTTTCTGCCCGGTGGACGAACGGTGGCGGGGAGCCAGGCTCTCCTGAACGAGCTGCTCGGTTCTGTTGTCGGGCCGGATAGCCAATGCCTGGCCGATGAATTCAGGTTCGGGGAATGTCAGGGTGCTGTCGGTCCGGGTTACGGAGGGTTCCGGTGCGGCGGCTGCCTCCGGAGTCTGCGCCTGCGACCGGATGCAGGCACAGCAGGCAAGCAACAGAATGAGGGTTTTCTTCATGCGAATGGAACGTTGGAATGAATGAATTTGTGTATTTCAGTCGTAAAGATAATGCAAAAACTCCCGTTCCGGTCTTTGGCGGGTGAAAAAAGTCCCTCCCGAAGTGCTCCGGAACAAAAAACGCCCCGGTCTTGCGACCGCGGCGTTTCTCTTGTCGGAGCCGGGAATTTACTCGGCGAGCAGGATTTCGAGGATCTTGATGGCTGCCGTGGCGATCGGCGTACCGGGGCCGAAGATGGCGGCGGCGCCGTCGCGGTAGAGTTCATCGTAGTCCTGCGCGGGGATCACGCCGCCGACGATGACGATGATGTCCTCGCGGCCCAGCTTCTTCAACTCGGCGATGATCTGCGGCACGAGCGTCAAGTGGCCGGCGGCCAGCGACGATACGCCGACTACGTGTACGTCGTTTTCGACGGCCTGCTTGGCGGCCTCCTCCGGAGTCTGGAACAGCGGACCCATGTCGACGTCGAAGCCGAT
>OOAC01002039.1_pt1 | contig 12054 bp, 10 predicted proteins | sample 1671041 | NCBI WGS metagenome assembly OOAC01 (sample SAMN06348116, study PRJEB24527) | human gut metagenome | biome: human gut; feature: ankylosing spondylitis patient; material: feces | host: Homo sapiens | place: China | collected 2015-10 | reverse complement strand
CCCCAAGCCCCATAAGGGGCGCCGCCCCTTAACCCCGCAAGGGGCATTGCCCCTTGACCCCTTTTTCGGCGCCATGCGGGTGCTGTTATTCCAACAGCTCCGCCCCCGTCACCACGTCGTCCATCACCGCGATAACCAGCGGCGTTCCGCGATCCTGCTTGCCTTGCAGGCGCACCGCGTCGCGCTCCACCAGCGTCGCGGGGGATTTCGCCTGCTGCACGCGAATCAGGTGATCGTCCTTCTCCAACCGCACCACGCCCGCAAGTTGTTTGCCGTTGCTGCCATTCTTGTTGAAATAGAAGGACTTCACGCCCTTGCCGTTGCGGTTCTGCTTCTCAAAATCAACGGAGAGCAGACGTTTGGCGTAGCCGCGGTCGGTCAGCAGCACGATTTGGTCGCTGTCTTGCAGCTGCCCGCACCAGATGACCTCGTCGCCGTCCTCCACCTGCATACAGCGCACCCCGGCGGCGACGCGCCCCTGCACCGGCACGCTGTCGAGCGAGAAGCGGATGCACAGACCGCTGCGGGTGAACAACAGCAGGTCGTCGCGACTGGCGGCGGGGAGAATTGTCAGCAGACGATCGCCGTCCTTCACGTTCACGGCGGCGAATTTCTTGCTGCGCACGTCGTAATCCGCGGCGGCGGTGCGTTTTACCATGCCCTGCCGGGTGATGAAGAGAATGTCCGGCAGATGCCCGACGTCCGCCATGCGGATGCACGTCATCCACAGCGCCTTCTCGTCGTCCTCCAGCCCGGCCAGCACGCCTGAAAGCAGCTGCCCGCGATCCTTGGGCTTGACTTCATTCAGCGACGCAACGGGCAGGGGATAGCAGTTGCCGTGGTCGGTGAAGATGAGCAGCGTCTCGTCTGTTTTGGCCATGAACAGGAAGTCGGCGAACTCCTTGTCGTCCTCCGCGCGGGTCGGGAGCGGCGTTTTCTTGTAGAGCGCGGGATTCATGCGCTTCAACTGCCCCGCGCCCGTGAACGCCACGATGACCTCTTCCGGCGCGGCGGCCTCTTCCTCGACTTCCAGCGGGGATTCGTCCGCTTTTTCGATGGTTGTGCGGCGCTCGTCGGCGAATTCCTCGGCAATCTCCTGCAATTCCTTGCGGATGACCGCCAAGAGCTTTTTCTCGCTGTGCAGGATGCCCTCCAAGCGGTCGATGAGTTTCAGAATGTCCTCGTACTCCTTGCGCAGGGCGATGATTTCTAGATTCGTCAGCCGCTGCAGGCGCATGTCCAAGATTGCCTGTGCCTGCGCGTCGGACAGCTCGAAGCGCTCCATCAGGCGGGCTTTCGCTTCTTTCGGGTTCTTTGAGGAGCGAATCAGCGCGATGACCTCGTCGAGGTTGTCCACCGCAATCATCAGCCCCTGCAAAATGTGCGCGCGGGCTTTCGCCTGCTTCAGGTCGTACTCCGTGCGGCGGGTGATGACGTTCTTCTGATGGCGGATGAAGTGCCCCAGCATCGTCTTCAGCCCCATCTGCACGGGCTTGCCCTCGGCGATGGCGACCATGTTCACGCCGAAGGTGACCTGCAAGTCCGAATACTTGTAGAGCACTTTCAGCACCTTGTCCGGGTCGGCGTCCTTCTTCAGCTCAATGACGGCGCGCATTCCCTCGCGGTCGGATTCGTCGCGGATGTCGTAGATGTTTTGCAGCTGCCCCTTCTTTTCTTCCGACAGCTTCAAAATCTTCTCCAGCATCGCGGCCTTGTTGACCATGTAGGGGATTTCCGTGATGACAAGCAGCTTGCGCCCGTTCACGCCGTCCTCCACATGCACGCGCGCGCGCAGGGACAGCTTCGAGCGTCCGGTCTCATAGCCTCTGCGGATTTCCTCGTTTTTCACCAGCACGCCGCCGGTGGGGAAGTCCGGGCCGGGGATGATTTTCATCAGCTCATCCAGCGGAATGTCCGGATTCTCCATCACAGCAATCGCCGCGCGGATACTTTCGCCCAGATTGTGCGGGGGGATGTTCGTTGCAAGCCCTACCGCGATGCCGCTTGCGCCGTTGACGAGCAGATTCGGGAAGCGCGCGGGCAGCATGTCCGGCTCTTTGAGCGTGTCGTCGAAATTCAGGCGGAACGGCACGGTGTCCTTCTCAATGTCGCGCAGCATTTCCAGCGCGAGGGGCGTCATGCGCGCCTCGGTGTAACGCATGGCGGCAGCGCTGTCGCCGTCAATGGAGCCGAAATTGCCGTGCCCATCGACCATCGGCCCGCGCATGGAGAAGTCCTGCGCCATGCGCACCAGCGCGTCGTACACGGAGGAATCGCCGTGCGGGTGATATTTGCCCAAGCAGTCGCCGACGATGCGGGCGCACTTGCGGTGCGGCTTGTCGGGCGTCGTGCCCAGTTCCATCATGGTATAGAGAATGCGGCGCTGCACGGGCTTTAAGCCATCCTCGACGCGCGGCAGGGCGCGTTCCAGAATGACATGCTCCGCGTAGGGAATCATGGACTGGTGCATCACGTCCTCGACGGTCGTTTGCAGGATGCGCGACGGGTCGTCCTTGGGAATCGGGCGGTTATCGCTTGTTTTCTTTGCCATAACTTACTTTCCTTCCCCTCGCTGATCTTCCGGCAGCTCGAAATTATCCGGCTTATTGAAGTCGGCGTTCTCGATGATGTAATCGCGGCGCGGCTCGACCTTGTCGCCCATCAGGATGGTAATGCGGCGGTCAGCCAGCGCTGCGTCCTCAATCGTCACCTGCATCAGTTTGCGCTGGGAAGGATCCATCGTCGTCGCCCAGAGCTGTTCGGGATTCATTTCGCCCAAGCCTTTGTAGCGCTGAAGCGTGTAGCCTTTGCCCGCTTCCTTGATGCACTTCGCCAGCTCCTTGTCGTCGTAGGCATAGAGGACTTTGCTGCCCTTTTGCACCTTGTACAGCGGCGGCATTCCGATATAAACGTGACCGCCGGTGACAAGCTCTTTCATGTAACGGAAGAAGAAAGTGAGCAGAATGGCGCGGATGTGCGCGCCGTCCTGATCGGCATCGGAGAGGATGATGACTTTGTTGTATTTGAGGTTGGCAAGGTTGAAATTCTCGTCGATGGACGTGCCGAGCGCGGTAATCAGCGAGCGGAACTCCTCGTTGCTCAGCACCTGATCGAGCCGCTTCTTTTCGGCATTGAGGGGCTTGCCGCGCAGGGGGAGAATCGCCTGATAGCGGCTGTCGCGCCCCTGCTTGGCGCTGCCGCCTGCGGAATCGCCCTCGACGATGAACAGCTCATTGTCTTCCGCCTTTTTGCCGCGGCAGGCGCTGAGCTTGCCGACCAGCGGCGCGGCGTCTAACTGATTTGCTTTGCGGGCGTTGTCGCGGGTCTTGCGCGCGGCTTCCCGCACCTGCGCGGCGCGAATCGCCTTCTGTACAATCTGCTGCGCAATCTCCTGATTCTTGAGGTTCTCCAGCCAGTCTGTCAGCTGCTGGGTGATGATGCCCTCCACCGCGGGGCGCACTTCGCTGTTGCCCAGACGACCTTTTGTCTGCCCCTCGAACTGCGGATTCTTGACCATCGTCGTCAGCACGCAGCTCAAGCCTTCGCGGAAGTCCTCGCCCGTCAGGTTGCTGTCCTTTTCCTTCAGGAAGCCGTTGCGGCGGGCGTAGTCGTTGAACATCTTCGTGAATGCCGCCTTGAAGCCTGTTTCGTGCGTTCCGCCTTCACCCGTGGGGATGTTGTTGACATAGGAAAAAAGGCTCTCGGTATAGCCGTCGGTGTACTGAATGGCGACGCGGCAGATGACGGAATCCTTCTGCCCTTCGAGGTAAATCGGCTGATCGTGCAGGACGGTTTTGCCGTCGTTCAAATACCGCACATAGTCGATAATGCCGCCCTCGTAGTGGAAGGTTGTTTCGCGGCGGGCAGGGTCGCTCACACGCTCGTCGAGAAAGACGATTTTCAAGCCCCGGTTCAGGTATGCCAACTCCTGCAGGCGGCGGAAGACTGTGTCGTAATTGAAGCGCACGTCCTCGAAAATCGCGTCATCGGGAAGAAAACGCACGAGTGTGCCCTTCTTGCGTGTGTTGCCGACTTTTGCCAAGGGTGCGTCCGGCTTGCCCGCGATGACCTTGCCTTTCTTCTCGTCGAACTGACTTGTGAAGCGCATGGCATAATGGCTGAAATCGCGGTAGATGTCCACGGTCAGCCACTTGCTCAGCGCGTTGACGACCGACGCGCCCACGCCGTGCAGACCGCCGGAATAGCTGTAATTCTCGTTGTTGAACTTGCCGCCCGCGTGCAGCACGGTGAAAATGACCTCCGCGCCGCTGACGTGCATGGTCGGGTGCTCATCCACAGGCATACCGCGCCCGTTGTCGTACACCGATGCGGAGCCGTCCGTGTGCAGCGTCACGCGCACCTCATCCGCAAAGCCGTTTGAAGCCTCGTCAATTGCATTATCCACAATCTCCCAGAGCAGGTGATGCAGACCGCGCGTCGAGGTGGTGCCGATATACATGCCCGGACGCATCCGAACCGCTTCCAGCCCTTCCAGCACCTGAATATTGCCTGCATCATAGTGATTTGCTTGATTTGCCATGAAAAAACTCCTCTTATAATGAAGGAAGTATATCAAAATCGCAATGGTGACAAAACACCAATTTTCATTATATCACAATTCCGCCGATTCATCAAGGCGAACAGCAAAATGACGCTCGGACAGTTCGGCAGAGGAAAATCGGCACAAAAAGGCGCTGTACGCTCAACAAAAACGTAACATTTTATCAAATATCGGAAACATGTTCATGGAAAAAAAGATATTGCAAACGGGAAGATAATCGCCGAATTTAACAGGGGAGAATCCGCCCAAACGCCGCAGAATTTACAATTCACAGGGAAAAAGCCTCTTGACAATGCAACAATTTTGTAATAAAATCAGGCTGTACGGAAAGGAGTGATTTCCCCATGATGAATTCCGGTCTGCGGCGACTGCTGTCTGGCGCGGTGGCGCTGATGCTGCTGGGCTGTTCCTCCGCCTTGGCGGATACGGCGACGGTCACTGCGCGCAAACTCATTCTGCGCGAAAAAGCATCCTCGACCAGCGATGCCCTGCAAACCCTGCCCAAAGGCACGAAGCTGGAGGTTCTCGGCAAGAGCGGCAGCTGGTATAAAGTGACTTACGGGAAATACACCGGCTATGTCTATAAAACGTATGTTAGCGTGACCAAGACGGCCAGCAGTTCCAGTTCTTCCAGCAGCGCGACGCGGCTGGAAAAGGGGAGCACGGGCAGCGACGTCAAGGATTTGCAGACAAAGCTGAAAAAACTCGGCTATTATGATGCTTATGTCGATGGCGATTATGGCGACACGACCGTCGCGGCGGTCAAGGCGTTCCAGAAGAAGTATAACCTGACGGCGGATGGCGTGGCGGGCAGCGAAACGCTCAAAAAGCTCGACAGCGCCTACAAGAACGCGGACAGCAATACCAGCACCGATGACGATTCGCTCCGCAAGGGCGCAACCGGCACGGCAGTCAAGACGCTGCAGACCAACCTGAAGAAGCTGGGTTTCTACACGGCGTATGTCGACGGTTCGTTCGGCTCGACGACCGAGAGCGCCGTCAAGGCATTCCAGAAGAAATACGGTCTGACGGCGGACGGCGTGGCGGGCAGCGCGACGCTCAAGAAGATTGAATCCGCCGTGGCGAGCGCCAGCAGCGGCAAGATCACCACTGAGCAACTGGACTGGTTCAATGGCGGCAAGAACGTCATCCCGAACGGCGCTGTATTCCAGATTAAGGACGTCAGCACGGGGCTGATTTTCTCCGCGCGCCGGCAGAGCGGCGGCAACCACATGGACGCCGAGCCGCTGACGGCGGAAGATACCGCGATTCTCAAGAAAATCAACGGCGGCACGTTCAGCTGGCGCCGCCGCGCAGTGCTGGTGAAGTACAACGGGCATGTGTATGCCGCGTCGATTTACTCCGAACCCCACGGCACAAACACAATTCTGGACAACAACTTCGATGGGCAGTTCTGCCTGCACTTCTACGGCAGCAAGACCCACGGCACAGACCGCGTGGATGCAGATCACCAGAAGTGCGTGGAACAGGCCATGAAGGCGACTTGGTAAAAATCCCAGTCAAAGGGCAAAGCAATGGGCACTGCTGCAGCGCGGCAGTGCCTTTTTGCGCGCATCCGAAATCATCCGCCGATGCCCTATTGACAAATCGCCCAAAATCCATACAATAAAATTGCGGCTGAAATCATTCATTTTTCATTCATTCCGATGGACAGCCGAGGACAAGAGAGAGAGGAAAATACCATGTTCGGATTCCGACCCGACGGACGGCGCGTGTCGTCCATTGACCCTATCGTCGGCATTACGCCGTACCTGATGCCCATGCGCTGCGACGCGCAGGTTTTTCTGCAGCACCGCGTGGACTATGAGCTGCTGACGCGCTACATTGCGGCGCAGGCGGCGAAGGGCGAGAAAATCACGTTCATGCAGATTATTACCGCCGCGTTCGTCCGCACTGTGTCCCAGCACCCGGAAATCAACCGCTTCATTCTCAATAAGCAGTTCTTCGCGCGGAATATGTGCGCCGTGTCCTTCACGATGCTCAAAAACCCGCAGAACGCCGAAATGGGCGAGACGGCGGTGAAGGTGAAGTACGACCTGACCGACACCATCTACGACGTGCGCGACCGCATGGAAGCCGTCATCAACGCCAACCGCGGCGAGGACAAGAAGAACTTCGCGGATAAGCTGGCGAAGGGCGTGCTGGTTGTCCCCGGCCTGGCGACGTGCATCGTCGCGCTGGTTCGCCTGCTTGATCGCTACGGGCTCTGCCCCGGCGCGCTGCTGGACGAGCTGCCCTTCCATACCAGCATGTACATCACCAACAATGCCTCCATCGGCCTGCATCACGTCAACCACCACATCTACAACTTCGGTTCGGTTACGCTGTTCTTCGGCATGGGTACCGTGGAGAAGGTTGCCGTGGTGGAGAAGGGGGAGGCGCGCATGAAGCGCTTCCTGCCCATCGGCATCACGGCGGATGAGCGCGTCTGCTCCGGCGCGCACTACGCGGCGTTCTTCGGCACGATGTCGTATCTGCTCAATCATCCGGAAGAACTGGAGAAGCCGCCGGAATCCGTCCGCTTTGACGAAAAGTGTGAATACCACGTCCCGAAAGTTGGCGAGCAGCCGGCGAAGAAGCAGAAAAAGCAGCAGAAAGCCACGGTTCAGGCGTAAATCAGCAGGAAAAAACGCATGATACGTCGAAATCCTCCGTTGCAGCGCATTCCTTGAAACGGGAGTGCAGAAGAACGGAGGATTTTTTTCATGCAGAATGTAGGTATTGTCGGCTTGGGACTGATTGGCGGCTCACTCGCGAAAACCATCAAGCTCCACACGCCGTACACGGTTTATGGCACGGACAAGAATGCGGACACGATGCGCCGCGCGTTCCTGATGGAGGCGATTGACGGCGAACTGACGGCGGAGACGCTGCCGCAGTGCGATGTTGTGCTGGTCTGCCTGTACCCGCAGGGGATTATTGACTATGTGACCACGCACGCGGCGGACTTTAAGCCCGACAGCCTTGTGATTGACTGCGGCGGCGTGAAGCAGGTGATTTGCGACGCGCTGTTTCCCGTATCACAGCGGTATGCGTGGCATTTCATCGGCGGACACCCGATGGCGGGGCGCGAGTACAGCGGCTTCAAGTATGCCCGCGACGATCTGTTCGACCATGCGTCGATGATTCTGTGCGGTCACGGCGACGACGACCCGGCGGTTTTGCAGCGCGCCCGCGACTTTTTCATGAAACTGGGCTTCCTGCGTGTGCAGTTCACGACGCCGAAGACGCATGACGAGATGATTGCGTATACGTCGCAGCTGGCGCATGTCGTGTCGAGTGCGTATGTGAAGTGCCCGCTGGCGGATAAGCACCGCGGGTTCTCGGCAGGGAGCTTCGCGGATATGACCCGCGTGGCAAGGCTGAATGAGGATATGTGGACGGAGCTGTTCTTTGATAATCGAGAGGCGCTTCTGCCGGTGGTGGAGGACTTGGTGCAGCGGGTGACGGAGTATCGGGACGCGCTGCGGGATGAGGATCGGGAAGGAATGAGAAAATTATTGCGTGAGGGACGCGAGACGAAGGAACGCCTGACGGATTAACACGCGGGTAAAGTATGGAAGAGCGACCAACTCAATCGCGCGAAAGGGGTCAAGGGGAAAATTTCCCCTTGCGGAGTCCAGAGGCGGCGCCTCTGGTGGGGTTTGGGGCAACGCCCCAACCGCTCCACGGGTGACCAGTATGCCAAATGCGCACAACAAAGGTGCAGGCAGCGAAGCGTCCCTGCCAGTAACTAAAAAGCCTTCCAACACAGTCCAGTAACATGGGAGGCGACCCGAAGGAGTCCAGAGGGCGATCGCGAACTTCGTTCGTTTTCTTTGCCCTCTGGAAGCATGGCAATGACCTGAATGGTAGCGAAATCAACTACGGCTGTCACAAAAGTCGGCACAACAAAAAACGCGGTACGCCCCATTCCGGGGAAAACGTACCGCGCTTTTCATTTATACCAGCGTCTTCGTCTGCCACTTGCCGCTGTGCCAGCGAATCAGGAAACAGATGATGCGGAACACCCAGTCAATCTGCATGGCAATCCACACGCCGATGACGCCCATGCCCATCGTCGTCGCGAGGAAAACGCCGAAGCCGATGCGGAAGACCGCCATCGAGAAGACCGCGACCGTCATCGTGTACTTCGCGTCGCCCGCCGCACGGAGCGCGTTCGGCATCGTGAAGGACATCGGCCAGAAAATCACGCAGCCCGCGCCGTGCAGCGCCACAATCTGCCGCGCAAGCACCGTCGCTTCCGGCGAGAGGTTGAACGGCAGGGTAATAATCGGGTTGCAGAGCAGCATCAGGATGTTCAGCGTGCCCATGCAGAGATAGACAATCTGCATGAGTTTCTTGGTGTAGAATTTCGCCTGATCGTAGGCGTGCGCGCCGCAGCACTGCCCAACGACCGCAATCATCGCCAGCCCAATGGCGTTTCCGGGCAGGCACTGGAATGAACCGAGCGTGTTGCCGACGGCGTTCGCGGCGGTGCTGGCGGTGCCGAAGGTGGCAATCATGCTCAGCAGCAGCAGCTTGCCGAGCTGGAACAGCCCGTTCTCAAAGCCGCTGGGAATGCCGACGCTCAGAATCTTCTTGACCTCGCTCGGATGCCACTCGAAGGGGAACATGCCCGGATACGGAATCCGGCAGTGTGGGTCGCGGAGGGCACGCTGCGTGATGTACGCGCCCACGGAGCGCGAAATCAGCGTCGCCAGCCCCGCGCCCATCACGCCCCAGCCCAGCCAGAAGATAGTCACGCTGTTGCCGATGAGGTTGACGATGTTCATGATGAAGGAGGAGAACATCGTTGCGCGCGGATTGCCAATGCAGCGCAGGAGCGCGCAGTAGGCATTGTAAATCGCCATGACGGGATAGGAGAGCGCCGACATGAGGAAGTAAATCTGGCTTGCTGTCATGACGTCCTCTTCGACATTGCCGAAGATGGCGAACAGCAGCGGTTTGCGGAAAATCAGGCAAACCGCCATAATCGCCAGCGAAACGAGCAAAACGACATAGAACAGCATCTTTGCGGCAGTTTTCGCGGCATCCGGGCGCTTCTGCCCCAGATACTGGCTGACCAGCACCGCGCCGCCCGTCGCCAAGGCGGAAAACACGCCAATCAGCAGCACGTTGATGCTGTCCACCAGCGAAACGCCGCTCATCGCCGATTCGCCGCTCATTGCCGATTCGCCGCAGTAGGACACCATGATGGTATCCATCATGCCAATCAGCACGACGAGAAACTGCTCCGCCAAGAGCGGCAAAAGCAGCTGCTTCAAGTCCTGTTTGGAGAAAATCATCTCGGATTCAGCCGCCGGGAGTTTTTCAGGGGAAGTACGGAAGAAACGCATGGAAACCTCCTGAAAGAAATTCGGAATGCGGAATTCGGAATGCGGAGTAATTAGCGCGCGAACTGCGCCTGAAATCCTCTAACAGAAAACGCCCGACCGACGCATCTCTGCGGCGATCAGGCGTTTCAAAGCGGATGGGGAAGCGATTATTCCGCCACAGGATAGACAGAAACCTGCTTCTTGTCGCGGCCCAGACGCTCGAAGCGGACAACGCCGCTCACCAGCGCGAACAGGGTGTCGTCCTTGCCGATGCCCACGTTCTGACCGGGATGAATCTTGGTGCCGCGCTGACGAACGAGAATGTTGCCAGCCTGAGAGAACTGACCGTCGGCACGCTTCGGGCCAAGGCGCTTGGATTCGCTGTCGCGGCCGTTACGGGTAGAACCCATACCTTTCTTATGAGCGAACAGCTGAAGATTCAACTTCATCATGGTAATACCCTCCAATTTATCTATCAAGGTCGTGGCTCAATGAACCTTGCGGGTCGTGAGCCGAAAATACGCGGGGTACTGCTCCGCAATGTCGGAAAAGCCGATGCGAAGCGCCCCAAACAGCAGCTGCGCCTGTTCCATCTGCTTATCGGTGATTCCCGGCGGCAGCAGCACCTCGGCGAAGCCATCTTCACCGCCGTGTTCGATGGGGGAAAGCCCCACGAGGCTGCAAAGCGCTTGGTCGATGGTGACGAGCAGCGTGGAAATGCCCGCGCAGACGATGTCGCTGCCTTCCTCCGCATAGCCGGAATGTCCCTTGACGGAAACACCCGTGATGCGTCCGGCAGCGTCCTCAAAAAGCACAGCGCGCGTCATTAGGCGTTGATGGCGGTGATTTCCACCTTCGTGTAGGGCTGACGATGGCCGGCACGACGATGGTAGTTCTTCTTGGACTTGTACTTGTAGATCTTAATCTTCTCGCCCTTGACCTGACCGACGATCTTGCCTTCAACCGTCACACCCGCGACAGTGGGCGTGCCGACCTTGACATCGCCTTCATTGACGACCATGATGGCGTCGAAGGAGATAGCAGAGCCATCTGCCTGATTCACCTTGTCGATGTAGATGGTTTCACCCTGAGAAACCTTGTACTGCTTGTTGCCAGCGCTGATGATTGCGTACATGACAATAAGCACCTCCTATTATATACTCGCCGGAATCTGAGGTTGCGCAGATGCGCATTGTGACAGACCTCTCCCGTGCGGCTCAACGGTAATGATACCACGTTCGCAGGGGGATGTCAAGAGGAAAATGCGGAAAATTCAAGGCTTTGCGTTATTCCAAGCCGAAAAATTCCGTCAGCTTGCCGGGATGCGACACGCACAGCGACTGCCAGCCGCAGAAGAGCGCACCCTCGACGTTCCCCGGCGTGTCATCCAGAAACAGCACGCGCGACGGCTCGTGCCCCGTGGCGGAAATGACGTACTGGAAAATCTGCTCGCTGGGCTTCATCAGCTTCAAGCGACCGGAGACGAATTTCGCGTCGAAGAGGTTAAAAAAGTCGTACTTGTGCTCGACAACCGCAAAGGCATCGTCGGCATAATTCGAGAGGACGTAGACCTTCTTGCCATGCGCCTTGCAGCTTTGCAGCGTTTTCAGCCCCTCCGGCAGCACTTCCTTCAAGTCCACCCAGCTGTGCATCACGCGCGTGATGTACGGGCGGAGCGGCTCGTCGCGCCCGATCATGGCCTCAATGGCTTCGTCGCGGGTCATCAGCCCGTGGTCGCGCATGAGCCAGTAGGGGGAACGGAAAATCTTTTCCAGCAAAATCGGGTGCAGGTCGGGGCGATCCGGCACATGCTCATCCAGAATTTCCTGCGGGTTATAGGACAGCAGTACCTGTCCAACGTCGAAGACGACGGCATCCACCGCGTCCCACGGCATGGTTTCGTAAATATCATCAAAAGTGCGGAGCATATGATTCACCTCATCTGCCATGATACACGATTTTTCGCCCAAAAACAAGCCTTTTCAAAGCGGAATTTCTGGTGTATAATAGCGATAGGGAATCCTAAGGTAACACCGCACAAATGAGGCGGTCGGCTGGCGAATGGATTTTTCGTCAGATGCAAATGCAAATTCCGAAGGTTTACTGGCGGTAAATCGAGGAATTTGCATGCCGCAGATGGCGGAAAAGACATCG
>OOAC01002035.1_pt1 | contig 12087 bp, 8 predicted proteins | sample 1671041 | NCBI WGS metagenome assembly OOAC01 (sample SAMN06348116, study PRJEB24527) | human gut metagenome | biome: human gut; feature: ankylosing spondylitis patient; material: feces | host: Homo sapiens | place: China | collected 2015-10 | reverse complement strand
CCGGGCCGGACGGCGGGTGCCTGCTGGGCCTTGCGGGAGCCATCCCGGTGCTGTTGGGGGACAACATCGGCACCACCGTCACGGCGGTGCTGGCGTCCGTGGGGCAGAGCCGGGACGCCAAGCGTCTGGCGGCGGCCCACGCCCTGTTCAACCTGTCCGGGGCAGCGGTGTGCTGGCTGCTGCTGCCCCAGTTCACCGCGCTGGTGCGGCTGGTCTCGCCCCACGGGCCGGAGAGTGCCGTGCTGGCCCGGCAGATCGCCAACGCCCACACCCTGTTCAATCTGGGCTGCACGGTGCTGTGGCTGCCCCTGACCCCTTGCATGGTGCGCATCGTGTGCATTCTTTTGCCGGAAAGGCACGCCCCTGAGTTGAAATGAATGCCTTAAAATGGTATAATGACAGTGTATCGAACAATTTTGTGACGCTTTTGTTGCACAAACGATGAACTGACTCTTCTGTGGGCCTGCAGCGGTGTGCGGCTGCCAGGGCACAGAGCGAACCAAGAGGACGTGTTTACTATGAAGGATATCATCAACGGGTTGATTGAGCGGTTCCGCAGGCAGCATGTACAGGCCCGGCGCTATGTGGCCATGATGCTGGTGCTGGCCCTGCTCACCACCCTGTTCGTCAACTGGCAGCTCCATGGGGTGGGCATCTCCATGACTGCCGACTACCACTGCGGCTACGAGGAGCACCAGCACACGGCGGCCTGCTACGAAAAAGTGCTCACCTGCGGTTACGAGGAGGGCGAGCCGGAAACGCCCGTCACCTCTTCGGACAGCAGCGCCGATCCGGTGTCCGCCTACAGCGCGGAAGAGCCGGAAGAGCCGGAAGAGCCGGTGCAGACCGAGCCGGAGACCATCTGGGTGCCCCATGAGCACACCGATGCCTGCTACGAGGAGCACCGGGTGCTGACCTGCTATCAGGAAGAGCACGAGCACACCGACGACTGCTTTGACGAGTACGGTGCGCTCATCTGCGGCGAGTTCGAGCATATCCACGACGACAGCTGCTACACCACCGAGTATGAGCTGGTGTGCGGCCTGGACGAAGGCGAACTGGTGGAGGAGCCCAACCCCGCCTATCAGGAAATGCCTGCCAGCCGCCCCGTGGTGGACTTGCCCCCTGAGCCGGCCGAGACCACCCCGGACGAGCCGGTGCTGCATCACCACACCGACGCCTGCTACACCGAGGAGCTGGTGTGCACCATCCCGGAGCACCACCACACCGTGGAGTGCCTGGCCGATACCCAGGCCGACGTGGAGACTGCCGAGGAATGGCAGGCCGCGGCCAACGTGGCCCTGAACGGCAACTGGGCCGAGGACCTGCTCACCGTGGCAAAGTCCCAGCTGGACTACCAGCAGAGCGACAAGAACTTCAAGCTGGATGTGGAGGACCAGCAGGTGCTGCGCGGCTACTCCCGCTATGGTGCCTGGTACGGCAACCCCTACGGTGCCTGGGACGTGATGTTCCTGTCCTACTGCCTGCACTTTGCAGGTGTGCCCCAGACGGTGGTGCCCCAGCGTGCGGGCGTGATGGCCCTGCACAGTGACCTGCGCGGCTCCCAGTGGCTCACCGACGCCGACGGCTCCACCGCAAGGCCCGGCGATATCGTCATCTACAACACCCTCACCACCGAGCAGGTGGCCGTGGACGAGAGCTCCTATGGCATCGCCCTGCTGGACCTGGACGAGGATCCCGACACCGCCGCCCAGCTCACGGCTTCCGAGCCGCAGGTGGACACCCGCACCGTGACCACCGAGACGGTGGGCGTCGTGTCCGCCGTGGACCCCGACGCCGGGACCCTGACCGTGATCTCCGGCAACGTGGACGGCAAGGTGGCCGAGGTGCCCGCTGCCATGTCCGACGTGACCAGTGTCATCTCGGTGACCGGTGCCTATGCCGCCGAGACCACCGCTGTGGCTCCGGAGGACCCGGCAGGCTCCCAGGAGGAGCTGGACGGCAGCTATGCGCTGCTGGAAGATGAGGATGGCTTTGGTGCCACCGTGGAATGGGTCGGCGAGGCCCGGCAGCAGGACCCCGATGCCCCGGCCCTGCTGGCAGAAACTGCCGATACGGAGGTGCAGCTGGACCCCAGCTGGATCACTAAGACAGAGTTCGAGAAGGAGGTCAATGGCTCCTGGAAGCCCCTGGTGGGGAATGAAGTGGAAAGCGGTACCAACGTGCAGGTCACCGTGACCTACAAGCTGCCTGCGGGCACCTTGACGCCGGACCGGCGGACCCTGTGCTACCAGCTGATTGATGCCATGAAGCCCAAGCAGCCCACCTCCGGCAAGATCTTGGACGAGACCGACAACAACAAGGTCATTGGCACCTATACCATCGACACCGACGGCCTGGCAAAGCTGACCTTTGACAAAAGTGAGAAGTTCACCGGTTTGGATGCCCACGGCAACCTGGAGTTTACCGGAACCTTCAAGTTCTCCCGGAAAGTATGGGCAGATGATTTTGAGAATAACAAAACCATCACCTTTGAAAAGGGCTTTACCCTGACCATCAAGAAGAAAACGGCAGATATAAAGATCAGTAAAGGGTACACCGGCTATTGGAGTGCCTTTGAAAATCATCCGGAAAGTGGCACCTTCATAAACCATTATAAGGTGACGGTGGAGACCACCAACGGTACCAAAGACAAGGTGACCCTTACGGATACCCTGAACACGAATCAGTGGGGCATCAGTGCTGGTGATTACCTGAAGGGCGGCCAATACCTGGAAAGCTCCTTTAAACTTTACAAGGTGGATGCATCGGGTACACAAACGCAGATCCTGCCGTTCCCCGGCACGATCCAGGAGGACAGCAACGGCAACCCCCAGGTGGTCATTAAGGACCTGGAAGCATTGGGGATTGAAGAAAAGTACATCTGGTACTATGACGTTCAGCGGAACTATGCGGACTTTGACAAGATGCCCAACGGTGTCGGTATGATCTTCAATACGGCAACAGCGAAGGCAGGGGACAGGGAGGAAAAGAAGGCTGAAGCATACTACACATGTAAAACCCCGCGTATTGAGAAGAACGGCGAGTACGACCCCAAAACAGGCCGCATCCAGTGGACGATCACTGTAAAGATACCGCATTCTTTTCTGGGGACCAAGCTGGGGTCCTATATGCTGCAGGGCTGCAAGATCACGGATAGCCTGCCGGACGGTGTGAAGATCGTAGGAGATGTAAAAGTAGGCAACACCACGATATCGGCAGAGAAATTCCAGCAAAATGGCTATACCATCCCGGCGGATTTCACGGGGACGGAGCTGACAATCACCTTTGAGACCACCACCCCCCTGGGCGGCGGCCCGGTGACCAACAAGGCACAGATCGAGACCAAGAGCAAACACATCTTTGAGGCCTCGGATACCGTGAAAATCGGGAAAGGGGATTGGACCCTGAGCAAGCAGCTGTCCAGCAGCAGCAAGGGCCTGGCCAAATGGAATATCTCTGCCGCCAATGCGGCTGGCGAAAGCAGCTTTACCCTGGTGGAGACCCTCCAGGATGCTGTGAACGAAAGCGGCCAGACCCAGCTGAACACCCACTACGCCTACGCCGCAGAGCTGGAGAAGGCTTTGGAAAACGGCCTGACCCTGACCCTCCACGACGGTGGCACCATGACCTATGCCCAGGCTAAGGCCGCCGGGGTCATTGCCGTCACCTACTACAGCGGTGCCGACGGCACCGGCGGCACGGTGACTGCCAACGACCCCTCCACCTGGGTGCGGAGCTTTACCATCCAGATAAACAAGGAAGATGGCAACCCGGTGCGGCGTGTGGAGGTAAAGGACCTCCCTACCCACGAGGATCAGCGCAATGTGCCCACCGGAGAGAAATGGACTTACAAAAACAGCGTCAGCATCCAAGGCAGCTCTCAGAGGGCTGAGGCAGAGGACACCTACCACAGCTACAAGAGCTTTGAAAAACGGGTGTCGGCGAACAGCGATCAGGACGAATCTGGTTACCAAAGCGGAGACCAGACCTACCAGTACAGTAAACTCGACGGCAAAAACCTCCACTATCAGCTGGTGGTGCAGACCGCTGCCGAGGATGATGCCGACATCGTCATCACCGATACCCTGCCGGAAAACACTGAGTTCAATGAGAACTGGGTAACGATCGGCATGGACGAAGGGGCCCCGGATAAGATCAGCGAGTTGAAGGGTGCCGCTGCCACGGTAGCCTACGAGAAAGCCACCCGGAAGCTGACCATTACCATCAGCCGTTACAACCTGAACAAGCCTGAACAACACAAGTTCCGCATTCTGTACAAGGTGAGCGTGGACGACGATCCCCGCTGGAAGAACCCCTCGGTGGGCCAGGTGATCTACACCAACACGGCCCAGTGGGGCGAGCTGACCGAGACCCTCCACACCACGGTGGAAAAGACTGTGGACCCCCTGAAAAAGACCGGAAAGCTGGTGGAGGGCAAAACCGACCGCATCGAGTACCAGGTGGTGGTGAACCCGGCCCGGAAGGACCTGTCGGTGGAAGCCAACAAGGCCCCGACCATTGAGCTGTGGGACGACGTAAAGGCCCAGAACGGTGCCATTGTCCGGGGAGACCCGGCGTCTGTAAAGCTGTATTACTTCCAGTATGACGAAACCACCAACACCGTGACCCGAGGGGATGAAGTGCCTCGCAGCCTGTATCAGGTGCTGCCGGCAGATGACGAGGGCTGGCTCCACATGGTGATTCCCAACCAGACCGCCATGATCCTGGTGTACCAATGTGATGTAAAGCAGGGCAGTGCTGCTGAGGATTACAACGTGGACAATACCGTCAAGCTGGGCAATGGGGACTCCACCGAATCGGATTCCATCAAGTTTACCTATGCATCTGCCGCCACTGCCTCCACCGGACAGTTCCTGCTCCACAAGGTGGACGATTACTCCGGCGTGGCATTGCCGGGGGCAGAGTTTACCATCTGGCAGTATGATCTGCAAATCAAGGACTGGCAGCTCTGGAGCGGCGGCGTAAATGGCGTCATCACCACCGACGAAAAGGGCCAGGTGAGCCTGACGGTGCTGGAAAACGGCGGGCCCCAGACTCTGAAGCCGGACGTGCTGTATAAGATCGTGGAGACCAGAGCACCCCAGAATTACCAGATGGACAAGACCCCCCACTATGTGCTGTTCCACAAGAGCAGCGAGACCCCCCAGACGGCCTTTGATACCGCTACGGGCAAGGAGACGGTGATAGACGAGGGAAAGACCATCCAGTTTGCAGATGTCCAGGTGGGCAGTGCCGCCCAGACCACCACGGCCCAGTATACCAACCGCTACAGCAACCTGACCGTCAGCAAGCTCTGGCTGGATGCCGACACCCGCCAGCCGGTGGAACCGGCGGTGGACAGCATCCACATCAAGGTCTGGCAGTACACCGACAATGCCGAGAAAAAAACGTTGTTTGCCGAAGCCGACCTGGACGCAGGTAACAACTGGACTGCCACCTGGTCCGGGACCGATCTGCCCCCGACAGACGGGAAGGGCAATGCGTACTACTACCTGGTGAAGGAAACGACCACCGGCAACTGGAACGTGTATATTGACAACAACGGCGTGCAGACCGGCAATATTACCATCCAGAACCGTGTTTACACCGGCTACGAGCTGCCGTCCACCGGCGGCATGGGCACGGCACCCTTCGGGGTGCTGGGCGGCGCATTGGCCGCTGCAGCAGCCCTGCTGCTGGTCCGCAAACGGAAACAGAACGAGGAGGAGTGAGCAGCCATGAAACAAAACAAAAACAACCGGTTTGCCGCTCTTCTGCTGGCGCTGTGCATGGCCGTGTGCTGTGCACTGCCCGCGCTGGCAGCCCCCGCGGCCAGCGCCAACATCGACCTGAGCCGCACCGGCAGCATGGACGTGACCCTGTACGACCACCAGAACGACGTCCCCCTGCGGGGCGGCGCACTCACCGTGTACAAGGTGGCGGACGTGGCCCGCACCAACGGCGACCTGCACTTTGTGTACACCGCCGACTTTACGGGCTGCGGCATCGCGCTGGGCGACCTGACGGACAGCACGCTGGCTTCCAGGCTGGAAGCCAAGCTGCCCGCCCGCGCCGCCGGCACCACCCATAAGATCAGCGAGCAGGGCATCGTCTCCTTTGACGCGCTGCCGCTGGGCCTGTACCTCGTGGTGCAGACCGAGAACTCCAAGGGCTACGAGGCCATCAATTCCTTCCTGGTGTCGCTGCCCATGGCGGACGAAAGCGGCTGGCTCTACACCGTGGACGCCACCCCCAAGGTGGGCGCGCCCACGCAGGAGGTGACCCCGCCCGAACCGGAAACTCCCAGCAAGCCTTCGGAACCGGACAAACCGTCCGAGCCGGAGAAGCCCTCGGAGCCGGACAAGCCCACCCAGCCCGACAACCCGGACATGCCGGTCAATCCCAACGACCCCAACCGCCCGGTGTCGCCCGGTACGCCGGATAACCCGGTGAACCCTGGAAACCCGGACAACCCCGTGGCCCCCGGCAACCCGGATAACCCGGTGGCGCCGGGCCGCCCGGACGGCAATGCACTGCCCCAGAGCGGCCAGCTGAACTGGCCCATCCCGTTCATGGCCTGCAGCGGCGTGCTGCTGTTTGCCGTCGGCTGGGTGCTGGACCGAAAGGAGACGCTGGCATGAACACAAAGCAGAAGATCGGCCGCGCCTGCATGATCGTGGGCATCCTGCTCATTCTGGGCGCGCTGGCCCTGCTGGGCTATAACCAGTGGGACGCCAACCGCGCCGACAAGGCTTCGCAGGACGCCCTGGGCAAGCTGGAAGAGACCCTGACCGAGACCATGGAGGACAAGACGAAGGACGAAGAGCCGGTGGTCCAGCCGGAGCTGGACCCGGAGCAGGAAATGACCGTCACCGACATCGACGGCTGGGGCTACATTGGCTACCTGTCCATCCCGTCCATCGGGCTGGAACTGCCCGTGATGAGCGAGTGGAGCTACGCGGGCCTCAAGGTGGCCCCGGGCCGCTACTCCGGCTCCACCTACGCCGACAACATGGTGGTCTGCGCCCACAACTACGCCAAGCACTTCAGCCCCATCAAGTGGCTGGCCCTGGGCAGCGAGGTGTACTTTACCGACATGGACGGCCAGCGCTGGAGCTATGAGGTGACCAACGTGGAGACCATCCAGCCCACCGACATCGAAAAAATGATCACGGCCAGCGACGAGGACGCCTGGGATCTGACCCTGTTCACCTGCACCACCGGCGGCCGGGCCCGCTGTGCTGTGCGCTGCACCCGCACCGGTTACCCGGTCTTGGAGACCAGCGCGGCAGGGCGGATCACGGAGTAAGCAGGACGATTTGGAATTGCCTCCGCTTTGCTCTGGCAATATCAGCGGAAAATTATTTTTAAAGATATGCAATCCCGGAAAATCTGCGGATTTTCCGGGATTGTTTTTTCACGGATGGGCGTTAAGGAAAGTGGCCTGTTCTCTGGAAGGCAAACGATTTAGAATGCCCTCCGCTTTGCTCTGGGCATAAATAGCAGAAGAATTATTTTAGATTTTGCAAATCCGGCAGGGCTGCGGCCCCGCCGGATTTGCTTTTTCACGGGAAGGGTCGTTACGGGAAGTGGCATCGGCTGCTGTTGGCCTGCGGCCAAAGCGCAGAAGGAGAACTCGCGTTTTGCGGAAAGGAATCCCGTAACGTCCCTCCCGGCGCGATGTCATTCCGGTATCAGATGCCACTCCCCGCCATGACCCCTCTGGTGAAAAGGCAACTCCGGAAAATCCGCAGATTTTCCGGAGTTGCAATAAAAAATAATATTTCCTCTAATTATGGCGCAGCGCACGCGGAGCCATTTTAAATCGTTCTGTTCCGGTTTTCCGCAAGCGTACAGGGAGCTGTCGCGATAGCGCACAAAAAAGCACCCGCCATGCGGATGCACAGCGGGTGCCTTGAAGGGCTCTGCGGGGGTGCTCAGTGGGTGGTGCCCATGTCCACAGCCAGGTCGGCGTCGTTCTTCACAACGGCCTCCACGGCCTTCTCCAGGCCGCGGGCGATCTGGTGCAGGTCCATGCTGGGGGTGCCCAGGGGCTTGTTGACCACCTGCTCCATGGCGTAAGGCACATGGATGAAGCCGCCCCGGATGTTGGGGTACTTCTTGTCGATGAGGTACAGCAGGGTGTACATCAGGTAGTTGCACACATAGGAGCCTGCAGTGTAGGACAGGGCGGAGGGGATGCCTGCATCCTTGATGCTCTGTACCATGGCCTTCACGGGCAGGGAAGTGAAGTAGGCGGTCTCGCCGTCCTCCTGGATGGTCACGTCGATGGGCTGATAACCGGCGTTGTCGGCGATGCGGCCGTCCATCAGGTTGATGGCCACCTTTTCCGGGGTGATGGCGGAGCGGCCGCCGGCCTGACCGATGCAGATGACCACATCGGGCTGGTTTGCCTGAATGGCAGCTTCCAGCACCTCACCGGCACGGATGAACTCGGTGGGCACTTCCTGCTTGACGATCTCGGCACCGGCGATGGTGTCGGGCAACAGCTTTACCGCCTCAAAAGCGGGGTTGACGGTCTCGCCGCCAAAGGGGTCGAAACCAGTGAGCAGAATCTTCATAGTAAAAAGCCTCGATTCTCAGATATAAATGGACGGCTCCAGAACGGTGAGCTGTCCGTGATCCATGATCATGCGGTTGTCCACATAGATGCAGGGAGCGTGGGTGACCAGATCGTAATGGCCGGAAGCATCCTGCACACCGCCCAGCGCGATGTTGCGCCCGAACCCGATATGGAAGGTGCCATAGGTGGATTCGTCCTCGATGTAGCAGTTGCCTGCACAGCGGGAGTGGGTGTTGAGCCCGATGCCGAACTCCGCCGCCACCACCATGTTCTCCGGGTCGTGGAAGCGGGCCAGAAACTGCTTGAGCCGCCTGCCGCTGGCATTGTCCTCGATCTCCACGATGCGGCCGCCGCGCAGCTCCACCCGCACGGGGCTGTCCACGATGCCGATATAGCCCATGGAGCCGTCCAGGATCAGGGTGCCGTTGGTGTCGCTCTCCACCGGTGCCACATACACTTCCACGCTGGCAGAGGAAAGGCCCTTGCCGTCGTGGCAGCAGCCGTTGAAGAAGCCGGGCACACGCCCCTCGATGTTGAAATCCAGGTTCGTGCCAAGCTCCGTGGTCACATGGATGTGTCTGGCGTTCTGGTAGCAGGCCATGATGATGCTGGCCATGATCCTGCTTTTGGGCAGGCTCATGTTCAGGAAGTCGTAGCTCAGCAGGGACTGCCCGTTGCTGGTGCTCAGCGGCAGCGACAAAAACCGGTTGCGGCGGGCAATGACCCGCTTGACGGCTCGTGTGGTGATGAGGGAATACTCGGCAGCACCGATCACGGCGTTGTAGGGGTCAAAGGCGTCCTCGCGGTCATCGAAATACTGGCCCACCTGCTCGTGCAGGTCGTCCAGCATCAACACATCCGCCACGCTGCCCACCGCCTGTGCGGCTTGTTGCATGGCCGCCACCTCGACAGCATACTTCTGGCTGGATACGATCAAGATGCGTTCGCCTGCACGGAGCCGGACCCAGTCGCGAATAATGATATCGGCTCCGTGCTGAATTGCTTGTTCCATTGAATCACTCGATCTAACAAAAAAATCACTTCAGGAGGATCATCATCACGATCTGGACCACCATCATGATGATGGCGACAGGAACCTGATTCTTGATGACGCCCATGGGCTTCTTCATATCCAGCAGTGCCACGGGCACGGTGTTGAAGTTTGCAGCCATGGGGGTGCACAGGGTGCCGCAGAAGCCGCAGGTCAAAGCCAGCATGCCGATGACCACCGGGTTTGCGCCGTGGGCCAGCACGAACGGGTAGCCGATGCCCACGGTCATCACGGTGATGGCGGCGTAGGCGTTGCCCATGATCATGGTGAACAGCATCATGCCGATGGCGTACACCACGATACCGGCGTTCACATTGCCCTCGGGGATGATGTGGCTGACCAGGTCAGAGATCACATCGCCGACACCGGCAGCGGTGAAGACAGAGCCCAGGCAGGCCAGCAGCATGGGCAGCATGGACAGGGGGCCCACGGTGGACAGCATGCGCTCGGAATCGTTCAGGAAGGTGGAGGGCTTGTTGTCGCGGTTCATGATCATCAGCAGGATGATGGCCACGAGAACGCCCAGAGCCACGCCGTTCAGGGCGGACAGGCCGATGCCCATGCCGGAGATGGCGCAGATGACGGCCAGCATGCCGATGCTCAGGGTGGGGACAAAGATCTTCATGCCGATCTTCTCATAGGTAGCCTCGGTCTCGGCCTTGGTGGCAGCAGAGACAGCGCCCTTCTTGACCTTCTTGAGGATGGCGGGGATGCACATCACCACCACCAGGATGCCGCTCACCAGAGAGGGCAGCCAGCGGCCCAGGGCAAGCACGACGCCCAGCACGGCCCAGAAGATAAAGGTGCCCACGGGTTCCGGGTTCTCCTTATCCTTCAGGTTCTTCACACCGCAGTAGATGCACAGCAGGCCGATGATAAAGTAGATGATCTCCATCACCTTGGTGGACAGGCTGTAATCAGCACTCATAAAAAAGCTCATTCTTCTGTCCTCCCTTACTTATAGTACTTCTGGATCATCTTGCGATCCTTGATCACATAGAATACGATGGCGACCACAGTGGCAATGATGCACACGGGGATCTCGATGGCAGCCAGCTGGGCCAGCTCCACCTCGATGCCCAGGCCGGCCAAAGTGCTCTGCACCAGCAGGCCGCCGGAGCCGCCCACGAACAGGACCTGACCGAAGAACCAGGTGATGTTCTCCATGCCGGCAGCCATGCCCTTCAGCTCCTCGACATGCTCCTCATTGGGCTCATGGCCCTGTGCCACAATGGCACCTTCGGCCATGGGCATGATGACGGGGCGCACGAAACCGGCCACGCCGCCAAAGCCCACGTTGAAGGCTGCAAAGACCGAGCGCATCACGCCGTAGATGCCGATGACCAGACCGGAGGTGGCACCCTTGAACTTGCCGATCAGGGCAGCGGCTGCTTCACGCAGGCCGTTGCGCTCCAGCGTGCCGGTGACCAGCATCACGATGATGAAGATGGCCATGCTGCGGTTTGCCACAAAGGTGCTGCCCAGCGTTTCCAGCAGAGTGACCGGGCCCAGACCGCCAACCAGTGCAGTCACAACGGCTGCCACCAGAATGACCAGAATGGAGTCCAGCTTCAGTGCAAAGCCAGCGATGACGATGACAATGCCGAGTAGTTTCAGTAGTTCCATAATTGCCTTCCTTTATACTTATATTTTCCCGGCATCGTACCGCGCCCCGGCAGCCTGTGGGTCAGAGGGCCGCAGGGGAAAAGCCGTGTGCCGAAAAGACGAGAAGGGGAAAAGAGCCTGCTCAGAGGCGGACGAAAGCCGCCAGCAGAGCCGAGAATGCAGCCGCCGTGATCCACAGCGGGACAAGGCGGCGGCGCAGGTGGGCGGCGATATCGCACTGCTCCAGCACACCGGAGGACTTGAGGGGCACCACGGTGGTGGAAGCGGGCACGGCGGCCTCGCTGCCATAGGGATTTGAAGAGGTGAACTCGCCGGTGCCGTCCTTGGCCGGGCAGGCGTACACGCCGTACCAGGAAGCCAGAATGCCGCCCTTCCCGGCGGCGGCCTTCTGCACCCGTACCCGCTGCACGGTCAGTGCCTCGGCCCTGCGTTCCTCCACCATCAGGTTGACGCGCATCATGTTCACAAGGTTCAGCACCGAGGACACGGCGATGAGCAGATCAAAGACCAGTACCAGAATGAGCAGCGGGTGCATGGGCAGTTCCCTCCAAAAGCGGTGCCGCAGCCCGCAGGCGGTGCAGCACCTTATAAAGTTAAGTTCATTATATCATAAAACCATCACAAAAGTAAATGAATCGCCCCAGATTTGCGTTTGCAAAGAAAAATAAAAAATCCCCCGTTTCCCGGAGGAAACAGGGGAGGGGACTGCCTTGCGGCAGCAATTACTTGTTCTGGATGTACTCGTGGATGGCCTTGGCGGCAGCCTTGCCGGCACCCATGGCCTTGATGACGGTGGCGGCACCGGTCACGGCATCGCCGCCGG
>OOAC01002027.1_pt1 | contig 12118 bp, 14 predicted proteins | sample 1671041 | NCBI WGS metagenome assembly OOAC01 (sample SAMN06348116, study PRJEB24527) | human gut metagenome | biome: human gut; feature: ankylosing spondylitis patient; material: feces | host: Homo sapiens | place: China | collected 2015-10 | reverse complement strand
TGTAACAGTTCCTCAATCTCCGTTTTGCCTGTATGATAAATCACAGCCATGAACTCATCGCCGCATCTCTTTTCTTGATGATGTATGCTTTTATTCATATTTTGCTCTGCTGATTGCATCCTCTTAATTCTTGATTTCAGCAATTCTATCATTCGCATAAAATATAAAGCATTTTTTCTTATACTGATCCACGCAAGTTCTTTTAAGCATATGTCCATATCCTTCACTTACAATACGTTTCACAACTTTAAGATTTCTTGTAACGATACTCTGTGGCTTTTATTCTGTATTGAGAATATCTTTGTCAAATGTTTCCCAACACTTCCACTTCCTTTTTAGTTATATCAGTAGGTGCAACCAATTCAGCTTGAATCTTTATTAAATCCCTTTTCGACACAACAATATTGTCTGGCTCTATCAATTCATTAAAGCAAATTAGGGCAGATAACTTTGAATTGTTTTATTAAATCTTCCATTAGCAAATCCTCCCAGAATCTTTTTTTGAGTTTCTATGATATATATTTCTCTGTTTCTTTTTTGAGTTTTTGAAAAATATCAATTCACACCTTTTTAAAAACTGAAACATATTTACATTTTTTTGAGGAAATAATTTACCAAATTTATGTTCGATACATTGTATATTTTACCGATATACCTTATATTATATATGGAAAGAGTTGATTTACATTTACATTGAGATTCAGAAGCCGAACCGCTTCAAAGATTTTTTACATAAGATTTATGACCGCTTAGAAGATTTAATATTCGCTATCATTCAAAAGTTTGAAATTATCAACAAAATCCATTTTACCACTTGAATACGGATATACCAGATACTCTTCTATTGTTATTGCAGAAGTAACGACCTGTATATTCTTTTCTATACACGTTGTAAAGAATCTCTTTATAACCTCTGAATATAAAGGACTGTTTTCAAGATAGTATATAATAGGTGCTGTATCAACAAACACTCTTTTAAATTCTGTCATTATCTCTCATCTCCCTTATATATTCATCCGCATTTCTGCCACGCTCTGTTGTAGGCATAACAAACTGATCTAAATCAATTTTCTTTGTTCGTCTGTCTGATATACTTATCAAACCATCAATACCACTCAAAATCTGAACAACATAGGTCAGCTTCTCTTCTGGTACTCTTTCCAATAATTCAATAGCTTCTCTTCTAGTTGCCGTCATAGGTCATACCTCCTTTAAATTTTCGGATGAAATCCGTGTTTCTTATTAACCGGTTATTCGTTTTCATTTTCCTTATTTTGCTTGTTCTGTTCCCTTACAGTTACTATTTCTAGCCCCATATCTTTTTCAAGTAATGAGATAACTAATTGATTAACACTCATTCCTTTGGCTTTTGCATGTTCTTTAATAGGTTGCAAATATTCCTCTGGAACTCTGAGTTTTATATCCTTAATTTTTTTCATATATTCTTTCAAACTGTCTTTTTGCTTATCAGTTGCAGAAGCCATCATGCAACCATCCGTTTCTATATACTTTTTCATAATAAGCATATAACACCTCCTCCAAATTTTCAACTAATTTCTATGGGTACATAAAGAGTGCCATAAAAGACACTCTTTTCTCTTATACCATCTTATTTAATAGTTTATGCACAATTTTCCACAATAACTGCTTGCTTTGTTTCTTCTCCATCTGATATAAAAAAATTCTTGTTATCCGTTCCATAAAATCAACCTCTTTTCTATTAAGAACAGCCATATTTCAGACTGTCCCTTCCGTTGCGGTTCCCTTTTACATCAAACCTACTATACAAGCTAATCTGTAAAATGGGTTCCTTGCGACTTTCTTCATATGCTCCGCTTTCTCTCTTACCGCCTTGCTTGTCATTGTTCTATATTATGAGCAGGCAATGCCTGTTGTAATGATTAAATCGTACTTTCCCCGATGTGGTATGCTTCAACCACCTCCTTTCAAGGTGCAAAAAAAGCACCTTAACCATATTGGCTAAAGTGCTTGTATTAGTTTGATATTAAATTATTTTGAGTCAGACAAACTGGAAGTTATTAATCTACAATTTTATTCTATAGCCCATCTTCTTGCCCTTCGGACAAGAAGCATCCCTCGCTCAAAGAGCTCGGTCAATTCCGATTTGTAAAACACATTCTTTTTTACATAGGCACAGTATACCACATTTTATGTGCCTATGCGATAACATTTACTGCTTCTTCCGATATGAACTCATCTTCTCCACAGTAACCTCCGGATAGAAATGAGTCAGAATCATTGCTTTCGGAACTCCTGCAGCTAATGCTTTCTTCACCTATTCCTTCTGCTCCGGCGTATATGACCAGTGCAGCATTCGATTTGTGATTGTATCCTCCCACTTAGGCTTTTCCCTCTCAGGATTCCTTACAGGCTTAACGTGATAGCTGTAAGTTGGTTCATATGGTATATGCCCCGTAATCTCCTTATCAAAGTCATAATTTCTTTGATAGCCTGTTGTCATATTCACTTTTTTCGAGGTTTCCCTCGGATGAACATATACTATCACAGAAATTAAAAATCACCGATAGACAACACTAATGTATTTTATTTTTTGCACTGAAATATGGTGTTTATTCCTATCATTCCATATATGTGCAGGCAAAGGTCTTGATGGTTCTCTGAATTTTCCCAAATAACTCTCAAATATCTCTGTATTAATCAGGGCTGAATTTCCAACTTTATAAACAGCTCCCTCCTCCTTTGCAAGAGTCATAATTCTTGTTTTTCCAAGTCCATATATAGCTGCACCTTCTACTGCATTTACATATTTTTTCATTATACCTTTTGTATCTGAATAACACTTATATGAGTAACTCATAAACTTAAAGGGCTTGAATGTCGATAAGTTAAAAGCAGAATATCAGGAACTGATGAAGCAGAAAAGTGAGCTAACTTCCACCTATAAAGATTGTGAAAAGGAAGTGCGTGAGCTAAATCGAAAGTTGGAAAATCTCAATCAGTATCTCGGACGGACACAGCCCGATCCGGCACAGGAACAACAAACGAAAAAAGATACTCCGAACCTGTAAATGGGTAAAAAAATAGAGGTGCCGAAACACCCCTATTTTCCTAAACCTCTTGCAAAATCTGCAAGGCTGGTTTATAATCAGCTTAGAAACCGAAGGATTTTGGTGTGTCCAACGGTTGCACAATCGGAAACAAATAATCAGTTTAAAAATCAAACGGATTACAGGCTATCCCCTATTGGCGTAGAGGATAGCATTTCCGTTTATTTGCGGTTATGTTTATTGTCTATGTATGTCAAGGCTGCAAATACAACCAGTAAAAGTGTAAGCACTTCTAAAGTATTCATACCGACCTCCTTTCTGTTTCCAGAAAGGACAACCGCAAGACTATCCCTACTGCTCTAATCTGACTGAAAAACATTATATCATGTGGTGTCGAATTTTGCTAGTACCAAATACCCAACCAAAAAAGGTTGGACTGGCTGATACTTCGGTCTGTACCCTGAAAGAAGTCATATCATACGCAAGGGTTGTCACATCTTCTCCGAAACGGTCAACCATTGTTTTCATCAGACTGTTATCACATCGTAAATCCACAAGGACTTTCTCGCCTGAGAACATAAAGAATACTTCTTTTGTGTAATTCTCAATATCAAAATCATCAGGCATAAGTGCCGCCGATTGTTCCTTCGCCGCCGATGAGGATGAGGGTATCGCCTTTGACACTAAACTCATAGGTTGCGTCATGTGCCGATTCGTTCACAAAGTCGATATATAGCTGATTGTCCTTGATTTCATAGGTAAAATCATAATCTGCAAGGGTGAGGAGCATTGCACCGCTGCCTTTGCCGTCAAATTCATAGGCAGTAGTCCCATCAAAATCCCATTTGCCGGCAAGCGCATCTGTTCTGCCGGAGCAGCCTTTACAAATCAGCACAATAATCAGAACAACAAAAAGGAGTGCTAATAACGAAACAATCACAGCTCTTTGCCTTTTTCTTCGCTTTATTGCGGTTTTGCGTGTAGGGGAGAGATACCTGCCTTTGCTTGACTGAGCTTGTCTTTTGTATTCTGTTTGATTTGATGTGCGGGCAATCCGTTCGGTGTCAGTTGGTTTTTGGGAAATTTGCCGAGGCTGCTTATTGTTTTGCTATGCTTGATTTTGAACACTATTCTCTGACGAAGGCGAAGGTGCTTTGTCAAATGTTCTGAGTATTTCTTCAATTTCTTTTTCTTGTTCGTCCATTTGATTTCTCCTTGTTCGATTTCTTTCCGAAAATCGGCAAAGCGCTTTTTTTGCCGCCTTTCGGAAAGGGACTTCCGAAGAAATCCTTTTCGTAAGGAAAAGGCGGCAGCGGAAGCTCCGCTACCGCCATCCTTAAATGGTTAGCTATCTGTTATTTCACAGATTTTCTTTTTTAGTATAAACAGTAGTTGTCACAACTCCGAAGCCGCTGACGAACAGCAGAGCGATCCACAGCCACTCATACTGTTGTCGCCGGTCTGCGGATTCTGAACATCATCCGAAGGCTTGGTGGTATCGTCAGACTTGGTAGGAGCGGCAGGTTTGGTTGCCTTCTGACCTTCTTCGATAGTCTGAGTCGTTACTGCAGAGCCACCGGCAGAATCAAAGGTTACGGTATAGTTTTTATTTCTTTGTTGTAACAGTCTTAGCTTTTGACCAGCCTGAATAAATCCTTATGGATTTGCCGTTAATCTTAACTGTCTTATAGGTGCGAACTCTTACATAATACTTTTTCTTGCCCGAAAGCTTTGAAATTTTCTTTGATACTGTTGTATTCTTGCCTACTGTTACGGTCTTAGCCTTGCTGAATTTACTTGAGGCACTGTACTGTACCTGATAGCCTGTTGTCTGTGTAGCCTGCTTCTTCCACTTTACTGTAAACTTCTTTGAACCTGCTTTAAGTGAGGAAATACTTGTTGCCTTTGGCTTGATTGTGAAATAAAGCGTCTTTGTTCCGCTGTATTTACCCTTAAAGGTAATCTTTACTGCGTACTTGCCAACATACTTTCTGCCTTTTGCATAAGACACAGTATAGTCAGTATTCTTAACAAGTGTCTTTCCTGTTCTGTCCTTAACAATAACCTTAGCTGTTCTAACCTTTCCGTTATATGTTAATGATGTTGCTTTAAGCTTTATGCTTGATGCCTTTGGAATTACTGTTGTTGAAAGAGTTTTCTTACATACCGAACAGTAATTTACTATCTTGCCGTTTGCTGTTGGGGTTGCCTTTGTTACGGTTTGCTTTGTGGTGTGGGCAATCTTAGCAATATTGCCCCAAGATGCAAGGTCGGTTATTTCCTTTGTACCGAGTACATCTTCATAGAACTTGCCACAACCTTCGCACTTGTAGTATGCTTCCTTACCGCCCTCTGTGCAGGTGGCAGCTTTCGCAGCAACCAAAGTCAGATTGTGAGTGTGCGGTACAGTTTTGTAATATCCGCAGGTGTCGCAAACATTGTCAGAACCGTAATCGTGAGCCGCTTCGTCCTTTTTGTCATGGCAACGAGAACATTCATGCCAGTGGTTAGTATCATCAGACTTCCATTCTGTGCCTGCGGTATGTCCGAGAGCCGGAATCTTCACACTGGTTTTATCGGTAATTTCTACCGATCCTGTTGCATCTGCGAACCACTTGTCACAGCCATCGCAGGTGTAGTATGCGGAATTGCCCGCAGTAGTGCAGGTGGCAGCTTTCGCAGCAACCAAAGTCAGATTGTGAGTGTGTTCTTCGTTTTTATTTTTGTAATAATATGTAACAACCGTTCCGTCCGAAACAATAGGCTTATTCAAGCCGTCAACCTTTATAAATTCATAATCATAAAGTGTTTTTGCCGGTGTTAAATCAAGCTTTGTGCCGTATGGCACGGTAAATGTTCCGCCGGCAGTGTTTGGAATTTCAGAGCCGTCCTCAAATTTATACTGAATTGAAACGGTTGTGTAGCGCTGTGTTTCCGTATTGTCGTCTGCAAGCACATTTCCGTTTTCATCGAGCACCTGAAATGCCACGGTATCGCCGCTCTTAAGCTGTGCATCAGACGGAATTTGATAAATAAGCGAGCAACTCTTTAAGCCTGAATTAAAGTCGCTTTTGATGTGATCCAAAGCACCTAGCGGCCAGAAATTTGCCTTATCATTCCAAACAGGAATGTCAAAGGTTTGTACTGTTTGAAGCGGATTCCCCGATGAATCGGTCGCAACGCTTCCGTCGGAGTGCTTAATCCACATTTTGAATTTTAATTGTCGTGCATTTTTATCTGAAATGTTTTGAATAACAGTTCTAAGCTCGATTTTTTTACCGTTCATATTAGTATTAAATCTGCTTTTGCTGTTGCCGCTCAAAAGTCGGTCATTGCGATTATATGTGTAATTATAATATGAACTTGTTTCAAGGTCGGTAAAATCAGCCGACTTTGAATAAGCGCCCGTATATTCCTTAACCTCGGGAGTTGCAACATAAAGGTCTACATCCTTAACAAGCTGAGACATTCGCTTGAAGCCCTGCAAACGGCAAACCTCACAGAATTGATAGTTTGTGTCTCTCATTATGCACTCATAACTTGAAACAAGCATTTTTGAGCCGTAAGCATTGCGGCAGGTATATGTGTTTCTAAAACCTAAAAGCTGTCGCCATTTTATCTTTTCCGGTTCTTCAACCGAGGAAAGATTGAGTGATTTAAGTTCCTTATCGTCAAGCAAATATCCGTTACTGTATTCATCACCGAGACCGAGCAAACCGTGTCCAAACTCGTGTGCAAAAGTTTTTGACGCACGATAACTGTCTGATGGCGAAATGAAATAATGGAAGCCGTATTCACGGTTATTATAAGCACCGCCGAAATCTGATTTTGTGTTTACAACCATAGCGAACTGAGCAATATAATCGTGAACATAATAATAAGGCTCATATTCCGAACCGGACGGAATTGTGTTTGGATCACACTTTTTTTTGATATGAGCATCGTGAATTTTCTCGATAAATTCAGGACCGATACATCTCTCAAAAATATGATTTTTCCACTGACTTCCGTGGAGATTATTAGAAATAACAGGCGAATTATATTTGTCGACTATAACATCAAAGAAGGTGCTTCCACCATTGTCAAAAGTCGATTCGGAAGCTGTGCAAAGAGCGTAAACATTGAATCTGTCGGCATAACTGCGATACGGTTCATATTTCATAGCGTCCTGCCAAAGTCGTTTGACATCATTGATGAATTTGCCCTGCTGACTTTTTGTGTATCCCTCGCCGCAAACGACAACAACCATATTTTCCGTGTCGCTGCGTGTTTTTTGGATGGTATAAACAGGGATGGTAGGATTAGAATATTTTCCGTCATTTGAATACCACGGGCCGAGGGTGAGCTGAATGCTTTGCTCGGTGCTGACATTCCAATCGGGATTTGCGTCCTCGGCAGGTTCCGAAATTGTATAATCATCCTCTTGCTTATTTGGAGCAGAGCCGATATAAGGACTGCTTTGTGAGCCGCTGCCGGAAGTTGTAACAAAATATTCGGAATCGAGATAAAATGCAGGTCTTACGCCCAAATCGGAATACCACGGAGCATAACGACCGACCTGACCCGATGAACTGATATAACGCATATCGTGATTGCAATCGGTAACAGGAGTGCGAAGCCAATAAGGCCAAGCCATACCGTCATTATTATACGCAACATAATAACCTTTGAGATTTTTCCACACGGCATTAGCCTGCTTTACATCAAGAAGAAAAACCTTTTCGGTTGTAGTTTCAAAATATGAACTGTCGTAGTTTGCCACCGCTTCCGAAATATCGGTGTAGTATAACAAATCCGAATTTGCGTCTCCATCAACTATGCCCTTGTTGTATTCGGGATGAGAAACGAGAGAACGCTGGGTAACGGTTTTCATTGCCGCAATTTCAGATTTTGAAAAAGCGTTGAGAAAACCCGCTTTTTCGTTGTACGCTCCCACACCGCTTACATATCCGTCTTTCGGAGGGTTGCCGCAAAGCCAATCGACTTTGCCTTCAGCTGCGGTCGAATTTAACCAAGAACGCATATTGCTGTCTTTCCAATAGTTAGAACCGTAATCATCACGCTTATAGCTTCTGCTGTGTGATTTTGAATTGCTGTTGTCATTTGTTTTGGCATCATATGCAAGGGTGTCAACAATTTTGTCTGCAAGCATAAGCGGTCCGTTATTGTCAATGCTTACACATCGCCAAAGAATTGAGGCATTGTTATACGCGCCCATTTTAACATAGTCGCCAACTTTAATATTGGGCTTTGATGCCGCCTGAATGGTCATCGGCAAAACGGAAATTGCCATGCACAATGCCAAGAATATTGCGGTTATTTTTTTCGTCATTAAGGAACCTCCTTTATAAGCTATATATTTGCTTTTATTATATTGTAAGGTGTTATATGCGTCAATGAAAATCCACCTTATTCCGTGAAACTTACCATAGTGTTACATCCCTTTTTTTCAGCAATAATACCTGCTGGAAACTGATTTTCGCAATACATTTTATTTCACCCACTAGGTTAAACAAAATTTTGTTTTTTTACTGTATCATCATGCATTATCCTGTATAATGAAAGTATCAAAAGATAGGCGGAGGCAGTGCAATGAAGAAAATACACATTGAATTCAGCGATGAGCGGCTCATTACTCCCAGTGGTCTGGTATTCGTAGGGCAAATACTTGGAAAAAGCAGTTTTGTTAAAAAAATCAACCGTGCTCCAATTTCAAAAGATTATCTGCAGAAACAGATAAAAAATGGAGACGTGCTCCTCACCTATATTGGTATGCTCTGTCAGGGAAAACCCCAGTATGAGGCTGTCCGTGAAATGATGGATGACCCTGACTACTACAAATACGCATTAGGCATCTCCTATGCGATTCCTTCCGCCGAAACACTCCGTCAGCGTTTTGACATGATCGGGGATTCCCTGCGCAAAGACATCCAGCAGGCAAATGTCGACATGCTGCGTGAAATGCACATAGAGCCGACAGCCCTGGATAACGGCTTTGTTCCTGTCGATATTGATGTAACCCCCTTTGACAATTCGAAATCCAATAAGGAAGGCGTATCCCGTACCTACAAGGGTTTTGACGGATATGCACCAATTATGGCATATATCGGCACAGAAGGATACCTCGTCAATCTTGAACTGCGGATTTGGAAACAGCACTGCCAGAAAGAAACTCCTGATTTCCTGAGAGAGACCATTGAACTGTGCAGACAGCTGACGGAAAAACCACTGCTCATCCGGCTGGATTCCGGCAACGATGCATCTGAAAACATAGGCATCTTTATGGAAGAAAGCTATAAATACAACAATGTGTCTTTCATCATAAAACGGAATCCCAGACAGGAAAGTAAAGAAGAATGGCTGGAATCCGTCAGGGAATGCTGCCAGAATATCCAGCATCCACGTGATGGGAAAACTGTTTATATCGGACAGACCTTCCGGAATGTGACATATTCCCTTTCTGATAACGAGGAGAAAACTGTCGGAATACGCACAATTTATGAGATCACGGAAAGAACCATTGACCGATATGGGCAGTATTTTATCGTACCCGATATAGAACTTGGGCACATACTGGACAAACACTTCCCTGCCAGACGAAACAGTCATTGATCTTTACCATGCCCACGGAGAAAGTGAGCAGTATCACAGTGAAATCAAGACGGACATGGATGTTGAAAGACTCCCGTCGGGAAAGTTTGAGAGCAACAAACTGGTGCTGGAGCTGACAATGATCGCATATAATATCCTTCGAATCATAGGGCAGGAATCGCTGAAAAAGAAGGATGCTCCCGGCCGGAAGAAAATACATCGCCGAAGAATACGTACGGTGATCAGTAATCTTATGCAGTTTGCGGGACATCTGACAGAACATGCCGGCCGTCTGGTGCTGTCCATTGGAAGGAGTAATCGCTGGAGATTTACTTTCAAGCGTCTTTATGACAGCTTTGCATTCATCACCTGACAACAGGTAGCTGAATATGGCAATGGCAGCTGCACACAAATGGTGCAGTCTTTTTTTGAACGCAAAATTATGCAGCATTTTCAAAATTTAGTATACAATAACAAATATGGCAAACATTTCCTGTGTGCCTTTTCATTTTGAAACAAGGTTCACGGATTCAGGAATCCAATTAAATTTTTGTTAATTTTACAGCCGACACATTTAATATTACACGAAGAAGAAAATCTTATTAAATATGCAAAAAGGCTTCTGCCCAAAACAGGGCAAAAGCCTTAAAAATTATGCGATTTTTAGGTTTAGTTGCAAGCCAATGGGGACTATTTCATCTGCCCGAAAACACGTTTTTGAAAAAAGTGTTGCAAAAGCGGTTGAACACAAAGATTTTCATATCCGATAAGCCTGAATTTTGCGGCGCAATCGGTGCGGGATTGTTTGCCGTTGACAGCGACAGATTGTTGGAAAGGCTCGAATGTAACGCCTTGAACATAAACCCGAAAAATCTTGTGATTTTAATCGGAACGAATGACATCGGCATAGGAGTTCCGACCGAGTACACCTTGAAAAATATAAAAGAAATTTTGCAAAGAATGCAGACACTTTGCTCGAATACCGCCGTAAAAAGCAGTATTCGGGCATAAAAAAGCCTCGGAACACGAATGTTCCGAGGTGATGGCAGATTATATCAACTGTCAAGTCTTTAAAGGTGGAGATTTGTCCATATGGTATCAGATGAAAATCATTCGTGTTTTGCGGCGAATTCTTTTAATAATTTCATTGCAATGACATCATGCTTTTTCAAAAACATATGCCCTCCGCCATCTATAAAATGAAGTTGCACCCGTTTGGAATCTTGCATTCCGATCGGCATCGTACTTTTATATGCTTCTGCCGCACGTTTGGCATAAGAAACATCTACGATTTTATCCTTTGTACCATGCACGATGCACACCCTGCCGGCGTAGTTCTTAATTTCTGCAAAGGCATCCATTTGCATGACATCCATTGCATAGCAACACCCCAATTTCATCAGTCCGCAGCGGAAAGTATCGGGAACATTTTGCGGATCAAATTTTGCCATCATCATTTTTCCGGCTCTGGCGTCATCCGGGATACACAATGCCGGATAAAACAGGACAAGTTTTTCTATCGGAAAGTTGTTCTTTGCTGCCACCAAAGCAGACACAAAACCGCCCTGACTACATCCCATCAATAAAATTTTTTCAGAATCTGTATAGGAAAGATTTCTAACATATTCAATGACCGCTTTCAGATCTTTGGTTTCTGTCAGAACAGACATCTCTGTGGTTTTTCCGTCACTTTTTCCACACATAACAGAACCGCCACAAAAATCAAATGTAAATGCAACATATCCCATTTCAGCCAAAAAAGCCGCATAATGTTTCACACTGTCTTGCCATGCCATAAATCCGTGACATACGATTGCAATCGGAAGATGATCTCCTTTTGGACGGTAGATTGTTCCACGAATCGTCAATCCATCTCTTTTGCATTCAAAAGTGCTTTCTGTAATTCCATCTGATAAAACAGGTTTCTTAAAAATCATAATTTTTCTCCAAATTCAGTGGTATTTTGTTTTTGTTGCATCGGCTATATTTTTAACACTGATTTTGTGTAAATGTTTTAGTCAATAGCTATTTTGCTTGTAATAATCATAAGCACGGGAAACACAAAGGAGCATTCTTTCATGATCGACATATTGTTCTTTGGTTTACTGTTAACTCACACTGTCATAGTATAATAATGCCATTACTTTGTCAATAACTGAAATCATACCTTGTGCTTGAAGTTCTTCAGCCTTTTTAACAACGGCTTCTTTGGTAGGGTAGGGGAAAGAATATCATCAAAGCATTTAAGTACGATCATCGGCAAAATGACTTTCTCTGATAAGTCTGCTGAATAATATTCAGCCATACCTTCAAGTACGTATTCAAGAATTATGCCTTTTGAGCCTTCGCTAATGTTTTCGTTAGCGGATATAACCTTAACTCCGTTTTTTCTATTGTCCATTTTTTACGGACTTGTTCAAAATCGAATTCCATCCTTTTTGTATGTCTTATCACTTTTAGGCTTGTATGAGAATTTTAAGAAATGTTTTTTAAAATCT
>OOAC01002026.1_pt1 | contig 12121 bp, 7 predicted proteins | sample 1671041 | NCBI WGS metagenome assembly OOAC01 (sample SAMN06348116, study PRJEB24527) | human gut metagenome | biome: human gut; feature: ankylosing spondylitis patient; material: feces | host: Homo sapiens | place: China | collected 2015-10 | reverse complement strand
CGTGCCCAAGATAGTTCGCTGGAAACGGCGCGTGAAAATAGGTAGTCGCCGACTTAAACGAAAGCTCTGAGATGAAAGTCTCAGGGCTTTTTTGTTGTGCGTGTGCCTTTTCATCAAAGTATCCCGAAAAAATCACATGGATTTGTGAGTGTTCACAAACTTTGCCCGAGCCCCTTGATTTTTTATAGGGGGGGTATGATAAGGTGCGAAAAGCACCTTGTCAGCAAAACAGAAAGATCGGCAAACCAGTCGGAAGGCTGTGACGCAAGGCGAAAAGCCCGGTAGGGGCCGTCAGCTGCACTTTGCTCTGCAACCCTCTTCGACTATGCGGAAATGTGCCGGCACCCCCCAAAGGGCAGCCGGTGCGGGGTTATGGAGAAGTGTATGGGAGTAGCTTTTCCGGGTACCACGATCACCCTGCCCTTGAGAGAAGCGGCGGGTTAAAGCATAGATAGAGAGGGCGAGCACCCCTAAAGTACAAAACGCAAAGCGTTGTACCATCCATTTGGCTGGTGCGGCGCTTTTTTCTTTTTGTCCGGATGCTTTTTGTAGAGAAACTGGGAGTATTGATGACTGACAAAGGAGGATTTTTATGAAAAAACGGCTTATCAGCCTCTTACTGGCGTTCAGTATGATGCTGACATTCCTGCCTGCGGGGGCAGTGTCGGCATTTGCGGAGGAGAATACGATTGACCCGGAAAAGGGTGTGTTGTTGCAGTCGGGAGATACCATCAACGATAAATTCATCGAGGAACATGATGGTGCAACGACCTATCAAATGCGGAATAATTATGCCATTGGTGTGACGATCAGAGCAAGCAAGAAAGTGACGATCAACATCACGGGTAATATCGACTATAATGGGACCCTGTTTACTGTGTCGAACAGCGGCAACGTAATGGTTGAAAACAATAAAAATTATACGGTAAAAGGTGGAGCCAGAGTTGTGTCGCTGGTTCAGGGCACAATCACCGTCAACGGCGGTACTTATTACGGAAGCAGCACAGAAACTTTTCTCAATTATCGATATAACAATGGCGTGATGTGGCTCAATGATATCAACGTCATTACCTCCGGCGATAATGCGGTCAACAATCAGGGCGGCAAGGTTCACATCAAAGGAGGAACCTATACCAGCAATTCGAGCCCGGTCATTTATAACCAGACATGGGACAGATACCTAAACCCCGGAGAAGCCGAACAGGTTGGCATTATGACGCTGACAGACGTGACGGTTGAATCGACTTCAAGCGGCACAGGCACAGGCGTGGTCAACAGCGGAAACCTGACAATCACGGGAGGAAAAGTAACCGCTCCGGGCCCTGCGCTCAATGCGTATTCTAAAGGTGAAACAACCGTTGAAAGCGGCGATTTTTCCAGTACGGGGGACTGCGCAGTTCGAGTCTATGAAAAGCTCTATCTCAAGGGAGGCACATTTACAGCGCCGAATGGAAGCGCGATTCAGAGCAGGGACGATTCTGCCTATACGGAAATTTCCGGCGGCACGATCAAAGACAGCAAGGTTGGCGTGGAAGTGGTCAAGGGCAGTGTTGACCTGAAAAAGACCACCTTCCAAGGCAATAATATCGATATTTACCTGCAGGAAGATCAGGTCATCACCATTGAGAGCAGCTTCAAGAATGCTGCCACCATCGACTGTGCCGACCCCCAGGATGGCCGTCAGCTGACCAAAGATACAGAAACAGATTATCAGAAGAAGCTGAACCTGACGAGTGCGAATGCGGGCTATCTGGTGGGCTACAAAAAGACCGATGATGGCAAGGAGTATCGCTGCCTTTCCAAGAAGGTCGGCGTGACCATCAGCGGTCTGGAAGGTGATATCAAAGCGGAAGAACCGGCAGAGTTTACCGTGACCCTTACCCATGAGAACAGCACCGGTACCGGTACGCTGACCTTTGGTGACAAGAACAGCGAGATCGAGTATAAGGACGAAAACGACAAATACGTGCCCATGCCGAATGACGGCCTGCCCATTGACAAGAATGATTATGCGTTCCGCATTACCCCCCAAAAAGCCGGCGAGCAGACGCTGACCGCAGCTGTGGTGCGGGATGCTGTGGAAGTGGGCACAGATAGCAAGGACTATACGGTTGCAGGCCGTGTTCACACCACTGTGGCCATTGAGGGCCTGGAGGATGCCGTCATCAAGGAAGGCGAGAGCAAGGACTTTACTGTAAAGGTTACCCCCAATGACGATGCCAAGCTGGGTGAGGCATTCATCGACTTTGGCGACAAGAACAGCGAGATCGAGTATAAGGACGAACACGGTGCGTATCAGCCCATGCCGGAAAACGGCCTGAAAATCAATCTGAGTGACGGTGAGGTTGAGCGCGAGTTCCGCATTGCTCCCAAGGAGACCGGCAAGCAGACCCTGACCGCTGCTGTTAAGCAGGATAAGAATGAGCTGGCAACGGACGAAAAGGACTTCGTTGTGTCTGAAATGCCCATCCTGACCTTGAAGGACGGCGTTATCACCAGCGTAACAGTGCCCGGCAAGGATGGTGCTGACCCCGAGGATATCACCGAGATCGTTAAAAAGAATGCCAACGAGGACGGTTCCTTTAACGTCCCCGAGGGTGCAACGGTGAGTGTTGCATTTGATAAGGATGCTTTTGCAGATAGCGGTCTGAAATTTGGCCACTGGGATATCACCGGCCTGGATGATCCGAACGCTTATCAGGATAAGGAAAGCTTTGACTTTGTGATGCCTGCAAAGGGCGTGACCCTGAAAGCCATGACACAGGATGCATCCATTGAAGATGACGAGCCCGATATCGTTGGCCCCATCGTGATCGGCACTACTGTTGTTGTGGGCGGTGCAGTGCTGGGCTATCAGGCCTATTCTCTGGGCGCTGAATTTGCAGGCAAGCTGATGGCTCTGCCCTACTTCCCCAGCAACCGCAGCGCCCTTGCCATGATGCTGTGGGAGGATGCAGGCAAGCCCATGCCCGAATCCGAACTGCTCTACCCCGATGTCGGGCAGGAAGAGCGGGATATGGACCTGCAGCACGCCGCCCGCTGGGCCATGGAAAACGAGCTTATCCCTGACCTGAACGATGAGGGAACGGCTCCGGAAGAGATGAAATTCTATCCCGACAACACCGTAAGCAAGATCGATGTGCTGAAAGCATGGCAGAAAGCACAGGAGCTCAAGCAGAACGCCTGAGCAGCCCTAAACCAACCCCCACTTGGCCTGTAAACCGCAATGCGGGCTGAGTGTTCCAAAATTCCCAAAGTACAGAAGCGCTTCATCCTCTCCCGGATGAGGCGCTTCTGTGCTTTCCGGAATTTTTTTCCCGGCACCCCTTGCATCCCGCCCGCCGGTGCGGTATGCTTAACCAATAGAGCATTGCAGAGGGAGGGAGACCCCGGATGGACATGGAAGAGATCCGCTACCTGCTGGGCGGCACGATATTCGCGCGGGCCAAGGCCTACACGGACCGGATACAGGATCTGAATTGCGAAGTGGCTGGGAACGGCGTGCGCCACCTGAGCGCCGACGTGCGCGGCGGCGGGCGGAGCCTGTACCAGACCCAGGTCTGGCTGCGGGAAAACGGCAGCTTTGTCAGCGCCAGCTGCTCCTGCCCCTACAACGAAAACGGCGAGGGGCCCTGCTGCAAGCACATCGGCGCGCTGCTGATGCGGGACAGCGAGAGTCAGGGCCTTTCCGGCAGAGCGCCGCAAAAGCCCTCTGAGAGCCCGGAGAGCATCCCGGGCGTGGTGCGGGGCACGGCCAACCTGCAAACACCCCAGCCTGAGGAGCCGCCCCGCAGGGACAGCTATGCCTCCAGCCTGGAGATGCTGTTCGGCAAGAAATGGCGGGGCGAGGAACCGGAATCCGACTACGAGGCACGGCGGCTGCTCCGGGCCTATCAGGAGGGAGCGCTGGCCGAGGTGGACAGCGTGACCGGCCACGCGGAGCTGCGCCCCCATGCCGCAGAGCTGGAGCCGGAGCTGACCCTGCTGCCCGGGGAGCTGCCCTGGCTGCGGCTGCGCATCTCGGCAGACGGCGGGCGGCAGTATGTGGTAAAGAGCATCCCGGACCTGCTGCGGGCCGTGGAGAAGCACGGCTTCATCAGCTACGGCAAGGCGCTGGAATTCCAGCACAGCTGGGAGGCCTTTGCTCCGGAGGCACAGCAGCTCCTCCGCCTGCTGCGGCGGCAGCTCAGTGCAAAGGAAGGGGTCGAGGCGGCTCTGCGCAGCTACGGCAATGCACCCCGCAGCGGGCCTGCCGGGGGCATCCCGCTGAACGGCGAGATCTTTGATGGACTGGTGGCCCTCTATGCCCCCACCGGCAATCTGGGCGGCTATACCCTCAAGACCGGCATCCCGGCCCTGACCATGCGGGTGGAAAAGCGCCGGGGCGGCGTGGAGGTGTCCGTGACCCCTGCGTTGGGGTGGAAAACGGGTTTAGACAACGACTATTTATACAGTGAGGATACGATCTGGCAGCTGGACCGGGCCGAAAGCGCCCGGATGCGGCCCGCCCTTGAGGCGCTGTGCGGCAAGAGCCTGTTCTTTACCACCGGGGATGCCACCGCCTTTTGCAGCTATGTCCTGCCAGAGCTGGGCAGCAGGGTGACCATTGAGGACCCCGAACGCCTGCTGCTGAATCAGATCCCGTTGGAGCCGGTGGTGCAGTTTTATCTCGATGCGCCCACGCGGGAAACGGTGCGGGCACACCTTGAATTTTTGTACGGCGAGGACCGCGTCACGCCGGAGGAACCGGGGCCTGCCGGTCTGCTGCGGGATGCCCGCGCCGAACAGCGGGCCGGGCGGCTGCTGGGGCGGTATCTGGAGCCGGGGCCGGACACCATGGGCAACGGCCTTGCCGCCCACTACGATGCCTATGAGGAGGATGCGGTCTACCGCTTCCTCGATGAGGGGATCCCGGCCCTGCTGGCCGAGGGCGAGGTCTACCTGACCGATGCCTTCCGCAGTATGCAGGCCGCACCGCCGAAGATCTCGGTGGGGGTGTCGGTGCACGGCAGCGTGCTCGACCTTGAGGTGGACACGGGGGAGTTCCCGGTGGGAGAGCTGAAAGCCCTGCTGAGATCGCTCCACCAGAAAAAGCGCTACCACCGCCTGCGCGATGGCCGTCTGCTCCGGCTGGACGATTCCATGGAGGTGCTGGACGAGCTGAACGAGACGCTGGAGCTTTCCGGGGCCAAACTGGGCCAGGCCCACGCCCGGCTGCCCCTGTACCGGGCCCCCAGTCTGGACTGGGCGCTCTCGGGGCAGAACGGCATCCGCTTCAACCGGGACGATGCCTTCCGTCAGCTCAGTCGGAGCTTCCATGCGGTGAAGGACAGCGAGTATACACCGCCTGCATCTCTACAAAAAGTTTTGCGAAAATACCAGCGGGACGGCTACCGCTGGCTCCGCACGCTGGATGGCTACGGCATGGGCGGCATCCTTGCCGATGATATGGGTCTGGGCAAGACGGTGCAGGTGCTCAGCTATCTGCTGGCACTCCGGGAGCAGGGCGGGAACCCCCTGCCCAGCCTCATCGTCTGCCCGGCCTCGCTGGTGCTGAACTGGGCCGAGGAATGCCGGAAGTTCACGCCGGAGCTGAACTGTGTTGTGGTGGACGGGGATGCCGCCCACCGGGCCCAGCTGGCCGAGCAGTGGGACGGGGCCGACGTGGTGGTGACCAGCTACGACCTGCTCCGCCGCGACGAGACCCTCTACGAGAGCCAGAAATTCTACGCCTGTATCCTGGACGAGGCCCAGGCCATCAAGAACCACACCACCCAGAAATACAAGGCGGTGTGCGGGGTGAACAGCCGTGTCCGCTTTGCGCTGACCGGCACCCCCGTGGAGAACCGCCTGGGCGAGCTGTGGAGCATCTTCTCCTTCCTGATGCCGGGCTACCTGCCGCCCTACAAGAGCTTCTGCAGCCGGTTTGAAAAGCCCATCACGCAGGAAAACGACCCGGCGGCGGTGCGGCGGCTGAACCAGCTCACCGGGCCGTTCATCCTGCGCCGGATGAAGTCCGAGGTGCTGAAGGAACTGCCCCCCAAAACAGAGAACGTCTACCGCATCGAGCTGGAAGAAGAACAGCGCAAGCTCTACCTTGCCGCCGTGGTGGATGCCCGGGAGAAGCTGCGGGCTGCCAAGCCCGAGGACAAGATGGCGGTGTTCGCCGTCCTCATGCGGCTGCGGGAGATCTGCTGCGACCCCCGGCTCATTGCCGACAACTGGACAGGCGGCAGCGCCAAGCTGGATGCCTGCATCGAGCTGGTCACCAGTGCCGTGGAGGGCGGGCACCGCATCCTGCTGTTCAGCCAGTTCACCTCCATGCTGGAGCTGCTGGCCAAGCGGCTGGACGCGGAGGGCGTGAGCCACTTCACCCTGCAGGGCTCCACCCCCAAACCGGTGCGTGCGGAGCTGGTGCGCCGCTTCAACGGCGGCGAGGCCAGCGTGTTCCTGATCTCCCTGCGGGCAGGCGGCACCGGCCTGAACCTGACCGCCGCCGATATCGTCATCCACTACGATCCGTGGTGGAACGTGGCGGCCCAGAATCAGGCCACCGACCGTGCCTACCGCATCGGCCAGCAGAACCCGGTGCAGGTGTACAAGCTCATCGCCCAGGACACCATTGAGGAAAAGATCGTGGAGCTGCAGCAGGCCAAGCAGGATCTGGCCGAGACCGTCACCGGCAGCGCGGATGGTGCCATCCTGCGCATGAAGCCGGAGGAGCTGCTGAATTTGTTGGAGGGAACCGAATGATGCAATACGCCATATTTGCCCGGCCTGTCGTGACCATTTACGACCTGCCCCAGACCACGAAACAGAGCGAGGCGGGCCTTGTTTCCACCATCGGGGACGAGGGCCTGTACGGTCAGGCCTGTCAGGTGCGCACCGCCCCCGGCGGCGTGACTGCCGAGGGAGTGCCCCTCTCCCCGGAAGTGGCCGAGGTGGTCACCTTTTACGGCTACCACGGCTTTGTCCGGCGGGATGCGCTGAAATTTGTCCATGAGGATACACTGCGGGACTACCTGTCCCAGCCGCTGGTGCTGGTGGGCCGTGCCACCGATGTGCTCAGCCTGCCCAAGGTGCAGGGGGTGCGGATGCTGGAGCTGGAGCGGGGCTGCCTGCTCTGCCGCCTGCCTGAGCCGTCCGAGGAGGCCGAGGCCCACACCGGCTGGGCCAGGGTGGCCCTGCTGGATGGCCGCACCGGCTATGTCCGGGACGTGGCGCTGGAGCCGGTGCGGTTTGAGATGACCGCCGTGTTCTCCCAGCGGGAGGGGCTGGCCTTTGATGACGCGCTGGCTGAGGCCCGGAATATTACCGCCGGGGAGCTGGTGCCGCAGGCACTGCAGGCGTGGTACGACGGCAGCGAGGAAGCGTTCCGGGATGCCGTCTGCGCGCAGGCGAAAAAGTATCTGGGCACCGAGTACCGCTGGGGCGGCAAATCGGGCCGGGGCATTGATTGTTCCGGCCTTGTCAGCAGCGCCTATATGCAGTGCGGCGTGCTCATCTACCGGGATGCCAGGATCGTGGAGGGCTGGCCCATGCACCAGATCCCCTTTGCGGACAAAAAGCGGGGCGATGCCCTCTACTTCCCCGGCCATATCGCCCTTTACCTTGGCGAGGGCCGCTACATCCACTCCACCGGCGCGTCCGCCAGCGGCGGCGTGGTCATCAACAGCCTTGACCCCGCCGACCCGCTGTACCGGGAAGATCTGGTCAAGAGTCTGTATGCGGTGGGGAGTGTGTTCTGAAGGTGAAACCCCACCGTCATTGCTTCGCAATGCCACCGTACGGGTTGCGGCACCCAGCGTCTGCTTCGCTTGCCAATGGGACGGATTAAACCCCTCAGTCAGCTTCGCTGACAGCTCCCCTAGTAAGGGGAGCCCTTGGCAAAGAGGGCGGGCTTTGCGCCATGCCAAGGGCCCCACTATTAGGGGGGCTGGCACGCGAAGCGTGACTGAGGGGTTAACCCCGCCAGCTGCTGCGAAGGGGCGGCATCCCGGAGAGGTTTAACAGAGAAACTGTCAAGAAAGGACATGAACGATGAAAGTCTTTGATCTACATTGTGACACCCTGAGCGAGCTGCGGCGCGCGGAGATGCGGGGCGACGGGCAGACCTTTGCCCACAACAACGGCCACATCGATCTGGAAAAGCTGGAGAAGGGCGACTACATGCTCCAGTGCTTTGCCGCCTTTGTGAATCTGGCCGACCCCACCCCGGGCGCGGACCCGCTGGTGACGGCGCTGGAAGAGATCGACGTGTTCAAGCGGATGATGGAGCGGTATTCCGACAGGATCGCCCCTGTCTATCGCCCCGAGGATATCCGCAAAAACGCCGAGGCGGGCAAGATCAGCGGAATGCTGACCATTGAGGAAGCAGGCTGCTGCAAGGGCAGTCTAGGTGTGCTGCGCCGGATGTACGAGCTGGGCGTGCGGATGATGACCCTGACCTGGAACCACGAGAACGAGCTGGCCAGCCCCAACGTGGTGCCCGGCAACGGCCCCATCTGGCCCTGTATGCCCAACACCGAGACCGGCCTGAAGGAGAAGGGTTTTGAGTTTCTGGCCGAGATGGAGCGCCTGCACATCATTGCCGATGTGAGCCACCTGTCCGATAAGGGCTTCTGGGACATTGCGGAGCACAGCACCCGCCCCTTTGCGGCCAGCCACTCCAACTGCCGCGCCCTGGCCCCCCACTGCCGCAACCTGACCGATGAGATGATCCGGGTCATGGCGGAAAAAGGCGGTCTGGTGGGCCTGAACTACTGCGCGGGCTTTCTGGATGACCAGCCCAGCCCCGACCTGTGCCGCAGCACCACGGCCCTGATGGCCAAACACGCCGCTCATTTCAAGCAGGTGGGCGGCATTGAGATCATCGGTCTGGGCAGTGACTTTGACGGCATCGGCGGCAAGCTGGAACTGAGCGACTGCTCCAAAATGCCCCTGCTGGCCGATGCCCTGCGGAAAGAGGGCTTCACCGAGGATGAGGTGGAAGCCATCTTCTTCCGCAACGCGCAGCGTTTCTTTGAAAACAACCTGTAATCACCGTTGGTATCTCAGAATTTGTTGAATTTGTTGATTTTGTTGTAGTTGAGAGAACACATGCAACAAAAACAACAGAATCAACAAAAATAATGTCTTAACGGTAAGGATAAAGTATAACGGAAAGTATAGAAAAGTTGAGGGATTCCAGATGGATCAGAATATGACATTGGAAAAGCGCATTGCCGCCGAGCTCTATTCCTATCAGGGCAGGATGAGCGTTTTTGTGGATGACCTGCGCGGCAGCACGGTGGAGATCGGTGCCGACGAGGAATTTGAGACGGCCTCCACCATCAAGGCGTTCATTCTGGCGGTGCTGTATCTGCAGGCCAGCCGGGGCAGGGCTGACCTGGAGGAGGAAATCACCTACGAGGCCAGTCAGTTCGTGGACGGCTCCGGGATGCTCCGGGCCCTGGGCGTGGGGGCAAAGCTCAAGGTGAAGGACACCGCCACCATGATGATCATCTGCTCGGACAACATCGCCACCAATATGATCATCGATTATCTGGGGCTGGACACCATCAATGCCTGCATCCGGGAATTGGGCTTTGGGCACACCGTCCTGCACAATCCCCTTCACTTTGACCGCTACGACAAGCTGGGCACCACCACGCCCCGGGACTACGCCGCCCTGTTTGCGCAGGTGGCAAAGGGCACGCTGGTCAGCAAAGAAGCCAGTGCCGCCATGCTGGGCATCTTCCGCCAGCAGCACTACAACACCATGCTGACCCACGATTTCCCCCAGTTCTATCTAGACTGCGAGGAGACCGGCGAGCCGGAGCTTATCTGGGTGGCCAGCAAGAGCGGCAGCATGAACGCCTGCCGCAACGACGGCGGCATCATCCACACCCCCTACGGCGAGTATGTGATCGTTCTGATGAACAAGGAGTTCCATGACATCATCGAGTACAACGACCACCCCGCCATGGTCTATGGTGCCCGGGTGTCCCGGATGATCCTGGATCAGATCCTGGCCTGCGAGGGAAAGCTGTATCTGAAGTAAACGAAAGAGTGGGAAAGTAGAACGAATGGAAATTACATTATCATTGCCAATGCTGCTGTTTCTGATGCTGATGACCGGGTTTGCGGGTTTTGTGGACTCGGCGGCGGGGGGCGGCGGCCTGATCAGCCTGCCCGCCTACCTGTTTGCGGGCCTGCCGGTGCATTACACCTACGGCACCAATAAATTCAGCGCGGCCTGCGGCACCACCTTTGCCACGGCGCAGTTCTTCCAGAAGGGAGCCATGAACATCCGGGTCGGCCTGCTGGCGGCTGTGGGCAGCTTTGCAGGCAGCGCACTGGGCTCCCACATCGTGCTCCTGCTCAGCGATCAGGTGCTGCGCACCATGATGCTCATCATCCTGCCGGTGGCGGCGGTGCTCATCCTCTGGCGGCGGGACCTGCCCGACGAGAACCGGGACAACGGCACCCTGAACGCCAGAAAGGCGGCGCTGGCCCTTGCCATCGGGCTGGGCATCGGCCTGTACGATGGCATCTTTGGCCCGGGCACCGGCACCTTTGCCATCATTGCCTTTACCACCCTGATGGGCTTTGACCTGCGCACGGCGGGCGGCAACGCCAAGGTGCTCAACCTTGCCAGCAACTACGCCAGCCTTGTAACGTATCTTTCCAGCGGGCTGGTGGTGTTCTCCATCGGCATCCCCTGTGCCATCAGCGGCATTGTGGGCAACCTGCTGGGCTCCCACTTCGCCCTCAAGAAGGGCGCAAAGTTTATCCGCCCCATGATGCTTGTGGTGCTGGTGCTCCTGCTGGGCAAGATCGTTTCGGATGCGGTGCTGTGAACCAACAAAAAAGAGGAACTGCCGGGAAAGCAGTTCCTCTTTTTGATTGGGTAAGCTCAGAAGGAGAAGCCTTCATCGAGGAAGGCCAGGCCGAACGCGCCGGGGCCTGCGTGGGTGCCGATGACGCAGCCGATCTGGCGCACAAGGGCCTCGTTCCGGCCCAGATTCTCCTGCAGGTAGGTCTGGATAGGCTGCACCTCGCGGGGGGCGAGGGTGTAACCGGCCAGCGCGTCGGCGCAGGTGCTGATGCCGCCCAGCTCCTCGATCTTCTTGAACAGGGCAACGTAAGCGCCGGGCAGGCCCCGGGCCTTGCCCGCCATAACGACCTTGCCCTCCTTGATGGTGATGAGGGGCTTGATGCCCAGCATCCCACCGGCCACGGCCACGGCGGCGGGCAGGCGGCCGCCCTTGCGCAGATACTTCAGGTCGTCGATGACAGCCACCAGATGCAGATGCTCCTTGGCGTGCTCAAGGGTGGCGGCGATCTGCCCGGCAGTCTTTCCGGCATCCCGCAGCTGAACAGCCAGCCGCACCAGCAGGCTCTCGCCCAGGCAGACGTTCTCGGAATCCACAAAGAGGACATTGTCCACATTGGCCATGTCTGCGGCCAGCCGGGCGCACTGGCAGGTGCCGGACAGCTCATGGGAGAGGAAGATGCCCACCACCTCGTCCCCGGCGGCAGCAGCCTCAAGGAAGAAGCGCTGGAACAGCTCGGGGCTGGGCTGGCTGGTGGTGGGCAGCTTGTGGCAGCGGGCCATCACGCCGTAATACACGGTGGGGGTCATGTCCACGCCGTCCTGGAGCACGGTGCCGTCCTCCAGGGTGACGTTCAGGGGGATGACGGTCACGCCCAGCTGCTCGGCTTCAGCGGGCAGGATGTCGGATGCGGAATCGGTAAGAATGCGGATCATAGTAATACCTCCAACGGGGCCAAGAACGGATAACCCGACCAAATCAATCAAAAAGTCGTATAGGAATATACCAGAGACGACGGGAAATGTCAATTGTTTGAATCAATATTTCTTCGTATTTTCGCAATTCCGCTCCGTTTTCTTGCACAAACGGGCCGAAACATGATACAATGGGCATCAGGCATTGCGGGGCGGTGCGCTGTGCGCCCGAAGCAGCGGGACAGCGCGGCCCCAAACGGAGAGGGGACGGAGAAGATGTCAGAACAGAACCGCCGCCTGCGGGCGGCAGGCATCGCGGCACTGGCCTGGGCCGGGCTGGCGGCGGTCTGGTGTGTGCTGGTTCCCGGCGGGGCGCCAGAGCTGCCGCAG
>OOAC01002023.1_pt1 | contig 12146 bp, 9 predicted proteins | sample 1671041 | NCBI WGS metagenome assembly OOAC01 (sample SAMN06348116, study PRJEB24527) | human gut metagenome | biome: human gut; feature: ankylosing spondylitis patient; material: feces | host: Homo sapiens | place: China | collected 2015-10 | reverse complement strand
TGATTTGTGTCCATTTGGACACTTGCGCGGACACGGGCATTTCTGGTAAAATATTTCTGATGAAAAAGAACCGGCTGTGAGCTTTTCCTCCATGCTGTTTCCTGCACGGCAGAGAGGGGCGCAAAAACGGGAAACCGGCGGGAAATGGCCGCGGAAACGCGACATCTGTCCGGGAACGCGGAAAGTGACGGAAAATGCCATAAAAATTCCCACCTCGATTTTGCAATCCGGGCTTGACAAGGCACCAGTTCCGATTCATAATTGTTCCAAGGGAGAGCGCTGGAAAACCGCCCGGCGGCTGGGTGGAACGTGCCGCTCCCGGAACACCGGAAAGCGCCCGGGGAAATACGCTTGGAAAGAGAGGACGCGGTCTATGAAGCAGCTTTGGAAAAAGCTCGTGCTCTGCGTACTGACGCTGGCACTGTGCTGCAACCTGGTGCCCATGGCGTTTGCGGCGGACGCAAGCTATTACAACGTCTACTTGGAAGCACAGGGCGGTACATGTGATGTCATGCAGCTGTATGCTTACAAGTACGGCTCCAATTACCGGCTGACCAGTACGCCCACCCCCACCATGGAGGGCTATAAGTTTGATGGCTGGTACGACGATGTGGTGGGCGGCACCAAGATCACCACGCGGTACAACTTCAAGGACGATACCACCATCTACGCGCACTGGACGCCGACGGCCAAAAAGAATACAGCCACGGCCACTGCAGCCAAGACAACGACGACAGCACCGGCAGCCGCTGACACAGAGAAGAGCTGGAAGCTGAAAGACAACGTCGGCACGGTGCTGGTGGTCACAGCGGTGGTCGCTGTCGTGGTTACCGTGGTCGCCGCACAGGGTTCCTAATGAATTTGCTTTTCTATTGAGTTTACTGAAGAAAGGAAAATTACTATGACGAACTATGAGCTCAAAATGCCCGCCAATTACGCAGCCATTGATGCAGAGGAGATGACCTATCTGGTTGGTGGTGAAACCACCGGCTGGCAGATGTTCAAGGATATCGGCACCCTGTTCAATTACATTGCCCGTGTCTTCTCCGCCGGCAGCTCCATCATCAACAACGTGGTCACCATCGTGGACACCGTCAAGAAGATCAATAGCTTCGTCCCCGATATGGGAAGCACCAAGAAGTAAATAAAACGCGCGGTTCAACACTGTGTAATCAAAGAGCACTCCGGGTTTCCTGCCCTGGGGTGCTCTTTTGTTGTAAAAATACAAAAAGATGTTTTGCAAAAGGAATAAATCATGAAAAGCAGGAGTCGTGGTAAAGAATCTTAGGAAAATTGATTGAAAACAGGAAATATTGGTGCTATACTGTTATTGATATCACTTATCTTTATAAAGATTTTTTCGTGGAAAAAGAACGAAAATGTTTTCGTGGATTGCGCCGCGCTTTGCAGAGGACGGCGATTGAGATAAATTGGGAATGGAATGAAAGACAAAGCCTTGCGGAAGACTTTGCGGAGGAATTATGTCAGAGCGGAAATTGCGGCGGATGAGCCGCACGGAGCTGATCGATGTCATCGACACGCTCCGGCAGGATGAAACGCCGCAGGACACCGAGGCTTTGCGGCGGGTGGATGCGGAACGGAAGCGCCTGACCGAGCGGCGGCGTTTCTGGCGGGTGCTGCGCGGTACGGTGAGCACCCTGATCGTGGTGGCGGCCATTGCGGTGCTGCTGGCCACGCTGCTGCTGCCTGTGCTGCAGGTGTCGGGCGACAGCATGAACCCCACCCTGCAGGACCGGGACGTGATCCTGCTGGTAAAAACGGACGATTGGAAGACGGGCGACTTGTGTGGCTTTTACTGGCAGAACAAGCTGCTGCTCAAGCGCATCATCGGCGGGCCGGGCGATGTCATCTCCATCGACACCAAAGGTGTCGTGAGCGTCAATGGAGAGGTGCTCGACGAGCCCTATGTGGATGAGCTGGCGCTGGGCGAGTGCGACATCGAGTTCCCCTATCAGGTGCCGGAGAGCCGCTATTTTGTGATGGGCGACCACCGCGTCACCTCCATCGACAGCCGGAGTACGGTGATCGGCTGTGTCGAAAAAAGTCAAATCGTGGGCAAGGTCTTTTTACGCGTCTGGCCCTTGTCCGGTTTTTCGTTGATCCACTGAGGAAAGGAATCCATTATGGAAATGAAGAATCGCTTCCAGGAAGCCATTCAGAACGTCCAGCGGCAGCGTCATTTGGCCCGGCGTTCGGTGGCAATGGTTCTGGTGCTGGCGATGCTGACCGCCATGAGCGTCAGCTGGCGGCTGCATCAGGATGGCATCGCGCTTGCCGCCGATGACACGCGCTATTACTGCGGGAAGGAAGAACACAAGCATACCGACGATTGCTACATCGAGGGCACCGAGCCTGTCTGCGGCTATGAAGAGGGCGAAATCGTCGAAGAAACGATGGATTCGGCTGATGACGCAGGGGACGGTGATTCCAGCGCTGCGGACTGGGACGAAGCCGGGAGCGAGCCGGAAAGTGAGCCCGCCACGCAGGAAGAGCCGGAGCCGGAAGTTGTGCTGCATCATCACACGGCCGACTGCTACGAGGAGCAGGAAGTGCTGACCTGCGGCATCGACAGCGACCATGTCCATGACGAAGCCTGCTACGATACCGAGACGGGCGAGCTGCTCTGCACCGAGCATGAGCACACCGACGACTGCTATACCCTCGAAGAGGTTCTGGTCTGCGGCCAGGAAGAGGGCGAGCCGGAGAAAACGGATGACGGCGCCGCTCTGTACGATAGGAACGAAAACAGCGCGGAGGAGAGCGATTTTGCCGGGGAATCTGAGACAGCAGCCGACCCGGAACCCGAAAAAGAAGCCACCAAACCCGAAACGGACGACGAGATCGACACGGGCTACACCGTCCATCACCACACCGAGGAATGCTACGGCAAGGTGCTGATCTGCGGCAAGGAAGAGCACGAGCATACTGCCGCCTGCCTCATCAACCCCAACGCCGAGATCGACGCGGAGTACGACGCCAAGACCCCTGCCCGCACGGATGCGGACTGGGCTGAGGACATGGTGCTGGTAGCCAAGAGCCAGCTCGGCTATACCGAGAGCAAGGCCGACGTGGACGAAGACGGCAACGGCTACACCATGTATGCCGACCAGTATTATAAGGACAAGCCCATGGTGTATGCTGACTGGGACTGCACCTTTGTGGCCTACTGCCTGTACCATGCAGGCGTGCCGCAGGATATCATCCCCCAGTACGCCAGCATCAGCGCCCTGCGTGGCGAGCTTGCCCGCATGAACTCTGAATATTATACCGATGACCCGCAGGGTTTTGCCTCCATCCTGCCGGGTGATATCGTCATGTACAAAAATGCCGAGGGCCGCGAGACCATCGGCGTGGTGTCGGATGTGGCTGTAGACGACGAAAGCGGCTTGACCACGGCCCTCACCGTCATTTCCGGCGATGTCGCCACCGGCTACGAGTCCGACGGCGAGACCACCATCGACCAGGTGGCCGAGGTGGAAGTTGCCCTGAACGAGGTCACCAGCGTGGTTTCTGTCAATGCAGCCTATGGGTATGATGTGGACGACCTCATGGACGATGACGTGGCCGTGCAGGATATGACGCAGAGTGAACTTCTGGAAGCGCTTGAAAGTGCGGTGGATTTTGGACAGTATATCCCTGAAAACGGAATTCATGCGAGCAAGACAGAACTTATAACGGACACGAAAGAATCTTATCGCAGCCATATCGAAATCAATTTTAAGGTACCGCAAGATGTTGCAAAAGATTTTAAATCAAACGAGTATGCTTATAAGATTGATTTGAATGATATTGGCCTTGATCCCCGCTATATGACGACGCTTTTGAATGGAGAGCATCCTTTGAAAAGTGGGAAGAGGTCCATCGGTAAGTATCGTTTTGTACAAGTGCCCAAAGAAGACGGTACCGATACCTATTCTGTTCTGCTGCAATTTAATGAGGAGTATCTGAAAAAGAATCCGTTAATCGAGGGCAATATCAAATTCTGGGGTGAGATCGGCACAGAGTACGGCAATAAAGAGGGTTCTGTGGAGATTCAGTTCAACGATCAAGTTAAGCTGACGATTCCGAAAAACGATATCACATACCCAGCTGATAAGACCAACGCCTATGATATCAAAACGACCAAGAGCGGCAGCTATGACTCTAAGACGCATCAGCTGACCTATACGGTCACGGTCGTTTCGAAAAAAGGCACGCCGGACAACGTCAGCTTTGATGACAAAATTAAAGACTTGCAAGGCCTGACGCTGGGCACGCCGACCATCACAGTGAAAAAGCGTACGGTGACGGAAAATCGAACCAACAAAGATAGCGGATGGTCGCAGGCTGGTTCCACAGAATGGGAAACGGTAACCGGCCATACACTGACCGGCACGGCAAGTGGTGAAATCCAAGGCACGCTTCCGCAGATGGAGACAAAGGTGTCGGAAAATGGGCTGGAGCGTACCCATACCGAGTATGAGGTCACTTACGTCTACAAGGTTTCTGACATGAAAAATGTCAATTACCAGCTGGAAAATAAAGTGGGGGTTTCGTCCTCTACGGATACAAAGCTTACAATTGAAGACACTGATACGGCAAAAGTCCCACTGAACAATGAATATACCCTGACCAAAACGGCGGGCAACTATGCAAACGGTAAAATTCAGTGGACCATCACGTTCAATGAAAACCATTGTGATATTACAAATGCAGTCCTGAACGATACCATGACGGCAAACGGCACGACCATTTCGAACGTATTCGCACAGGCTGAGGAGATTCAGATTACTCCTGCAACGGGCTGGACGTACGTAGATAATGATAAGAAACCTACGCAAGATAAGAGCGAAGCTGTAGGAATTAAGTTTACGGCACAGGAGGGCCAGACGAACACCGAAAAGTACACGATTGTCTATTATACATCTCATGAGCAGAGCGATAATAAGTATACAGTAAACAATACGGCAACTCTGGAACTGGACGGAAGTTATAAAGTTACAACAGGGCCGATTGGAAAAGATGTCAATCCGATTTTTTACACCAAAAAGGCACTGGCAAACGAAGTTAAAATTGAAGACGGTAAAATGATCATCCCGTGGGAGTCATCGGTGGACTTTTCAAATACAGATAAGATCGAAAAAGGTACCCGGTTTTATGATTCGTTTGTGGTTGCAGGAGCGAATAAAGAACATGCAATGACACCGGAACAGGCCCGTGCAATGACCATTGAATGGGTCGATAGCAAGGGAAACTCTTACGGGAGGTTGGATAAGGCTTCTTATGAATTGACATTCATTAAAGAAGCAACGACGAATAACGATACCGGGATTACCAGTGGAACAACTGCAGATTTAGAAAATCCGAACGAGAAAATTCATGGTTACAAAATTGAATTTATCACGGATGTTTCCCGCCCGGCCAATGCAACTGCGGTGCGTGTCAAGTACAGCAGTACGGTAACCGCATCCGAAATGCATGAGGGGGACATATTCCGGAATCTTTTCAAAATCAATGATTTTCAGAGATGGGAAAGATGGAGCTATATACCGAGTTTCCCCAAAATTACCAAGATGGATGGAGAGGACAAAACCGGAACAACGCCGGTTGAGAGTGAGGATGGTACGATTACTTGGAAAATCAAGATCCATACCAATGGATTCCTCAATGGTTCGGTTACGATTCATGATGATCTGCCCGCAGGTGTTGTAGTAGAATCTGTAAAGCGCCAGGGCGATAATGATGTTATAAACGTCACCCCTGGGAAAGAGTTTAAGAAGAATTGGAATCGCGACATTTTGACCGGCATCTATGACCAGAGCAATAAAACGCTGGAAATGACCCTGTCTAATAAAAATTATCTCATGCGAAATACAGATTATGTTTTTATTATCAAATGCAAAGCAGTAAGCGACCCGAAAGATGGAACCGCTATTGTTCCGGGCAAGATCTATCAGTACACCAACACAGCCTCGGCATGGTTTGGTAGCAACAAAGATGCCCTGATCGGTGAATCTACTCAGACGCAGAATTGGTCTGAAAAGGATAATACCCCTGTAATAAAACCGATTGGAAAAGATGTGCAGACAGGTAATAACGGACAAACACTGAACTATACGGTTACGATTAACCCAGAGGGCAAAAATCTGCTGGAAAACTCGACAGAGGGCTTAAAGATAAAAGATACACTCTCTGTACAGGTTCACCCGGACTATGTCAACTTAAATAACGACGGTACCGGGAACGCAAATCTGGTTACGGTAAGCGCTGAACTGGACGAGAAAAACGTTAAGCTTTATTATGCAGTGAAAAACAGCAGCACCAATGAGCTGGAATCCACTGGGCAGGAAGTCCAGGGCTGCAAAATGACGCTGAAATCGTATCCTGACCCCGAACATCCGGAGCGAATGCTGTATATCATCCATCTGACGGATGTGCCGGACGATAAACCATTGATTTTGCGGTATACCTATACGTTGGTGAGTGACATTGATGTGCACTATGGGAGCCGGTGGAAGAGCTATGGCTATTCGGAAACTCATGGCGTCCAGAACACGGCAGAGCTGGAGGGTACAAGCTACGAGACGACACTTGAGCCAACGGCAACGGATTACGTGTATTCCGGTACAACTGGCAATGTGATGTCTACTTACTCCCTTACCCTCAAAAAGGTGGCTGAGGGGGACTACGCGAAGCTACTCCCGGGGGCTGTGTTCCAGCTGCGGAAGTATGAGAACGGCGTATTTGTTGACATAGAAGGCCAGACTTACAAAACAGACTATGCTGGCACCATTACCATCCAGCAGGGCAAGAAAGCGGAAGATTTCAAGTTTGATACCAACACCCTGTACTGCTTGGTCGAGAAGACTCCCCCGGAGGGCTATGCGCTCTCGCAAGCGCCTGTCTATTTCTACTTTAAGGATGATACTGACAGCGGACACAATCTACCGACGATTGAGGAAATGGATCAGGCCGTTGACCTGAATAGCCAGTCCAAGCAGGTCTATGTGGTAAACGAGCCCAACCTGACCACTGTGACGGTGGAAAAGAAGTGGCAGAACAGCGACGGTACCAAACTGGACAACCCGCCCAGTTCCATTGAATTTGAATTGGTGCAGCTTGTCAGCAGTACGCCGCCCAGCAGCGGCAGCTCTGCTACTGTAAAAGAGTCGAAACATTATGATACCTATACTCTTACGGCAGCCAATAACTGGCGTATGGTGATTGAAAACCTGCCCCGCTCCAACCTGGAGGGTACGGAGTATTACAGCTACAAGATCGTTGAAACAACGAGCATGGACGGGTATAAGGTGACCTACAACACGGAAAGCGGTGTTGTGGACGGATATCTTGTTATGGTCAACACCAACACCGAGGCCCCCACCTACGAGCTCCCCTCCACCGGCTCCCCCGGCGGCACAGTTCCTTACACAGCAGGCGGCGCAGCCATTGCGCTGGCCGCGGTGCTGTGCGGATATAACTCCAGGCGCAAGCGGAAAAGGGGGGAAGAGTGACTCCTGCAGCTCTGACCCCGGCAACAAACCGAACGTAGGAAAATAAATCCCCTCTCTGGCGTCTTCAGAGAGGGGACGTAAGAAAGGTAGTAAAGAAATATGAAAAGAGTAAAACGGATGCTGGCACTTCTGGCCGCATTTGCGCTGGTGCTGGCCATGGCCGTCCCGGCGTGGGCGGATGAAAAAACGGGAAGTATCACCGTTCAAGGTGCAGTCGATGGAGAAATCTACAGCATCTATAAGATTTTTGATGTAACGGGCTACGATATGACGACGGCCCCTCATAAGATTACCTATAAAGTAACAGATGGTTGGGCATCGTTCTTTAAAACGGGAAATCCGGGTGCTACTTATATTACGCTGGATAGTAAAAATCAGATCAGCGCCACTACGCTGGATTCTTCGAATGCTCCGGCATTTGCAGCTGCTGCGATTGCATGGGCAAAAGATTCTGCTCATAATATCAATGTAACGGAGAGCAAGAAGGCAAACAAAGATGGCGTAACATTTACAAATGTTGCGGATGGTTATTATCTGGTGGATACCAGTTTGGGTGCATTGTGCAGCCTTGATAATGTGACCGGAAATACTGCTACGATTAGTGAAAAAAATAAAGTCCCGTCCGTGGAGAAAAAAGTCAAGAGCGGAGACAATTACGACAGCAGCAACTCTGCAAAGATCGGTGATACGGTAGAGTATAAGACTACGATCACGATCAATGGCAGTGTGGAAAAAGTTGTTCTCCACGATAAAATGGATACAGGCCTTACGTTTAATGAAACATCTGTGAAAGTAAAAGTTGGCGGTGCTGATGTTGCAGCAGAGAATTACACTCTGAAAAAGCCTGGCACGGAATCGAGTGATCCCTGTACATTTGAAATCGAATTTAAGGACAGCTATATTGCAGGACTCGCAACAGGTACGCAGATTGAAGTAGCTTATTCTGCAACACTGAATAAAAATGCAGTGATTGGCACAACAGGCAATAAGAATGATACCTGGCTGAAATACGGCAATAACGGCAGTGTTACAAGCGAAACCACAACCTATAGCTATAGCTTTGATCTTGTAAAAACCGACAGCGATGGAACATTGCTGGCTGGCGCAAAGTTCAAACTCTATGCTGACCCAAATTGCGCAAATGAAATCAAACTGGTAGCAGATGGAGACAATGCCTATCGTGTTGCAACAACGGGAGAAACAGCAGTCGCATCTATTGAGACCAATGCAAACAGTGCACTGACGATCAAAGGCCTGAAAGGGACAATGACCTATTACTTGAAAGAAATTGAAGCCCCCAAAGGCTACAATGAGCTGGAAAATGCATTTGCATTCACCATTGCAAGTGCAAATATTTCGTCTAACCTGAGCAAAACAAGCAACAAGTGGGTTGAGGGAACCTCCACGGGTATTCACATCATCAACAACGCCGGCACCACCCTGCCCTCCACCGGCGGCATGGGTACCACGGTCTTCTACGTCGTTGGCGGCGGCCTGATGGCTGTGGCCGTGGTCCTGCTGGTGACCAAGAAGCGGATGGAGAACAAGCGCTAAACCAAACCCCAAAGCAAAAAATATCCTGATAACATTAGGGAGTAGCCCATGAAAAAGAACCGCAGTACCATAATATTGATCCTGATCTTTCTCGTGGGTCTATCCGTGATGTTATATCCCACCGTCAGCGATTATGTCAACCAGCGCCACCAGTCCCGCGCGCTGGCCAGCTATGACGAGACGGTCAACGAGATGTCGGATGCGGACTATACCGCCTATTTTGAGGCGGCGGACGCCTACAACCAGCGGCTGGCGGCCACGCCCAATTCGTTCTTCACGCCGGAGCAGGTCTCCGGCTATGACGAGACGCTGGACGTCTCCGGCACGGGCATTATGGGGTATATCACCATCCCCAGGATCGGCGTGGAGCTGCCCGTCTACCACGGCACCAGCGATGGTGTTTTGCAGGTGGCTGCAGGCCATCTGGAGGGCAGCAGCCTCCCCGTGGGCGGGGCGGGCACCCATGCGGTCATCTCGGCCCACCGCGGCCTGCCCAGCGCCAAGCTGTTCACCAACCTGGACGAGCTGGAAGCGGGCGACACGTTCACCATCACGGTGCTGGACCGGGTGCTGACCTATGAGGTGGACCGGATCTCCATTGTCCTCCCCACCGAGACGGATTTATTACAGCCCGTAGAGGGGCAGGACTACGTTACCCTGATGACCTGCACGCCCTACGGCATCAATACCCACCGCCTGCTGGTGCGCGGCCACCGTGTCAACACGCGGGAGAGCCAGAAACATGTCCGTGTCACGGCGGACGCGACACGGATCGACCCCATCATCACGGCGCCTGTCATTGCCCTGCCCATGCTGGCAGTGCTGCTGATCTGGCTGCTGGTGACCACACGGAAGCGTCCGAAAGCAGGCAAACATGAGAAAACGACGAGAGGTGACCCCCATGAAACAAATTCGTAAACAGCTGGCGGCGCTGTTGCTGGCTGTGGCACTGGCGGCAGCGTGCGCGGCCCCGGCTTTTGCCGCCGCCACGGCCGCCAGCATTGAGCTCACCCGGAAAGGCAGCATCACCGTGACCCTCCGGGATTCCGAGAGCGGGAGTGCGGTCTCGGGCGGCAAGCTGACCCTGTATCGGGTGGCCTCCATCAGCCGCCAAAATGGAAATTTAAGCTACGATTATACAAATGGTTTTGAAAATTGCGGCGTTTCCCTCGGCGATCTCTCGGAGAGCGACCTAGCCCGGACCCTGGACGACAAGCGCCCGGCCGACAGCAAAGGGGAGACGCTCACCCTGGACACCAATGGCAAGGCCGTCTTCTCACGGCTGCCGCTGGGCCTGTATCTCGTCGTCCAGAGCACCGCTTCCACCGGGTATGAGAAGATCAACCCGTTCCTGGTGTCGGTGCCGCTGGTGGAGGAGGACACGTACCTCTACGATGTGGACGCCCTGCCCAAGGTGGGCACGCTGACGCCCACCACCCCGCCGGACGTGCCGGAAGAACCCGACAAGCCGGAGGAACCGGACAAACCCACGGAGCCCGAGAAGCCCACCGAGCCGGAAAAGCCGACCACGCCGGAAAACCCGGACAGACCGGAGACTCCGGATATCCCCGAGGAACCGGGCAAGAACACCCCTCCGGGTGCCGACAACCCCGATGACTGGGTGCTGAACGGCCGCCCGGATAAGAACGCGGCTCCCAATCCGGGCAACCCGGACGACTGGGTGCTGAATGGCCGCCCGACCCTGCCCCAGACCGGCCAGCTGAACTGGCCCATCCCGGTGCTGACGGCGGCAGGCACCTGCCTCATTGCAGCGGGCATCCTGCTCCGCAAAAAACACTGAGCCATGCAAAAAAGACGACTTGGAACCATCCTCATCCTGCTGGGAGCGCTGCTGCTGGCCGGGGCGCTGGGCCTGCTGGGCTACAACCAGTGGGACAATGGCCGCGCCCAGAAAGCGGCGGCACAGGTGCTGGATCAGCTGGAAACGACGCTGGACGAGCAGGAGAACCATTTGCAGCTTCTGGTGCCCACCCAGGTGGACGACACCGCCCGGGAGATGAACGTTACCGCCATTGATGGCTGGGATTACATCGGGTATCTCTCCATCCCGTCCATCGGGCTGGCCCTGCCTGTGATGAGCGAGTGGAGCTATCCGGGCCTCAAAATTGCCCCGGGGCGGTACGCGGGCTCGGTCTTCACGGACGATCTGGTCATCTGCGGCCACAACTATGCCCGGCATTTCAGCCCCGTCAAGCGGCTGGCCGAGGGCACGGAGGTGCAGTTTGTGGATATGGACGGCCGGGAGTGGGACTACACCGTCTCCAAAGTGGAGACCCTGCAGCCTACCCAGATCGAAGAGATGGTGGGCAAGGCGGACGGCGATGACTGGGATCTGACGCTCTTCACCTGTACCACCGGCGGCAGTGCCCGCTGCGCAGTGCGCTGTACCCGGGTGGAGACGGCTTCCTGAAGATTCCAAACCGGAATAATTTATGTGAATATTACAAAAAAGGCACGCTCTCTTTTGGAGAACGTGCCTTTTCCGCATCTTATGTTAGGTTCCGGGGGAGATCAGTAGTGCAGCTGGTCAGCGGTCAGGGCTTCCAACACGGGCAGCATGGCGGCTGCTTCCGCCTTGGCCTTGGGCAGGTCCATATCGCGGTAGTTGCCGCACTCCACCTCACTGGCACCGGGGACGGCACCCTCAAAAGCGGCCATGAAGCGGAACGAGTCCGCCGTCAGGGCCAGCGCCTCGTCAGGGGTCAGGCCGCGGGTGACCAGATAGAAGCCCGTCCGGCAGCCCATGGGGCCGACGTAGATGACGCCGTCCTTGTAGGCGCTGTTCCGCGCGTAGGTGGCAAACAGGTGCTCCAGCGTGTGGGCCGCACCGGTGGTCAGGTAATCGCCCTGATTGGGCTTTTTCATCCGGATATCCCAGGTCAGCACATCGCCGTCCTGGCGGCTCAGGTACATGCCGCGGTCCAGTTTGGTATGGTCCACGCAAAAACTTGCGATCCGTTCCATTGCAACTCCTCCAAAAGCTCTGACTTTTTAACTGGTTTAGGCCTGCAGGCGCTGCACGCTGCCGTGTGCGCAGTCCACAGCGATCATCAGGCC
>OOAC01002022.1_pt1 | contig 12153 bp, 7 predicted proteins | sample 1671041 | NCBI WGS metagenome assembly OOAC01 (sample SAMN06348116, study PRJEB24527) | human gut metagenome | biome: human gut; feature: ankylosing spondylitis patient; material: feces | host: Homo sapiens | place: China | collected 2015-10 | reverse complement strand
GATCTCGGGCGACTACTCGGGCCAGAATATCCGCGACTACCTCTCGGCCATCGACGACGTGGCCCGCGAACCGTGGGCCGACCGGGAGCGCATGGGCTGCGTCGGGGCGTCGTACGGCGGCTATTCGGTCTATTTCCTCGCCGGATGCCACGAGAAGCGTTTCAAAGCCTTCATCTCCCACTGCGGCATCTTCGATTTCGACTCGATGTATGGCGAAACCGAGGAGCTGTTCTTCGTCAACAACGACTACGGAGGCCCCTACTGGGACACGGCGAACGCCACGGCGCAGCGTTCCTACGCCAACTCGCCGCACAAGTTCGTCTCGAAATGGGACACGCCGATCCTGATCATCACCGGCGAGAAGGATTTCCGCATCCCCTACACCCAGTCGCTCGAAGCCTTCACGGCGGCCCGCACGCTGGGCATTCCGGCGCGGCTCGTGGCGTTCGAAAACGAGGCGCATCAGGTCTTCAAGCCCCAGAACTCGCTGGTCTGGAACCGCGAATTCTTCGGCTGGCTCGACAAGTACGTAAAATAGCCGACCCGACAGCGAACGAGGGCCACCCGGACCGGAACTGCGCTCCGGTGAAAGCAAAACCTCCCTGCGAATCGTCAGGGAGGTTTTTTGCGCTCCGCACCGCCGGAAAGGCGCATCCGTGAGGATAAAAAGGAGGCTGTTCGTGATGAAAAATCCGGCGTTCGTTGAATTTATTTCCGCGAACGGGAACCTGTACCTATTTTTGTACAAATTACAGATAAAAGAATCTATTCTATGCGAATAAATTTCCGGATTATTTGGCTCGCGCTGCCTCTGGTCTTCGGGGCATGCTCCGATTCTTCGGATGCGGACACCCGACCCGCGACCGAAACAATCAGCGTATCGGTAGGCTCCGGTCCGAAGATCGACATCGAATCCGAAGACAAGTCCCGCACCCAGCTCGGCGAAGACGGCGTATCGGTCAAATGGGCTTCCGACGACCAGATCGCACTCTGGGCCGTCAACTCCCGATCCGAGACCGTCTTCAGCAAACAGGCTTTCAAACTCTACCACTACAACACCGACTACAACACGGCCAAGTTCAGGGGAGACATCCCGCAAATGCCCGCGGACACCTACACCTATTATGCCGTGTCGCCCGTTCCGTCCGAAAGCGACGGCACGCAGGCCACCTACCTGATCCCTGACGTGCAGGACGGCGGCTTCAACGGCGACTGGGACGTGATGGTGGCCGATCCGGTCAAGGCCCCGGCTCTGGAGAAGAACGACACCGGCGAGACGGTGCAGTTCCAGTTCCGCCACAAAGTTCACGTGCTGAAAATACGCATTCCGAAAAACGATCTGGGCGAAAAGGTCTCGGAGATCACGCTGGCATTTCCGCAGCCCGTCACGGGGCGCATGACGGTCGATGCCGCCGATCCCGATGCCGCGCCGACGCTCACCGACGGCAACAACACGCTGACGCTGCGTTTCGACACTCCGAAGGGTGCGGACGACGTGGTCTTCGCCGTCATCGCACCGGTGGAACTCACCGCCGAGCAGCCGGTGACCATCACCGCGATCTGCGAAGCCGGGGAATCCGAGCCGCGCAACATCCCCGGCAAACACTTCTCCGAAGGCCACACCACCCCGATCGCCTACCACATTCCCGCCATCGGCCGCTATTACACGCGTCTGAACTTCTCGCTGCCTGCGGACAAGGGTACGGCGACGCTGGGCGAGGCGGTCGGAAAGATCACCCTCACCGCCCCCGAAGGCTCGCTGTTCGACAACGGCACGAACATCTGCCAGTTCACGCCCGACGCCGAGGGCAAATACACGATGGTGCTCAAACCCTCGTGGACCGACAACCTCTCGGGAAAAGCCGTCACGGTACAGTACGAATCGGAAAGCGCTGTCGTATCGAACACGCTGACAATGCCGCAGATCACCGAATTCGGCAACAACGACATCACGTTCAGCGTTCCATACCTGTTGGCGGAGGATTTCAGCAAGGTATCAGGAGGTACTGTCATCGATACATATACCGATGCTATTTGGCTCGACCAATATAACCTTACGGGATGGAGTGGAACTCGTTGCGGAGCAGAAACAGGAAATGCGTTCCGAATCTGCGTAAGAACTGAAAATGCCTGGGTTGCCAACCCCAGATACCACGGGCGTCTCGATACCTGTCCCCTTGGAATCAAAGAAGGAAAATCCGCCAAAGTTAAGGTGTCATTCGACTATTCGATCAGTATCACCTGGACCAAGCATACTCCGCAACTGGCCTACGGATACCATACGATCGATGGTCTGATCAATAGCACAAGCAATTCGTCCACGGCTCTCAAGAACCCAGTCAAAGACAAAGTCACCGGATCCGGAGGCTCCTATTCGAACATTTCAAACAACGCGTCCTACACAATCGACCAATGCACCAATGCGCACCGACTGGCGTGGGACATATACTCAACCGGCACCGGTTTTAGCACCATTGGAAACTCCAACGGTTATTGCTACCTCGACAACATCAAAGTATCCATCGTCAACGAATAACCGCCATGAGAAAACTGCTTTACCTGCTTGCATCGGCGGCTGTCATGGCCGGAGGATGCTCCGAAAAGAAAGAGACCCCGGCCGGAGAGGGCTGCGGAACCATCCGCATCGCCTGCGAGGCCGACGCCACGATTGATGCCGCTGCGGCGATGGCCGCGGTTCAGGGCGCGACCCGCGCTGCGGCAAAACCCGACGGCAAAGATTTCACGCTCCGCATCCGGGGTGAAAATTTCGACAAAAGCTGGGCGACGGTCGCGGCGTATAACGCCGAGGAGACCGCCTACACCTTCCCCGAAGGCCGCTACACGATCACGGTCACCTACGGCGATCCCGAAGCCGAAGGCGCGGACAAACCCTACTACGCAGGCGCGACCGAAGTGGAGGTCGCGGCGCGCCGCACCAGCACCGCGCAGATCACGGCGACGATCGGCAATTCGCAGACCCTCGTGCGCGCCACCGAGTCGTTCAAAAAATACTACAACAACGCGGAGTTCACCGTGACGACCGGAGCGGGCAGCATCTTCACGTTCCGTCCCTGCGACGCGACCGAAGCGGAAGCCGTCTGGGTGCAGGCCGGAAAGCCGCTCACCTTGAAGGGTACGGCCCGGGGCCAGAGCCAGGACGGCACGTCGGAGGGTCCGCTCTACACCTTCACCCCCGAGCCGCTCGAAGCGGCACGCCCAGCCACGCGCCACATCTTCACGCTCGACGCCAAGAAGGCCGGCAGCGCGACGCTGACCGTCACCCTCGGCGAAGGATACACCGAGACCGTGGAACTCGACGTGGAACTCAACGACGAGGCCACCGAATAACGCAAATAAAAATACCGAGATATGAAAACCTTTACCAAGATTCTGACGGCTGCGGCAGCGACGGCGCTGCTCGCGACCGGCTGTGTGAACGAAGATCCCGCCTATAAGAACAACGAGCCGGGCACTCCGCCCGATCCCAACGCCAAAGGCTACCTGACGCTGGCGGACATGAGCATGCGCGTCGTGGTCGACACCGATACCGAAACCCGCCCCGACGACACGTCAGACGAGACGGCGAAGCCCCAGACGCGCACCGACGAGGCGCAGCCCGACGTCGACACATTCATCATCGAAATTCGCGACGCAACGGGCAAGCTGGCGCTCCAGGAGACTTACGGCGATCTGAAGGTCTCGATCGGCGAGGCAGGCAGGCTGGAGCTTCCGGTGGGCGGCTACACGATGGAGGTCCGTTCGGAAGAGGCCGCCACGACGCCGGCAGCCGAATGGAAACACCCCGTCTATTTCGGTTCGCAGGAGTTCGTCATCGAGAAGAACCAAACCACGCCCATCGACGAGGTCGTCTGCACGCTGAACAACATCAAGGTGACGCTGATGTGTTCGAAAGACCTCGCCGACCAGCTCACCGCCGACACCAAGTCGACCGTCACGCTGGGCGAAACGACGATGACCTTCCTGAAGGATGAAACCCGCGCGGCCTACTTCATGCCGCAGGGCGAGACCAACACGCTCAAATTGCACCTCGAAGGGGCTTTCGCCGATACGCCCGACGCACCCGTCCGAATCAACAAGAGCATCTCGGGCGTCAAGGCCGGACAATGGCGCAAGCTCTCGATCGTGATCACCTACTCGGACAAGGGAGACATCAAACTGGACATCGACGTCAACGACTTCATGGAGGACGACGAAATCCCGGTCAACGATCCCGACAACCCCGGCGAACCCGGACTTCCCGTCGCCCCGACCCTCGAATGTCCGGGCTACGACCTCACGAAACCCTTCCAGCTTCTGGCCTCGATGTTCGACGCCCAGGGCAACTACACCCGGCCGTTCGCATTCAATCTCGCCTCGTCCAACGGCATCGGGTCGTTCGCGGTGAAAATCACGTCGGACAACTCCCGGCTGGCCGGCATGGTGTCCGGAATCGGCGGTCCGGAATTCGACCTCTGCACAATCGGGGCGTCGGACCCCGCCTACACGGTTCTCGCAGGCCTCGGCTTCCCGCTGGGCGACGATCTCAAGGGGGCGACTTCGAAGAGTTTCGACATCGCAGGAGCCATGAAACTGCTCTATCCCGCATACGAGGGCACGCACGCATTCGCCTTCGAAATAACCGACGCCAAAGGGCTTTCGGCCCGGGCGTCGCTGACGCTCACGGTCGATCCGGCCAACGAAGGCCCTTCGATTGTCGGCGTAGATTTCAATATCGACGAAACGCAAACGCCGTCCGCAGACCGCGACACGGAGATCGACATCACGGCGCAAACAGGCATCAAATCGCTCGACGTGACCATCGACTGCGACAACCTCGACGCCAGGGAACTCGGCACGATGGGCATCCCGGCCCGGTTCGATCTCTGCAATATCGAAGGCTTCGAAGATACGAACGGAACCATGCATCCGGCCGAAGATGTCCGGGAGGCGATTTCAGCCCTCGGATTCCCCATCGAGGACGCAGTCAAGGACAAACCGTCCATTCGGCTCAAGATCGACAAGATGTTCACCAGATTGCTGACAGGCTTCCCCGGCAACAACAATTTCATACTCACGGTGACGGAGAACAACGGTCTCAGCACGACCAAGACCCTGAAGTATTACGTACCGGCGAATTAAGGCTGACGAATTATGAAAAAATACATTACCGCCGCCCTGCTGTTCTGCGCCGCGCTGACGGCCGCCTGCTCGAAAGAGACGGCCGGGAGCGCCGACACGGGCGACACGGGTGCGCTCGAAATGCGGGTTTCGGCCACGCGGGCCGAAGCCGACGGGGAATACGACCCCTTGCAACGCCTTGCCGTACGCATCTACCGCGCGAGCGGCGAGCTGCTGCGCCAATACACCGCAGAGACGCTCCCCTCACGGCTGGAGCTGCTCGCGGGCGAATACCGCGTGGAGGTCGATGCGGGAGAAGCCGTCCCCGCGTCGTTCACCAAACGTTTCTACAAAGGCGAGAAGACCTTTACGGTGGCAGCCGGACAGACGACCGTAGCCGAAGTGGAGTGCAAACGGCAGAACGTCGTCGCCGAAGTGAAATTCGACGCCACGGTTTCCGCCGCTTTCGGCGAGAATTTCCATGCGTGGGTAGTCGCCGCCGACGCGTTCGACGAAGGGCAGGTTCAGCAGGGCGGCGTCCCGGCGCTGAACTACACGGCCGACGGCACGGGCTACTTCACCATGCCCGAGGGTGCGACCACGCTCACGACCCGCTTCGAGGGCACGCACCCCGACCGCGGCGTCATCGTCAGGGAGGCCAGATTCGAAGGCGTGCAGACCGGCGGCAAATACAGCGTCTCCTTCCGGTTCTCGAAAGACCTGCCGGGCTTCATCGAATGCTTCGTCGTCAAGGTGGACACCTCGACCGACGACTACGACGACACGTTCCCGTTCAGCCCCGAGCCGAGCATCGAAAGCGACGGTTTCGACATGGACCAGCCGCAGGATTTCATCCCCGGGACAACCGCCCCGAAACGTTACATGATAACCACGATGGCCGCCGTAAAGAGCGTCGTGATCGGCATCGGCGACGACAGCTACGAAGCGCTGAACGGCACGACCGAGGGCGTCGAGGTGACCAGGGAGAGCGACTTGAGCCTGACGGTCACCCTTTCCGACGCCTTCTTCGCAGGGCGTCCGGGCGGCAGCCATCCGGTGAGCATCCGCGTCACGGATTCGGCCGGCGCCGAAGCCACCGCCATCTCGGAATACCGTCTGCAAGGCCTTCTGCCCATTGAAAAGACGGATTACGACCTCTGGACGAACAGCCTCACGCTGCGCGCGCTGGTCCTCGATCCGAACGTCACGACGGCGACCTTCGGGCTGCGCGTCAAAGACGGCGAGTGGTCCGACGCCGAGGGCGTAAACGCCGGCGAGGGCATCTATACGGCCACGTTCACGGCCCAATGGAAGGAATCGGTCAATGCCGCGGGCCTGACCGTCCACACCCCCGTCGCAGGCACCGGCGTCTTCGCCGGCAACAGCTACGAGGCGCGGGCGGCGCTCGATGGCGAAACCGTCTCCTCGGCAGAGTTTCAGGCCGCTGCCGGGCAGGTCATCCCCGACGGGGATATGGAAAGCGGATCGCTCCCCTGTTTCGGCAAAAGCACGTCGGAATCCACGACGTTCTGGGGCAGCGGCAATGCCGCAACTTCGGGACTGTGTGCGCAGTCGACCAAACCCGGCATGGGCGGCAGCTACTGCGCCAAGCTCGAATCGCAGCAGACGTTCAGCCTGCTCGCCGCGGGCAATCTCTTCTCGGCAACGTTCCGTTTTGCGAGTCTCTCGGGAACGGCCAGTTTCGGAATGCCCTACCAGTGGACAGCGCGTCCGACGGCCTTGCGGCTCAAATACCACGCCACCGTGGGCGCCGTCAATAAGGGAACCGTCACCGAAGAGCACGAATACATTCAGGACGGCCAAGACCGTTCGCGTATCTTCGCCGTTATCGTCGATTGGAACAGCCGTCACGCGACTGTCGCCGGCATGGGGTCGCCGACAGGCGTGTGGGACCCCGCCAAAACCGCCGAAACCGCCGAAGGCCCCGTCATCGCCTACGGATCGCTGCTGATCGGCGAAACCACACCAGGCGACGCGATGACGACCGTGGAGATTCCGATCGAATATTACGACAGAACGACCAAACCTACGGGTGCATATACACTCGTCATCTCCTGTACGACGAGCGCCTACGGCGACTTCAAGGTCGGTTGTCTGGGCAATGTCATGTACGTAGACGATTTCGAATGGGTATACTAATCACTAAACGCAAGCAGATGCGCAAGCTATTCATCCGCACGCTCGCCCTCGCGCTGTGCCTCACGGGCACGGCGCAGGCGCTGCGCGCACAGGAAACAACCGCCGCCCAAACTGCGGCGGCAGCCGACCAGCGTCCGAAAACGATCAACGAAATGCGCCAGGAGCGCGGACTTACCGACACGCACAACCTGTTCGTGCCGAAAGGACAGTGGATTTTCGGCGGTACGGCCTCCTACTCGACCCATACCAACAAAGGCTATCAGTTCCTCGTCATCGAGGGAATCAACTCGAAAGGCTACACCTTCCGCGTCAGCCCGATGATCGCCTACGCCTTCCGGGACAACATGGCCCTCGGAGGACGCTTCATCTATTCGCGCACGCTGCTCAAGCTGGACAACGCCGAACTGCATTTCGGCAACGAGAAGACGGGCACGAACATCGTGGCCAGGGATTTCTACTCGCTCAAGCAGACCTATTCGGCGGCGGCGATCTGGCGGCAGTACATCCCGCTGGGACGCAACAAACGCTTCGCGCTGTTCAACGAGATGTCGCTCGCGGCCGGAGGCACGCAGGCGCGCTTCGCCAACGACTCGCCCGTGAAGGGAACCTACGAAACCGGCTACACCCTCTCGCTGGGCATTTCGCCGGGCATCGTGGCCTTCGCCACCAACAACATGGCCGTCGAAGTGAACGTGGGCGTGATGGGCATCAGCTATACCCATACCAAACAGGTTCACAATCAGGTCACCGTGGGCAAACGCAACACGAGCATGATGAACTTCAAGGTCAATATCTTCTCGATCGGCCTCGGCATGGCCTTCTATCTCTAAAAACGGCACACTATGACACGAAGCATACTCTGCACCCTGCTGATCATAATTATCTCGTGCGGCAACGCGCTGGCGCGGCAAACCGCCGCAACCGGGAATCCGAAGGAAACAGCCGCTCCGGCAGCCGCAATCGCACCCGCCGCAGCCGGAACGATCTCCACCGAAGAAGAAGCCCCGGCAACCGGAAATGCGCCGGCCGCCGAAGCGCCGGCCTCGGAAGCGGCAGTCCCGGCCGACGGACAGAAGCAATTGCAGGCACTCAAGGCCGCGGAAGTTCAGTCGCCGATCCGCGGCAAAAAACAATTCCTGCCCACACGCCGGCGTATCGACCGCGAAATCAACAAGCTCAAGTTCGCCTACAAGGGCGAGGTGATCATGGGTCTGACGGCCTCCTACGGCACGATGTCGAGCGACGACACGGACATCATGCTCATCCTCGACGGCATCGACGCCGACGGCACGGTGGCCACCGTCAAACCCTTCATCGGCTATTTCTACCGCGACAACAACTGTCTGGGCGGGCGTTTCGGCTACCGCCACATGGACGGCAACCTCGATGCCGCACGCTACGACCTGGGCGAAAGCAACGACGCCTCGGGCAGCATTCCGAAGGTCAATTTCAACAGCGACAACTACTCGTTCGGCATTTTCCACCGCTCCTACGCGGGACTCGACCCGAAGGGCCGTTTCGGACTGTTCGCCGAGTTCGAACTCTCGCTGTCGACCGGAACGTCGAAACTCTCCTACCAGCCCGACACCGCCAGCGACAACATGAAAACCACGTTCAGCGACAATACGCAGCTCAAATTGGCGTTTAATCCGGGAGCTGCCGTCTATATCTTCCCCAACGTCTGCGCCACGCTGTCGTTCGGGCTGGGCGGCATCCAGTACACCTCCGTCACGCAGAAGGACGACGCCGGCAACAAGATCGGAACGCGCAAGGCTTCGAACATGCGTTTCAGGCTCAACGTCGCCGCCATCAACTTCGGCATGACGGTACACCTGTGGGACAAGAAAAAGAAATAAATTATGACCAGATACCTGAAAACAGCACTCCTTGCAGCCGCGGCGCTCCTCGCGTCGTGCATCCACAACGACATCCCCTATCCGGTCGTCGAACTCCGCATCGCGAGCGTCGAAGGCCAGGGCTTCTCGGTCTCGGAAAACAACGTCACGTCGCGGACAGTCACCCTCTCGCTCGACGAAGCGACCGACATCCGCAACGTGCGGATCGACGCCGTGGGTTACGACGCCGTCATCCACAGCATCCAGCTCGACAAGGAGGAGGTCCTGCAACAGATCCGCAGCTCCCGGGAGCTGACCGGCACGTTCGACCTGCGTTCGCCGATCTACACCACGCTTTCGCTCTACCAGGATTACGAATGGACGATCCGCGCCACACAGACCATCGAGCGCCGTTTCAGCGTGACGGGGCAGATCGGCGCCACGGAGATCGAGGAGAAAAACCGCATCGCCCGGGTCCTCGTCCCCAGCGACACCGATCTGGCACATATCGAGGTCACGGAACTCAAACTCGGCCCCGCCGACATCACGACCTATTCGCCCTCGCTCGAAGAGCTTTCGGGCAGCAGCTTCGAATCGGTGCGTTTCGTAGACGTCACCTGCCACGGAATCACCGAACGGTGGCTGCTTTACGTGGAGCCTACCAATGTGAAGGTCGCCCTCCGGGCAACCGACCTGTGGAACAATACGGCCACGGCCACCGCTCTCGTCTCTGCCGAGGAGTATGCGGCCGGCGCCGCGCTGGAATACCGGATCAAGGGCGCCACGGAGTGGCAGAGAATGGCGGAGAGCAGCTACGAGGCCGGCATCCTGACGGCAACGCTCGCGCCCGAATGGAGCTCGTCGACCAACCCCTACGGGCTTGCCGTCTACAACTTCGTGCCGGACAAGGGTCTCTTCGCAGGGCACACCTACGAATTCCGCCTGACAGTCGGGGGCGAGCAGACCCAGCTGATGGAATATGCGGCCCCCGCGGGCAACACGATTCCCAACGGCGACCTGGAGGACAGCTCGCTGAGCTGCTGGACCCAGAACAACAAGACCGCAGAATTCTGGGGCAGCGGCAACAACACCTTCACCTGGGGACTCTGCACGCAGGCCTCCTTCGACGGAGGCACGCGCGCCAAACTCCAGGCTACGTCCGCCGTGGGAGTCCTCGCTTCGGGCAACCTCTTCTCGGGGCTGTTCCAGAAGGACGTCTTGACCCGGGGTGTCGTGTCGTTCGGCCAGCCTTACGCCTGGAAAGCCCGCCCCAAGGCGCTGAAACTGCAATACTATGCGGAACATATCGGCATTGCCGACATCGACAAGAATTTCGGCGCCCCGATTCACGAAGGAGACCGGGACAAGGCCCGCATCATGGTCGCCATCGTGGACTGGAACACCCGCCGCGAGGTCGGATCGGGCACGGAAGCCCCCACCGGGACCTGGGATCCGGAAGAGACCACTTCGGTCGACGAGGGACCGATCATCGCCTACGGCTCGCTTTTCATCGACCAAAGTTCGACCGGCGGCAAGATGATCGACGTACAGCTTCCGCTCAACTATTACGACACGAAGGCCAAACCCTCCGGATTGTACCAGATCGTGATCTCCTGCTCGACGAGCGCCTACGGCGACTTCATGGCAGGCTGCAAGTCGAACATACTCTACGTCGACAATTTCGAGTGGGTCTATTGACAATGCCTATTTTCGCAACCCGCAAAAAGCAGAGCCTCACCGGTTCTGCTTTTTGTTTACTCCGGCGGTCCGAAAAAAAACACCGGAGGAGGTAGGGTTTCAGCGCTTTCATCCGTGATATAGATAGAATGAAGAGACCCGAACATATCATCGAAGATCTGATAACCCGCCAACTGGACGGCACACCCCTCACCGACACGGAACGCCGGGAACTGCAGGAGTGGCTCGAAGCATCCGAAGCCAACCGCGACGCCTTTCTCCGGGCTTACAAAGCCTGGGGAAACGCCCGCCTTGCGGAAACCCGGTTCAACACCGGGCAAGCCCTCGAAAACGTCATGGCCCGGATTGCCGAAGCATCCAGACCCCGGTCTTTCCTGCGGCCGCAACTGCGCCGTCTGGGCATCGGCATCGCAGCGGCAGCCTGCGTCATGCTGGCCGTTGTCGGTTACTACCGACTGCAACCGTCGACCGTCCCGGACATCGAAATGTTTATCCGGCAGGCCGACACCCCCGTATTCACCCAGAAAGAGGTGCAACTGGTGCTGTCCGAGCAGAAAACCCTCCTGCTCGAAACCCAAAAATCGACAATCCGTTACGATTCGACCGCCATCCGGATCAACAACGCCGAAAAAACCATTCCCAAAAAAGAGGCTGCGACGTTCAACCAGCTGGTCGTTCCCTACGGCAAGCAGACGACGCTGACGCTCGCCGACGGAACCCGCGTCTGGATCAACGCCGGATCACGGCTGGTCTACCCCGTCGTATTCGAAAAGCAGAAGCGCGAAATATACGTCGAAGGCGAAATCTACATGGAAGTGGCGCACGATGCCGAACGGCCTTTCTCGGTACACACAGGCAAAATGGATGTCTGCGTTTTGGGAACCAAATTCTACATATCCTCCTACGGCCGCGATCGCACGCAGGAGGTCGTCCTGCTCTCCGGCTCCGTCAGCGTAGCCCCTGCCGGACGATCCGACCGCGGAATTCGCATCGTTCCCGGCCAACAAGCCATCCTCGACACCTCGGAATCGCTGGAGGTCCGCGAAGTGGAAGCCGAAAGCTACATCAGTTGGATTCACGGATACCTGCCCTTCGACAACGACCCGCTGTCGAACATCCTCGAACGCCTTTCCCGCTACTACAATTGTCGGATCGAGTGTACGCCCGAAGCCGAAGCGCTGACGCTCTCGGGCAAACTCGAACTCAAAGACGATCCGGCCGAAGTGCTGAAAATCTTGAGCGCAACAGCCCCTATCAACCTGCAAATCACCGAATCCGGGAATTTCCGAATCGACTATAACCCGACTACCAACAACCCAAACTGACCTGCCTATGTAACAGC
>OOAC01002002.1_pt1 | contig 12251 bp, 8 predicted proteins | sample 1671041 | NCBI WGS metagenome assembly OOAC01 (sample SAMN06348116, study PRJEB24527) | human gut metagenome | biome: human gut; feature: ankylosing spondylitis patient; material: feces | host: Homo sapiens | place: China | collected 2015-10 | reverse complement strand
CTGGTCAGCATCGTCAACGGCTATATGTCCTACATGGTGGAGAGCTTTTCTTCCATGGGTGTCAATCAGATCACGGTCCAGTACAAGGCGGTGGCATCCAGAAGTATTGATGTGAACGAATTTTATGAGTTCTACGAGGAACATTCAGACCTCTACGAGAACATGTCCCCGAACGTTTCCGTCAGCGTCACGGTAAAACATGACTCCGACGCCATGGATTCCACCAGTGTCGGCGGCTACAGTGAGGATTATCTCGCAATCAAGGACTACGAGATCGAGTATGGCAGAAATCTCCAGTACTCTGACATGGAGGAGAGACGAAAAGTCGCGGTCATCGGCGCTTATGTGGCGGAGGAACTCTACGGCGGCTCCCAGAACGCCGTGGGCGAGACGGTCAAGTTAAACGGTGACAGCTACACCATCGTAGGCGTTATGGAACGGCAGACGGAGAGCAGCTCTGAGTTTGATGACGGATGTATGGATGACTTTGTGTGGATCCCGTATTCCAGAGCTGTGAAGATGGCGAGAAATGCTGTGATCAACAACTATATCTTCACATCGCGGGACATCAACGACACGGAAACATGCACGACAGAACTTAAAAATTTTCTCTATGAAAAGATGAAGAGCGAAAACCTCTACACGGTGACAGCAATGAGCTCCCTTCTCGATTCCTTAAATGAGCAGATTGCCATGATGAGCATGATGCTGGGCGGTATCGCGGGTATCTCCTTGTTAGTTGCAGGCGTCGGTGTCATGAACATCATGCTGGTGTCCGTGACAGAGAGAACCAGGGAGATCGGCATCAGGAAGGCCCTCGGCGCAAAGAAGAGCGTGATCATGTTGCAGTTCGTCATCGAGGCGCTGGTCACAAGCTCCATCGGCGGAATCATCGGAATCATGATCGGAGCCTTAGCAAGTACGGGAATCGGTGCCCTCATGGGAATCGACGCGCCGCCGACCATGACGGCAGTTGTGATCTCATTTAGCGTTTCTGTTGCCATCGGACTGATCTTTGGTTACATGCCGGCGAGCCGGGCGGCGAAGCTGAATCCGATCGACGCACTGAGGACAGACTAAAACTACACAGAAAATGACAGGATCAACGGTAAATATGGAAAATGGAAGAATAATAGGAAAATGCAGATTCTAAGCCTCAAACTGCCACGGATTTGCCGATAAAAGACAGAATATCGTAAGTTGACGGGAGATATTGTCCAACCTTATAATATAGTTAAAGAAAGATACTTGAGGGGAGGCAATCCTATGGCAGAAAGAAAATGGAAAAAAATAAGTACATGGATGGCCGCATGGGTCATGGCGGTCGTGTTTGCGGTATCCGGGGCGCAGACAGCGTTTGCGGCGACCAGTTATGTGAACAGTGTCAGCATCACACTGGATGTGGCACCGACGGTGGGGGAATCCCTGCCGGATCTCGATGTGGGATACAATTCTGATAACTGCGAGGTATCGATCCCGAACAACGATAAATATGATATCGTATCCGCAAAGTGGTCTTCCACAAAGAACGACGTGAAGATCGGCGGAACCTATACCATGAAAGTTACTTTAAAGACTTTAAATAACTATAGGTTCAGCAGCAGCTCCTACACTTCCTCAAAGGTAAAGGTAAAGAACGGAACTTTTGTCAGCGCTTCGAGAACATCTTCCGACCGTCTGGTGGTTACCGTAAAGACAAAACCGGCAAAGGGCGATCTTGACGCGCCGGGCGAGGCATACTGGCAGACCACAAAGTCCGGAAGCTCCGATCTCGGACTCGCGAAATGGGAGGCCGTTGAGGACGCGTCCTACGAGGTGTACCTCTACCGCGGCAGCAAGAACGTCTACAAGAGCGGCGAGATCCACACCAGCAGCTGTGATCTCTTTCCGTATATGAGCTCCAAGGGAACCTACACCTTTAAGGTGCGCGCGCTCCCGTCAAACGATGAGGTATCCAAGTACGCGTCAAAGAGCGACTGGACCATATCCGATGAGGTCTATATCGATGAGGATGACGCGGCGAGAGCGGCAAAGAAAAAGCCGTCAAGCGGCAACAACAGCAGCACAAATAATTCCGGAAATTCCCAGCAGGCCCCGTCAAATGTGAATGAGGTCGGCTGGATCCTCGACGGAAACCGCTGGTATTATCGTTACCCGGACGGAACTTATTTAAAGAACGGCTGGGGATTTATCGGAAATATCTGGTACTTATTTGACGCAAACGGAATGATGCTCACCGGCTGGCAGATGAAGAACGGCGTTTATTACTATATGAACGGTGACGGAAAGATGCAGACGGGTTGGCTTCTCTACAACAATACCTGGTATTATCTCTCCGAGAGCGGAGCTACGGTGACCGGCTGGATCACGCTGGGTGATAAGGCTTATTACCTCGGCGGCGACGGCGGAATGCTCACAGGATGGCAGAACATCGACGGACAGATCTACTACCTGTATCCGGATGGACATAAGGCGGTCAATGAAGTGATCGATACCTTCTATTTAGATCAGGACGGTATCTGGAGAAAACCGCAGTAAAGATCTGAACCTACGGGGCATGCGGTTATGCGGTGAAAATCGTCGGAATATTTTCCAGCAGACTGAAAATACAGGAAAGGAGCACCTTATGAGACAGAAAACTTTTGGAAAATGGCTTGCGGCAGCAGGAACTCTGATCGTGATGACGATATGGATGGTTCTTCCTGCACTGGCTGCGCCGACGGTGAATTCTATAAGGATCACCTTTAAAGACAAGTATGAAGATCCCGGCGTGATCGAGGAGCCGGAGATCAGCTGCAGCAGCTACGGGATCGAGATCACATCCGTGGAGTGGAGCAAGGATGTAGAAAAATGGAATCCTGGAACGAAAGTGACGGCAACGCTGATTCTTTCCTCCAGCGGAAGAGAGTTCTCCTCCAGCTACGGATCAAAGTCCTGCCAGATCTCCGGTGCGACGTTGAGTAAGGCAGTGAAGGTGGATGATGACCTGAAGGTCACAGTCACTTACTACCCGGTGGTATGGCTGGAGTCCCCGGATGAAGCCGGCTGGAGCGCTTCGAATCATATGAAAGCGGTCTGGAAGAAAGTTGATTATGCGACGGGATATCAGATCCGCCTGTACCGGGATGACTATTATCTCCGGACCATCGATGCGACGGGAACCAGCAAGGACCTCTCCGAGTATATGGGAAGAGAGGGAAACTACTATTACGAGATCCGCGCGGTGGGAAAGACAACGAACGATGCGAAGTACCGCAAGAGCAGTGATTATATTACCTCTTCTGACCGGTATCTGGATGACCTGGGTGACACGGAGGGCAGCTGGAAGAATTACGCGGACGGAAAGAAGTATGTGGACGAGAATGGCCAGATCGTGATCTCCCAGTGGCACCGGATCCTCGGAACCTGGTATTATTTCGATGAAAACGGATATATGGTAACAGGCTGGAGAATGGTAAATAATAAATGGTATTACCTTGGAAATGATGGAAAGATGGTAACCGGCTGGAAGCAGATCGGCGGTGTCTGGTACTACATGGATGCCGATGGAGCGATGGCAACAGGCTGGCGTCAGACAGCACCGGGACAGTGGTATTACCTGAACGCGAACGGAGCGATGGCAGCGTCCACTGTGATCGACGGATATACGTTGGATGCATCGGGGCTCTGGGTAAGTTAGAAAGGAATGATGGGCGGCATGTCATGGGAGAAATCCTGTGGCATGCCGTTTTCACATATCTGAAAAGGTAAGCTCCTGGAACCATGCGAAAACACTTGACTTACTATGAGATATCAACTAAAATTTAGAAACGTGTAAACATTTGTCGCGGCAGCCTGAAGGTGTATGCGGCGCCGCAGTCACTTGAAGTTTATGAAAAACGAGAAAGGATTTCTATGGGAATCATTAAAGCAGTGAACCTGATCTTTGACTATATCAGGCACGATGAAGAGGAAGACAAGGATGAGGTCAGCCATGCGTTAAAGGGCGTCTCTCTGGACATCAAGGAAGGCGATTTCGTAGCGATTTTAGGACACAACGGATCCGGAAAATCCACATTCGCGAAGCTGATGAACGGAATCCTGCTTCCAACGGATGGAACAGTCTATATTTCTAAAATGAGGACGGACGACGAGGAGCATCTCTGGGATGTACGAAAAACGGCGGGAATGGTATTCCAGAACCCGGATAACCAGATCATCGGAAACGTGGTGGAAGAGGACGTTGGATTCGGACCGGAGAACATGGGAGTTCCGACGGATGAGATCTGGGCGCGGGTCGACAAGAGCCTTGAGGCAGTCGGAATGACAGCGTACAGACTTCAGTCTCCGAATAAGCTTTCCGGCGGACAGAAACAGCGCGTGGCCATCGCTGGCGTTATGGCGATGAAGCCCCGGTGTATCGTTCTGGACGAGCCGACAGCGATGTTAGACCCGAACGGACGCCGCGAGGTCATTAAAACGGTTCATGAACTGAACCGCCAGGAAGGGATCACGGTAGTTCTGATCACCCACTATATGGAAGAGGTCATCGACGCGGACCGCGTAGTCGTTATCGACGGTGGACATGTCGTGATGGACGGAACCCCGAAAGAGGTCTTTTCCAGAGTCAAGAAACTGAAAAAATACAGCCTCGATGTGCCGCAGGTAACGGAACTGGCAGATGAATTAAAGGAAGCCGGAATGGATCTTCCTTATGGAATTCTTTCCATCGACGAGCTTGTGGACGAACTTGTTCCGCTCTTAAAATAGTGGAGAAATGGTGGAAATATGGCAATCGAAATTAAACACTTGAATCATATATACGGGCAGGGAACGATCTTTGAGCAGTATGCCTTAAAGGATGTAAATCTTACGATCCATGATGGCGAGTTTATCGGCCTCATCGGTCATACCGGCTCCGGAAAATCAACACTGACCCAGCACTTAAACGGACTTTTAAAGGCGACGAGCGGAGATATCCTCTATAATGGGGAGAGCATCTACCGGGAAGGTTATTCCATGAAGGAGCTCCGCAGCCATGTCGGACTGGTATTCCAGTATCCGGAACACCAGCTGTTTGAGGTGGACGTCTTCTCGGATGTCTGCTTTGGACCGAAAAACCTCGGTCTTCAGAAGGATGAGATCGAGAAACGCGCAAAAGAAGCGCTCCAGATGGTCGGACTCGATGAGAGCTTTTATAAACAATCCCCATTTGACCTCTCCGGAGGTCAGAAGCGCCGAGTGGCCATCGCAGGCGTTCTGGCGATGAAACCGGAGGTCCTGATCTTAGATGAGCCGACAGCCGGTCTCGACCCGAAAGGCCGGGATGATATTTTAGGACTCGTACAAAAGCTCCATAACGAGCAGGGGTTGACGATCATTCTCGTCTCCCACAGCATGGAGGATGTGGCGCGATATGTGTCCCGTCTTGTGGTCATGAACCACGGCGAGAAGGTCTTCGACGGAACTCCGAAGGAGGTATTCCGCCATTATAAAGAGCTGGAAGCCATCGGCCTTGCGGCGCCGCAGATCACCTATGTGGTGCACAAGCTGATCGACAAGGGGATCCCGCTGGATCCGGATATCACGACGGTGGAAGAGGCGAAGAATGCGATCCTTAAGATCTGGCGCGAAAAGTATGGAAAAAGTTCCGGAAATGCAGCGCAGGTAAGCGCAGCCGGAGCGGATTCCGAGAACGCAGATCATGGGAACGCCACTGGAACAGCCTCTGAGAAGGCAGACAGCACAGAAAAGACAGCCGGGGAGGAAACGACATGTTAAGAGATATCACGCTTGGACAGTACTACCCGGTAGATTCCCTGCTTCACAGGCTGGATCCGAGAACAAAATTATTCGGAACTCTTGTATACATCGTAACCTTATTTATCGCGGACAACCTTTGGGCATACCTTGCGGCGACGATCTTTCTGATCGCGGCGATCAAGCTCTCCAATGTCCCGGTAAAATTCATGGTGCGGGGCTTAAAATCCATCGTGTTCCTGCTTCTCATCAGCGTCAGCTTCAACCTGTTCCTGACGCCGGGTACCCCGATCTTTAAGATCGGTTTCCTGCAGATGACCTGGGAAGGTCTCCGGTTTGCGGCATTTATGGCGATCCGTCTTGTTTACCTCGTTATGGGATCCACGATTCTGACGCTCACAACGACACCGAACCAGCTGACAGACGGTCTGGAAAAGAGCCTTGGCTTTTTAAAGAAGGTCGGCGTTCCGGTCCACGAGGTGTCCATGATGATGTCCATTGCGCTCCGGTTTATCCCGATCCTGATCGAGGAGACAGATAAGATCATGAAAGCGCAGATGGCAAGAGGCGCTGATTTCGAGAGCGGAAACCTGATCCAGAAGGCGAAATCCATGGTACCGCTCCTTGTACCGCTGTTCGTATCCGCGTTCCGCCGTGCCACAGACCTCGCGATGGCCATGGAGGCGAGATGTTACCGCGGCGGCGAGGGCAGAACAAAGATGAAACCGCTTAAGTACGCGAAGAGGGACCGTATGGTTTATGGGGCGTATCTGGTGTATTTTGCGGCGGCGATCGTGCTGAAGGTTTTGCTGTAGAAGATGATTAACTCCGGTTTCGATGAAAAGCAGCGCTAAAACCCGGATATGACGGGGAACAGCACCGCGTGGAAAATGGTCGAAATCGGGAACTTGATATTCAGAGAAATAGAATTGCCCGGATTTTCCGGACAGCAGAAGGAAAACAATAAAGCTATGAGACGAATCAAACTGACGGTGGCCTACGACGGCACCGCATACAAGGGCTGGCAGCTCCAGCCTAACGGCGTTACCATAGAGGAGATGTTAAATAAGGCTCTTTCGGATCTTCTGAAAGAGCCTGTCTGCGTCATTGGGGCAAGCAGGACGGACTCCGGTGTCCATGCGCGCGGTAATGTGGCGGTCTTTGACACGGAGAGCCGGATCCCGGGAGATAAATTCTGTTACGCGGTAAACCGCGGACTTCCGGAGGATATCCGTGTGGTGGAATCCGAGGAAGTTCCAACAGATTGGCATCCGAGAAAGCAGAACTGCGTAAAGACCTACGAGTATCAGATCTTAAACTGTAAGATCGAGATCCCGACGCGACGCCTTTACGCCCATTTCTGCTATTACCCGTTAAACGTGGAAAAGATGAATGAGGCAGCAAAATACCTCATCGGGGAACATGATTTCATCAGCTTCTGTGCTGCAAACCATCAGGCGGAGGAGACGGTCCGGACGATCTACGGGGCCGAGGTGAAAAAGAATGATGAGGACATCGTAACGATCCGCCTTTGCGGCAGCGGATTCCTCTACAACATGGTGCGGATCATCGCGGGAACCCTGTTAAAAGTCGGAACCGGCGAGTGGGAGCCGGAACATGTGAAAGAGGTACTGGAGGCAAGAAACCGCAAAGAGGCGGGACAGACTGCTCCGGCGAAGGGCCTGACACTTGTGGGAATCGAGTATGAGAGGGAGATCCCAAAGGAGATCATTGGGAGAAATGAACATTGGGACGCTGTTCTGGACCAGAGTAAACTGGAATCCGACGGAATCTCCTGTGTCCGGATCAGGTTCTCCGAACCGGAGGAACTCCCTCGACTGATCCGCCGTATGGTGCACCAGGCATACCGGAATGGGGCGAAGGAAGTGTTTGTGACGGTACCGGATGGGTATGAGGTATCGGAGACGGAAAGCTATGGATATTACCGACTCCGCAGGCTGGATGACGGCAGCTACGGAACGGAGTATACGGGGAGGACGCTATGAACCGGGTACTGATCCAGCTGATCTATTTTGTGATCTATTCCGTTGTGTTCCTGGTCATCGGAAAGCTCTCCTTTTCGGAAAGCGATTCTCTCTCCAAGTTTTTCGTCGGTGAGAGAAAAAATGACGAAAAACGCCTGTTTTTCACATTTGTCGGAACCTGGGTCTCCGCGGCGACGATTCTGGGATTTACGGGAAATGTATATCACAGCGGACTCTCCGTCATCGCGTCCTCAGTCATCCCGTGGTTTATCGGCGCGGGTCTCCTGTATCTGATGACGGACCGGCTATACGAGAATGATGTCCTGTCGATCCCACAGCTGATCGGAAAAAAGCATGATTCAAAATTTCTGCAGGCAGCATCGGCCATTTTTATGATCTGCGGCTATATTTTCTATCTGATGATCCAGATCAAGGGATTTGGCATCGCGGTATCCAGCCTGCTGAATATCAATTACAAGGTAGCTGTCTTTCTTGTCTATCTTTTTATCCTCTATTCGAGCTTCGGCGGCTTTAACTCCGTCACGAAGTCGGACTGCCTGAATCTGATCATGCTTTCTGTGAGCATCGGAGTTCTGTATCTGATTATTGTAAAAAACGTTCCGGGACTCATAAAGAGCAAGGGCGTCTTCGAAAAGCAGACAGCGGAGATCGGAATCTTCGTATATATCTCTATGTTCTTCGGCTGGGGAATGGGACTGGCGTCGAATCCCCAGTATATGGTCAGGATCCTGGCGGCGAAGGATAAAAAAACCGCAAAACATATGATCCTGCATGCACTGATATTCCTGTGCGTGCTGTACTTTGCACTGACCCAGATCGGTCTTGGACTGCGGATCCTCTTTCCGCAGCTGAAAAATTACTGCTCCGCGGATGACGTATTTATCTATGCAGTGGTCAATCTCATGAACACACCGTTCAGCGGTTTCTTCCTGATCAGCGTGATCGGCGCCTGTGTCTCAACGGCGAACTCCCAGCTTCACCTGATCGGCTGCATGCTGTCCTACGATGTGGCTGCCCAGATCACAAAAAAGAAGATGTCGGAGGAGCAGATCCTCATCCTGGCGCGGGTATTTATCTTCATAGGTGGCACGGCTGCACTGATCTTATCCGTAAATCCGCCGAAGGACATGCTGTCCTTCGGGGCGGATATCTGGGGATTATTCTCGGCGGCGCTTGCCCCTCTGATCTACGGGGGACTGTACTGGAAACAGAGAACGAAAGCCGGGGCGGTGGGAGCGTTCTTTACGGGACTTATCTGCTCTGTCCTGTTCTGGAAAATGGATCTCCGGATATACTGGGCATTTCCGGCAACACTGTGCGCGGCGGCAGTCTATGTTGTGATCCCGATGTTTGAGAAGAAAAGAGGGGCAGAAGAATGAGCGGAAAGAAAAAACAGCTGTTTCGATCATGGTTCTGCAGGATCGAGCATGAGGTCATGCTGCCGTTCATCATGGTAGGGATCCTGGTGGTCTGTGCATTCTGTGCTATTTCGGTGTGTAATGGATATACAGAAAAGCTTAAGGACAGAAAAGAGTACGCGAGGACTGCGATCCGCAGCATGGAGGCGGATATCTACTATCTGCATGGAAAACTGAGTGAAGAGGAGATCCGGCAGAAGTATAAGTTCTATCATGATCCGGCGGTGCGGATCCTGGCTGCCGACGGCACGATCATCACGGGGGACGAGGAGATCCCGGACGGAAATATGGAACTCCTGTACGCGGACAGTGGAAATTCCCTGGGGTGGCGTCTGGAATACTGGATGGATAAAAAGTCATTCGAGAACGCGATCCTGGAAGAACAGAATTACGTCATTGTGGGCGCTGTGGCCAGTCTCCTGATCATCGTCCAGGTCAGCGTGTTCCTCGCCTGGAGTCTCACAAAACCGATCCGCAGCATGGGCGCGGCGTGTAAAAAGCTCGATGAGAACAAGGACGGGTTCCGGGAGTACAGCTTTCCGGAGACAGCGAGAAAGGACGAGATCGGCCAGCTGGCGAGAACTTTTGAGAATCTTCTGAAAAACCTTGATAATTACACAAAAATGGAGTATACGAGCCGGATGTCATCGGCGCTGGCTCACGAGATCAAAAATCCGCTGGCCGGGATCCGTTCCGGGATCCAGGTCCTGGGCGGACGGGCGGTGAAGGAGAATGAAAAGCTTCTCTGCGACAGCATGCTCCATGAGATCGACCGGGTGACCGGGCTGATCAATGACCTGTTTACGCTGTCGGTGAAGAAGGAAAACCACAGACATGTTTTTCAGGCGGATGTGCTGCTGCGGGAGGTGGCATCCATCTATGCGAAGGAGTGCGAACAGCAGAATGTCGCGTTCAAGACAGACTGCGCGGCGTGTGAAGTGTTTGCCGATGAGAATGAAATGCGCCAGATGCTGTACAATCTTCTGACGAACAGCATGCGGGCGGTCAGCCGGGACGGCACGGGGAAGATCCGTCTCTCAGTGTCTTCCGACGGAGGCATGACTACATTCTGCGTCTCCGATAACGGAAAAGGAATGAATGAAGAGGAACTGAAACGCGCAAGAGAACCGTTCTACACGAAGAGCATTAACGGCGTCGGGCTTGGTCTGGCGATCGTAAACCGGCTGATCGAGCAGAACCACGGCAAAATGGAAATGGAAAGCGCTCCGGGCTGCGGAACAACGGTGCGCCTGATTTTTGAAAGCAGGGATGAACATGAAAAAGGTACTGATCGTTGATGATGAATTTCTGATCCGGTTTACACTGGAGGAAGGCCTGAAGGACCGGGGATACGAGACCCAGTCGGCGGAAACGGTGAAGGACGCTCTCGAGAAGATGAAAACGTTCCATCCGCAGGTGATCCTCCTGGATAACCGCCTGCAGGACAGCCTCGGGATCGACGAGATCTCCACGTTCCGTTCCGCCGATGAGGAGGTCCAGGTGATCCTGATGACGGCGTACGGCTCTGTCGCCCAGGCGGTGGAGGCGACGAAGCGCGGCGCTTACGACTATATTTTAAAGCCCTTTGATATTGACGAGATTGACCGGATCGCCAGCCGCTGCATTGGCCAGATGCAGGATCGGGAATCCCTGGAGTTCCTAAAGGGAAAAACGCAGGAATTTATCGGAGTCAGCGATGCCGCGATGCGGATCCGGCGCCACATCGGACTTCTCGGAAAGAATTCCACGGTGAATGTTCTGATCCGGGGCGAGACCGGAACGGGAAAAGAGGTTGCGGCATCCCTGATCCATGCCTGCAGCGACCGGCGGGACCACCTGATGGTCCGCATCAACTGCGGCGCGATTCCGGAACATCTGATGGAGAGCGAGCTCTTTGGCTATGAGCGGGGGGCCTTTGCGGGCGCGATGAAGACGAAGAAAGGTCTGATCGAGCTGGCAGCAGGCGGAACCGTGTTCTTGGATGAGATCGGGGAACTTCCCCTCTCCATGCAGACAAAGATCCTCACATTCCTGGATCATAAGAAGTTCAAGCGTGTGGGTGGCCTGGAGGACATCGAAGTGGATGCCCGGGTGATCGCGGCGACAAACCGGAATCTGGAACACGCCGTAAAGCAGGGGGAATTCCGGGAAGATCTTTTCTACCGGATCAATGTCATGGAGCTTGTGATCCCGCCGTTACGGGACCGGAGAGAGGACATTCCGGCGCTCTGCGATTATTACCTGAAATATTATAACGGCATGTTTGGAAAGAATATCACCCATGTGGATCCTGATTTTATGCGGGAGCTGCTTTTGTATGACTGGAAAGGGAATGTTCGGGAACTGAAAAATATTTTTGAGCGCTGCTTCTTATTCTGTCAGGGGGACGTGCTTGAAAAACATGTGGAATTAAAACGGGTGGACTGGAAAGATGATACCCGGACAGGAGAGCCGTTTGCGCTAAAGGATCTTCGGAAAGGACCAATCAGTCTCGATCAGGAGGTTTCCATGCTGGAACAGATCTACATGGACCAGGCGCTGAAGCTCTGCGGAAACAACGTGACAAAAGCGGCGGCCCTTTTGGGGATTACAAGATTCTCCATGAAGAGAAGACTTGATAAGGAAGACTGAAATCTTACGGCCCTCGCGGAAGGGCGCAGATCTGCTGAACAATTGAAAACGTGCAAAAATTCACATCGTGCGAAATCGCTCGCTGAAAATGAGCGGATTCGCACGATTTTTTTGAAAATTTCAAAAAGATTTTCCAAAACTGAAAAATACAGTTGAATATCACTAAAAAGTCAGATAAAATCAAGGCATCAGTTGTAGAAAAGATACGAAAGGGGTACTCATTTATGGGGGAAAAGAAAAAACACAGCAACATGACGACCTTGATGGGAGCTGCGTTCCTGATGGCGACATCCGCGATCGGACCGGGCTTCCTGACACAGACTTCCACATTTACGGCTCAGTATAAAAGCATTTTCGCGCTGGTGATCATCTGCACGATCCTGCTGGATGTGACGACACAGTTAAATATCTGGTCGGTGATCGGTGTGTCCGGCATGCGCGGACAGGATATTGCAAA
>OOAC01001997.1_pt1 | contig 12272 bp, 10 predicted proteins | sample 1671041 | NCBI WGS metagenome assembly OOAC01 (sample SAMN06348116, study PRJEB24527) | human gut metagenome | biome: human gut; feature: ankylosing spondylitis patient; material: feces | host: Homo sapiens | place: China | collected 2015-10 | reverse complement strand
AGGAGATCAGCTCCATCACCCGAAACCTCAAGATCATGGCCAAAGAGATGAACGTCCCCATCATCGCCCTGAGTCAGCTGTCCCGTGCCGTGGAAAAGCAGGGCAACAACTCCAGCCACCGCCCCCAGCTGTCCGACCTGCGTGACTCTGGCTCCATCGAGCAGGACGCCGACTGCGTCCTTTTCCTCTACCGCGACTCCTACTACGCCAGCCAGAACCCCGACGGCGCGGAGGTGGATGCCGACACCGCCGAGTGCATCGTGGCAAAGAACCGTCATGGCGAGACCAGCACGGTGCCGCTGGGCTGGGATGGCGCCCACACCCGGTTCATGGATGTGGACTTCAAGCGCTGATGACGTGCGAAGAAATTTTGCAGACGGTGCGCGGCTTCTGCGCCCGGGAGGGTCTGCTGGAGGGCAGGCGGCAGATCGCGCTGGCCGTCTCGGGCGGGGCGGACAGCATGGCGCTGCTCTGCCTCATGCGCCCACTGGCCGAGGAAAACGGCATCACACTCACGGTCTGCCATGTCAACCACGGCCTGCGGGGGGAGACAGCCGACCGGGACGAGGCCTTCGTCCGGGAGGCCTGTGCCCGGCTGGGTCTGCCGCTGCGGGTCTTCCATGCCGCTGAGCTGGAAGCAGAGGTGGGCAGGCCGCAGGCCGGGGAGGACTGGGCGCGCCGTCTGCGGTACGCCTGCTTCGGGCGGCTGCTGGCAGAGGGGATAGACGCCGTCGCAACGGCCCATACTGGAAGTGATCAGGCCGAGACGCTGCTGTTCCGGCTGGCCCGGGGAACGGGCCTCCACGGTGCGGCGGGCATCCGGCCCAGCCGGCCGGGCTACCTGCGGCCTCTGCTCTGCCTGACCCGGGCCGACACCGAGGCCGTTTGCCGCGCCTGCGGGGAGACGTGGGTGACAGACGAGACCAACGAGGCCGACGACTACGCCCGCAACCGCCTGCGCCACGGCGCGCTGCCTGCCCTTTGCGCAGCCAACCGCGCCGCCGAGCGCAATCTGGCCCGCTTCTGCGAGAAGGCCGCCCGGGCGGACGAATACTTCGCCCGGCAGGCGGAAAGCCTGCTGGCCTCGGCCCGGGTGACAGACCCGAAGCGCCTGCCCGGCGGGGCAAAGCGCGCCCTGCGCACCGGACAGTCGGTGTGGCGGCTGACAACCCTGCGACAGGCCGACCCTCTCATCCTCGACACGGCCCTCCACCGCCTCGTGGAGCCGGTGCGGGACGCGGAGGAAAAGTATATCCGGCTGCTGGCGGCTCTCGTGGAGAGGGGCAGCGGCGCGGTGCAGCTCACCGACAACGTCCGCTTCTGTGGACGGGAAGGGCTGCTCTGGCGGGAGGAAAGCGACAACAACATCCGCCCGCAGGGGGAAAAAGCAGATGTTCCGGAGCGTGCAGTATCCCTGCCCGAGGGCGGCGATTACCCGCTGCCCGGGGGCGGAACGCTGCAGATTCGGGTGGTTTCGGCCTGTTTTGAAGAAAAAACACAGGTCGTTCATAAAAAAGACTTAAAAAATCAGGCAGATTATGCTAAAATAAACTTGATATGTCCTGCTCTGCGGCTGCGCTGCCGTCAGCCGGGCGACCGCTTCCGCCCGGCCGGGCGGGGGACAGACCGGGAGCTGCGCAAATGGATGAACGAGGCGGGTATCCCGCCCCGGGAACGGGACACGCTGCCGCTGCTGGCGGCAGGAAAGCAGGTGCTGTGGGTCTGCGGCGAGGGCTTTGCCGATGGGCTTGCCCCCGGGCCGGACACAGAGCGGCTGCTGCAAGTGAAACTGGAAAATTGGGAGGAATCGAATCATGACCATGCATGATGATATTATGAAGGTCCTCGTCTCGGAAGAGGAACTGAAAGCAAAGGTAGCAGAGCTGGGCGCTCAGATCAGCAGGGACTATGAGGGCAAGAACCTTGTCCTCGTCTCCATCCTCAAGGGGTCGGTGGTCTTTATGGCCGACCTGATGCGGGCTGTGACCATCCCGTGCAACATCGACTTTATGGTGGTGTCCAGCTACGGCGGCGGCAACACCACCAGCACCGGCCTCGTCAAGATCATCAAAGACCTGGACGGCGACCTGTCCGGCAAGGATGTGCTCATCGTAGAGGATATCCTCGATACCGGCATCACCCTGTCCAACCTTGTACCCATGCTCAAGATGCGCAACCCGAACTCGGTGAAGATCTGCACCATCCTCGACAAGCCCAGCCGCCGCAAGGCAGACATCGCCCCGGACTACGAGGGCTTCGCCGTGCCGGACGAGTTCGTGGTGGGCTATGGCCTCGACTACGATGAAAAGTACCGCAACCTGCCTTACATCGGTGTGCTCAAGCCCCGCGTCTACGAAAAGTAAGAAATAAAACCAGAACTGGAGTTGATTCCTTTTGCAACCTAAAAGACCTCGTATCAATCCGCTCATCCTTGCACTGGCGCTGGCCGCTGTGCTGATGGTCTGGTCGGTGATGGGCAGCGGCTCGGGCAGCACCAGCGGCTCGACCATGAGCTACTCCACCGTCGTCCATTATTTTGAGCACAATCAGGTCACGGCCTTCACGCTGGACCGCAACACCAGCGTCATCACCCTGAATCTGAAGGAGGGCGACCTGCCCCTGCCGGACGTCTCCTCCACCCAGAGCACCACGCAGGCCACCGGCGGCCTGCTGAGCGGGATGTTCTCCACCTCGTCGGAGTCCACCGGCGCGGTACAGGAGGACGACGGCACTGTCACCGTCCGCTATAAACTGCCCTACGCCTACGTTTTCATCGAGAACGTGGAGAAATATATCGAGTCCTACGACGCGGCGAACCCCGACGCGCCCATGACCTACGACTACACCTCCCTCAAGGAGACCATCCCATGGATGGAGATCATCTTCTATCTGGGGATGCTGGGCTGCACCGGCTTCCTGCTCTTCTCCATGATGCGGGGCGGCATCGGCGGTGGCGGCGGCATCATGAATGTCGGCAAGGCCAAGGTAAAGGACGAGCACGAGAACAAGAAGACGGCCACCTTTGCCGATGTGGCCGGTGAGGACGAAGAGAAGGAAGAGCTGAAAGAGGTCGTGGAGTTCCTGAAGAGTCCCGACAAGTTCAACTCTCTGGGGGCACGCATCCCCCATGGCGTGCTGCTCGTCGGCCCTCCGGGCACCGGCAAGACCCTGCTGGCCCGCGCCTGTGCCGGTGAGGCCGGCGTGCCCTTCTACTCCATCTCCGGCTCGGACTTCGTCGAGATGTACGTCGGCGTGGGCGCATCCCGCGTGCGCGACCTCTTCGACAAGGCAAAAAAGACGATGCCCTGCATCATCTTCATTGATGAGATCGACGCAGTGGGCCGTCAGCGCGGTGCCGGCCTCGGCGGCGGCCACGATGAACGTGAGCAGACACTGAACCAGCTGCTGGTGGAGATGGATGGCTTCGAGGCCAACGACGGCGTCATCGTCATGGCTGCCACCAACCGCGCCGACATTCTGGACAAGGCCCTGCTCCGTCCGGGCCGCTTCGACCGTCAGGTCTACGTTGGCCTGCCCGACGTCAAAGGCCGTGAGGAGATCCTCAAGGTCCACACCAAGAACAAGCCCCTCGCCCCGGATGTCTCGCTGCGGGTCATCGCACAGCGCACCGCGGGCTTTGCAGGCGCTGACCTCGAGAACCTCGTCAACGAGGCCGCTCTGCTGGCTGCACGCCGCAGCCGCAAGGCCATCACGATGGAGGACATCGAGGAGGCATCCATGAAGGTCATGGCCGGCCCGGAGAAAAAGAGCCGGGTCGTCACCCCCGAGGAGAAAAAGCTCACTGCCTACCATGAGGCGGGCCACGCGGTGGCGGGCTTCTACTGCAAGCACCACCCCCGTGTGCATGAGATCACCATCATCCCCCGCGGTCAGGCAGGCGGCTACACCATGTATCTGCCCGAAAAGGACCGCAGCTACGTTACCAAGGGCGAGATGTTCGAGGATATTGTGTCCAGTCTGGGCGGCCGCGTGGCCGAGCAGCTCATCCTCGACGACATCTCCACCGGTGCGTCCAATGACCTGCAGCAGGCCACGAACATCGCCCGCCAGATGATCACCAAGTACGGCTTCTCCGAGCGCCTCGGCCCTGTGGTCTACGGCACCTCGCAGGAGGAGACCTTCCTTGGCCGCGATTTTGGTCAGGGCAAGGGCTACAGCGAGACCACCGCTGCCGAGATCGACAGCGAGATGCGGGACATCATCGACGAGGCCTACGAGACCTGCCGCCGCACCCTCACCGAGCACATCGACCAGCTCCATGCGCTGGCACAGGCTCTGATGGAGCGCGAGAAGCTGAACGAGAAGGAGTTCAACGCCGTGATGGCAGGCGAGACCCTGCCCCCGCGTGAGGACCCGGACGCAAAGCCCGCCGAGGCCGAGCCGACCGTCCAGCCTGTGGAGCAGGCTGAGGCCGCAGAACCTGCTGAGCCTGCCGAAGCTGCCGAGCCGGTGGACGCTGCCCCGCAGGCAGCCCCCGGGACGCCGGATGAGGGCGAAGCAGCCGAATAAACCGAGAAAGGGGAGAGTCCTGTGGAGGAAAATTTTGAACCGGTCGCACGGACCCGGGCCAACTACTATACCCCGGGCAGCCCGGTGCAGTTCGTCTGCGTGGAGCTGCTCAAGGGCGAAGTCAGCGGCGAGCACGCGGTCTGTCTGACCTTTAAGAACATTTCCCGTGTGACTCTGACGGCGCTGGAGATCCATTTCAAGTGCAAGGGCGTGGATGGCGTCATCCTCTGCGAGGATGCCTTCGAGTACCGCGACCTCGCTGCCAAGCCGGGCGAGAGCTTCGGTATGGATGAAGCCGTCTTTGTCACCCAGAAAGCCATCACCAGCGTGGACGTTACCTTGCAGAACGTCTACAGCGGCAAGAAGGTCGTCCATCTCGAGAGCATCAAGCGGGTGCGCCTGCCGGCCCCCCGCCGCCTGAGTCCCGAGATGCAGAAGGCCCTCGAGGCCCGAATGAACCGCACCGGCATGAAGTTCATGCCGCAGGTCTTTGAGAATGGCTGGTACTGCGCCTGCGGTGCCTTCCACCCGAAGGAGGAGGACACCGTCTACTGCTCCGAGTGCGGCAGCGACCGCATCCTGCTGCAAAACGCACTGAACACCCTGCTTCAGCCGGAAGAGCCGGTGCGTCAGCCCGCGCCGCAGCCTGCGGCCCAGCCGACGGAATCCGCCGCCCCTGCCGAAGAGCCGACCCGCATCATGGGTGCGGCGCAGGAGGAGGCTACCCGCATCATCCCGCCCCGTCCGGAGGTGCGCTCTGCGCCCAGCTTTGCGCCTGCGGCACCGGAGGCCACCCGAGTGATGTCCAGCGCCCCGGAGCAGGAGGCGACCCGCGTCCTGCCCCGTCAGCCTGAGCCGATGCGCCCGGCAGCCTTTGCATCGGACGAGAGCGCGGAGAAGTACGGCACCCGTGTGATGCCTTCGGCCCACATCGCGCCGCCGTCCCGTGTACAGGCCCAGCCGCTGGATGAGGAGGACGACTACGAAGAGGAGGACGCCCGCGACAGCATCGCGGAGACGCTCATCCGCTGGGTGCCGCCCATCACCGCCATCGTGTGTGCAGGCATCGCCCTGTGGGGCTTCGTGTATTCCCAGTTCGTAATGTAGATCGCTGTACGGCGGAGGAGGCAGAGGCTTCCTCCGCTGTTTTGTTAAAGGCTCTCCCTTTGGGAGAGCTGGCGCGGAGCGCCTGAGAGGGCAAGGCTGCTCACCGTGAGGCTCAAGCGCAGCAATCGTATCGCTCTGACCGAGGGGCTGCGTATCGCTGTGCCGGTGGCTCTGCCCTGACTGGCTTGCCCTCTCCGTCACCTTCGGTGACACCTCTCCCAAGGGGAGAGGCTTTCGTAGGAAGCTGAAAACTAGGAGAATCGTTATGGCAGAAGAATATTTGCAAGCCGCATTCGAGATCAAAGCGGCCTGCGACGACATCAGCCGGAAGCTGCTGCGCTGGCACTGGGAGCAGAAGCCCGGTGCCCACAGCGTGGACGCTCTGCTGAAGCATCTGGCCCAGCGCCAGAAGGAAAGCCCGGACTACTACGAGCGTCTGCCCGAGCTGAGCGGCCGCACCAGCTGGCAGCAGCTGGACACCACCCTCTGTATGCGTGTCCTGCTGGACCCGGAGAAGGACGCCGCCCGTCCATTGGACCTGCTGGGGGATACGCCCCGCCCGGCAGCGGCCCGCCGCGCCTGCAATGCGGTGCGGATGGCCCGCAACGAGGCCGCGCACGCCTCCGACAAGACCGCTGCCGCACAGGCGGCCCTCCGGTTCAACGAGGCCGTGGAGGAGCTGGAGGCGGGCTATGAGGGCACGGCCCTGACCACCGGCGACCTTGAGAAATATTACCGGATGGCAGAGGACTTTCTGGCCCGCTGCGGCGCTTCGGAGACCATCGAGCCGCAGAAAAAGGCCGGGGACGAGCCGCCCCGCCGCCCGAAGTCTCAGACGCTGCGGGCCGATGCCCCTGCCCGGAAGCGCCAGAGCAGCGGAGGCCGCACGGCATCCCGGGGAACGTCCGGCCGCAGCCGGAAGACCTCCGGGAAGACAGGCCGCAGCCGCCCGGCCACGGCCCGCCGCAAAAAGCGTCAGCGCACCCAGAGCCGTGCTCTCACGGTGGTGCTGCTGGCCGTCGTTCTGCTGGGCCTGCTGGTCCGGGCATGGACGATGGGACTGATGAAATAGCAGCCCTGCTGCGCGTGGGCCTCACCACTTGTAAACTTTCTGTAGGGTGCTTGACTTTTGCAGGAAAGCGCATATAATAAGGGTGATGAAAGTGGTAGCACACTAGGTATGCGCCGCACCAAAAGAAAAGACCCCCTCTCGGAGCTGCTATCTCCGAAAGGGGGTCCTTTTTAGTGCTTACGGCCCTTCAGCCATCCGTCAAGCCACTTGCAGATGTAGTAAGACGCTACATTTGCTGCGACGGACAGGATGAAAGTAGTAATACCAGGCATTTGCCACACCCCCTTCCCATAGGTAAACTGGGCGGGTCAGGCCGCAAATTTATTATAACATAGAACGATACAAAAAGATACAGCAAATGATTCCGCCCATCATACCGCTCTGTTCCTCCTCATACATTGAGGGACAAGGGGGGTGTGCGGATGGTGCAGGGGACGGAGATGCTTTTCGCGCTGTTCGGCGGGCTGGCGATGTTCCTCTACGGGATGGACCGGATGAGCCGTGCCTTGCAGCGGGCGGCAGGCGACGCCATGAAGCGGCTGCTGGCCCGGCTGACGGCCACACCGCTGCTGGGGGTGCTTACCGGGCTGGCCGTGACGGCGGTGCTCCAGAGCAGCTCGGCGGCGACGGTCATGGTCATTGGCTTCGTCAGCGCCGGACTGCTGGAGCTGCCCCGGGCCGTGGCCGTCATCTACGGCATCAACATCGGCACGACCATGACGGCCCAGCTCATCGCCTTTGACGCCCAGCAACTGGTGTATCCGGTGCTGTTTGCGGGCTTCGTCATCGACTTCGCGGCCCGTAAGGCCCGCTGGCAGGCCGTGGGAGAGGCGGTATTCTCCTTCGGGCTGCTCTTCGAGGGCATCGGCATTCTGGGCGGGGCCTTGCAGCCCCTCGCGGGGCAGGAAGTTTTTCTTGGGTGGATGACCCGGGTGAAGGCGTCGCCGCTGCTGGGCGTCCTGCTGGGGCTGGGCATGACGATGGTGGTACAAAGCAGCTCGGCCACCATCGCCCTCCTGCAGAATGTGGCCCGGCAGGCCGGGCCGGACGGCATCCACAGCGTGCTGGGCCTCGCCGGGGCGGTGCCCGTCCTGCTGGGGGATAACATCGGCACTACGGTCACGGCTCTGCTGGCCTGCATCGGGCAGGGCAGGGACGCCGCCCGGGCTGCGCTGGCTCACAGCTGCTTCAATCTCACCGGGAGCCTGCTGGCGGCGGCGCTGCTGCCCGGGTTCGTCCGGCTGGTGGAGCTGGTCTCCCCCAAAGGCCCGGAGCTGGAGATCATTTCCCGGCAGATCGCCAACGCCCACACCCTCTTCAACATCTGCTGCGCTCTGCTCTGGCTGCCCCTCCTGCCGTGGATGGTGCGGCTGGTCTGTGCGCTGGTGCCGGAGGAGTAGCCCTCTCCGTCACCTTCGGTGACACCTCTCCCATAGGGAGAGGCGCTGGCGTACCGGGCAACTCTGCGCTGACCGCTGGAAGTTCAATATGGCATAAAATATAGTGCCCTGCTACAGAGGGCAGCAGCTTCTAGACAAGAACACCTTGTCAAGCTGTCGTGAATCTCTGTAGCAGGGCACTACTGTTTACGACAAAATCAGACTTTGCTCGTCCCGCGTGGGCCTGACCGGCTCGCCAGTGGCTCCCCCTCTGGGGGCAACGGCGACGACCGCCGCCAGCGGCGGAAACAGGGAGGAGCTGTTGGGGCAGCGGCCAGCAGGATGCAAGCGACAGTGAAGCAGACGCTGGGAGCCGCAACCCGGCCTTGGCGCGTCAGCGACTGAGAGGGCAAGGATGCTATAGGGCAGGTCACTTCTTGGAGACGCTCCTCCGATACACCGCGAACGCGATGATGGCCGACAGCACCTCGGTGGCCCAGAAAGCGTGCCAGACGCCGGTGGGACCGAGCTGGCGGCAGAGCAGCCACGCCAGCGGCATGATGAAGAGGATATAGCGGCAGAGGGAGATGACCAGCGAGGCCATGCCTTTGCCCAGACCTTCCAGCGCGCCGGAGGAGGTGGTGGACACCGAGGACACCACGAAGCCGAGGCAGATGATGCGCAGGGCCGTCTGGCCGATGGCGATGGTCTCGGGGTTCGAGGAGAAAAGGCCGATGAGGGGCGCGGAGGCAGCCATGCAGATGACCGTGCCCGCCGCCATGATGACGGTGCTCATGCCGAGGGTGAGCTGGTAGAGCTTCGCTACTCGGGCGTGCTCCTTCGCGCCGTAGTTGTAGCTGATGAGGGGGCGCATCCCCTGCACGATGCCGCTGACGGGCAGGTAAAGGAAGGTCTGGAGCTTGTAGTAGATGCCCAGCACCACCACATAGCTCTCGGAGAAGGCGGCCAGCAGGTCGTTCAGGAAGGTGACCAGCAGGGAGGGCAGGGCCAGATTCAGGATAGCAGGCACGCCGATGGCATAGAGGCGTCCTTCCAGCGAGGCGTCGGGCCGCAGGGCATTCCGGCGCAGGCGGACGGGCGATGCAGTGGTGCAGTAGACCACGAGGTAGAGGACGAGGGTGACGGTCTGACCGATGCCGGTGGCCAGCGCCGCACCGGCGATGCCCAGTGCGGGCACCGGGCCGAGGCCGAAGATGAGGATGGGGTCCAGCAGGATATTGCACACGCAGCCCGAGATGAGGGCGAGCATGGTGAGCTTCATCCGGCCCACAGCCTGAAAGATCTTCTCGAAGGCGAGGCTGGCCATGTTCACGATGGCAAAGAAAAAGACGATGGAGGAATAGGTGACGCCCATCGAGACGATGGTGCTGTCGGCGGTGAACCGGGCGAGGAAGCCGGGCATGATGGCCGTGGCCAGCAGGGTGCACAGGAGGCCGTGGAGTACCGAGAGGGCCATGCCGTGGGTGGCGGCTGCATCGGCCTTGTCATGGTCGCCTGCGCCCCGGTAGAGAGCGACAAGGGCGTTGATGCCCACGCCAAAGCCGATGGCGACAGCGTTCACGAAGTTCTGGATGGGGAACACGAGGGAGAGGGCCGTCATGGCCTGCTCATTGATCTGGGCCACGAAGAGGCTGTCCACGATGTTGTACAGCGAGTTCACCAGCATGGAGATGACGTTGGGCAGGGCCATGGACACGAGGAGCGGGAAGACGGGCTTTGTCTTCATAAAGGTATCGTTCATAGGGGGCAAAAGCTTCCTTTCCTGAAAATTCCGCACAAGAAAAGCCACACAACGGCGGCTTTGAAGCGGGCCATTGTGTGGCGAAAAGTAGCAAGATCTATGCTGTAAAAATCCACACGGGTTTTATGAAGAGGGTGCAAAGAAATACGGTGCATCGACGACAGCGACGCTACGGGACGCCGCCGGACAGCACCGGGACGCGGGCCGGAAGGAAAACCGGAAAAGCGGCCTTCCGACCAGCCTGCGATAGGATACCACGAAACGGAGAGATTGTCAAGTCAAAAGTATGACTTTTCACAAAAGGCTTCTCAAGCGCCCATTTCGTGGTACAATGGAGCCAAATGAGAACGGAGGGAACGGAATGAAATGGATGATCGCATCCGACCTGCACGGGTCGGCGTACTATGGTAAAAGGATGGTGGAGGCTTTCGAGCGGGAGGGGGCCGGGCGGCTGCTCCTGCTGGGGGATCTGCTCTATCACGGCCCCCGGAACGACCTGCCCCGGGACTATGCGCCCAAGGAGGTCATCCCGATGTTGAACAGCCTGAAGAACAGGCTCTGCTGTATCCGAGGCAACTGCGATGCCGAGGTGGATCAGATGGTGCTGGACTTTCCGGTGCTGGCGGATTACTGTATCCTCCCGGCGGGCGAAAGGCTCATCTACGCCACCCACGGGCATATCTATAACTTAAAGAACCTGCCGCCGCTGGCCGAGGGGGACATCCTGCTCCACGGCCACACTCATGTCCCGGCGTGGACGGAGTTCGGGCAGGGAAACGTCTACCTCAATCCCGGCTCCCTGAGCATCCCGAAGGAAAACAGTCCCCACAGCTACATGACGCTGGAGGACGGCGTATTTTATTGGAAAGACGTAGATACGGGAGAAATATACCACACCCGTGTACTGTGAGCGGCGGTCTGTCCGCAGGCACTTGCAATTAGCATACCAGTGTGGTATGATGAAAATGAAAAACGCCCGGTGGGCGCGATCTAGGAGCAGGAGGTACGGACCAATGGTGCAGACGACGCTGAAAGTGAACGGGATGATGTGCGGGATGTGCGAGAGCCACATCAACGATGTGGTGCGCAAGACCGCGCAGGTGGAGAAGGTCACTTCTTCCCACACCAAGGGCGAGACGGTCATCGTCTCGGCCCAGCCGCTGGACATCGAAGCCCTGAAGGCTGCCATCGCAGCCACCGGCTACACGGTGACTGGCGCGGAGGAAAAGCCCTACGAGAAAAAGGGTTTCTTCTCGTTTTTGAAGCACTGAGGACTTCCGGCCCCGGGAGGGGGCCTGCGAAAGGAGGCAGGCAGAGATGAGGATACTGGTCTATGGTGCAGGGGCGCAGGGCTGTGAACTGGCCCACCGTCTGCTGCAGAACAAGAAGAACGTCGTCACCATGCTGGCGCGGGGTGAGTGGAAGGAAAGGCTCGACCAAAGGGGCCTCGTGATCCGCCACTGGGCGCAGTGCCGCACCACGGTGGACCGGGTGACGACCATCGACACGCTGGCCCCGGACGACTGCTACGACCTCGTTTTTGTGGCGGTGCAGGCCGGGCAGTTGCCCGATGTGCTGCCCATCCTCAAGCAGAATAAGAGCGAGTACTTCGTCTTTGTGGGCAATGACCCCCATGCGGTGGAGGTCATGCAGGCCATGCAGCGCCCGGCGGACAAGGTCGCGTTCGGTTTTCAGGGCAGCGGCGGACACCGGGATGTGGATAAGGTGGTCAGCGCTCATGTCGGCGTGGATATGACCGTCGGCGGGGCCACAGCACCCCTTTCGGGCGTCTTCCGCTACCGCCTCAAGACTGCCTTCGAGGGCGCAAAGTACAAGCTGAACTTTGTCAGCGACATGGACGCATGGCTCAAGTGCCACATCGCCCTCATCCTGCCGGCCTGTTATCTCTGCTACGCCTGCAAGGGCGACCTCTCCAAGGCCACCAAGGAGCAGCGGGAGCTGGTCCTCGATGCCGCGTGGGAGGGCTGCGAGATGCTCAAGGCCGCGCACATCCCGGTGGACGACAAGGAGAACACCGACTGCTACCGCGCCGGGACTTCCGGACGCCGGAAGATGGACGCCATGCTGCTGGCCATCTGCAAGACCCCGCTGGGCCGTCTCTGCGTCTCCGACCACGCGATGCACGCCGTGGCTGAGATGCAGTACCTCGACGAGGCCTTCGAGGGCCTCCGCGCCCAGACACAGACCCAGATGACCGCATGGGATACCCTGCGCGGGCAGATGCCCTCGTGGGACATCATGCGGAAGAAAACGGCAAAAACAAGACGATGATATGATGGAAAAAAGAGGCAGACGAAGAGCAGAGTTCCCATAAAACAGTATTTGCAAAAGTTCCCGCAATAGGGCAGATTTGGCGTGACTTCGGTCACGCCTTTTCTTTTGCTTCCAGTTCATCCAGAGG
>OOAC01001992.1_pt1 | contig 12301 bp, 10 predicted proteins | sample 1671041 | NCBI WGS metagenome assembly OOAC01 (sample SAMN06348116, study PRJEB24527) | human gut metagenome | biome: human gut; feature: ankylosing spondylitis patient; material: feces | host: Homo sapiens | place: China | collected 2015-10 | reverse complement strand
CGCTCGACAGCTCCCCTACCGAGGGGAGCCTCTGGCGAAGAGATGAAGTTTTCCGAAATGCCAAGGCCTCTCCTCGATAGGAGAGGTGGTAGCGCGTCAGCGCTGACGGAGAGGTTTAATGGCACCGTGTGCCGGGCAGCGGGAGCTGTGCCTCTCTTACCTCCTGCGCGGGCTTCTGTATATGCTGATGCATCCCGCCGCGCTCAAGGGCGGTGACACCGGTGCGGCACTGCTCCAGGATCTGATAGTCAGACATGAGCTTCAAGAAGGCGTCGATTTTTTCGGGACGGCCCGTCAGCTCAAAGACCATGCTGTCGGGCGACAGGTCGATGATCTTTGCCTTGTAGATACCGGCGATCTCCCGCAGCTCTGCGCGGTTGGCGACATTTGCCACCACCTTGAGCAGGAGCAGCTCCCGCTCGAGGGCCGTGGACTCGTTGAGTACAAAGACCTGACGGGTGACTTCCAGACGCTCGGTCTGAAGGATGAGCTGCTGCAGCTCCTTTTCGGTACCCGAAACGGAAACGGTGATGCGGCTGACTGTGGGGTCGTTGGTGGCCGAAACGGTCAGGCTGTCGATATTGAAGCCTCTGCGGCAGAACAGGTTGGACACCCGGGCCAGAACGCCGCTCTGGTTGTCCACCAGCAGGCTGATGACCCTGCGCTGATTGGATTCCATGTCGCTGTGTCCTCCTTATTTCATGATGATGTCGTTGATGTCGCCGCCGCCGGGGATCATGGGCAGGACCTTTTCGTCCTTGTCGATCATGCATTCGATCCAGGTGGGGCCTTTCTGCTTCAGAGCGTCGGCGAATGCCTCCTGGAACTGGGCAAGGTTCTCGCAGTGGTAGCCCTTGAGGCCGAAGCCCTCGGCCAGCTTGACGAAGTTGGTCTTGCGGTGGGGGTCGGTCTGGGAGAAGCGCTTGCCATAGAAAGCGGTCTGCCACTGGCGCACCATGCCAAGCACCTGATTGTTGAAGATGACCGTGATGATGGGCAGCTCGTAGCTGACAGCAGTGCAGGCTTCGTTGAGGTTCATGTGGAAGGAGCCGTCGCCGGTGAACATGACCACCCGCTGGTCGCGGCCCAGCGCCATCTGTGCGCCGATGGCTGCGCCGTAACCGAAGCCCATGGTGCCGAGGCCGCCGCTGGTGATGAAGCCGCGGCTCTTGGTGTGGCGGATGTACTGTGCCGCCCACATCTGGTGCTGGCCCACATCGGTGACGTAGACCGCCTTGGGGCCGCACTGGTTGCAGACCTCGCCGATGACCTGATGGGGCATCAGGCGGGAGGCGTCGGACACCGGGTGGTAATCCTGTGCCTGCCACTCGTGGATCATCTTCATCCAGTCGGGATGCTTCTTGTCCTCGATCATCGGGAGCATGGCGTTCAGCACATAGGCGGCGTCGCCCACGATGGCAAGGTCAACATCCACATTTTTGCCCAGCTCGCTGGCGTCGATGTCGATCTGGATGATGGTCGCATTCTTGGCGAAGGTCTTGGGGTTCAGGGCCACACGGTCGGAGAAGCGGGCGCCCACCGCGATAAGGACATCGCAGTCGGCCACCGCCCGGTTCGAGGTGTAGCAGCCGTGCATCCCCACCATGCCGATGTTCATCGGGTCGCCGTAAGGCACGACGCCTGCGGCCATCAGGGTATAGGTGGCCGGGATCTCAGCCTTTTTCAGAAGGTCACGCAGGGGCTGGCAGCTGGCCGCCGAGCGGACGCCGCCGCCGAAGTAGACCAGCGGGCGCTGTGCGCCGTTGATGATCTCTGCCGCCCACTTGACCTGCTCTTCGTTGAAAGTGGTCACGGTGCGGATGGGCTCCGGCTTTTTCGGGGTGAACTCACACACCGCAGCGGTGACATCCTTCGGGATGTCCACCAGCACCGGGCCTTTGCGGCCGCTCTGGGCGATGCGGAACGCCGCACGCATGGTGTCGGCCAGGTCTTCGACCCGGCGCACCGTGAAATTGTGCTTGGTGATGGGCATCGTGATGCCCTCGATGTAGGCTTCCTGGAAGCTGTCCTTGCCCAGACCTGCCGTGGTCACGTTGCCGGTGAAAGCCACCATCGGCACAGAGTCCATATAGGCGGTGGCGATGCCGGTGACGAGGTTCGTTGCGCCCGGGCCGCTGGTGGCCAGCACCACGCCGGTGCGGCCCGTTGCACGGGCGTAGCCGTCCGCCGCGTGGGATGCGCCCTGCTCGTGGGCGGTCAGCACATGGGTGATGCGGTCGGCGTTTTTGTACAGCTCGTCGTAGAGGTTCAGCACTGCGCCGCCGGGGTAGCCGAAGAGGGTGTCCACCCCCTGCTCACAGAGCACCTCCACAAAGATTTGAGAACCGTTCAACTGCATGGCGAGTTTCTCCTGTTTCCGTTTCCATTTTCCACTTTATACACTTTTTTTCCCAACGCTTTCAGGGAGCAGCACCTGATAAACAAAAGGTCTCTGTCTCCTTATCCAAGAGACAAAGACCTGGAATCAATCCAAAACTCTCTGCGGTACCACTCTCGTTGACGCTTTCCGCGCCCTCTCACGGGCTTCCAACAAAGCCCTGCGCTCTAACGGCCGCCACCGGCTCTGCTTAGCAGACGTCCCATATATCGTCCTTCAGCAGGCTGCTCCGGGAGGATTCCGCGCCGGGCCGCCTGCTGCCTTGCATCGTCCGGCAGCTCTCTGAAAAGCGGGTATCCTGCGTTACTTTTTCCCATCTGTGCATTTGTTGGGTCAATTATACTATAAATCGGGCCGTTGTCAATCGACGATTTGTAACGTGAATCATGGCAAACATGAAGATAATTAAACACCATCTTGCGCAGGGCCTTACATCGCTGTATAATTCTGAGTAACCGACTTTACTTAAAGCATCGCCTCTCCCTTTGGGAGAGGTGTCATCGCCTGCGATGACGGAGAGGGCAAGGCCGCTGGCAAAGCCACACAAGCTCAGCGATCGTATCACTCTGACAAAGAGCCTGCCTATCGCTGTGCGGTGGGCTTTATCGCACAGTGCTTGCCCTCTCAGGCGCTCCCGCGCCAGCTCTCCCAAAGGGAGAGCCAATTATATCATAGAAAGGGATATTATGAACCTCACAGAATGGAACGCCCGGCTCCACGGGCTGGTCATCTTCCGCGCCCTGCTGGACGATGACGTCATTGCAAAATTTGTTGACCTCACCGACCGGATGGCCGCTGCCCCCCAGAGCACGGGAGCCGTGTGTGACGCTGCCGCTTCCTTCGAAGCAGCCCTCTTCGAGCACACCACCAATTTCGGCGAATACCTTTCCGCTGCCGTTCTTGAAGCCGAGACGGTCTGTGTCCGGCAGGCAGCTGTCAGCGAAGTGCCGCCCGTCTTGCAGACTGCACTGGACAATGAGCTGGACTTCCTGCGGCAGCTGTGCAGCCTGACACTGGACGAGCTTCTGGACGCCGCCGGTGCCGCCGACAAGCTGCCTTTCCTGCCCCGGTGGGAGACGAAGGCCATCGACCTCCACGCCGCCTACGCCCAGCGGATGAGCGAGGTGGGCAAAAAGGGCTACGGAATGTTCGCCAAGCACCACGTCTTCACGGTCGAGAACGGCCAGCTGGTGCCGGTGCGCTACCCCGACCCCCAGCGCCTCGACGAGCTGCCGGGCTACGAGCAGGAGCGGGAGAAGGTCATCGCCAACACCCGCGCCCTGCTGGCCGGGATGCCCGCCAACAATGTTCTGCTCTACGGCGACGCCGGTACGGGCAAGTCCAGCACCGTCAAGGCCATCGCCAACGAGTTCGCCGCCGACGGCCTGCGCCTCGTGGAAGTCAAGAAGAACCAGCTCTATCAGATCCCCGATCTGATGGACAAGCTGGCCGCGAACCCGCTGAAGTTCATCCTCTTCATCGACGATTTGAGCTTCACGGCCAACGACGACAACTTTGCGGCCCTGAAAGCCATCCTCGAGGGCAGCGTGGGCGGCAGAGCCCGGAACATCGCCGTTTACGCTACCTCCAACCGCCGCCACCTCATCAAGGAGACCCTCTCCGACCGCACCGGCGATGACATCCACGAGGCCGACACCCGTCAGGAGCTGATGAGCCTTTCGGCCCGGTTCGGCCTCACCGTCACCTTCCAGCGGCCTGAGAAAGCCCGGTTCGAGGTCATCCTCACCGAGCTTGCCAAACAGCACGGCATCGAGATGCCCCACGACGAGCTGCTGACCAAGGCCGAAGCCTTCGCCATCCGTGCCGGAGGCCGCAGCCCCCGCGTCGCCAAGCAGTTCATCGAGCAGTGCGCCGCAGGAGTGCAGAAGTAAATAAAAGGAACGATTCAAATCTTCGAGAGTTCCCTCATGGAATCCCTCCGGAGGCATTCTCTTCGGATGCCCCGGACCACAGCGCCGGGATCCTGCAAAAAATGCGAGATCTCATACCGCGCAAAAGCGCGGCCTTCGTCTGAAACGAAAATTTTCCCCTCCGCAAAGCTTACGGTGAAGCCCCGGAATTCAAATGCAAGGCCGTTGTCCGGTTCGTTGATGGTGTCGCCCCAGACGGCCCGCTTCAGGGCCGAACAAAGGCAGTATTCCTCTTCCGTGCGGAGCCAGAGTTCCGGCGTCTGGACACTGTGCTCCAGCAGGAACAGGTTGGTAAAATCCCTTACAAAGCCCGTTTCTTTGGCCTCGATGGGCCGGTTCAGCTGCTTCCATTCCCGGATGTCGAAGCGGTAATAAAGGTTTTCTTCCGTCCCTCTCCGGGGGCTGACCTCTGTGATCGCGCTCCGGCGGACGGCGCTGCATTTCGTGACTTCGCCGTAGTACCGGACACCTGCCTGTGCGCCGAACACATACTGCGACTGGTAAAGGGCCACATAGCGGATAGGAAAATCGCTGTCCTGCAGGCGCTCTGCCGGGATGTAATAAAAGCGGTGCTTCCGGCAAATATCCAGCTGCTGCGGGCTGCGCATAGTACCCACCAGTACATCCCGCACGGCCCAGTCCACTGCTTTCAGCTTCGCTTCCAGTTTCTCCATCTCGCCCGCCCCCTGCTGTACTTTATTTTATTGTACCGTCTTTTCTGCCGGGAGGCAAGATGCAGATAAACAAAAAAATCCGTTGTCATCTGACAACGGATTTTTGAGTGGAGAATTAGGGACTCGAACCCCAGACCCCCTGCGTGTGATGCATAATGACTTTTCGTTTTTTAGAACGATGATTCGTTAAATCGAAGCAATTTGCTACAGATCTGCTACAAACGGCAGTATGAAGAGCTAAATAATTCTATAAGCCTGTTTTGGACTTTTGTTTTCTACCGTATGTTTTCCTTTATGAAATCCCATCTTTTCCTATTCTGTATTTTCCTTTTGGTGCTCCTGGCTTTTTCTCTTCTTCCGTTCTTTCGGATTTTGGTGCCAAATCAATGATAGATAGTAAATACCAGCACGCAGTAACCGTGCTTATCAGATAGGCTCCGATAATCCATACATAGCTGTAAAAAACGATTGCCGGAATCACTTTATCTTCCGTATTAGTTCCTATTAAAACGCTTACTATAATCAAGGCAAGACCAACCAGCAAATTTTCTTTATAGCGATATTGTAATTCCTTACTCGCTCTCGTTGAATTTATTTTTTTCATTAGAGGTGTATTGCTTAATCCAATCAAAATCGATACCGATGTCAAAATAAATCCAGAACAGGTTGTTGTACTTGTTATTATTGCATTTAATAAAAATTCAAGCCTCTCAATTCTCATATTTCCCCAATGATAAATCAGCCCAAGCACTATTGGAGGAAGAAACGCTACTAAAAAATGTTCGATTCCTATTCTTAAAATCGGAAGGCTTTCCATCTTTTTCCGCATTATTTCATCCCCTTTCTGCACTCACGCCATTTATCAATTTTCCAGAATTTTACTTTTTAATGCAAAATACAGCCTTTCATGTGTAATTGGGTTTGCCATCGAATAACTAAAAGATACTGTGTATTTTGCCGCATTGCTCAGTAAATCTATGGTTTCAACTTCTTTGTCATCTTCATCTTCAATCACCACATTCAACTTGTCGATGCCAGAATAATCATACGCTTCTTTTACAAACGCCATTGCTTGTTCAGCATCCAAAGCTGCATGCTTCCCCCTTCCAACTTTAATTTCCACATTGCAATACTGTCCTCCAACCTTTTTCATTGGCGTTAAAATATCTCTTAACGTTGATTGGGTAGATAACTCCTCCAGCGGATTGGTTTCAGCGACCATTATAACTTTTCTGTATCGCACGTCTGAAGTCATCCGCAAAAGACCTGTTCCTGTCTCCTTGACAGCTAATATAACTATTGTACCCTCAGGTGAAAGTTCGCTCAAATACGCTTCCATATTGCGAATGCTTATTCCAAATCGATTTCTTTGCATATATAATGTATGCGTTTCGGGCGAATAAGCCAATGTTGTCGATTCCGCCGGAACTTCATTATTGCCTAATTTAATAAGATCATATTTTCCATCTTCGTGTAAAATTCCAGGAAGAACCTTTTCTCGAATACGAAGCACACGAAGTTCCCATAGCTTATCTTCTTCATGGTACTTACACACATGAAAAACATAGCTATCTCCATTGATATCCTTTTTCGTATCTAAAGGATCCACTTTAACAATTCTTTTTAAGAGTTCTTCTAAATCGTAAGTTTTACTTCCTGTCGTATTGCTATAAGTAGTATATGTCGGTTCCAAGTGATCAAACCGGACAGATTTCTTCTGAATCTCAGACATTCTGTGTTCCTTTCTATATCTAAGTTTTTTATGTTTTGACAAAGAAAGACATCTTTAACCCGCATCGAGTCTCCTAGAACATCCAGCCAATCCATTCTGGTTTTCTTTTCAAATGGTATCATAAGAAAAGTCCCATACATTGTATTTCTGTGTTCAAAATTTTTTCTTTATCATTTCATGTCACTTTCTACAAGAACTTTCCAACGCTTGTTATATATTTTATCCCACCCATCATTAGTATCAAATATATTTTTGCTTACTTCACAAATCTGATTTATGCTCGTCTTCTTAACACCCTCCACTGCCGCTTCTCTCTGGCTCAAATGCCGCTTTCCAACGGTCAAGCAGTTTGCACCATCCAGTGTATCATACTGTTGGAACGCTCGATTAAAGTCCATCAAGTCATGCAGCCGGACAGGTTTATTCGTCTCATTATCCACCAACAGACCCCAGTTTTCCCAACGGCGGTCAGTGTTTCCCACCAGATAATCCAGAATATTCATCATATAGTATCCGTGAGCATCCAGCTCCAGAATTTTATCCAGCGTGTTCCAATCATGATTTGTGCAGTAGACATCGTAGGGTGCATAAGTCACAAGGCTATATCGCTGCGAGGTCATAATTTTGCTGATGGAAACCAGCTCATTCTCAAACATCCCCTGCTCATACAAAACCTGATGACAGTCAAAGCATCGACAGATCTTACTTGCCAGCACCTCACGCTCAACTGCATCTTGTCCACCATCTTTATAAAGATAGAAGCCATCATCCTTGCGCACCCACGCTTTAGGATAGCATCCGCCAGTGGACAAATCATTTGCCAAAAGATGGGCATTTGTCACAGCCATCTGATGCCCACGCAGTGCAATATCCACAAGAGCATTGCTTAAAGAATGGAAGCCAATCACATTATTGATTCGAGCGTCAAAGTCATTCGATTCTTTCAGCACTAGACCATAGGGCATGAAATCTTCAAAATAAATTTTACACTCACCAGCCGTACTCACCTGTGCCACACATCTTTCCGTGTGCATAATGCAGTAGACTGTTGCCTTGCCCATCGCCTCCACCACCTTATTTGACTGATGCACGTTCTCTTTTCTACTATTGTACCTTCTTTTATGTTCCAAAACAAGATGTAAAAAAGCTCTTGGCCTCTTTATTAAAGGTCAAGAGCTTTTGCTCGCCGCTGAACTTCTGCTCCAAAGATCGTGTTCAGCTTAATTTTCAATCATCTACACTCTTCGTTTCAGACAATTCTTCCCAGTCTTCCGAGTTTCCACACCTACGGAGATACTCATGCCCGCCATCGACTGCACACGATCCACAAGAACAAAATTTGAAATCATGTACAGTGCAGCTTTCAATAACATCCCTGCACTTTTTACACCGGATCATATTTCTCACTATTTTCATCATGCACGTCACCCGCAGTCAATCATCGGCGTTCATATCATTTTTTGAGTCGCAAATAATATTTTTCAAGGCTCTTATCGCAGACATTCACAATATGCAGCCAATCTTCCCGTGTGAGCTTGCGGAAGATGATCGGGTTCACCTCGATGGTCTCCACGTCCTTGCAGCGCATCAGGAATCGCATATCCTCAAAGCGCTTGAAGGGGTTGGAGAGGATGTTCTTCTCCACATCCTTTCGGGTATAACCGTTCTTCTGGTAAATGCTGGTAGATTTCTCAGCAATCATTCCATGCGCCTTGCTGTCCTCATAGAAGTCGATGAAGTAGTCCACCACGTCCGGCAGAGCGACTCTGCCGCTGGTGTCCATATACTCATAGATTGCTTTGAGCAGCACCGGCTTGTAGGAGTAGCTCATATCCATCGTTTCGATGAACTTCATGAACTTGTCTGCCATATTCTGCGGCGTAATGAGATTCCAGCCATACTGTTTCGCAATGTTGCGGATGCTTTCCTCCCGGAAATAGTGGAACATCCGCTTATCACCAAAGGGAATCGAAAGGTCCGGTTTGACTTTTCCGTCCTTAATGTAGCGCTCCACCGTCTCGGACTGTACATCCACCATCCGGACGAACTCGATCTGCGAGATCATATCCTTGACGCTGTTCTGCCAGTTGAAAAGGTCAATGATCTCATAGTCGGACACATCGAATCGGCACCAGTACGCTACGCTCCACAGCAGTTTTCAGATTCATTTTGTGAGCGACATTCTGGAACAACTCCAGCATATCCTCGCCATCACTGCGCTCCGGTGTTGCAGTCAAGCCCAGAATAAACTTCGAATGGAAGTAGGTAAAGATTTTCCGATAAGTATTAGCCGCTGCATGGTGGCATTCGTCCACAATCAAGTAATCAAAATCCGTAGGCGAGAATTTTTCCAGATCCTTGGAGATACTCTGCACCGTTGCAAAAATGACCGTCTGGGTCATATCCTTCTGACCTCCGGTATACTCTCCCAAAGTCGCTTCCGGCCAGACCTTAGCAAAGGTCTCTTTTGCCTGAGATGCCAGTTTCAGGGCATTGACCAGGAACAGCGTGCGTCCGCCCACGGCCTTGGCATCCGTTGCTGCCGTGATGGTTTTTCCAACGCCGGTCGCATGGTACAGCAGCGCGATGGTTTTGCCATCCTCACGCATCTTCTGCAGGTTCTCGGTGGTCTCCTGCTGGTAATCCCGAAGCTCGATGGTCTGCCCCATCTGAACCGGCAGGTCCGCTTCAAAAGCCTTGAACATAGGGCTGGTGCCTAAGAAAGTAATCAGCTCATCCTTGACCTTTTCCGGTTGCTTTTCCAACTGGCTGTAGATCCAACGGTATACTTTCCAGTTGTCATAGATCAGGCTGTTCTGTTTCAAGAGGTCATCAGCGTATTTGTTTTCGGACACCTTGCTAGGGTTGTGGTAGGTCTCACCGTCAATCTCGATTGCAATTTTGGATTCAGGCGATTCCAGCGCAAAATCGATATAGCGGTGCCGACCATAGATGTCCACGCAGGGGTACTGGACCTGCAGATTTTCGGTTTTCTCAGGTCCAAAAGCCTCACAGAAGAGCTGCACAAACAGCTCCTCCGCACGGCTGTTGACGCTGGTTGCTTTTGACGGCTCCATTGTGGCCTCCTAAATTCAGACATGCCCCTATTCTTACAGATTATAATAGTGTTCCACCAAAGTCTTGAATTACGAGATCACTATCGCGACCGGAAATCACTTTTCCAGTCGCTTTTTCAATCTCGTTCAAAATAGCAGTTGCACGCTTGATGAAGAAGTCATCAAACCGATCTGCACGGATATCACCCGTATCAATCAAATGAGTCTTAAGATAGCCATCCAGTATATCTGGTTCAACTTGACCTTTCTTCTCAATCTTGGTCAGATATTGGCTTGGTGCTACTCCACCAATTTCACGGTTTGTAGAATATGTAATAGGTGTCTTATTCACAACGGAATTCCATTTTGCACGCGGCAGACCTTTTTTCTCACAATAATCTCGTGGAAATATATGGTGAATGTCTATGCTCTCTGCTTTATAAACCGTAAAGTCCATTTCACGACCGCTGATAAAATCTTTGCACTGATTCTTCAAGATCCGTGCCATAATACCTTTATAGGCGGCACTCAATCTTGATTGCAAGGATAGCAAGCGCACCGGGTTAAAATAAAATTCCTGCACCGTTTTAGGAGTTTTACACGCATCTTCCAACCACGCCATTACTCCCACCACATCGTACACATAGCGTGTTTCATTTGCACTTCCATACATTTCGCCAAAAACACCGCACCAATACCATTGCTTTATTTTATTTTTTACGCTTGTTGTTTTGATGCGATTATGATCTGCAAGCAGCGTGCAAAGGACTGCAAGCGGAATCAACTGCGTCGTATATGGCAGGTCTTTACTAGAAAAGATTCGTTCTTCTTGCAATATTTTCTCTGCTTCCACAAATCCTTCCGTCAAATCATCTGCATACTGCTGGTATTCCGCCAGCGTCAGATTTAACACATCCTTCTTTTTGCAACTCACGGTCCCACCTTTTTCATACGAAGACAACAGAGTACAAGCCGTAAGGAAATCCGTTGCAGAGGTCACCGAAAGAATGTCGTCACTGAAATATTTTTTCTGTCTTTCTTCCCAGTCCTTGCGTAGTTCAAAATTATCCATTGCAAAAATCGCAGTGACTAATTCAAAAACTGTAAGTGATACTCCACCAGTATTTACATTCTCAAAGACCTGGCAAACTGCCTCCTTGGGTGTATCTTTATCCAATGTAATCACTGGAATTGTATACTGCCCCAATGGAACAATTACTTTAGACAGAAAATCCATATACAACTTTGCCGCATTCGGATCATACTGATGATATTGCATATAATCCATCTGCCACTTGCTGTATTTACTGGGATCTAAAATAATGTTCAGAGGAAACATGTTCTGTGCATACTCCTGCGAAGCAGAAGAAAGATCCAACTCAATTTTTCTGCCAAAATCTGAAGTTATTTTTCGATCTTTCGGAACAGAGACAATAGAATCCACTCGATCAATCGTACTGTTAACCGCTTTGACCATATCAATATAATAAAATCGCTCTATTTCCTGTCCTTTGTCTGTCTTTGTCCTAACAGCCTTCTCACTAAAAAGCGAAGAGTAAACGGATGTCAATCGTTGCTGTCCATCAAGAATCAGCTCATCTGGTGTTACTTTGTCTGCAGAAGGTGCCCCTTCAACGACTCGTGATTTGAAATGAATACTCTCATTACCGTATTCCAGAAACATTGCCGCGCCAACAGGATATCCATTTGTGATACTTGCAATCAGTGCTTTTATTCTACTGTCGTCCCATACCCATCCCCTTTGAAAGTCAGGAAGTTGCGTTTTCCCAGTATGGATCGTAGACATCAAATCTGTAATTTTTCTATCGTTTGTTTTCATAGCACGTTCCCTTCTCACTCTACACCCAGTGCTTTGAATACCGCATCCTCTGCGCTACTATAGAAGATCAAATTAAAACTTCCTACCAATTCGGGTGGCACCGTTCCAAGATCAGCGGCGCTTGTAATCGGCAGCAGAACTTTCTTCGCTCCACTATCAAGGCAAACCTGCAAGCTGTTCGCAAGCTCATCTACCTTTAGAATTGTACCACTGATACTAATTTCACCCAGAACAGCAAGGGTACTGACTGTTGGCCGTCCAAGCGCAATACTGCACAGCGCAATCAGCGTAGGCAATGCTAATTTTCCTGTCATGCCAATACCTTGCAGATCCTGATAATTGATGATGTAGTCTTTAGATGCAGTGCTGATGCCTCCGCTGATGCATTTTCCATTTGCTTTTAGGAAATTGAACGCCGTATTCGTTGACTCTTTGCAGTCACGGTCACTGCCAAGACCGGTGCGTTCAAACTTTCCGCTGCCCGGCAACATCTGGCTTTCCAACCGGAACACACCGATCATGCCGCTTTTTCCACGCGAAACAGTGTAGATCTGTCCCGGATTGCACATTCCATCCGGGATCAGCTTACCGCCGCCCTGTTCGGGAACCGACACAAACTTTTCTTCAAAGGTATCCAGATCAATGTAGCTGAAATTCACATCATAGAACT
>OOAC01001978.1_pt1 | contig 12370 bp, 10 predicted proteins | sample 1671041 | NCBI WGS metagenome assembly OOAC01 (sample SAMN06348116, study PRJEB24527) | human gut metagenome | biome: human gut; feature: ankylosing spondylitis patient; material: feces | host: Homo sapiens | place: China | collected 2015-10 | reverse complement strand
AGCGGACCCCGCCCGGCAGGCAGCCGCGGCGGCCGCGGCTCCAGTGTGCCGGAGCGCACCTATGCGCCCCGCGACGCGGAGGATGCAGCACCCGTAGCACCCAAGCGCACCGAGCGCGTGGATGATTTCGCCGATTTCAGCTTCGGCAAGATCGAGATCTGATCGCTGAGTTTTGAACCATGCTGCCCCTTTCTGGTGGAAAACTGCCGGGGAGGGGCAGCTTTTGTTTTGTACAGAGGCCGCCTGCGAAGAAAAACTTCCCTTTTTCGTCGGTTCGTGGTACAATAAATTTTGATTCAAAGCAGCGGGAGGGGACACAGATGCAGGATTCGACCATTGCAGCCATTGCAACAGCACCGGGGGCGGGCGGCATTGCCGTGGTGCGCCTTTCGGGGCCGGAGAGCTACGCCGTGGCGGCGCGGGTGTTCCGCCCCGCGAACCCGGACCGGACCGTGGCCGGGGCCAAAGGCTACACTGCCCTGTTTGGAACGTTTCTGGAAGGGGAGGACGCCTTCGATGAGGGGGTCGCCCTCTTTTTCCGGGCACCCCACAGCTACACCGGCGAGGACGTGGTGGAGCTGAGCTGCCACGGCGGCAGCGCTGTGGCCCGGCGGCTGGTGGAAAGCTGCATCGAGGCCGGGGCTGCGCCTGCTGCGCCGGGTGAGTACACCCGCCGCGCCTTTCTGAACGGCAAGCTCAGCCTGACCCAGGCCGAGGCCGTCATGGATCTGGTGTCTGCGGATGGCAGACAGGGGGCCGCGCTGGCCAATGCTTCGCTGGGCGGGGCGCTGGCCAGAAAGATCGCCACCGAAAAGGAGGCCCTGACCAGTCTGCAGGCCCATCTGGCCGCGTGGGTGGATTTCCCGGAGGAAGATGTGCCGGAGCTGGACGAGACCCATCTGCAAACTGTGCTGGGCAGCGTGAAGGACGAGCTGGATGTCCTCATCCGGAACTACGATGCCGGGGCCGTTCTGCGCGAAGGCGTGGACTGTGCCATCGTGGGCCGACCCAATGCGGGAAAATCCACCCTGCTGAACCTGCTGGCCGGGTTCGACCGGGCCATCGTGACCCCGGTGGCGGGCACGACCCGCGACGTGGTGGAACAGGCCGTCCGGCTGGGCGACATCCGGCTGAACCTCTTCGACACCGCCGGACTGCGGGATACCGAAGACGTCATCGAGGCCGAGGGCATCCGCCGCAGCTGGAAGAAGCTGGCTGAGGCCGGGCTGGTGCTGGCCGTCTTTGACGGTTCGGAGCCGCTGACGCGGGAGGACCTTGCGCTGGCCCGGAAGTGTGCGGGCCGCCCGGCCATTGCCCTCATCAACAAGGAGGACAAGCCCACCCGGTTCGACGCGGAAGTTATCGCGCCCTATTTCGCGATGGTGCTGCCGGTCTGCTGCCAGGAGGAGGGGGCACGGAAGCTCATCGCCTCGGCAGTGGCGCGGCTGCTGGGCACGAACCAGATCGACCCCCACGCTGCCAGCCTTTCGGGGCAGCGGCAGCTTGCCGCCGCCACCCGTGCGCGGGAAGCGGTCGCCGGTGCGCTGGAGGCCGCAGCGGGCGGGTTCGGGCTGGATGCCGTATCGGTCTGCGTGGACGATGCACTGGATGCCCTGTGTGACCTGACCGGCGAAAATGCGTCGGAAGCGGTCATCAACGAAGTATTTGAACGATTTTGTGTGGGAAAGTAAAAATGAACCATTTAGGAGATTATGACGTCATTGTGATCGGCGCAGGCCATGCGGGCATTGAGGCGGCCCATGCGGCTGCAACGCTGGGCGCAAAGACGGCGGTGTTCACCATGAGCCTGGATGCCATCGGCAATATGCCCTGCAATCCCAGCATTGGTGGAACTGCAAAAGGAACGCTGGTACGTGAATTGGATGCTCTTGGCGGCGTGATGGGCCTGGCGGCGGATGCCACCTATCTGCAGAGCCGGATGCTGAACAAGGGAAAGGGCCCGGCGGTCCATGCGCTACGCGTCCAGACCGACCGCAAGCGCTACCACGAATATATGAAACATGCGCTGGAATTGACGCCGGGTCTGGCCATCCATCAGGCGGAGGTCGTCTCCATCGAGGTGGAGGACGGCCATGTGAAGGGGGTTGTGACCCAGCTGAACGGCGAGTATGGGGCCAAATGTGTGGTCATCGCCACGGGCACCAACCTCGGCGGCAAGATCTTTGTGGGCGATGCGTGGTATGCCTCCGGCCCGGACGGGATGCACGCCGCCAATGCCCTGACCGAGAGCCTGAAGGCGGCGGGCCTGCCGCTGCGCCGATTCAAGACCGGCACCCCGGCCCGTGTCCACCGGCGCAGCATTGATTTCTCTCAGCTGGAATGCCAGCCCGGCGACCCGGACCAGGAGCTGCAACCCTTCAGCTTCCTGACCGATGCGCCCATGCACAACAAGGTGGAATGCTGGATCGCCTACACCAACCCGGAGACGCACCGGATCATTCTGGACAACATCCAGCGCAGCCCGCTCTACGGCGGCATGATCGAGGGCGTCGGCCCGCGCTACTGCCCCTCCATCGAGGATAAGGTGGTCCGCTTTGCAGGGAAGGACCGCCACCCCATCTTTGTAGAGCCCTGCGGCGAGAACACCGAGGAGATGTATTTACAGGGTGCTTCCAGCAGCCTGCCGGAAGATGTGCAGAACGCCTTCTACCGGAGCATCAAGGGGTTTGAGAACATCGAGATCATGCGTCCAGCCTACGCCATCGAATACGACTGTGTGGACCCGACCAGTCTGGAAGCAACGCTGGAGAGCAAGAACGTTCGCGGTCTGTACGGTGCGGGGCAGTTCAATGGCACCTCCGGCTACGAGGAAGCGGCTGCACAGGGGCTGCTGGCCGGCCTGAACGCCGCCCGCAATGCACTGGGCAAAGAACAGCTCATTCTGCCGCGTCATACGAGCTACCTCGGTACGCTGGTGGATGACCTTGTGACCAAGGGCGTCATGGACCCTTACCGCATGATGACCAGCCGCAGCGAATACCGGCTGACCCTGCGGCAGGACAACGCCGACCAGCGCCTGACCCCCATCGGCCGGGACTATGGGCTGGTGCAGGATGACCGCTGGGCCAGATACCAGCACACACAGGCCATTCTGGACGCAGAGCGCCGCCGCCTGCACGAGACGCATCTGCGCACCGCCGACCTGCGGGCCGCGATGGAAGCGGCGGGTCTGGCCCCGGCAGCGGAGGGCGGCATCGCCGAAGAGCTGCTGCGCCGCCCGGAGATCTCCTATCCGCTCCTCGCGGGCGTCATCGGCTGGGGGGAGGAGATCACCCCCATGCTGGCCGAGCGGCTGGAGACGGAGATCAAATATGCGGGCTACATTGCCCGGCAGGATCGGATGATCCGCGACGTGGCCCGCCATGAAAAGACGCTCATTCCGGAGGGTTTCGCCTATGAGGCCCTGACCGGCCTGACGCTGGAAGCCCGCGAGAAGCTGGCGCGCATCCGCCCGAAGAATCTGGGGCAGGCGGGGCGCATCCCCGGCGTGTCGCCCTCGGATGTGGCGCAGCTCAGTATCGCGCTGGCCGCAGGCCCCCGGAAAGATTGAGAGAGAATGCCAGGGCCTCTTCTCCTGAAAGGAGAGTCCACCATGCGCCGACCTACGTAAAGCTGACCGGGGAATGACCCGTCCGAACACGCGAAACACCTGAAACGAAAAGGAACAAACGATGATCGACAAAAACAGACTGGAAAAAAAGTGTTCCACGTGGAACATTGCGCTGACCGGGACCCAGCTCGACCAGCTGGACGCCTTTGCAGAGATTTTGGTGGAGTATAACCAGAAGGTCAACCTGACCGCTATCACCGACCCGGAGGGCATCGAGGACAAGCACTTCCTCGACAGCCTGCTCTTTGCCGCGCAGCCGGAAGTGGCAGGGAAGATGGTGGACGTCGGCGCAGGGGCAGGTTTCCCCGGCATCGTGACCAAGATCTACAAACCGGAACTGGAACTGACCCTGATGGAGCCGACCGGCAAGCGGGTGGAGTTTTTGAAATATGCCTGCGGCCAGCTGGGCCTGACCGGGGTGGAGTTCGCCAAGGAACGCGCTGAGGAAGCAGCCCGCAAGAGCTGGCGGGAACAGTTCGACCTTGCCTCGGCCCGCGCGGTGGCGGCTCTGCCGATGCTGGCCGAATACTGCCTGCCGCTGGTCAAGGTCGGCGGCAGCTTTCTGGCAATGAAGGGCGCTTCCGGTGAGGAGGAACTCGCGGCAGCCCGCGGCGCCATCCGGAAGCTGGGCGGCGCGTATCAGGAGACCCGCACCCTGCATCTGCCCGGCGGCGACACCCGCACCCTCATCCTCTGCAAAAAGATTTCGCAAACTCCGACAGCGTACCCCAGAAATGGTGGAAAAATCGCAAAATCGCCGCTGAAATAACGAAATATCGAAATAAAATTGAAGCACCCTGCCGAACGAAACTTCTGGCAGGGTGTTTTGTTTTCTGGTACACTGGGGATGGAACGAGGCTTGTTTTCCACCTTTTCCTGAGAAATTGTTGAAAACAAGCGCATACTTTGGTGAAAGGGGCATTCTTATGTTTGAACGTAGAAGATCCGCTGGAAAGATCGTGCAGCTCCCGGTGGAAGACATCCATCCCTCGCCGTATCAGGCGCGCACGACCTTCGATGAGCAGGAGCTTGCGGGGCTGGCCCAGAGCATCCGGGAAAACGGTCTGTTGCAGCCCATCACGGTGCGGAAGACCGACAGCGGCTATGAGCTGGTCGCGGGGGAGCGGCGGCTCCGCGCCTGCAAGCTGGCGAAGATGGAGACCATCCCATCCATCGTCTGCAACTTCACCGACCAGCGCACCGCCGCGCTTGGCCTGCTCGAAAATTTGCAGCGGGCAGACCTGAATCCATTTGAGCAGGCGCAGGGCCTGCGGGACGTGATGGTTTTGTGGGACTGCACGCAGGCCGAAGCAGCCAAACGGCTGGGGATGGCACAGCCGACTCTGGCAAACAAGCTCCGCCTTTTGCAGCTGACAGGGGACCAGCGGCAGTTCATTCTGGACAACGGCCTGACCGAGCGCCACGCGCGGGCCGTCCTCCGCCTGCCGGAGAACCGCCGCAGCGAAGCCCTCATCATGATCGCCAAACGGAAGATGAACGCCCGCGCGACCGACCTTTACATCGACCAGCTGCTGAACGAGACGTCGCAGGGCAAGCACCGCATCTCGATGGTCAAGGATGTGCGCATCTTTGTGAACACCATCGACCACGCCATCCGCCTGATGACCGACAATGGCGTGCCCGCCACCGCCCACCGTGAGGAGCGGGACGGCTACATTGAGTACACCGTCCGCATCCCAACTGCTGCGGCCCAGAAATAGGGGAGGGAATGTTCCATGTGGAACATCTGGAGCCGAAAAAAACAACAGCAAAAACGCGCCGGGAAGCGAAAGAATTTGAAAAAATCGAACGGAGGAAGCAAAATCTGCGAATGCGGGGCCGTTTTCGCGTAAAATTATAAAGAATCGGGTTCAAAAAGCCGCGCTGATGTGCTATACTAAAGAATAAAGGGGCCCGCAGACGGGAAAACGGCGGCCCGACCTCGAATGTTCCATGTGGAACAAAAAGTTTTCCTGAGAGGAAGAAAACGCGCGTGGCAAAAATAGTTGCAGTTGCAAACCAAAAAGGCGGCGTGGGCAAAACGACCACGGCCGTCAATCTGTCGTCCTGTGTTGCGGCGCTGGGCAAAAAGGTGCTCATCGTGGATCTGGACCCGCAGGGCAACACCACCACCGGCTACGGCATCCCCAAGCGGAGCGTCGAGCTGGGGACGTATGAGATGCTCATCGGCGAGGCGAGCGCCCGGCAGGCCATCCGGAACACCGAGTTCCGCACCGACGTCATCGGCTCCAACACCCGGCTGGCGGGCGCGAGCCTGGAAATGATCGACCTGCCCGGCCGCGAGAGCCGCCTGCGCAAGGCGCTGGCCGAGGTGCAGAAGGACTATGACTTCATCTTCATCGACTGCCCGCCCAGCCTGGACCTGCTGACGCTGAACGGTCTGTGCGCCTGCGACAGTGTGCTGATCCCGATCCAGTGCGAGTATTATGCGCTGGAAGGTCTGTCTGAGCTCATCAGCACCCTGAAGACCATCCGCAAGAAGTACAACCCCTATCTGGACATTGAGGGCGTGGTCTTCACGATGTTCTCCGGCCGCCTGAACCTGACCATGCAGGTCGTGGAGCAGGTCAAGAAGTACTTCGGGGCCAAGGTCTACAAGACCACCATCCCACGCACCATCCGCATTTCGGAGGCACCCAGCTACGGCCAGCCCATCAATTTCTATGAGCCGAAGGGCAAGGGCAGCGAGGCTTACATGGATCTCGCCATTGAGTTCGTGAAGAACAACCGCCCGCATGAGCCTGCCAAACGGCGCGGCAAAGGCAGCAGTGCACCCGCCGAACCGAAAAATGCGCTGGAAGAAGTAAAGCAGGGGGAAGTATAAGGAGATGGCAAAGAAAAGAGGGGGCCTCGGCCGAGGGCTGGAAAGTCTGTTCGAGGACGTTTCGCCCAGCTTTGAGCCCGACAATGCAAAGATCGAGACCCTGCCGCTGCGGGAGATCGAGCCTGACCCCGACCAGCCCCGCAAGACCTTTGATGACGAGACACTGGCCGAGCTGGCCTCCAGCATCGCCGAGCATGGCCTCATCCAGCCCATCGCGGTGCGGCCCAAGGTATCCGGCGGCTACCTCATCGTGGCAGGCGAGCGCCGCTGGCGGGCCTGCCGGATGGCGGGCCTGACCGAAGCGCCGGTCGTCGTGAAGGACGTCACCGACGAGCAGGCCATGGAGATCGCGCTGGTGGAAAACCTGCAGCGCGAAGACCTGGACCCGGTGGAAGAGGCCATGGGCATCCGTGAGCTGATGACTCGCTGCGACCTGACCCAGGAGCAGGCCGCCCGGAAGCTGGGCAAGAGCCGCAGTGCGCTGGCCAACAGCCTGCGCCTGCTGAACCTGCCGGAAAACGTGCTGGAGCTGCTCAAGAGCGGCTTCCTCAACACCGGCCACGCCAAGGTCATCCTGGGCCTGCCTACGCCGGAGCTGCAGGAGCAGGCCGCGCAGATGATCGCCGACCATGAACTGAACGTCCGGCAGGCCGAAGTGCTCTGCAAAAAGCTGGCACGGCCCGCCAAAGGCCCCGCCGAACCGGCCCCCATCGACACGTTGCCGGTGGAGGTGGAGGAGAGTCTGAAAGAGGTGCTGGGCAGCGAAGTCAATGTCGCATACCATGGCGGTAAGGGCAGGCTGACGGTGCATTTCTATTCGGACGAACAGCTCCGGGCCTTTGCAAATCTGCTGGGCCAGTATCAACAATCATGCGATTGAGGGCGGGCTCCCGCCTTTGAACGGCACGGGGACGATGCGCCCCCGCGCGAATGAAATAGAGTAAGGAGAGTAAATCATGCTTGATATCAAATTTGTCCGTGAAAACCCGGACGCGGTCAAGGAAAACATCAAGAAGAAGTTCCAGGACGCCAAGCTCCCCCTCGTGGACGAGGTCGTTGAGAAGGACGCCAAGTACCGTGAGTGCCTGAAGGAGGTCGAATCCCTCAAGGCTGCCCGCAACAAGCTGAGCAAGGCCAACGGCCCGCTGTTCGGCCAGCTGAAGAAGTGCACCGACGAGGCACAGAAGGCTGAGCTGCAAAAGCAGATCGATGCCAACAACGCCGCCGTCAAGGCCGACGCAGACAAGATGGCAGAGTTGGAAGCCGAGGAGGCAACGCTCGCAGCCCGCATCCAGGAGATCATGTACTCCATCCCCCAGATGATCGACCCCAGTGTGCCCATCGGCCCCGATGACACCTACAACGTCGAGGCACAGCGCTTCGGTGAGCCCGTCGTGCCCGATTTCCCCATCCCGTACCATACTGAGATCATGGAGAGCTTCGACGGCATTGATATGGACGCTGCAGGCCGCGTGGCCGGCAATGGCTTCTACTATCTGCTGGGCAACATCGCCCGCCTGCACGAGGCTGTTCTGGCCTATGCCCGCGACTTCATGATCGACAAGGGCTTCACCTATGTCATCCCGCCCTTCATGATGCACGGCAACGTGGTGCAGGGCGTGATGTCCTTCCCGGAGATGGACGCCATGATGTACAAGATCGAGGGTGAGGACCTGTACCTGATCGGCACCAGCGAGCACACCATGATCGGCCGCTTCATCGACCAGACCATCGACGAGAGCAAGATGCCCCTGACCCTGACCTCCTACAGCCCCTGCTTCCGCAAGGAGAAGGGCGCCCACGGCATTGAGGAGCGCGGCATCTACCGCATCCACCAGTTCGAGAAGCAGGAGATGATCGTCGTCTGCCGCCCCGAAGAGAGCGCCGACTGGTATGAGAAGCTGTGGAAGAACTCTGTGGAGCTGTTCCGCAACATGGAGATCCCCGTCCGTCAGCTGAACTGCTGCTCCGGCGACCTGGCAGACCTGAAGGTCAAGAGCTGCGACATCGAGGCCTGGAGCCCCCGCCAGCAGAAGTACTTCGAGGTCTGCTCCTGCTCCAACCTGGGCGATGCACAGGCCCGCCGCCTGCACATCCGCGTCAAGGGTAAGGACGGCAAGACCTATCTGGCCCACACTCTGAACAACACCTGCGTGGCACCTCCGCGTATGCTGATCGCCTTCTTGGAGAACCACCTGCAGGCCGACGGCTCGGTCACCATCCCCAAGGTCCTGCAGCCCTACATGGGCGGCCTGGAGGTCATGGTCCCGACCCACAAGAAGGGCTGAGAGTTGACCACACGGCTTTCCACAACAATGCAATAAGATGTTGAAAACACCCCGCTTTACCGTTTGCTGACGCAGACGATCGAGCGGGGTGTTTGCTGTTGATGGGGGACGGGGACGATTTCTTCACGGCAGTCTCGCCTCGTAGACATTCCTGGTACGCTGGGACCCGCGGGCTAAGCAACAGCCCATAGCTTACGGTGCTTCGCACCGCCGCCCTGTTCGATTCCCATGCGGGCAAAAAATAAAAGCGTTCAAGCCTTTGCTTGAACGCTTTTATGACCCGTACGGGAATCGAACCCATGTTACAGCCGTGAAAGGGCCGTGTCTTAACCGCTTGACCAACGGGCCTTAGAAATACAGAGCTTCGCTAAAACCTCCGACTTTCATCATCCACTATTGCGGACGACCGTCCCCCTTATCTTAGCGAAACTCTGTAACTTGGTAGCGGCAACTGGATTTGAACCGGTGACACTTCGGGTATGAACCGAATGCTCTAGCCAACTGAGCTATGCCGCCATATTTTGTTTGCGCACTTGAACGGTGCTTTATTATTATATCCAGAACTCGCCTGTTTGTCAACAATTATTTCTAAAAAAATCAAATTTTTTTCAGATCTCCGGTACAGCCCGAAAAAACGAGCGGCTGCACTGCCGCAGCCGCTCGAACATGGGGCGTTTTCCGTGCCGTCACTCCCGGTACTTTTCCATCATCTCTTTGAACAGGATGGCCGGGGACGGCGGAGTGTAGGTGATGGCGTTGGCACCGGCGGCGATGGTGGCCGAGATGCTCTCGCCGGTCTTGCCGCCGCTGGCGATGATGGGGACATCCGGGAACGCATCGCGGATCTTCTTCACGATGCGGGGCGTGTCGGTGCTGCAAGCCACATTCAGGATGGATGCGCCGGATTCGAGGCGGGCACGGATGTCGGTGTCCGCCTTGGTCACGGTGATGATGACCGGGATGTCCACCACCCGCGAGACGGCCAGCAGATTCAGGTCGGAAATGGGGGAGTTGAGCACGACGCCCATGGCACCCTGGCTCTCGACGTCGCGGGCCAGATTCAGGGTGCGCACACCGTGGGTGGTGCCGCCGCCCACGCCGCAGAACACCGGGATGTAAGAGGCCTTGATGATAGCGTCACTGATGGCCTGCTGAGGCGTGAACGGATAGACGGCGAAGACGGCGTCGGCATCGCAGTTGCGGATGATGGCGAGGTCGGTGGTGAAGACGAAGCTCTTCAGCCGCCGCCCGTTGATGACGATGCCGCTGGCCTGATAGACCTCCTGCGGCATTTTCAGGATGTTGTGGCGCAGGCGGCTCTCGACGTTGGGGGATGCTTTCTTTTCAGCTGCCATAGGGGGATACCTCCAGATGATTCCGGTGTGATTCAAATTTGAATCAAATTATAAGAAAGAAGGCCCCGGAATGCAATGAACTGCCCGTAAACTTTATGAAAACAAAGATCACCCTCTCCGGGCAAATTCCAGAATGTCCATCGGCACGGCGGCCAGCGCATCGGCTCCGGCTGCGGTAAGCTCTGCTTCGCCCCGGAAGCCCCAGAGCGCGCCCATAGCGGGCAGACCGGCGTTGTGGCCGGTCAGGATATCCACATCGCTGTCGCCCACGAAAAGGGTGCTGGCAGCTTCTGCACCGAGGTCCTGCATCAGGGCATAGACGCCGGTGGGGTCAGGCTTGGTGGGCACGTTCGGGCGGTTGCCCCGGACAAGCTCGAACCGACCGGTGCCGAAGTAGTGTGCGATGATCTTCCCGCAGAGCGGGTCTGCCTTGTTGGAAAAGACGGCGGTCTGGATGCCTTCGGCCTTCAGGGCGTCCAGCAGCTCCGGGATGCCGGGATAGGGAGCCGTCTTGTCTTCCTTGTGGGCATCGTACCGGGCCGTGAACTCGGCCAGCGTTGCGGCCAGCCGTTCGGGCGACCGGGCATCGGCGGGCGAAAAGCGCTCCACCAGCTTCGGGATGCCGTTGCCGACCATGTGCTTGAACTGCTCCACCGTAAAGGTGGGCCAGCCGTGCTGAGCGCAGACCCAGTTGCCTGCATCGGCCAGGTCGTCGATGGTGTTCAGAAGGGTGCCGTCCAGATCAAAAAGGATCGTTTTTATCATAAGATTCGACTTCTTTCCAAAAATTCAAAACATTTCTGTGCGTCCCGCCACGGGATGCTGCGCACCGTCAGCCGGACAAAACCGGGGAAGGCGACGGTCAGATCGGTGCGGTCTGCATTGACGGCCCAGGGCGACTGCCGGGCCGTCAGACAGATGTCCGGATGGAAGACGCAGATGCTGTGCAGATAGATGCCCCGCTGCCGCCGCAGGGTCAGACGCCCCTCCCGCAGCCAGACCCCCTCCCGCCGGTAGCCCATCGCGCCGCCCGCCAGCCCCGCCGCAAAGAAAAGGGCGGGGAACAGCAGGGTCACGGTCAGGCCGGGCAGGGTGGAGCGGGAGAGGAGGGTGAGCAGGGCGCAGAGGACAAAGGGTGCTCCGGCGGGAGCAAAAAAGATGAGACTGCGCTGTTCTGTCCGGGCCAGAAGGTCCGGCGGCATCCGAAATTCGGGCAGAAGCTCCCGGAAGAGCGCTTCCTCCCCGGAACGGTAAACGAAGAGCGGCAGCTCCGGGGAGCAGCTGCCCGCCGTCACGAAGACCGGCCAGCACCGCATCAGCCGGGCAAAGGGGGAAAGGCGGACGTCGGCAAAGCTGATCTGGTCGCTCTTCACCCGGCACTCGAACCGGTCCAGCCAGCCGCCGCGGCTGCCGATCTGGGTGCTGGTGTGCCAGACCTCGTAGTGCACCGTCTGCACAAAGCTGCGCAGCAGGCTCAGCCCCAGCAGAAAGCCGGAGAAGGCCAGCAGCCAGGCCGCACCGGCGGGCAGCCACCGCGCCGCCAGCCCGGCCAGAAAGTTGATCTGTGCAAAGGCCAGCTCATAGCGGTCCGGGCCCTGCTGCGTCTGCCGGATGGCCAGCAGAAAGAGCGCCAGCGTGGAAAGGCTGTTGGCCCCCAGCAGCCCCAGCGCCGCCCGCTCGCCGCCTTTGGGCCGGTGCAGACTGGGGGCCTCGATGGGGAGCAGCTGGTCGGCCAGATGCTGCGCATCGGCCCGGCGGAGGCAGAGGGTCAGGGTGCGCTGTTTCGGTTCGCCCACAGGGTAGAGCGTCACCCGGCTGGCCCCGGCCAGCCGGTAATAAAACGGCCGCTCGATGGTCAGGGCTGCCAGCGAAGCGCCTCGCACCGTCCGGTCGAACCGGAACAGGAGCTTCCAGTGGAGGCAGAAGGTGCCGCTTTCATCCAAAGACCAGCTGCTCGCGTGGAGGATGACCCAGCTCAGCGCACAGACCAGCAGAAAGAGGATGAGATCCTGCCGGAGCGCTGCCCGCAGCGCCGCCCAGTTGCGCTCAAACAGCACGCGGAGGAGCGGCACCAGATAGAGCACCAGCGTTTTGCGGAGGACCCGCAGGGCGGCAAAGGGGTGCAGACGATGTTCGGTCATGGGGCATCCTCCGCAAGGGCACAGGCCAGCGCCGCCGCCTGTGCTGCGGGCACGGCAGGCACCAGCACCCGTGCGCCGGGAGCCGAGATGACCAGCACCGTGGCTCCGGC
>OOAC01001977.1_pt1 | contig 12375 bp, 10 predicted proteins | sample 1671041 | NCBI WGS metagenome assembly OOAC01 (sample SAMN06348116, study PRJEB24527) | human gut metagenome | biome: human gut; feature: ankylosing spondylitis patient; material: feces | host: Homo sapiens | place: China | collected 2015-10 | reverse complement strand
ACACCTCCGAGCTGACGCTGGATCGCAGCTATGCCGGTTCCCGTGCCGACATCGTGCACCGCCGCAGCTGCAAGGTCCGCAGCCAGAACGGTGCGCTCAAACTCCGCATCCTGCTGGACAAAAACAGCATCGAAGTTTTCGTCAACGATGGCGAGCAGACCATGACCGCATGGATCTACACGCCCCAGTCTGCCGACGGCATCACCTTTGCTGCCGATGGTAAGGCAACTGTTACGGCAGAACAGTTTGAGCTGAATCTGTAACCTGATATTCCCTTCATTTCTCCTTCATCAATACAGCCCCGTTCTGGATTCCTTCACCAGAACGGGGCTGTGCTTTTTGTATCGGTTCTATGCGCTCTATTTTGATGACGGAGCTTTTTGTTGGGGCGATTCAGCTCACTTGCCCAGATGCCAGATGTCGCGGTCATACTCGGCGATGGTGCGGTCGGAGGAGAACATCCCCGCTTTGGCAATGTTCACCAGACACTTGCGCCGCCAGCCCATGGGGTCGCAGGCGTAATCGCTGAGGGCCTGCCCCTTCCGCACGACGTAGGCGTTGAAGTCCGGCAGGGTCTGGAACCAGTCCTTGTGGATCAGCTCGTCGTGGAGGCGGGTCAGGTTTTCGGCGTGACCGGCAGCCAGCATCTCGGGGCCGGTCAGGAAGTCGATGGCCCGGCGGATGTTGGCGTCGCCCTCCACCCACTGGGCCGGGTCGTAATCGCCCACGGCATAGCGGTGGATGACCTGATCGGAGGTCTGGCCGAAGATATAGATGTTTTCATCGCCCACCTGCTGGCTGATCTCCACGTTGGCACCGTCCATGGTGCCCAGCGTCAGCGCACCGTTCAGCATGAACTTCATGTTGCCGGTGCCGGAGGCCTCCTTGGAGGCAAGGCTGATCTGCTCGGACAGATCACAGGCCGGGATGAGCTTTTCGGCGGCGGTGACGTTGTAATTCTCCACAAAGACCACCTGCAGCCACTTGGACACCTCCGGGTCGGCGGCGATGACCTTGGAGAGGGTCAGCAGGGCGTGGATGATGTCCTTGGCAATGGTGTAGGCCGGAGCGGCTTTGGCTCCGAAGATGCTCACCAGCGGGACAGCAGGCAGGTGCCCGGCCTTGATCTCGTAGTACTGATGGATGAGGTACAGCAGATTCAGCTGCTGACGCTTGTACTCATGCAGGCGCTTGGACTGAATATCAAACAAGGCAGAGGTGTTCACCTGCACCTTCTGGGTGCGCAGCAGCCAGTCCGCCAGCGCTTCCTTGTTGGCCTTCTTCACGGCGGTCAGCTCGTCGAGCACGGTTTCGTCGTCGGCAAAGGCCAGCAGCTTTTCCAGCTCAGCTGCGTCCTTGCGGAAACCGGAGCCGATGCGCTGTTCCAGCACAGCGGTCAGGCGGGGGTCGCATTCCAGCAGCCAGCGGCGGAAGGTGATGCCGTTGGTCTTGTTGTTGAACTTTTCCGGATACAGCTCGTAGAAGCCGTGCAGCTCCGAATTTTTCAGGATCTCGGTGTGGAGCGCCGCCACGCCGTTGGTGGAGTGGGTGAAGTGGATGTCCATGTGGGCCATGTGCACCCGGTCGTCCTTGTCGATGATGGCAAGGCTCTCGTCCTTGGTGCGGGTGCGGGCCAGAGCATCCAGCTTTTCGATAATGGGCATCAGCTGGGGCACAACGGCATCCAGATAGGCGCGGGGCCACTTTTCCAGCGCCTCGGCCAGAATGGTGTGGTTGGTGTAGGCGCAGGTCTTGGTGACGATCGCCACGGCCTCCTCAAACTCGATGCCCTTCTCGCCCAGCAGCCGGATCAGCTCCGGGATGACCATGCTGGGATGGGTGTCGTTGATCTGGATGGCGGCGTAGTCGGCCAGATCGTGATAGCTGCAGCCCCGGGCGGCGCACTCGGCCAGAATGAGCTGGGCACCGGCGGAGACCATCAGGTACTGCTGGTACACCCGCAGACGGCGGCCTGCCTCGTCGGAGTCGTCCGGGTAGAGGAAGAGGGTCAGGTTCTTGTCGATGGCGGTCTTGTCGAACGCGATGCCGTCGTGGACGATGCTCTCGTCGATGGTGTCCAGATCGAACAGGTTCAGGGTGTTGGTGCGGCCCTCGTAGCCGGTGACGGCCAGCTTGTACAGCCGGGCGGTGTACTCTTTGCCCGCCAGCTCCACCGGATAGGTGACGTCGGTCTTTTCGGCCCAGCTGTGGGCGGTCAGCCACGGGTCGGGCTTTTCGTTCTGGACGCCGTCCTCAAAGGACTGGCGGAACAGGCCGAAGTGATACCGCAGGCCCACGCCGTCGCCGGGCAGGCCCAGCGTTGCGAGCGAGTCCAGAAAACAGGCCGCCAGACGGCCCAGACCGCCGTTGCCCAGAGAAGGTTCCGGCTCCACCTCTTCGATGTCCGACAGGTACTTTCCGGCAGCAGCCAGTGCATCGCGGGCTTCCTCGTACAGCCCCAGATTGATGAGGTTGTTGGACAGCAGCTTGCCGATGAGAAATTCGGCACTGATATAGTACAGCTTGCGGCCGGTGACGGGCTGCACACGGTCTGCACTCTTCTGCCGGACAAGTTCCAGCAGAGCGAGGTACAGCTCCTGATCCGTGCAGTCGGCCAGCGGCTTGCCCGTGAGATTCTGTAAGGTCTCGGTGAAGTTCATAAATGGATCCTCCTTTGCTACGGAAAACAGGTTTGACATCTGCAATTCAAGATATACCACATAAAACGATCAAAATCTTGCCTTAAAAGTGCAGACTATGGTACAATCCTATCATCAGGAGGTGAGACGATGCAAAATCAGGCTTCTTTGCAGGAAACCAAGCAGCACGGTGCCGTGCGGTTCCCGTTTAATCTGTATCCCTGCACCATCCCGGGGGATTTCCCGCAGGTGGCGCTCCACTGGCAGGAGAGCATGGAGCTGGTCTTTGTCAAGCGCGGCGCGGGGCTGGTGCAGGTGGGCGCTGTGCCTTACCCGGCCCGCATGGGGGACATCTTCGTCTTTACGCCCGGCACCCTCCACGCCCTGCGGCAGACGGAGGGACAGTCCATGGAATACGAGAATCTTATTTTTGAGCTGGAGCTTCTGGGTGGTGCGGAGGACCTTTGCGCCGAGAAATATCTGCTTCCGCTCCAGAGCGGGCGGCTGTCGCTGCCTGCCCGTCTGACCCCAAACGATTTGTGTTATCTTCAGGCTGCCGCCTGTCTGCGGGAGGTGGAGGAGGCCAACCGCTCGAAGCTCCCCGGCTATGAGCTGCTGGTCAAGGGGGCGCTGCTGCGCTTTCTGGCCCTGCTCATTGCACAGGGAAAGCAGCAGCTCCCCGCAGAGACCGCCGACACCCAGCGGCTGAAAGCCGTCCTGCAATGGCTCTCGGCCCATTATGCCGAGGCGCTTCGGGTCGCTGATGCTGCCGGGGTCTGCTCCTTCAGCGCCAGCCACTTCATGCGATGGTTCCGGCAGATGACGGGGCAGAGCTTCATCGCCTTTCTGAACGAATACCGCCTGAACGCCGCCGCCGAAGCGCTCCAGACTACAGATGAGACCATCCTGACCATCGCCTCCCGGTGCGGGTTTGAAACTCTCTCCTATTTCAACCGGGCCTTCAAGGCACACTTCGGCATGACGCCGCGGGAATACCGGAAAAAATAGGAGAGGGCAGCATCCTTGCCCTCTCAGCTTCGCTGCGCTCAGCAGCTCTCCCAAAGGGAGAGCCTCTGGCGAAACCAGAAACTTTGCAGGAAATGCCAAGGCCTCTCCCTTTGGGAGAGGTGGCATCGCGTAAGCGATGACGGAGAGGGCAAGCCACCTGAAAAGAAAAATCATCCGCGATAAGATCTCACGAGGCTCAGACCGTTCATGAGAAAGGATCGCGGATGATTTTTTGTTTTGAACTCAGACCTCCGGCGGCGGGCAGCAGCTCTCCCGCGGGATGAGCTGGTGCGGCACGATGATCTTGGTGGCCAGAAGGTTCGGGTTTTCGATGTGGTTGATGGTCTGGCTGGCGGCTTCCATGCCCAGCTGGTAGGGGTTGACGTCCACGGTGGTCAGCTGGGGGCTGGTGATGCGGGAGAACAGTGAGTTGTTGAAGGACACGATGGAGAGGTCTTTGGGGATGCGCAGCCCCAGCTTGCCACAGAACTGCTCCAGCACCACGGCAAGGATGTCGTCGCTGACCAGCATGGCGGTGGGACGGTCCGGGGCGGTGAGAAGGGACTTCAGCGGCTCCTCGTAAGCATCGTTCAGGGTGTTGACCTCCACGCAGTCCTCTTCGCGGGGGGTGATGCCGTGCTTGAGCAGGGACACCTGGTAGCCCCGCCTGCGCTCTGCCGAAAACAGCATCGCATTGCTGACCCCGAAGTAGGCGATGCGGCGGTGGCCCAGCTCGCAGAGGTAATCGGCAGCTTCCTCTCCCGCAAGGGCGTTGTCATTGTCGATGTAGATGGTCTGGTTGGCCGACTGTGCCGCCTTGCCCACAATGACATGGAGCAGCCCTTCGCCGCGCAGATAGGCCGCCACCGGGCAGTCCTTTTTGGAATAGAGCAGGATGAAGCCGTCCGCCTGTGCGTTGGCCACCATGCTCTGGATGGCGTCCAAGATCTCTGCATCGTCCTGCCCGGTGATGACCGTGTTCACATACCGCCGCTGGTTGCAGAACTGCCCGATGCCGCGGATGATCTCCAGATGGAATGCGTTTTCGTAGACATCCCGCTGGGAGGAGGGCAGAATGATGCCGATGGTCTTGGAAAATGCCTCCACCGGCTCGGCCTCAAAGTTCGGCTCATAGCCCAGCTGTGCCATGACGCGGCGCACCCGCTCCTTGGTGTCCCGGCTGATGGAGGGGCTGTCCTTGCAGGTGCGGGACACGGTGGAGGGGGAGACCCCCGCCGCCGCCGCGACATCTTTGATGGTAACTGCCATAGTCTGTTCCTCCCTGATGTAATAGCTCTATTGTAAAGCGGTTCCCACGCGATGTCAATGTTTGCGCAAGGAATTGCGCAAACGGTGCAATCCTGTCCTCTGCGTACCCTCGACAATTTCCACAAAGAATCTCGCAAACGGTTGTGCGAAACGTAGAAAACTTATTATAACTCCAAAAAACTCTTGTAAAAGTTGCGGATTTGAATTATTCTTGTTGCATAAAACTACGCAACTCGAATGCAATGGTTGCGCAGAATGATGCAAGAGGAAGAATAAGGAGGAACATCATGACCACAACGACACGTTCTATTGTCGTGACAGCACCCTTCAGCGGAACACTCGTCCCGCTGAGCGAAGTCCCGGATGAGACCTTTGCCAGCGGCGTTCTGGGCGAAGGCATCGCCATCGAGCCGTCCGATGGGCTGTTCTGCAGCCCGGTGGATGGCACGGTGGAGACCATCGCCGAAACGAAACACGCCATTGGCTTTGCGGCAGACAATGGGCTGGAGATCCTGGTCCATGTGGGTCTGGAGACCGTCAGCCTGAATGGCGAGGGCTTCGAGATCCTGGTCAAAGAGGGCGACCGGGTCAAGGCCGGTCAGCCTGTGGCCAAGGCAGACCTTGCGCTCATCCGGGAGCGGGGCCTGAAAACCATCACTTCCATCGTTCTGACCGGCGGCGCAGACGATATGGAGCTGCACTGTGCCGAGGGCATTGCGGCGGCAGGCAAGACGACGGTGCTGACCCTGACGGCAAAAGAGGCACAGCCCGCTGAGGCAGCGGAAGCAGCACCTGCGGCCAGGGAGGCCAGCGCAGAGAAGCCGAAAAAGAAGGGCTTCATCAACTTCGACTTTTTGCAGAAGCTGGGCAAGGTGCTGATGACCGTCATCGCCGTCATGCCCGCTGCCGGTCTGATGATCAGTCTGGGCAAGCTGGTGCAGATGGGCGGCGGCGACATTGCAGCGGTCATGACCATCGGCACCACCATGGAGAACATCGGCTGGGCGGTCATCAACAATCTGCACATCCTGTTCGCCGTGGCCATCGGCGGCAGCTGGGCGAAGGAGCGTGCCGGCGGTGCCTTTGCGGCCGTGCTGGCGTTTGCCCTCATCAACGTCATCACCGGCAACATTTTCGGCGTCACCAGCGCCATGCTGGAAGACCCCAACGCCGTGACCCACACCCTGTTCGGGCAGGAGATCGCCGTCAACGGCTACTTTACCTCTGTGCTGGGTGCTCCGGCGCTGAACATGGGCGTGTTCGTAGGCATCATCGCTGGTTTCGTGGGCGGCGTGGCATACAATAAATACTACAATTTCCGCAAGCTGCCGGATGCACTGGCCTTCTTCAACGGCAAGCGCTTCGTGCCCATGGTGGTCATTGGCTACTCGGTGGTCATCTCCATCGTTCTGTCGCTGTTCTGGCCTGTGGTTCAGACCGGCATCAACAACTTCGGCATCTGGATCGCCAACTCTTCCGAGACCTCTCCGATTCTGGCTCCGTTCATCTATGGCACGCTGGAACGTCTGCTGCTGCCCTTCGGCCTGCACCACATGCTGACCATCCCCATGAACTACACCTCCTTCGGCGGCACCTACACCATCGCTACCGGCGTCAACGCAGGCAGTCAGGTGTTCGGTCAGGACCCGCTGTGGCTGGCATGGGCCAACGACCTCATCAACTTCAAGAAGGCTGGTGACATGGCCGCTTACAATAACCTGCTGGCTACCGTTACCCCCGCCCGCTTCAAGGTGGGCCAGATGATCGGTGCTACCGGTCTGCTGCTGGGCATTGCGCTGGCCATGTTCCGCCGGGTGGATGCCGACAAACGCGCAAACTATAAGTCCATGTTCATCTCCACCGCGCTGGCTGTCTTCCTCACCGGCGTCACCGAGCCGCTGGAATTCATGTTCATGTTCTGCGCCATGCCGCTGTACATCGTGTACGCACTGCTGCAGGGCTGCGCCTTCGCCATGGCAGGCATCATCCATCTGCGCCTGCACTCCTTCGGCAATCTGGAATTCATCACCCGCATCCCTATGTCCCTGCAGGCCGGTCTGGGCGGTGACATCATCAACTTTGTGCTCTGCGTCGCCGCATTCTTTGTCATCGGCTACTTCGTGGCCTACTTCATGATCGGCAAGCTCAAGCTGGCAACGCCGGGCCGTCTGGGCAACTATACCGACGATAACGCGGACGATACCGCCGCCAAGACCGAGAAGAAGTCGGATAACGGTCAGGCCGAGCGCATCATCGCCCTGCTGGGTGGCCGGGAGAACATCGTGCTGGTGGACGCCTGCATGACCCGTCTGCGCGTTACCGTGAAGGACCCCGCCAAGGTCGCCGACCTCGCCGCATGGAAGGCCGAGGGCGCTCTGAGCCTGCTGGTCAAGGGCGACGGCATTCAGGCCGTGTACGGCCCCAAGGCAGACGTCCTGAAATCTGACATCAACGATATTCTGTAAAGACCATGAAACTGTTGACTTTGAATACCCACAGCCTCATCGAGCCGGACTATGAGGCAAAGCGGGACGCTTTTGTAGATTTCATCGCAGAGGAACAGCCGGATGTGTTCGCCCTGCAGGAGGTGAACCAGACGGCCTCCGCTCCGCTGCTGGGGGATGTCCCGGCGGGATACTACCCCTGCCCCGGCAATATGGTGCTGCTGAAAGCGGACAACCACGCCGCAGCAGTGGCCCGGATGCTGGAAGAGCGGGGCGTGCATTACCATTGGAGCTGGCTCCCGGCAAAGATCGGCTACGACAGGTACGATGAGGGGATGGCGGTGTTCAGCCGTGCCCCCATTACCGCCGCCGAAAACCTTCTGCTGAGCAAAAGCAGGGATTATAAATACTGGAAGACCCGCCGTGCACTGGGCATCTGTGCAGGAGATGTCTGGTATTATGCGGTGCATCTGGGCTGGTGGAAGGACGAAGAAGAACCCTTCGCGGCCCAGTGGGAAAAGCTGTCGCAGGCGGCGGGTGCAAAGCAGACCGCCTTTCTGCTGGGAGATTTCAACAGCGAAGCCAATGTGCGGGGGGAGGGCTACGACCTCATCCTCAGCAGCGGCTGGCAGGATACCTATCGTCTGGCACAGCAGCGGGACGAGGGCTACACCGTCGTGCAGGCCATTGATGGCTGGCGGGATGCCCCGGATGCAGCGGCCAAAAAGCGCATCGACCAGATCTGGTGCTCCAAGGCGCTCGCCGTAAAAAGCAGCCGGGTCGTGTTCAACGGCCTGCAGGAGCCGCAGGTGTCCGACCATGCGGGTATTTTGATCGAGTTATAAAGGAAGGTAAACGAAGATGCAGAGAAGTGCAGGCATTTTGCTGCCCATCAGCAGTCTGCCGTCCCCTTACGGCATCGGCTGCTTCTCGCAGGAAGCATACGACTTTGTGGACTGGCTCAAGGAAGCCGGGCAGACCTACTGGCAGATCCTGCCGCTGGGCGTGACCAGCTACGGCGACAGCCCCTATCAGAGTTTTTCCGCCTTTGCGGGCAATCCGTATTTCATCAGTCTGGATGCTCTGGTGGAGGAAGGGGCGCTGACTGCCGCCGAGTGCAAAAAGGCAAACTTTGGCCGCAAGGCAGATGACATCGACTACAGCCGTCTCTACACAGAGCGGGGCCGCCTGCTGCGGCTGGCCTACTCCCGCAGCGACATCGGCCACAACAAGGCATTTGCGGCGTTCTGCGAGAAAAACAAGTGGTGGCTGGACGATTTTGCCCTGTTCATGGCGGTCAAGGGCCGCTTTGAGGGCAAACCGTGGATCGAGTGGGCCGAGGACATCCGTCTGCGCTGGCAGCCCGCCATGGACTACTACCGCCGGGAGCTGTACTTTGAGGTGGAGTATCACAAGTATCTCCAGTTCAAGTTCGACGAGCAGTGGCGCAGGCTGAAAGCCTATGCCAACAGCAAGGGCATCCGGATCATCGGCGATATCCCCATCTATGTGGCGCTGGATTCTGCCGACGCATGGGCAAACCCCGGTCTTTTCCAGCTGGACAAAGAGAACCTGCCCACGGCCGTGGCGGGCGTTCCCCCGGATGGCTTCTCCCCCACCGGCCAGCTCTGGGGCAACCCGCTCTACCGCTGGGAAGCCCACCGCGCGACCGGGTATCAGTGGTGGATCACCCGCCTGTGGTACTGCTTCGAGCTGTACGACGTGGTACGCATCGACCACTTCCGTGGGTTCGATGAGTATTTCTCCATCCCCTACGGCAGCGAGACTGCGGTGGAGGGCCACTGGGAGAAAGGCCCCGGCATTGAGCTGTTCCGTGCCGTGGAGCAGGCGCTTGGCAAGCGGGAGATCATTGCAGAGGATCTTGGCTACATGAGCGACACCGTGCGCCAGCTGGTGCGGGACAGCGGCTTCCCCGGCATGAAAGTGCTGGAATTTGCCTTTGACTCCCGCGATACCGGCAGTGCCAGCGACTACCTGCCCCACAACTACCCGGTGAACAGCGTGGCCTACACCGGCACCCACGACAACGAGACGCTGGTCTCGTGGTACCAGACCGTCACCGACGCCGAACGCGCCATGGTGCGGGATTATCTGTACGACTACGCCACCCCGGAGGAGCAGCTCTATCAGAGCATGATCGCGCTGATCTTACGCAGTGCGGCAGCGACCTGCATCATTCCCATGCAGGACTGGCTGGGGCTGGACAACTCCGCCCGCATCAATCAGCCCTCCACCGTGGGCCAGAACTGGCGCTGGCGGCTGAAAAAGACCCAGCTGACCAAAAAGCTCCAAAAGGAGATCTGCCAGCTGACCGCCCGCTACGGCCGGATGAACTGGGCGTAAGGGGGAAAGCCAACAGGCAGGCGACAAATCACGCACCCAGCATATCTGCGGCGTGGCGGCTGCGGTTCAACGAACGCGTTCTGGAAGAGGCCGAGGACTCTCGCCTGCCGGATTTCGCGCACATGGAAGAAGAGAGGTTCCGCGCATATCTGCACCTCCAACGGGCACCCTACCGTTGGAGGTGTTTTTTATGGATTCTCTGACGCCCTTCATCCGGCACGAGCTGGAAGACAGGCCCGGCGTTTCGGCGGCCCCGGAGGCCGTGTGCAGCCGGTGTTCCCCGCCACTGGGCAAAGAGCCAGGCCCGGTCCAGCCGCCCAGCACGCCCGACGGCCCGGACGTACAGCTCCCGCCGCCGGAGATCCCGCCCAACGAGCCGTCCGGAGTGCCCATGACCGACGGCACCCCCGTGGCCTGCCGCCAGAAGAATGCGGCGGCATTCCTCAAAGGGCAGGTGCCCGGCGTGATGGCCGAATACGCGCCGGGACTGTTCTCCACCGAGCAGCGGCTCCACAGTAGCCAGCCCGCCCCGGACGACTCCGAGGGCGTTCAGGACCTTGTCGACTGGCGGGAAGACGCCCCCTATGGTTAAGCGACTGTAAATTTTTCAAAGAATTTTCAATTAGTGGTTGAAATCTGCGCCGTGTTCTTTTATTATGGTAGCAAACAAAGCAAAGGCAGGTAAAGGAACTATGGCAGAAATCAAATACGAAGTCGTTCAGCGCATCGCGGTGCTTTCTCAGCGGCCCCGCGGCTGGGAGCGTCAGCTCAACCTCATCAGCTGGAACGACGGCGACCCCAAGTACGACATCCGCGACTGGTCCCCGGACGGCACCCGCATGGGCAAGGGCATCTCCCTGAGCCACGACGAGCTGGCTATCCTCAAGGGCATCCTGGACGATCTGGAGCTGTAAGATGGGCGACCGCGAAGAGTTTTTGGCCCTCTGGCACCAGCACGTCACCCGCTCCGGCAGCGAGAAGCTGCTGGAATGGCTGGACAAGAAGACGGATTTCTTCACCGCACCGGCTTCCACCCGCTTCCACGGGGCCTGCGAGGGCGGGCTGTGCATGCACAGCCTCAACGTCTACCATGCGCTGCACGACACCTTTTTCACCGAGGGCGACAGCGAGGAGACCTTTGCCATTTGCGCACTCCTGCACGACCTGTGCAAGGCCAACTACTACAAGGTCGGCACCCGTAACGTGAAGAACGACGCCACCGGCCAGTGGGAGAAAGTCCCCTTCTACAGCGTCGAGGACCTGTTCCCCTACGGCCACGGCGAGAAGAGCGTCTTCCTCATCGAGCGGTTCATGAAGCTGAAGGTCGAGGAGGCCGTAGCCATCCGCTGGCACATGGGCGGCTTTGACGACGCGGCCAAGGGCGGCTGCTTCGCCATCTCGGAGGCCTACGACAAATATCCGCTGGCCGTCAAACTGCACATCGCAGACCTGGAGGCCACCTATCTCATGGAACACCGGACCAGCAGCGTAAGATAACAGACACGACAAAAGACGACCGGAAGCGCAATGCGTTTCCGGTCGTCTTTGTGTTTTGTATTATCCCATCAGCGCTTCCAGCTGATGCACGATATCCACCGAAAGGTAGTCCAGCCGGGTAGTGGGTTTCCAGTCCTTCTGTGCAAAGGGAGATTCCCGCACTTCTTCCGGTTCGGGTGCTTCGGCAGCTTTGGGAGCTGGTGCAGGCTCTGCCGCCTGCGGGGCGGGGGTACTCTGCGGAGCCGCTTCCGGGAGCGCCGGTTCCTGCGCTGCCTGGCCGGGGAACACAATCACCGGCAGGCCGGGCTGGTCCAGCACCGGGGGCTGAGGCGTCTTGGGCGGCAGCAGCTCATTTTTGCGCGCCTGATCGCAGAGTGCTTCCAGTTCCGCATTCTCCTGCCGCAGCGCGACCACTTCGCGCTCACAGGCAAAAAGGCGGGTCTGATAACGCCGGATCTCGGCATTTGCTGCCGACAGGCGGCGGTTCAAGGCTTCCACTTCACCCGACTGCAGCCGTGCAGCGGGCTGAGAGGCCGTGCCATGGGGCCCGGTCTCTGTTCCAACCTGCGCCATAGTTTCCTCCACTTCCTGCACCTTGCGCAGAGCGCGGCGGTATTCGCTGGCCGCAGCGGCACTGTACCGCTCCACACAGCGCAACACGCTGTTTCTGCGGCAGCTCAGCCATTCGGTGTGCAGCCATACGTCCTGCGGTAGCATCCTCCTGCCCTCCTCACACCTCCGTGCAAAGAGCTCACGCCATTTGCTGTTTTTACTTGCGCTTGTTCAGGATCGCCAGCAGCTCGTCATAATAACGGTTGTCGCTGCTCTCCTCTTCCACGGGCTTTGCAGCACCGGCAGCGGGAGCCGAAGCGGCAGCTGCGCTGTTCTTGGCTACCGCCACATCCGAGCTGAACACAGCCGACGGAGCAGAGCTGACGGAAGCGGCGGCACCGTTCAGGGTACTGCGCAGGCCTTCGGGGATCTTGTTGTCGAAGCCGGTGGCAACGACGGTCACGCGCATCTCATCGGACAGGTTCTCGTCGAACGCAGTACCCCAGATGATGTTCGCATCGGGGTGTGCGCTCTGGGTGATGAGACCGGCAGCGGTCTCGACATCCTCCAGGCCGATGTCCGGGCTGGAAGTGATGTTGATG
>OOAC01001974.1_pt1 | contig 12417 bp, 9 predicted proteins | sample 1671041 | NCBI WGS metagenome assembly OOAC01 (sample SAMN06348116, study PRJEB24527) | human gut metagenome | biome: human gut; feature: ankylosing spondylitis patient; material: feces | host: Homo sapiens | place: China | collected 2015-10 | reverse complement strand
GGGCGGGACGTCATCATCGTCGTCGTCCTCGTCCTCCTCCGGCTGGGGCGTGGGGGTGGAGGTGTAGTCGTAGCCCATCCCCTCCATCACGGTGCCGTCCGCGTTCAGACGGGTCAGCCGTCCCCCCGTCACCTTATGTTCATCGTCAGAAAGGTTCTCCGTGGGCACTTCGCCGTACGTTCCGCCGATGGCCGGGGCCTTGGCGTCCGTCTTCTGACTCCCCGCCTTGGCCGTCACCTCGGCGTCGCCGCAGATGTAGAGTTTTCCCGGGTTCGGGTCGTCGGTGTCGTCCGACGCGCGGCCTGCGCCGTCGCCGATACCTGCCGCGCTGCTCCCGCCCACGGCCTCGATGGTGCCGCCCCGGATGGTGATGTTGCTGCCGGTACTCTCCTTTCCGCCGCCGATGCCTGCGCCGCCGCCTTCGCCGCCCTCGGCGGTGAGGGAGCCGTCCTTGCCCTTGTCGTCCTTGATGGTCAGGGTGCCCTCCGACTCGTGGCCGTTCTTCTCAAGGCCCGCATTGTAGCCGCCGCTCTTCAGCTCGTTTTTGCCGTCCAGCTCGATGGTCGCATCGTGGTCGCCCTGCACGGTGACGGCGGCATTGCTCTCCCGGACAGGGCCGTCATCGCTGCCATCCACCTCGGTCTCGCCGCTGACGTCGATCTTCAGGTCGTCGAAGGTGACGTCCACGTTGCCCTCGGAGGTGTCGATGGTGACGGTGTGCTCGTCTGATTTGCCGGTGATGACGGTGTCGCCCTCATCTTTTACGAAGTCGTTATCGCCCTGCTTGACGTTGTTCGGCCCCTCGGCGTCGCCCGCTTTCACGGTGATGTTGCCGTCGGCGATGTCCCATGTTCCCGCATAGGCCGGGATGCCGGAGCTTACCACGATGCCCGCGATGACGGCGGCGGCTACGCCCCGCCGGAGTGCGCTTTTCAGTCTCATAGTCTGTCCTCCTCTGGTCTGTTCGTCATTCGAGAACCGGTCTTTCTTGATGCAAATTTACCAAAAAATCAAGAGGATGTCAATAAAACCTGCGCGAATGGGGGTGTTTTCGGCGTGAGTGGCACAAAAGGGGCTAAACCTCTCCGTCACGCCTACGGCGTGCCACCTCCCCTATCGAGGGGAGGCCTTGGCATACCGCAAAGCTTCGCCTCTTCGCCAGAGGCTCCCCTACTAGGGGAGCTGTCACCGAAGGTGACTGAGAGGTTGGACGGAGGAGAGCCTGACCGTGAGCCGCATACGCAAAAAAGCCCTCCCGAGCGGGGAGGGCCATAGCCTATCTTATTCGGAGTAATGCGCCAAAAACTGCTTCGTGCGCTCCTCCTGCGGGTGGTCGATGAGCTGGCGGGCCGGGCCTTCCTCCACCACGACGCCGCCGTCCATGAACAGGATGCGGTCGGCCACGTCCCGGGCAAAGTGCATCTCGTGGGTGACGATGATCATGGTCGTCTTGCGGTCGGCGAGGTCGCGCAGGACGCGGAGGACCTCGCCGGTCAGCTCGGGGTCGAGGGCGCTGGTAGGCTCATCGAAGCAGAGGATGTCCGGGTGGAGGGCCAGCGCACGGGCGATGGCCACCCGCTGCTGCTGGCCGCCGGAGAGCTGATGGGGGTAGTGGCCCGCCCGCTCCGACAGGCCCATCTGGGCCAGCAAATCGCGGGCCTGCGCCTCGAGGCGGGCGTGGACGGCCTTTTTGTCGGCCTTGTAGCCGGGCTGCTCCCGGGCCAGAAGCTCCCCCGCCAGCATCACGTTTTCCAGCGCGGTGTACTGGGGAAAGAGGTTGAAGTTCTGGAACACGAGGCCGAAGTGGAGGCGCTTTTTCCGCACCTCGCTCTCCCGCTGGGTGGCGGGGTCGGCGGCGTCCCACATGGTCTCGCCGTTCACCCGGATGACGCCGGTGTCGGGCCGCTCAAGGAAGTTGAGGCAGCGCAGAAGGGTCGTCTTGCCCGAGCCGGAGGAGCCGATGATGGCCAGCGCCTCGCCCTGCTCGAGGGTGAGGGAGATGTCTTTCAGCACCTTCGTCTCCCCAAAGTTTTTCCCGATGCCGGAGGCTTCGAGTAATGCCATAGTTCATATCCTCCTTAGCAGCGGAAATAGTCCATCTTCTTCTCGGCCCAGTCCAGCAGCAGCGTCAGCGCGCCCACAAAGACGAGGAAGAAGATTGCGGTCGAGAACAGCGGCCAGATGAGGCCCTTGGCGCTGTATTCCTTCGCCATCATGATGATCTCCTTGTTGGCGATGACGTTGGCCAGTGAGGTGTCCTTCACCAGCGTGATGACCTCGTTGCCCATGGGGGGCAGGATGCGCTTGACCACCTGCAAGAGGGTGACTTTAAAGAAGATCTGGCTCTTGGTCATGCCCAGCACCTGCCCGGCCTCGGTCTGGCCCTTGGGCACAGCCTCGATGCCGCCGCGGTAGATCTCGGAGAAGTAGCAGGCGTAGTTGATGGCGAACGCCACCACAGCAGCCACCAGACGGCCCGAAGCGCCGGAGGGCCAGGGGTTCGTCATGCCCAGCAGGCCCGGGCCGAGGTAGATGACGATGATCTGGAGCATCAGCGGGGTGCCCCGGATGACCCACACGAAGGTCTTGACGACGCCCCGCAGCGGTGCGCACCGGCTCATGGAGCCAAAGGCCACCACGAGGCCCAGCGGCAGCGAGAAGAGCAGCGTCAGGAAAAACAGCTCACAGTTGAGCGCGAATGCGCCGGTCAGACGCTCGAGAATCACAGTCACAGGATCACTACACCTATCTTATTATAATAATGTATCTCAGTCGGCGAGGGTCAGGCCGTACTTGTCGGCCAGCGCCTGCATGGTGCCGTCGGCCTTCAGCTCGTCGAAGGCGGTGTTGACGGCGTCGGGGACGTCGCTGCCCTTGCGGAAGGCCACGCCGTACTCCTCCACGTTCAGCTCGTCCACCATCTTGAGGTCGGCGTAGTCGGTGCCCTCGCCGATCATGGCAGAGGCCAGCGTCAGGTCAAGGATGGCGGCGTCCGCAGTCCCGGCGGCCACCTCCATCAGGCAGTCGGTCTGGACAGACTTTGCGATGTAGTCGGCCTGCGAGAGGTCGGCGTTCTCGGTGATGGTGGTCTCGCCTGCCGAACCGGCCTCGGCCACCACGGTCTTGCCGATGAGGTCGGCGGTGGAGGTGTAGTCGGTGCCCTCCTTCACCACGACCACCTGCGCGTTCTTGACGTAGGGCTTGGTGCAGGCCATGTTCTCCTCGCGGTCATCGGTGAGGGTCAGGCCGTTCCAGATGCAGTCGATGCTCTTGGCGGCCAGCTCGGTCTCCTTGGTGTCCCAGTTGATCTCCACGAACTCCGGCTCGACGCCCAGCTTTTCGCAGACGGCGGTGGCCAGCTCGGTGTCGAAGCCGGTGAAGCTGCCGTCGGCGTCGGTGTAGTTCATCGGCTCGTAGACGGTGTAGCCGACGACCATCTTGCCGTTGGACTGGATGTAGGCGAGGTCGCTGTCGGCGACGGCAGAGCTTGCCGGGGCGGCAGAGGCCGAGGCGGCGGCAGAAGAAGCAGCCGTGGAGGTGGATGCGGCACCGCCGCAGGCAGCAAGGCTCAGCGCCATCGCACCGGCCAGAAATGCAGAGACCAGACGTTTCATATACAAAGTTCCTCCCTCAGGGGTCAGCAGGCGCGGCCTTCGTTTTACCGCTTTACCGTGCTAAACCGTTAAACTGTGACTATAGAATAGCGCGTTTTGCCCCGTTTGGCAAGAGGGAAAGCGATTTTTTTGCGTTTTGCCCGCAGACCGCCCCTTTCCGACAGGGTTTTCGGTGTATTTGTACAAAGGACAGCCCCCGGCAGCGGCAGGCCCTCTCAGTCTCGCTCCGCTCGCCAGCTCCCCCAAAGGGGGAGCCACTGGCGTGCCGGGCAACTCTGCGCTGACCGCTGGAAGCTCAATATGGCATAAAATATAGTGCCCTGCTACAGAGATTCACAGCAGCTTGACAAGGTGCTCTTGTCTAGAAGCTGCTGCCCTCTGTAGCAGGGCACTACTGTTTCCGGATAGAGTAAGCTTTGCTCGTCCCGCGTGGGCCTGCCCGACACGCCAGTGCCTCTCCCTATGGGAGAGGTGGCACCGAAGGTGACGGAGAGGGCTAGGACGCTGCCGGGGAGCTGGCGAGCGAAGCAATGACGGAGAGGTTATCCCCCCCCCCACTCAGGCCAACACAAGCACCACCAAGCAGTAGTCTCTCTCCTCCTGTGTCAAGTCTGCGGGGTCTTGACGGTGGCTTCCATTACCAGTGCGAGGTAATAGCGGTGGCCGTCACTCTTCTCGCCCGTCATTGTAAAGGCTATGGCGTACAGAGGCTGTGACCCATAAGAAGCATCATACTTTAGACCCCTGCATTTCTTCATACTCTCCGCCTGCGCCAGCGCACTCTGGCCCGGCTTCACTTCTCCGACCCAAGGTGTAACGCCGCCTGCAATCACATAGTCACTCAATTCATCTCTAATGATGTTGCGTGCATCCTCGGTCAGCCCACCATTTCTATCATCCAGCCAGTCCGGCAGGAACTGCTGTGCGATGACCTCGAGCTTTTTGTCCAGCGTCTCGTCCTTCTGATAGTCACCCCCTTGTTGTTTCATTAGGGAGCGGAAGCACTCTTCCACCTGCTTGGCTTTGGAGCTGCTGTCCGAGCACCCCGTCAGCAGGGCCAGCACCATCACGCCCGCGAGGGCAAGGGCTAAAAGTTTCGTTCGCTTCATGGTCGTTACCTCCATTCGTGCGGTGTGTTTCGGTAACTCTATTATAACTTGCCCCGCCGCCCCCCGCAAGTGCGATTCACGCAGGTTTCAGGCCCTTTCGCGCAGGTTTGGGGGTGAAAAGGCTCTCAGAAGCTCACGGGCAGGCGGAATGTGTTTGTTTCTGTTTCTTTTCGTCGAAAAGTATGCTATACTGGTCTTGCGGCCTCGCCCGCCGACATTGTTCGGAAGGGAGGTGTTGCCTGATGGTATACGTTTATACGTTTGTGCTGTCTGTCGCAGCGAATGTAGCATCTTACTACATCTGCAAGTGGCTTGACGGATGGCTGAAGGGCCGCAAGCACTAAAAAAGGACCCCCTTTCGGAGATAGCAGCTCCGAGAGGGGGTCTTTTCTTTTGGTGTTGCCCGATGGGTAATTTATACGTTTGCTATCTTTATTATACGCCCTTCCCCGCAAAAGTCAAGCGGTGCGCGGAAAGTTTACAGACCGGAAGGGCCTGCCCTCTGTAGCAGGGCACTACTGTTTCCGAAAAAATCAGACTTTGCTCGTCCCGCGTGGGCCTGACCGGCCTGCTAATGGCCCCCCACTCAGGCCAACACAAGCACCACCAAGCAGTAGTCTTTCTCCCCGACGGTCTTATGGCAGACCCCGACGCGCATCTTTGTGTAGGCCGTAATCGACACCCTCTGATAAAAGACCGGGAGCGACGGGGCTTTCCCCTGCACGAACCGCTCCGACTGGGCATAGGCGCTCTCTCCGGTCGCGTCGAAGGCGAAGAAGTACACGGTGCTGCGCTCTTCATACGCCTTCAGGCTGTCCTCCATGAAGACTTTCACCGTCCGGCCATCCTGCGTGAGGGCGTCCCGTTCGAGGCCTGTCCCGGCCTCGTTGAGCCAGCCCGGAGCGAACGCAGACCGTACCGCACCGCTCAGCTCGGGGACGCTGTAGGAGACCTCCTCCACATTGGGGTGGCTGCGCTTCATGATGTCCGCGACGTTCTCCGCGATGCGCCTGTCCTCCGTCTTTCCGCCGGAGCACCCCGTCAGCAGGGCCAGCACCATCACGCCCGCGAGGGCGAGGGCTAAAAATTTCGTTCGCTTCATGGTCGTTTCCTCCATTCGTGCGGTGTGTTTCGGTAATTCTATTATAACTTGCCCCGCCGCCTCCCGGCAAGTGCGATTCACGCAGGTTTCAGGCCCTTTCGCGCAGGTTTGGCCGCCGACCACACCGTTCCGGCAGGGGTTTTGCTGTATTTGTACAAAAAAACACCCTCGCTCTTTCCCTTCTCGCTTTTTGCAGATTTCAGGGAAGAAACGCAGGTGTTTCCTTGCTATTTGTCGAAGTTTATGATATGCTATAGGTGCTGCTCGTAAGAGCAGCGGGCGCTGCAAACAACGGCAGGCGGTCAGCCACACTTCCGCAAAGGGGGTGGGCATATGCCGATTACTTTGACGTTTCATCTTTTCGGATGTGTTTTTACGATCAGAGTAAAACGCGAAAACCGCCACCGGGCAGGGTGACGGTTTTCACATTGAAAATCTAATCTCTTGAACCGGGCTGACCGCTTGTCGCAGCGCCCTTTCTATTATTAGTATAACAACTCTCCCTCCCGATGTCAAGTCGGGAGGGATTTTTTCTGTCACAGCCCCGCATTCTCAAACGCATCCCCCACGGCCTTCTGCAAGGCGTCGATGGAGATGGTGCAGAGGGCCGCGAGGTCGGGGTCGGAGCCGTCGGTGGGGATGGACGCCGCCTCGGCCTCGGTCTTGCCCTTGAGGTAGCTGCAATAGCCCGCGCTGTGCTCGTACCACTCTTTGCCGAGGGCGGAGGCGCCCCGCATCCCGTAGCCGTCGCCCAGCTCCAGCTTGGTGCGGACGGCCTCCGGCGCGGTGATGCCGCCGTCGGCGGCCACGGTGAGGGCAGGCTCGGCCATGTCGCCGATGGCGCTGGTGATGCGGCCGTCGGCGTCCAGCGTCAGGGCGGCGAAGGTCAGCTCCACCTCGGCGTTCAGGTCCTTATCGTCGGTGGCGGTGACGTCCGAGGAGGCGTTCTCCGCCACCACGCCGAGGCTCACCCGGTCGCCCTTGGCCCCGCCGAGGGGGGCGGCGCTGGCGCAGGCCTTCGCCACGGCGTCCCGGTACTTGTCCACCCGGATGGTGCAGCCGGAGAGCAGGTCGGGGTCGGCGGCCCTGCCGTCCTTGTCCGTTTCCAGCCGGGCGGCCTGCTGGGGCGTCAGGCCGGTGAGGTAGTCGGCGAAGGCGTCGGCCTGCTCGGCCCAGCCCTTTTTCAGGGAGGACGCCGCCGCCAGCGGGTAGTCGTCCCCTTTCTGGCGCTTGGTGCGGTAGTCGGTGGGCATGGTGACGGCCCCCTTGCCGTCGGCGGACAGCTCCACCTCCAGCTCGTCCAGCATCACGTCGGCCACCTTCCCCTCCCCGTCCAGCAGGACGGCGGCGGCGATGGTGTGGATGGTGCCGGTGCGGCCCTCGTCCGAGGTCTCGGTGAGGACGCCGAGGCCGGTCTGCCAGCCGGAGGTCTGGGTGGTGACGGCGCTGCCGGTGGAGCCGGACGAGCCGCTCATGCTCCCCGGGCGGCTGCCCCCGCGGCAGCCAGCCAGCAGCACAGCCGCCGCAGCGGCCCAGCTCAGGAGGGCTTGTTGTCTGTGTGTCATACGCGATACGCTCCCTTTCATCTCTTTGGGAGCAGTATGCCCCGCCCTGCGGGGGTTCATGCACGGGAGGCCCGAGCCACGCAGGTTATCTGGCCAAGTGACATTTTTCAATCGTTGCTATGTCGAAATATCCACTTGGCCAAGGTGGCCAAATGAGCATAGCTGGCCAACTGAGTCACTTGGTCAATCAGGGTCACTTGGCCAAACTGACCAACTGGATAAATATAACGTATCTATATTATTAAATTGCCACTTGGTCATTTGTTCCACCCCAGTGGCCCAGAAATGTATACCAGCCTCGTGCACCGTCTTGCTGGCTGAGCTGCTGCTTTTTTATCTCGCCGCTCTTCACCAGCTCACCATAAGCACGATTGTATGTCTTCTCGCTGCACCCCGTCTCCCTGACCACCTCGGCCCGGAGCTGGGTGTTGGGCATACTGCCCAGCTTTGCCTCGGCCAGCACGTCGAGGATGGCCTGGGCGGCGTCGGCCTTGGTCTGGGCGACGCGGACGCGGCGCTCCTCCACGAAGTCGGCGTCCTTCTTGTCGGTGCGGCTGTCAAAGACGGCCACCGCCGTGGTCACGCCCTCCACCTGCGTCTGCTCGATGTGGAGCAGGGCCGTGCGGGCCGGGGCGGCGTAGCTGCTCTTCTCGTGGCTGAGGTAGAGCTGGCCGCTGTTCTTGTCCCGGCCCATCATGAGGACGCTGCGGGCGATGTCCCAGATGTCCGAGCTGTCGGCGAGGCGGGCGCGGCCCGAGACGTTGGAGCGCTTGTTGGTGTGCATGGCGATGAGGGCTGCGCAGCCCAGCCGCGCGCAGAGGGCCTTGAGGGGCAGCAGGGCGGCCCGCATCTGGTTGCGGCTGACCATCTCCACCCCCGCAGGCAGAAAGCTCTGGAGCGGGTCGATGAGGACGAGGGCGGGGGCGGCGCTCTCGATGTACTTGGCGAAGCTCTTGTCCGGGATGCACAGGGGGTTGCCGGTGCGGGAGAAGTAGGCGTCACTGGTCTGCACCATCACCCGGCTCATGTCGGCCCCCGCCGCCATCAGGCGGGCTTTGAGCACCTTGGAGGGGTCGTCCTCCCCGGCGAAGATGAGCACCCGGCCGGTCTGTCCGGGGGGCTGGGGGAAGAAGCCGGAGGTCTTTCCCGCCGTGACGTAGGCCACCAGCTGGGCCTGCCAGATGCCCTTTCCGGTGCCGCCGTCGGCCCCCAGCAGGGACACCTCGCCCTGCGGCAGCAGCCCCTCCACCAGCCAGCTCACGTCCCGGACGGGGATGTCGTCGAGGCACTTTGGGATGTAGAGGAAGGGCGAAGAAAGGCGGCGGCGGCGCGCCCGCTCCCGGGCGGCCTCGGCCTTTTCGCGGTAGGCGGCGTAGTCCTCGCCGATGCGGCTCTGGAACGCCTCGCGGCCCGCGGCCTCCGCCTCGGCCCGGCTCGTGGTCATCCAGTGCTCGACCTTGAAGGTGAGGCCCTGCCAGAAGCCCAGCTCCTTGGCCCGCGCCTCCACCAGCTGGGGGCGGAAGCAGACGTCCTCGGGGCAGTTCTGCCCCACGAACCAGTAGGTCAGCGGGGAGAACAGCTCCTCCTCGGTGCGCACCGTGCCGAGGTAGGCCACGAAGTCCTCGTAGCCGCCCGGGGCGCGCTCGGTCTTTTTTTCCTGCATAGAATTGCTCCTTTCGTGTTGTTCCGTTGCTCCAATTATAACCACGAAAGGTTGTGCCGTCAAGGAAAGCTTTCCGCGCTTTTTTGCACGGAAAAGTGGGGATGAGGGGTTCGTTTGTGTTCCTTTTCGTCGAAAAGTGTGTTATACTGGTCTTGCGGCCTTGCCCGCCGACATTGTTCGGAAGGGAGGTGTTGCCCAATGGCGTATATTTCCACATTTATCCTGTCCGTCGCAGCGAATGTAGCGTCTTACTACATCTGCAAGTGGCTTGACGGATGGCTGAAGGGCCGCAAGCACTAAAAAGGACCCCCTTTCGGAGATTGCAGCTCCGAGAGGGGGTCTTTTCTTTTGGTGTTGCCTGATGACGTATTTATTTCCACATCCGTCATCTTTAGTATATGCGCTTCTCCGCAAAAGTCAAGCGCTGCACGGAAAGTTTACAGAGCGGACCGACTTGCCAGTGGCTCCCCCTTTGGGGGAGCTGGCGCGAAGCGCCTGAGAGGGCAAGGATGCTGCCGGAAAATCACAAACACAGCGATAGTATCGCTCTGACGGAGGGCCTGCTTATCGCTGCGCGGCGGCTCTCGGGAGACGGGCTAGCCCTCTCCGTCATTGCTTCGCAATGCCACCTCTCCCATAGGGAGAGGCTTTCGCCCGCGGGCAGGCGGAATGTGTTCGTTCGTGTTCCTTTTCGTCGAAAAGTGTGTTATACTGGTGTTGCGGTTCACCCCGTAATCCTTTACGGGAGGGGGTGAAACAATGGACTATCTTATTACACTTTTAGTATCTGTCGCAGCAGATGTTGTGTCTCACTTCATTTGCAAATGGCTTGACAAGTACGACAAGAACCGCAAAGCCTAAAAAGGAAAGCCCCCTTGGAGTTGCAGCTCCGAGGGGGCTTTTCCATTGGGGGTGAAGCCAATGGACTATCTTTACACTTTCTGTTTTTATTATATGCGATTCCCCGCAAAAGTCAAGCGCTGCACGGAAAGTTTACAGAGCTGACCGGTTTGCCAAAGGCTCCCCCTTTGGGGGAGCTGGCGAGCGGAGCGAGACTGAGAGGGCAAGGATGCTGACGGAGAATCATAAGCGCGGCGATAGTATCGCTCTGACGGAGGGCCTGCTTATCGCTGCGCAGCGGCTCTCGGGAGACGAGCTTGCCCTCTCCGTCACCTTCGGTGACACCTCTCCCAAAGGGAGAGGCTTTCGCCATACCGCAAGGCTCCTGAGAGGGCTACATCAGCGGACTCAGCAGCCGCAGCACGGTATCCAGCAGCGTGCCCGGGAGGGAGGTGCGGCAGTCGGCCAGATGCACCTCGCGGCAGGCGGGCAGGGTGCGGAGGACGTCGTCCCGGAGGACGGCGATCTGGCTGTTGTAGAGCAGCAGCGCCCCGCACTCGAAGTGGAGGTAGAGGCTGCGGTAGTCCATGTTGATGCTGCCCACTACGGCGGCGCGGTCGTCGCTGACGTAGCACTTGGCGTGGAGGAAGCCGGGGCTGAACTCGTAGATGCGCACCCCGGCCCGCAGCAGGGGCAGATAGTACGACCGGGTGAGCCGGTAGACCAGCTTCTTGTCCGGGATGCCGGGCAGCACCAGCCGGACGTCCACCCCCCGCTTGGCCGCCGACTTGAGGGCCTCCAGCATGGTCTCCCCCACCGCGAAATAGGGGGTGTAGATATAGACGTACCGCTGGGCCTGATGGATGATATTCAGATAGACCGTCTCGGCCAGCGCCTCCTCGTCGAGGGGGCTGTCGCCGTAGGGCTGCACCACCCCGTCCGACCGGTCGGGCAGGGCCTCGGGCCGGGGCGCGAAGGGGGTGTAGTCCGTCTCGCTGGGGCGGAAGGCGTTCCAGTGCTTGAGGAACATCACCGTAAAGTTCCACACCGCCGCGCCCTCGGTGCGCAGGGCCGCGTCCTTCCAGTAGCCGAACCGCTCCTCGGCGTTGATATACTCGTCCGCGAGGTTGATGCCCCCGGTGTAGGCCACACTGCCGTCCACCACCACGATCTTCCGGTGGTCGCGGTGGTTCATGACCAGCGACACCAGCGGCACCACGGGGTTGAAGGGGATGCACCGGATGTGCGCCCGCTCCATCCGCACCACGAAGTCCGACGGCAGGCCCAAGAGGCTGCCGAAATCGTCGTAGATGAGCCGGACGTCCACCCCCTCGGCGGCCTTGCGGACGAGGATGTCCTCCACCCCGCCCCACATCCTGCCGGTGCGGATGATGAAGAACTCAAGGAAGATGAACCGCTCCGCCCCCTCGAGGTCGGCCAGAAGGTCGGGGTACATCTCCTCGCCGCAGGGGTAGTATTTCGCCGTGGTGTCCTTCCATGCGGGGTAAGGGCCGTAGTCGGCGATATAGCGGCACAGCCCCCGGCTGGCGGGGTCGAGGGCCTCGGTCTGGCCCGGCTGCTGGGCGAGGTCGGCGGTGTGCTGGCGCTCCACCGCCTGCATCCGCTGGCGCATCCGCTTGGCGGGGGCCTTGTTGCCGAAGGCCAGATAGAGTGCCCCGCCCAGCAGGGGCATCAGCCCGATGAGGACGAGCCAGATGATCTTGTAGTCGCTGTTCTCGTCCTTCCGCACGAGGTAGAGGGTGATGAAGAGGCTGAGGACGTTCAACCCCGCATTCACCCACACCTTTCCGGCCGTGAGGGAGAAGAAGGCCCAGAGCAGCCAGCCGATCTGCAGCAAAACAAGGGCCACTGTGACCGTGGCCCTGTTGATGACACGATTGAAGAACCGGACGACCGGCAGCCGAAAGAACATCTGCGCCTCCCCTGCTGCCCTGCGGCAGCATTTTTATGGGAATAGTATAGCGCAGAGATGCGGAGATTTCAAGCGCACCGTCAAAGGCTCCCCCTTTGGGGGAGCTGGCGCAGAGCGCCTGAGAGGGCAAGGATGCTGACGGAGAATCATAAGCGCGGCGATAGTATCGCTCTGACGGAGGGCCTGCTTATCGCTGTGCGGCGGCTCTCGGGAGACGGGCTTGCCCTCTCCGTCATTGCTTTGCAATGCCACCTCTCCCAAAGGGAGAGGCTTTATATCAGGCGTCTGCGTCCTCGAAGCCCACCATGAGACCGCCCAGCTCGGCGTAGTAGCTACACAGGCCGCCGCACTCGGTCACGCGCACCTGCGCCCCCTCAAAGACCGCCTTTACCATATGCATCAGGCGCTCGGCGGCGGCGGGGTTGCCGCAGTGGGCGATGACCACCTTGCCGTGGGCGTAGCCGTGGCTCTTCAGCTCCAGCACGAGGCGCTCCAGTGCGCCGTGCTCGCCCCGGGTCTTGCACAGAACGTCCAGCTCGCCCACATCGCTGGCCTTGCCGATGACCCGGATGTTGAGCATCCGCGCCACAG
>OOAC01001967.1_pt1 | contig 12471 bp, 10 predicted proteins | sample 1671041 | NCBI WGS metagenome assembly OOAC01 (sample SAMN06348116, study PRJEB24527) | human gut metagenome | biome: human gut; feature: ankylosing spondylitis patient; material: feces | host: Homo sapiens | place: China | collected 2015-10 | reverse complement strand
AGAAGAGGCTTATGACTCCGAAGAAGTAAGTATCCAGCCGGACGAGGGCTTGCAAACGCCTCGATCCGGCTGGTTTTTGTTTATGGATTTTTTACGGAGGTACCCCCGCATGAAATTTGACACATCCCTTTTGCTGAACCTGTTTGCTGCCGCTGCCATGCTGGTAATGGGCTTTCGCAGTTTTTCCAAAAAGCACCAGATGAAGTTCAGCGATGACGAAGAGCGGGCTATGTGGGAGAAAAAGTTCGGTGTGTTCTATTTCTTTAATGCCGTTGTGTTTGCCGCTTCGCCGTTTTTGCCCCACACTTCCATTGGCGGCAGCCGCCTGCTCTCTATCGGCATTGCTGCGGACACCGTGTTCCTGCTGATGTACCACGCTTGGAAAAAAGGCCGGGAAGACGACTGAACCGTTTCAAAAAGCATTGCACCTCCTGCATTTCTCTGCTACAATGGAGAAAACGCAGGAGGTATTTTTTATGGTCAAGCATATCATTCTCTGGCAGCTCAAGGACGAGCTTTCTGCCGCCGAAAAGGCAGAGATCAAAGCGAACATCAAAACCGGACTGGAGGGTCTGGCAGGGCAGATCCCGGGCCTTGTGGAGGTGCATGTGAACATCAACGGCCTGCCCTCTTCCAACGCAGACCTGATGCTGGACACCACCTTTACCGATGCAGCCGCCCTCAAGGGCTACTCCACACACCCCGCCCACGTGGCTGTGGCCGATGGCAAGGTGCGCCCCTACACCAAGACCCGCGTCTGCCTGGACTTTGAAGTGTAACTGAACATGCAAAAGAACACCCCCTCTGCGGCGCAGCTTCAGAAACTGCCGTGCAGAGGGGGTGTATTTTGTGTTATGAGCAGATGGAACGCTTAGCGAGCGTCACGGTTTGCCTCGTACTCGTCCATGGAGACATAGTGGTCGAGGACGTGGATGCCCTTCAGGCGCTTGTTGGAGAAACCGGTGGAAGCGTACTGGCCCTCCCAGTAGTTCAGGCGGGTCGCCAGATAGGCGGGCACGCTCATGCCGCGCGGAATGACCAGTGCGTTGGTGATGAGCAGAGCCTCGGCATCGGCAAAGGCCTTGTAGCGGGCATCGATGTCATCGGTGATCTGCTTTGCGGCCTCGATGGCGTTCATGTAGGCCATGACAGCATCTGCGGTCTCGCCGGTGATGAAGCCGTCTTCCACGCCGGTGCGCAGGTAAGCATAGCGCATTCCGCGGGAATCCGCGGCCTGATAGAACGGGTCGGTCTCGGTCTCGGGGTCGGAGTAGTCAGCGCCCCAGTTGCAGAGCAGGAACTCGAACTTGCCGTTGCGGCGCACGGCAGACAGGAAGCTGTCGGAAGGGCCGGCGGTGATGATGATGTCGATGAAGTCGGTGCCGTCGTTCAGCACACCCTCCAGCTGCTGCTTGAGCACCTGGCACTGCTTGTCCCAGTCGGTGGTGGAGGGGTTGTAGGGCAGCTGCACCTTGATGGGGAAGGTGACCCCCTGTGCAGTCAGCTCCTCAATGGCGGCATCGCGGTACTCCTTGGCCTTGGCCTCGTCAAAGAACTCGGTCAGGTCGGCCAGGCCGCCGCACTTGGTGTAGTCCACACCATCGGTGGTGGCGCAGAAGTTCGGGGGAGTGATGGTGTTCAGCTTGTAGCTGTCGTAACCCAGAGGCGCGCTGACAGCCAGCGTAACGGCGTTGTTGATGCCGTACAGGAAGGCCTTGCGGAAGTTGGTGTTGTTGATGGCCTTGGCCCAGTTGTCCGGCTCATACTCGGCGTCCACACCCTCGACGCTCCAGTTGGAGAACTCGTGGGCGTAGGGCATGAAGTTGAACATGTAGAAGTAGGTGTAGTTGGTGTTGGGGCGGTCCATGGAGACCATGCTCCTGGTGGTGTCGTCGCTCAGCCAGCTGTCCAGAATATCGGAGCCGATGGTGGCTTCGTCGATCTCGCCGCGCTTGATCATCTCCGGGCCGTTGACGGCGGCTTCGGCGTTGTAGATGCGGCTGATGGTCTCGATGAAGACGTTGTCGGCGTCGTAGTTCTCCGGGTTCTTCTTCATGATCCAGGTCTCCAGAGACTCGTAATCCGCCAGATAGAACGCACCGCAGCTGTACATGGTCTCGGCAGAGGTGGCGTACTGGTCGCCCATCTCGTCCAGCAGGGGGCCGTAGGCAGGCTCATAGGGCAGGTAGCACAGCAGGCTCAGGAAGCCGGGGAAGTCGTAGGTCAGGGTGTAGGTCAGGGTGTGGTCATCCACAGCCGTGACGCCCACGGTGTCGAAGTCCAGCGGCTCGTAGGTGCTGGCAGTGCCGTCCGGAGCGGTCACGGTGACCAGACCGCTGGCGTCGGCAGTGTAGGTGGTGCCGTCGTCGTCCACAACGCCGGTGTTGGCGTTGTTCAGGTAGACGTAGTAGTTGTAGTAGTCATCGGCACCGGCGATGTAGGCGGTGACCAGACCAACGTTGGAGGAGGCGTAGTCCGGGGTCAGAACATACTTCAGGGCGTCCACAAAGTCCTGCGCGGTGACGGGGGCCACGACTTCGCCGTTGTTGTCCACCCAGTTCTCCTCCCGCAGATGGAAGGTCCAGGTCAGGGTGTCCGCATCCCAGTCCCAGCTGGTGGCCAGACCTTCGCGCATGACGCCCTTGTTGTCGTACTCGACCAGCGTATCCACGCAGTTGGCACCCACGACCATTTCCAGATCGGTGGCGGTGGTCAGGTAGTTCAGGGTGGCGGGCTGGCTGGAGTACAGGATGGTGTACTTGGAGGTGTCCACCGTGCCGGAAGCCGCGCTGCCGGTGCTGCCGGCAGAGGAGCTGCCGCCGCAGCTGGTCAGCAGACCGGCTGCACATGCGCCTGCGGCTGCCAGACCGCTGGCTTTGAGGAACTGGCGGCGAGAAATCGAATGATCCATGATAAAATCCCTCTTTCTTCGTATTTCGTGTTTTTGTGTGCGCCAGCGGCTGGGGTGCACTGTTTCCCATCAGCGGGGAATTGCAAAAAAGGCGCAACGGAATACTTCCGTTACGCCTTTGTAACAGTCCCTCCCGACCACAGCCGTGTGGTTACAAAAAGTATAGCATCCTTTCGGGCGGACGTCAATTCTTTAATTCATTTTGGTTTCGGCAGCGGGCGCTTCCGGCACAGCGGCGGCGGGGGCCGTTTCTGCGGCTGCGGCAGCCGACTCGGCCTGGACTTCCGCCGCCAGTGCCTTGGCGGCTTCCTCGGCGGCGCGCTTGGCCTCACGCTCGGCCTGGCGCTCCTTGGCCTTGGCCACGGCTTCTTCCTGCCGCTTTTTGGTGCGGATCTTGATGCGGCAGACCGAGCAGATGCCGTCCTTGCAGGTGGGGGCGATGGGCTTGCCGCACTCCTTGCAGAGGCTCTTGGTGCATTTGTAAACGCTCACCGGGCCCAGCGTGGTCAGCTGGCGGAGCTTCAGCCCGTCCAGACCGCCGTTGGAGCAGGTGGCAACGCAGACGCCGCACTCACTGCACTTCCACGGCGTGATGACCGCGCGGGTCTGGCCGTCGGGCAGATCCTCGAAGCGGATGGCCCCGGCGCGGCAGGCCTTTTCGCACCGGCCGCAGGCAAAGCACTTCTGGGTGAAATTGGGCAGGTGGTAGCCGTATTTGAGGGGCGTTTCGCTGGCAGCTTTCAGCTGCTTGGTGCGCTGGTGCAGCAACAGGCGGAAGTCCACCGCGCTCTGGTCATCGTCCCGCAGGCCGGGCAGCATCCGGAGCAGCTGCTTCGTGCCCGCCTTGGAGCCGGCCGTTACCTGCTCCATCATCTCGCGGCGGGAGTATTCCTTGCTGTGGAAGGGGGCCGCATCCTGCTCGTAGGCCAGGGTGAACCGGGCCTCGAAGAGGGGCTGGCCGAAAAATTCCACCAGACGGGTGAGCTCGTTGCGCAGATGTTCGGCGCAGACGTCGTTCTCGCACTCGCCGCAGGGGGTCAGGTCCAGCACGACCTTTTTGTTCAGGGCCAGGTAGGCCAGCGCCTCCCACGAGAGGGCCGACACGCAGGCCCGGACGAGGGTGTTCTTGCGGGTGCTTTTCTCGCAGCCGATCCAGACGGTGTCGTTGTCGCTATCAGCGGGGGCTGTATCCCGCTGGACCTGCTCCGGCGAGGGGGCGATGCAGCCGCTGCGGCAGGCAGAAACGCAGAGGCCGCAGTCGGTGCAGGGGTCCCAGTCCTTGACGAGATTCGGGCGGGTGAAGATCGCATCCCCAAAGGGGCAGATGTCCTTGCAGGCTGTGCAGGGGGTGCGGTGCGGGTGCAGGTTCCAGCACTGTCTGCGGTTGATCTCCGGGTGGGTGGTCTTCATCAGCGCATCCATGGCGTAGCGCGTAAAGAAACTCATCGAATCACTCCTTATCCGGGTCCATGACCGAGGTCACGACGGCGTTGTCCAGCAAAAAGCGCTGGACCTTCTGGGCAGCCAGAGCAGCGGCCACAGTCTCCGGGGCCAGCACACGGCGGATGTCGGCTTCGGGGGTGTCCTGCTGCACGGAGAGGCGGCGGTATTCGGCGTTGACCTCTTCGGGCCGGACGGTGATGTTTTCGGCCTCTGCGATGGCGCGGGCCGCGTACATGGTGCGGATCTTCCGCTCGGCGTCGGCGCGGTAGCCTACCCGCAGAGCCTCGGCGGTGGTGCGGCTGTTCTTGCAGTGCTGCTCCATGCTGATGCCGCTGCGGCTCAGGCGCTGGCTCAGCAGCTTCATCTCATTGTCGGCGGTGCGGTCGAGCACGGCCTCCGGCACGGTGACGGTCAGGTTGGCACCGGCCATCTCCAGCAGCTTCTGCCCGGCGGCGCGGTCGGCACCGTCTTCGTGGATCTTCTGCTTTTTGGCGCGGACGGCCTCCCGCATGGCGGCGAGGGACGCATAACCGGCAGACTGTGCGAACTCCTCGGTCAGCTCCGGGGTGGTCTTCTCGGCCACAGAGTGGAGCGTGATCTCGAACTGCGCCGTCTTGCCGGAAAGCTCCGGCACACGGAACGCGGTCGGATAGGTGAAGTCGAACCGGAAGGTCTCACCGGCCTTGTGGCCATAGATGGCCTGCTCAGCGGCAGGCATCAGCTTGCCGTCGCCCAGCACGACCATGACCTTCTCCATCCGGCTGTCGGGGATCTCCTTGCCGTCCATGAAACCGGCGAAATCCAGCAGCACCCGGCTGCCGCGCTTCGCGGCCTCGGTGGAGTTGTGGTAGGTGGCGCGCATCCGGGTCTGGTGGACCATCTCGATGTCCAGCGTCTTCTCGGAAATGCCGCGCACATGGCGGGTGATGGCCAGTCCTTTATACTGTCCGAGCTTTACTTCAGGGAAATTGTTCTGCTGATTTTCCATTTTGCAATACTCCTTCTGACGATAGAACGTTTATTCAAAAAATGGGAGGGTGCGGTGTTATAACCCGTGCGCGGCAAGCCAGCTCTCGGCGACCTGCGAGAACATTTCGGGGTATTGGGCATTTTCGGCGTCGAAGACGTGGAGGTAGGTCTCCACTTCGGCACGGGTGGGGGCGGCGACCCGCTCCCAGATGGTGAAGGTGTAGCCGTTGCCCATATCGAATGTGGCGGCAAGGGTGTGGGTGCCGTCCCGCAGCTCGGCGAATTTGGCGTTCAGCTTGTGGCCCAGCTCCGTGTCCGATGCGTAGGAGAGGGGGTAGGGGTCAACGGTGACGACATACTTTGCCTCAAAGAAGCTCATGGGGAAGTTGTGGGTGCCCGGCACCGAGAAGCTGTCCGGCAGTTTGCCGTCCAGCGGCTGTTCCGGCAGCAGGCAGTTGCGCAGATGGCCGGGGTTGTAGAGCATATCGTCGGTGATCATGTACGCGGTCTCGCCGTCGCCGAGGTGGACGCTGAGCCATTCGGTCACAGCCTGCAGCTGGCTCAGGTCCCTGCGGTCGCAGGTCAGGCCGTCGAGCCGGACAAATTCTGCGGTGCTCTTGAGCGGGAAGTGGTCGATGAGAAGATCGGGCAGGGCCACCACCGTCAGCGGCGAGCAGCGCACCGATACGGCAAACACCAGCGTGAACGCCCAGTAGCCCAGCTTGAGGGCCTTGCGGTGCTCGATGCCCTCCGCCAGCGCCGCAGCGCCTGCCAGAAAGAGCAGGAAGTAGGCGGGGAGGAAGAGGAGCATCTGGTGGGAGCCGGTGTTCTGCACCCGCGTGAAGAGCACGAGGCTGACCGCCAGCTCACAGGCACCCAGCGCGGGCAGGGCGAACCGCCTGCGGCGGAAGGCATCTGCGACGCCCAGCCCGATGAGGATGAAGTTCAGCAGGCCGATGCGGAGGGTGTGGTAATAAAGCTCGGTGGCTATGCCGCCGACGTTGTAGTAAGAATAGCGGTCGGAGTAGTCAAAGGCCAGGATCTTGCGGACCATGGGCCAGAGCAGGGCGACCATCGCGACCAGGGCGCAGAGGCCGAAGGCGATGAGGTTGCGCACCCGGCGGACGGCCAGCGCCTTGTCGGTCCTGGCGAGCTTTGCGCTGCTGACCAGAAGCAGCAGTGCGTAGGAAAAGTAGTAGCCGACCACGAAGTAGAGATACCACCGGCGGGTCAGAATGACCGCTGCCGTGGCCAGAAAGAGGAGGGCGAACCGGCCCGGCTCCAGCTGTTCAAAGCGGTAGTCCAGCGTCAGCACCAGGATGGCAAAGGCAAAGATGAGGCCGAACCAGTCCGGCTGGGCCAGCATCGCGCTCATCCGCAGAAACGGGAAGGTGAGCAGCCACGAAAAGCCGATGAGGAAGTAATAGAACCGGTTCTTCACCCGGAGCATCTGCCCCACCTTGATGACCACGCCCGCCAGCAGCACCATCAGGCTGGGCAGGACGCAGAACACCTGACTGAACGCATAGCTGTCGCCGGTGCGGGCCGTCAGGCAGAAGGGAAACTCGGTGAACAGGGTGATGAAATTGGTGTAGTCCTCCGCGAAAGAGCCGAAGATGTACGCGAAGCCCGCCGCCGGGCCGGCAGCAAAGGCCGCCTCGGCACTGTACTGCTTGACGAGGTAGTTGGCGTAGTCCCAGGCGTAGACGAAATCGCGCCGCCCCAGCGCCCAGTAGAAATAGAGCACCGCCGCCGCCCAGCAGCCCACAAGGACGGCCCGGTGGAAGAAGTCCAGCGTGACGCCGGACACCCGCAGCACCCACAGCGCCCCGTAGAACAGCGCACAGCTGCACCACAGGCTCACCAGCGGGAAGAATGCCGCCCCGGTGGGGAAGAGCAGCCCGACGGCTGCCAGGACCAGTACCCCGATGCCGAGCGCGGCCCCCGCTTTGCCCCAGGGGGTGAGGCCGCGTTTCAGCAGGGTCGAACGTGTTTGTTCCATAACACAAAACCTCTCACAAAACCTGATAGTTCATGTTACAGTATAACGGTTCTGCCCGGCGCTGGCAAGGCCGCAGCGGCGGCAAAACGCAAAATATCCCGCTGCATTTTCAGCAGACAGGATATTTCAAGTGAAAAATTACTTTTTGGAATTGACAGCAGGCTTTGCAGCGGCCTTGCGCCGGGCAGCAGCAGCTTTCCGGGCCGAAGCCTGTGCGGCCTCGGCATGGGGCGCCTCCGGCGTCAGACGGAGCAGTCGGCTGCCCATGGCGGGCAGGTCGAGGGTCAGGGTGTAGTCCCGCCCATAGACACCGCCGTCCGTGGTATGGAAGCTCCGGGTCCGGCTCTTGTCGGCACCGTTCCAGCGGGAGGCCTCGCTGTTGAGCAGTTCTTCGGCCCCGCAGGGGAACTTGAGGTAGAGCGGGAACTTTTTGTGGGCGGTGTTCTGGGTGTTCATCACACAGAGCAGAGTCTGGCCCGCGCCCTTGCGCAGCCAGGCGTACACGCCCTCGTCCCGGCTCTCGCTGGCCACCCACTCAAAGCAGCCGGGGTTGTATTCGCCGTCGTAGAGGGCGGGCTCGGTGGCGTAAAGGCGGCCGAGTTCGGCGAAGTATTTCTGGAAGCTGTCGTGGAAGGGGTATTTCATCAGGCCCCAGTCCAGCTCTTTCTTCTCGTCCCACTCGCGGAAATGGCCCAGCTCGTTGCCCATGAAATTCAGCTTCTTGCCGGGGTGGGTGTACATGTAAAAGTAGAGGGTGCGCAGCTGGGCGCACTTTTCCTCGTAGGTGCCCCAGAGTTTGTCGATGATGGTCTTTTTGCCGTGGACCACCTCGTCGTGGCTCAGCGCCAGCAGATACAGCTCATTGTAGAAATACTGCATACTGAAGGTGAGCTTGTGGTAGGCATCCGGGCGCTCACCGAAGGGGGTGGCGAAATAGTCCAGCGTGTCGTGCATCCAGCCCATGTCCCACTTGTAGTCGAAACCGATGCCGTCGTAGCGGGTGGGGGCCGTGACCTTGAGGAAGTTGGTGGAGTCCTCGGCCGTGTAGATGCCGGTGGGGAACCGCGTGTTCAGGCCGTGGTTCAGATTCCGCAGGAAGGTGACCGCACCCTCGTTCACGCCGCGGTTGGGGTCGCCCTGCCAATAGAGCGCACGGGAGATGGCGTCCATCCGGATGCCGTCGCAGTGGTAGACGTCCATCCACAGGGCGGCGGCGCTGTTCAGGAAGCTGCACACCTCTCGGCGGTAGTAGTTGAAGTTGCAGGTGCCCCACTCGCTGTGGCCCACATCGCTGTCGTACTCGTACAGATGGGTGCCGTCAAAGTTGGCCAGCGCGTCGCCGTTGGCGGCAAAGTGGACCGGCACAAAGTCCATGATGACGCCGATGCCCATCCGGTGGCAGGCGTTGACGAAGGCTGCAAAGTCGGCCGGGGAGCCGTAGCGGCTGGTCACGGAGAAATAGCCGGTGGTCTGGTAGCCCCAGCTGCCGTCGAAGGGATGCTCGGCCAGAGGCAGCAGCTCCACATGGGTGAAGCGGTGGTCCAGCAGCCAGGGGATCAGCTCCCGCGCGAGCTCGCGGTAGTTGTACCAGCCGTCCGAGCCGTCCTCGCAGGTGGCGTTGGGCTTGTGCTTCCAGCTGCCCGCGTGGAGCTCGTAGATGTTCAGGGGCAGGTTGCGGCACTTGTCCCGCCGCTCCATCCAGGTGTGGTCGTCGAACGGAAAGTCCAGTCTGGTCAGGATGCTGGCCGTGCCGGGGCGCAGTTCGGTGGCAAAGGCGTAGGGGTCGGCCCGCATCACGGTGCTGCCGTCCCGCCCGTGGATGCGGAACTTGTACATCTCGCCCTCCTGCAGACCGGGGACGAAGCCGTTCCAGATGCCGGTCTCGGCCCGCTGCATGGGCACACCGGGGCCCCAGCCGTCAAAGCCGCCGCAGATCTCCACGGCCACGGCGCTGGGGGCCCACACCGCGAACCGCCAGCCGTCCCGGAAGGGATGCGCACCCAGCGTGCGGTAGGCGTCAAAGCAGTCGCCCAGAAAGAACGAACGATCGATCGAAGGAAATTCCATGCCAAAAACTCCTTTTTTATTCACAGCCCTGCCCTCTCCGCCATTGCTTCGCAATGCCGCCTCCCCCAAGTGGGAGGGGGTGGCAGTTTATGCAGACGCGAAGCGGCCTGAGAGGGCGAGGCACCTTTCCTTTTTGTCATTGTTACTAAGAAAACCAAATCGAAATCGTCAAACCTGCTGATTTTGCAGGAGACTTTGTATAAAAATTAGCAAAGTTCCACACTTTGGTCCGGAACTATGCTATACTATCTCTGTTGCCCGTATGCGGCGGGCGCAGGAAAAACTGCTAGAATGGGAGAGACTGTAACGATGGCTTGGTATGACAACGCTGTATTTTATCACATCTATCCGCTGGGGCTGTGCGGCTGCGCACATGAGAACGACGGCCAGCCCACACCCGGTGCCTTTGCAAAACTGAACGCCTGGGCCGAACACGCTTATGAGGACCTTGGCTGCACGGCCATTTATATCGGCCCGCTGTTTGAGAGCGGCTCCCACGGCTACGACACCATCGACTACCGCCGGGTGGACCGCCGCCTGGGCACGAATGAAGAGTTCAGGGAGTTTGTGGCCAACTGCCACGCCCGCGGCCAGAAGGTCATCGTGGACGGCGTGTTCAACCATGTGGGCCGCGACTTCTTCGCCTTCCAGAACCTGAAAACGGACCGCGAGAACGCCCGGTATAAGGACTGGTTCTGCGATGTGAATTTCTGGGGCAACAACGAGTACAACGACGGCTTCTCCTACGGCAACTGGGGCGGCTTCAACCTGCTGGTCAAGCTGAACCAGCGCAACCCGGAGGTCCAGAACTACCACTACGATACGATCCGCTTCTGGGTCCGTGAGTTCGACATCGACGGCATCCGTCTGGATGCAGCCGACGTGCTGGACTTCGAGTTCATGAAGGGCCTGCGCCGCCTGGCCAACGAGGTCAAGCCGGAGTTCTGGCTGATGGGCGAGGTCATCCACGGCGATTACAGCCGGTGGGCCAACCCCGAAATGCTCCACTCGGTGACCAACTACGAGCTGCACAAGGGCCTGTGGAGCGGCCACAACGACCACAACTATTTCGAGATCGCGCACACCATGCGCCGTTTGCAGGGCCTGTGCCACGACACCCGGCTCTATCTCTTCTCGGACAACCACGATGTGGAGCGCCTGCCCAACAAGCTGCGCAACCGGGCCCACATCCGCCATATTGCTCTTCTAGTATATACGCTTTGGGGCATTCCGTCCATCTATTATGGCTCGGAATTTGCAATTGAGGGCAAAAAAGAGTGGGGGAGCGACTGGCCGCTCCGCCCCTGCCTGGAATTGGATGACTTCCAGGATGCGCTGACCACCAATCCGGTCACCAGCGTATACGCAGCGCTGGGCCGACTGAAGGCCGTGTGCCCAGAGCTGACCTGGGGCGAGGTGAAAGAGTTACAGCTGACTACCCAGTGCTATGCGTTCGCCCGTGTGCTGGACGGCAAGGTCGTCGTGGCCGTCTTCAACAACGGCGACAGCCCCGCGCAGCTGGAGTTCCAGCTGCCGGTGGAGGCCACCGGTGCCGAAGACCTGCTGGCCGACTGCGTAGGCAGCCAGCCGATCCGGACGGAGATCGAGTGGGGCCGGATGAAGGTGCAGCTGCCCTCCAATTACGCCACGCTCCTCCGCCTGAAATAAACTTGCACATTCCTGCGGGGTCTGTTATTATAAGGTAAAATCAGAAAACAGGGGGGGCATTCGGATGAATGCTGTACAGCGCAGAGAAGTGATATTGGAGCGGCTGAGCAACGCCGACGCACCGGTCAGCGCCAGTGTGATGGCGGCGGAGCTGGGCGTCTCCCGCCAGATCGTGGTGGGCGATGTGGCCCTGCTGCGGGCCGGCGGTGCGGCCATCGAAGCCACGCCGCGGGGATATCAGTTCCACCCGGCCCCCGGCGGCTACACCGGCATCCTGGCCTGCGTCCACCGCACGGCGGAGGAGATGCGCACCGAACTGTATGCGGTGGTGGACCAGGGCGGCACGGTGGTGGACGTGGCCGTGGAGAACCCGCTGTACGGCGAGCTGCGCGGCAACCTGAACCTGTCCAACCGGTATGACGTGGACAACTTCATCCAGCAGGCGGCGGATACCCCCGAATGCCTGCTCAGCCGGATGACCGGCGGGGTGCATCTGCACACCCTCTGCTGCCCGGACGAGAAAACGTTCCACCGCATTGAGGCAGCGTTGGAAAACGCGGGTGTCCTGTATAAAAAAGAGTAACAAAACCCGCAGATTCTGTCTATCAACAAAATCCGAAAAGGGTTGGGTATCCGACAAAATGCTGAAAGAGGTGGATTATTTTTGGACATCCGCATCGAAAAGACCGACCGCGCCATCGAAAAAGCGTTTCTGGAACTGCGCAGCAAAATGCCGCTGGAAAAGATCAAGATCAAAGACCTGTGCACACTGGCCTGCGTGAACAAATCGACGTTCTATGCCCATTATGAGGATATCTATGCACTGTCCAGCCGGTTGGAGGACAAGCTCATTGCCGACATTCTGGCCAGCGTCTCGGCGGTGGAGCTGCACCCGGTCCGGACGGAGGCGCTGACCCGCGAGCTGTTCCGGGCCTTTGTCCAGAACAAAACGGCGGTGAACATCCTCTTCGCCGATTCCCGTCAGGGCATCTTTGCCAACCGCATCGAAAAGGGCCTGCGGGAGCGCCTGACCGCGCAGGACCCCACCTTCGCCAACGACCCCAAGCGCGGCATCCTGCTGTCGTTCTGTGTGCAGGGCTGTTTCTATGCCTTTACCAACAACAGCAGCCGGATGGACGAGAGACACCTCGTGGACCTTCTGGCAGAGATCGCCAGGGCGGCGCAGAAAATCAAGATGTGAACACAAAAAAGAGCTTCCGGCATCTGATATGTAGGGGCTGTTGCACAAGTCCCTGCAAAAAGACCAGAGTTATTCAGCCAAAAGGCTTTACAACTCTGGTCTTTTGCTTTTTAACGGCAGTCCTCCCGGTAGACATTCCTATGGGTCTAGGAACCGCGGTGGTCTGCGTTGATGATGTAGCCAAAGGGAATGGCACCGCCAGTGAACTTT
>OOAC01001963.1_pt1 | contig 12476 bp, 10 predicted proteins | sample 1671041 | NCBI WGS metagenome assembly OOAC01 (sample SAMN06348116, study PRJEB24527) | human gut metagenome | biome: human gut; feature: ankylosing spondylitis patient; material: feces | host: Homo sapiens | place: China | collected 2015-10 | reverse complement strand
GCTGAAGCGTGTGCAGGAGCGCAACGCCCGTGAGCTGACCCGTGAGGGCGCTGCTGAGAACGGCGACATCGTTGACATCGACTTCGAGGGCTTTGTGGACGGCGTTGCATTCGAGGGCGGCAAGGCAGAGCACTACAGCCTGACTCTGGGCAGCGGCAGCTTCATCCCCGGCTTCGAGGATCAGATCGTCGGCCACGCTGCTGGTGAGGAGTTTGACGTCAACGTCACTTTCCCCGAGCAGTATCAGGCTGCCGAGCTGGCTGGCAAGCCCGCTGTCTTCAAGATCAAGCTGCACGAAGTCAAGTACAAGGAGCTGCCCGCTCTGGACGACGAGCTGGCAAAGGACTGCTCCGAGTACGACACTCTGGACGAGTTCAAGGCTTCCATCCGCAAGAACAATCAGGAGCAGCTGGACAAGCAGGATGATCTGGCCGTCGAGAACGCTCTGGTCGATCAGGTCATCGAGGGCATGGAGGCTGAGATCCCTCAGGCCATGTACGATGTCCGCATGGACGAGCTGGTCAACGACTTTGCTTTCCGTATGGAGCAGCAGGGCCTGCGCCTCGAGGACTACCTGAAGTATATGGGCCAGTCCGTCGATCAGTTCCGCGCTTCCTTCATGCCGCAGGCTGAGAAGCAGGTCAAGATCCGTCTGGCTCTGGAGGCTGTCGCAGCTGCCGAGAATATCGAGGCCACTGAGGACGAGCTGAATGCCGAGGTCAAGCGCATTGCTGACCAGTACAAGATGGAAGAGGACAAGGTCCGCGAGCTGATCAACGTGGATGAGGTGAAGCACGATCTGGCCATCAATAAGGCAATCGACTTCATCAAGAGCCACGCAAATGTCGTGGAGAAGGCCGCTGAGGCCGAGAAGACCGCTGACGCTGAGTAATTCCAGCGCACAAGGTCATGCAGGGCAGGGAAAGTCCCCGGCTCTGTAAGTGAAGGTTGTTGAAATTGACCGATACGGCTACGGCCCTGTGTGCTTGCCGTATCGGTCAATTTTGCAAATATAATAATTTTTCATTCAGGAGGCGAACCCTATGAGTTTTGTTCCTTACGTTGTCGAGCAGTCGGCGCACGGGGAGCGTTCCTACGATATTTTCTCCCGTCTGCTGAACGACCGCATCATTGTGCTGAGCGAGGATGTCAACGACACCTCCGCCAGCCTTGTCGTGGCACAGCTGCTGTATCTGGAAGGGCAGGACCCCGATAAGGACATCAGCCTGTATATCAACAGCCCCGGCGGCTCCATCAGCGCAGGTATGGCCATCCACGATACCATCCAGTATATCAAGTGTGACGTCTCCACCATCTGCATGGGCATGGCCGCCTCGATGGGTGCGTTCCTGCTGGCCAGCGGCACCAAGGGAAAGCGCTTCGCCCTGCCCAACGCCGAGATCATGATCCACCAGCCCCTCATCGCCGGCGGTCAGGGCGGCGGTCTGTCCGGACAGGCTACCGACATCAAGATCCATGCCGACCATCTCGTCCGCACCCGCGCCAAGATGAACCGGCTGCTCAGCGAGTACACCGGCCAGCCGCTGGAAAAGGTGGAGCAGGATACCGAGCGCGACAACTTCCTTTCTGCGCAGGAGGCCAAGGAATACGGCCTCATTGATGAGGTCATCACCCACCGCTGAGCGGCAGAAAGCAATACACCCAGGATAAGGAAAAACGGTTATGGCTAATAACAATTCCGGCAGAGATAAAAACGAAAAGGATCTGGTCTGCAGCTTCTGCGGCAAACATCAGGATGAAGTGGAGCGGATGATCATCGGTCCCGGCGTGAACATCTGCAGCGAATGCATCGGACTCTGTGCCGATCTGCTCTCGGACAAGCCGGATCACGCGGGCAGCAGCTCCCGCCCCAGCCGCGGCAGCGCCAGCCGGGCGCGCATCCAGCCGTCTGACGAGCTTTCCATCAACATCAAGACCCCTGCGGAGATCAAGGAGGGACTTGACCAGTACGTCATCGGTCAGGACGAGGCCAAGCGTGTGCTGGCCGTCTCGGTCTACAACCACTACAAACGCATCCTGAGCGGCAAGGGCGCCGACGTTGAGCTGCAGAAGTCCAACGTCCTGCTCCTTGGCCCCTCCGGTGTCGGCAAGACCCTGCTGGCCCAGACACTGGCCAAGATGCTGGGCGTGCCCTTCGCCATCGCAGATGCCACCACCCTGACGGAGGCCGGTTATGTGGGCGAGGACGTGGAGAACATCCTGCTCAAGCTCATTCAGGCCGCAGACTTCGACGTCCAGAAGGCGCAGATCGGCATCATCTATATCGATGAGATCGACAAGATCACCCGCAAGAGCGAGAACCCCTCCATCACCCGTGATGTGGGCGGTGAGGGCGTCCAGCAGGCTCTGCTGAAGATCCTGGAGGGAACGGTCAGCAATGTTCCCCCGCAGGGCGGCCGCAAGCACCCTCAGCAGGAGTTCATCCAGATCGACACCACCAACATCCTCTTCATCTGCGGCGGTGCCTTCGACGGTCTGGACAAGTATATCCTCCGCCGCACCGATAAGTCCGCTCTGGGCTTCGGCAGCAGCCTGAAGGACAATTCCAGCGAGGCCCAGAAAGCCCTGCTGCAGAAGGTCGAACCACACGACCTCGTCAAGTTCGGCCTCATCCCCGAGCTGATCGGCCGTCTGCCGGTCATTACGGTGCTGGATGATCTGGACGAGGATGCGCTGGTGCGTGTCCTGAAGGAGCCTCGAAACAGTCTGGTCAAGCAGTACAAAGAACTGCTGGCCATGGACAATGTGGAGCTGAACATCACCGATGAGGCCCTCCACGCCATTGCGCGGAAGACCATCGAGCGCAAGACCGGTGCCCGCGGTCTGCGCAGCGTGATGGAGAACATCCTGATGCCCGTCATGTACAATGTGCCCACAGACCCCACCATCATCCGCGTCACCATCGACGAGGATACGGTAGAGGGCGGCGAGGCGCACATGGAGTACGGCGCAGTGCGCAAGCGTTATAAGAACCAGCCTTCCCTGAGCTGAGCGGCAGCGCGCAGCAGGGGAGAACAGGCCCCGCTGAAAGCTTTTTACTTTTTGGCGGGGTCTTTTTGTGCCATCCGACTTGTTTCCGAGGTCAAATTGTAGTAAACTATAAAAGTCTGGAACTGTGAGGGTAAAAATCGGAGCGGCCCACTGGCATGAACCTGCTTCGCAGAGAAACAGTACCGGACCCCTGTGGGAAATAGAACGTACGATAAAGGAGTGTGTGTTATGGCAAATTATTTTGAGATGACCCGCGACGAACTGGCTGCCGAAAAGGCGGCTCTGGAAGAAGAGTACAAGAAGTTTCAGGCGATGGGCCTGAAGCTGAACATGGCCCGTGGCAAGCCCGGCCCTCACCAGATGGATCTGGCAATGGGTCTGCTGCAGATGACGGATTACACCACCGACGCCGGCACCGACGCCCGCAACTACGGCGATCTGGAGGGCCTGCATGAGGCCCGTGAGCTGTTCGCCGACGTGATGGGCGTGAAGCCCGAGGAGGTTTTTGTCGGCGGCAACTCCAGCCTGCAGCTGATGTACAACCTCATCTCGATGGGCTACAGCTTCGGTTTCCCGGAGTCTCCCTGCCCGTGGTCTCAGGTGGAGAAGCGGAAGTTCCTCTGCCCGGTGCCCGGCTATGACCGCCATTTTGCCATCACCGAGGAGTTCGGCTTCGAGCTGATCAGCGTCCCCATGACCCCGGACGGCCCCGATATGGACGTCGTCGAGAAGCTGGTGGCCGAGGATGACACCATCAAGGGCATCTGGTGCGTGCCGCAGTATTCCAACCCCGACGGCTACACCTACAGCGACGAGACCATCGACCGCTTCGCCAAGATGAAGACCGCCGCCCCCGACTTCAAGATCTTCTGGGATGAGGCTTACATCGTCCACCATCTGACGGAGGAGATCATCGAGACCCCCGTCCTGCTGAACGAGTGCAAGAAGTACGGCAACGAAGACCGCGTCTTTATGTTCACCTCCACCAGCAAGATCACCTTCCCGGGCGCTGGCGTCTCCGCTCTGGCTTGCAGCGAGGCCATGATGAAGTACATCTGCAAGCGCTTCTCGGTCATGATCATCAGCTACGATAAGATGAACCAGCTGCGCCACGTCCGCTTCCTCAAGAACAAGGAAGGCGTTCTGGCTCATATGGCAAAGCACCGCCGTCGTCTGGTGCCCTGCTTCGACGCCGTCAAGACAGCCTTCAACGAAGAGCTGACCCCCTGCGGCGACATCGCCCACTGGACGAACCCCAAGGGCGGCTACTTCATCAGCCTCTATGTCATGCCCGGCTGCGCAAAGCGGGTGGCTCAGCTGTGCAAGGAGTGCGGTCTGACCCTCACTGGCGCAGGCTCTGCATACCCCTACCACAAGGACCCGGATGATTCCCACCTGCGCATCGCGCCCACTTATCCCAGTCTGGATGAGGTGGAGACCGCATCCGACCTGCTCTGTGTCTGCGTCCGTCTGGCAGCAGTCGAGAAACTGCTGACGGAAAAGGACTGATCTTTCCACTGCACAAATCTCCGCTGTGCTGCCGCTCAGACGGCGCAGCGGAGATTTTGAAGTTGTTTCCAAGACCGGAAAGCAGCTTCATATTATATTTGGAGGTTTCCCGATTCATATGAAAACGAAAGGCAAAGCATGGCAGCTTATCCTCACGGTGCTTGTGATCGCGGCGTTCGTCTATACGGCGTTCTTCGGTGTTGCGGCCAAGTACGGTGATGTGACCACCACCTACATCAAGGGAGCGAAGGACATCCGCTTCGGTGTGGACATCAAGGGCGGCGTCAACGTCACCTTCGTCCCCTCCGACGGCTACGACGCCACCGACGACCAGCTTGAGGCTGCTCAGCTGGTCATCGAGAACCGTCTGGTCGCCCTCAACGTGACCGACTATGAGCTGTATGTGGACAACAACTCCGACAGCCTCATCCTCGAGTTCCCGTGGCAGTCGGGCGAGACCGAGTTCGACCCCGAAGCCGCCATTGAGGAGATCGGCACCACCGCCTACCTGACCTTCCGGGAGGGGAGCAGCGCAGACGGTGCGCTGGTCCTTGACGGCTCGATGGTGGAGAGTGCTGCTGCCCAGTACGGCCCCGTCAACGGCAGCAGCTCCGAGTACTATGTGGCGCTGAAGTTTACTGACGAGGGTGCCAAGGCATTCGGCGACGCCACCACCCGTCTGTACCAGAACGGCGGCAGTATCAGCATCTGGCTGGACGACGAGAACGTCAGCACCGCCAGCGTCAACGCCGCCATCACCGACGGCTCTGCCATCATCACCAGCTCTGCGGCGAATCCCTTCACGCAGGAAGATGTCGTCAAAATGGCCCGCCAGATCAACTCCGGCTCTCTGCCCTTTGCGCTGAGCGTGGACAGCTACTCCACCATCAGCCCGAGTCTGGGTGAGAACAGCCTGAGCGCCATGGTGCTGGCCGGTGTCATCGCCTTTGCCCTCATCCTCGTGCTCATGACGGCCCTCTACCGTCTGCCCGGCTTCCTCGCCTGCATCGCGCTGGCCGGTCAGGTGGCGGCCACGCTGGCCTTCGTTTCCGGCTACTTCCCGGTGTTTGAGAGCTTCACCCTGACTCTGCCCGGCATCGCCGGCATCATCCTCGCCATCGGCATGGGCGTGGATGCCAACGTCATCACCGCCGAGCGCATCAAGGAGGAGCTGCGCAGCGGCAAGAGCCTCGACGGCGCGCTCAAGAGCGGCTTTGCCCGCGGCCTGACCCCCATTATCGACGGCAATGTGACCATCGTCATCGTCGCGGTCGTCCTGATGGGTGCCTTCGGCCCCTCGGACGGCTTCTTTGCCAAGGCCCTGCACTTCGTCTTCTTCGCCTTCGGCCCCTCGACCGCAGGCACCATCTACGCCTTCGGCTACACGCTGCTCACTGGCGTGCTGCTCAACTTCGTGTTTGGCATCTTTGCCACCCGTACCATGATTCGGGGCGCTGCTTCCATCAAGGCTCTGCGGAACCCCCGTCTCTACGGTGCGGATGCTCCCGGTAAGACTCCCACCGAGAAGAAGCAGGTCAACTTCGTTGGTCTGCGCAAGCGTTTCCTGACCATCTCTGCCTGCCTGATGGCGGCGATCGTCCTCTGTGCAGTGGTGCTGGGCGTCCATCTGGACACTGAGTTCACCGGCGGTGCGATGATCACCCTGAGCTACGAGAACAGCTTTGAGATGTCTGCCGTCCAGAAGACGGCCTCCGAAGCGCTGGGCAGCAATGGCCTGACCCTGCAGACCGGCGAGAACGTCGCAACAGGGGAGCAGACCCTGAAGATCTCGATGCCCGGCACCGAGACCGTCACCACCGACGAGGTGCAGACCCTGCTGGACTCTCTGAATGAGAGCTACCCCGACAACTCCTTCGCACAGCTCTCTCTGAGCAACGTCAGCGCCGCAATGGGCATGAAGTTCCTCCAGAAGAGTCTGGTGGCCGTGGTGTTCGCGCTGGTGCTCATCCTCGCCTACATCGCATACCGCTTCAAAAGGATCGGCGGCCTGACCGGCGGCATGATGGCCGTTCTGGCCCTGCTCAACGACCTGATGGTGGTGTTCGGCACCTTCGTGCTGCTGCGTGCCCCGCTGGATGGCAACTTCATTGCGGCGATGCTGACCATCCTCGGCTACTCCATCAACGATACCGTTGTCGTCTACGACCGCATCCGTGAGAATCGCAGCCTGCTGGGCAAGAAGGCCAGTTTCGAAGAGCTGGTCAACCACTCTGTCAACCAGTCGGCCCGCCGCACCATCATCACCACCGTCACCACCGTGATGGCGCTGGGCGTGATGTGCGTCGTCTCCAAGCTGTATGGTCTGGACAGCATCTTTACCTTTGCCTTCCCCCTGATGATGGGTATGCTCAGCGGCGTGTACACCTCGCTGTGTGTCTCCACCTCCGCCTGGGTGGCATGGAGCGAACGCAAGGGCGCAAAGAAAAACTGAGCCGCTGGATCCTGATGCAAATCTGTCCCGAGTTTTTTATCGCAATTTTCAAAAATAGTGCCTGTCAAAACGGCATCTTTGCGACATGCAGTTTGCGGATGTTGCCTGTGCATTAAAAACGCAAACTGCTATAGGAGGAACGACCATGAAATGCCCCTATTGCGGCGATGAGGAGTCCAAAGTCATTGATTCCCGCCCCACCGAAGACAGCGAGCGCATCCGCCGCCGCCGGGAGTGCCTGAACTGCCATATGCGGTTCACGACCTACGAGGTGGTGGAGACAGTGCCGCTCATCGTCATCAAGAAGGATAATTCCCGCGAGCCGTTCGACCGACAGAAGCTGCTGAACGCCATGCTTCGCGCCTGCGCCAAGCGCCCGGTGAGCTACGAAGCGCTGGAACGCGCCGTCAGCAGCATCGAGCAGACTCTGATGAGCACCTACGACCGCGAAGTGACCAGCGTGCGCATCGGTGAACTGACCATGCAGGAGCTGAAAAAGATCGACGAGGTGGCCTATGTCCGCTTTGCCTCGGTCTACCAGCAGTTCGCGGACGTCGAAAGCTTCTTCAATGAGCTGAAAAAGCTGATGGGCGACCGCAAGAAATAATCTGGCTCCAAAGCCATAAGCGCCTCATTCTCTGCCGCAGGGCAGGGGATGGGGCGCTTTTTTGTGCACGCTGTATCCGGACGGGAAGGGTCTTTGAGGAATTGCCGAAGATGCCCTATATAAAAATCTATATAGGGCACAGATGGAAGACGATGATTTTCGAACAAGGCATTCAATACAGAAAAACAAATGATGAATCGATTGAAATTTCGGGAACTCTCTGCATGAAATCCGGTTTATAGCTCTTATTTCTCGGCGGGTTAGGGCAAATAAATTTCAGATAACGAAGATTACACGAAATAAAAATAAGTCTTGGAGATTTAATTAAACGAATCTCCGGGAAAGCCATTCCAGAGTTTCCACCTGAACCTGTGCCCGGCGTAGTTCGCCGAGGGCTTCCTCGGGAGCATTCATCTCGAGGTGGCCGTCGGCGGCGCGGAGAGCGCTCTCCAGTTCCGTGAAGTCCTGCGTGCGGAGAAGATGGTTCATCCCTTCCCGTATCTCGTCGCAGAGCTTTGCTCCCTCGGCCAGAGCCTGCCGTGCGGCAGGGAGATCCTCGTCCCGGAGGGCCTCCACGGCGTTGTCGATGTCATCCGAAATATCCTCGGCAAATTTCTGCACCCGCCAGCTGCTGTAGAAGGCGATGCTCAGCAGCACCGCCACGATGCACAGACACGCATAGATCCGTTTCATTCCGTACCTCTCACCGGGAGCTGCCCTTGTGGCGGCTCTCTTTTTTCAGCAGAAAATAATCCTCCGTCTCGTTGCCGACCAGAAGCAGGATCTCTTCCGGCAGCAGGGTGTTGGCCTGCGCGGTCCGCTCGAGCCAGCTTCTGTCCTTGCCGCACCATTGGAGGTTGTCCTCGAGGACTTGGCCGTCCAGCACGAAGGGGATGGTGGCGTGGCTGTGCTCGACCTTCAGCCGCAGGTCAGCGAGGGTGGCCGTCTCCTTTTCGGGGCGGAGCGCTGCCGAGAGACTGCCGTTCGTCTCGACCACGGCGTAGGAGACGTCCCGGGGGTCGAAGATATTCTTGCCCCGCAGGGCCTCCATCAGGTCGGCTGTGGTCAGCCGGAGGGTGCGCAGAGCATTCTGGTCGATCTGTCCATCCAGAATGACCGTCTTGGGGCGGCCGGACATCAGATTGAAAAATTTCTGGCTGCGAAAGCTCAGCGCTGACCCCAGCAGCTCCAGAGCTGCAATGAGGAAGAGGGGGATGAGGCTGGCCGTCACCGGCACTTCCTCCGACTCGATGGAGATGGACGCCAGATTGGAGATGAGGATGGTGGACACCAGCTCTTCGGGCTGCAGCTCGCCCAGCTGACGCTTGCCCATCAGCCGCATGGCGAACAGGACGCAGAGGTAAATGAGCAGGGTGCGGAAAATCAGAAGCTTCACAGAAGGCCCTCCTTGTGGGTTGAATAAGCGACTCCGACGGGGGAATACTGGCAGGCAAAGGGGGATACCGTATGCTGCAGCTTTCCTCGTTGCTGGATGAGAATCTGGAGGCGCTCAACGCTAGGTTTGGCGCTTCAGCGGATTTTTATGCCAAGCGCATCGAGCTTTATCACTGCCCGGGGGCCATCGTGCTCTTCGACAACATGGCCAGCCTCGAAGCGCTCTGGGCGCTCCTGCTGGACGCTGCCACCCGTCATACGCCCGGCCTCGAGCCGGAGCGGCTGGCCCACAGCGGCGCACAGGTCTATGAACTTCTGATGCACCACTCCGGTCTGCCCGCCGAGAACAGTCCGGTCAAGGAGATGGAGGACCTCGTCCGCCGCCTGACCGCCGGCATGGCGGTGCTTTTGCTGGATGGGTGCAAAAAGGGCATCGTCTTCTCGGTGCAGGGCCTCAAGTCCCGGTCGGTGGAGGAACCCTCCGGAGAAGGAAACCTGCGTGGCTCCCGGGAGGGCTTCGCCGACCTTCTGCGGGTCAATCTGAGCCTGCTGCGCCGCCTTATCCGCACCGACACCCTCGTGATGGAGACGGCACAGGCCGACTGTGCCATGAAGACCGAGTACGCCATCTGCTATTGCAGGGACAGAGCCAGCAGGCAGGCCGTGGCCCGGGTGCGCCGGACCCTTCAAGAGGCAAAGCCGGAGCTTTTGCTGGATTCCAGTTACTTCGTGCCGTGGCTTTTCCCGGCCAGATGTCGGCTGTTCGCTCCGGTGAGCTACACCGAGCGCCCGGCTTCCGCCGCGGCAAAGCTCTGCGAGGGGAAGATCGTTGTTTTAGTCAACGGCAGTCCCTCTGCGCTGGTGCTGCCCTCCCTCTTCTGCGAAAATTTCGACTGCCTCGACGACTACGCGACTACGGCGCTCTTTTCGTCCTTCCTGCGCATCCTGAAATATGGTTCATTCTACCTCAGCATCTTCCTGCCGGGGGTCTTCGTCTGTCTCGCAGTCTACCTGCCCGAGCTTATCCCGCCTCAGCTGCTCTATAAAATCGAGGCGGCGGAAAAGGCCACGCCGCTTCCGCTGTTCGCGGAGATGCTGCTGGTCATCCTCCTGCTGGAGATCATCCGGGAGGCGGGGCTTCGGATGCCCCAGACGCTGGGCCACTCAGTGAGTCTTGTGGCGGCACTTATCATCGGCGATGCCGCCGTCGGGGCCGGGTTGATGAGCACACCGGTCATTCTCGTGGCCAGCATCACGGCCATCTCCGTCTTCGTCACCCCTTCGCTGTACGAGCCTGCCACCCTGCTGCGGTTGGGTGTCACGCTGGCGGCGGGTCTGGCCGGGCCGGTGGGGCTGGTGTGCGCGGCTCTGGGGGTGCTGGCGGCGCTGACGTCCCTCTCCGCGATGGGGGTGCCCTACCTTTCGAGCGTTGTCTTTTCAGGGGATGGTATCATCCGCCGCAACTACCGGGCGCTGTCCCGCCGCCCATTCGCCATCTGGAAAAGGAGGGGGTCTTAAATGCAGCGGAGAGAGGGGGTTTCAGCCCGGACGCTGGCCCTCAGCACTGCGGCAGCAGAGCTGGGCCGCGTCATCCTCAGGGCAGGGCAGAGCGGCTCTGTCCGCGCCGCCCTGCTGGGGAATGTGCTGGCGACAGCGGCGTTGGTACTCCTTGTGGTGTTCGTTTCCTGGAACGCCGCCCGCCTGCGCCGTCCGGGATTTGTCGGTAACTGCTGCTGCGCCGCCTTCCTGTTCTGGTATCTCTGGGAGCTTGTCCGCACGGCGGCGATGATCCAGCAGGTCTGCTGGGAACAGTTCTCGTCGATGGCCTTTTTCGGCCTGCTGCCGCTGCTCCTCTGGGCTGGATGGAGCCTCGGCTGCGAGCTGTATGACCGGATGGCCGCTGTCCTCGGGGCATTCGTGGTGCTGGGGAGCTTATTCTGCCTGCTGGGGCTGGCAAGTCAGCTGGAATGGCAGAATCTCGTGATGGGCGAGGCAGGCAGGTCGTTCGCATTGCCGGATGCGTTTTTTTACCCCGAATATTTCTCGTTCCCGCTTCTTTGTGCGGGTAAAAATGCTTCGAAGACCAGTCGAAAATCAGCGCTGTGGCTTCCGCTCATCCCTGCAATCATTTCTTCCGGCTATACGCTGGGGCTGGCACTTTTGTTTGGTGCGCCGCAGGGCTATCCGGGCTATGAGCTTCTGCGGGCGTGGAGCTTCGGGGGCATCTCCCGCTTCGATGCCGCATTCCTGCTCCTCTGGCTGGCGGCGGCGGTCTTTCGTCTCTGTTTTCTTGTCCGCACAGCGCGGCTGCTCTGTGAGCGGCTTGCCGGGCGGCCCTCGGGCACAGCGGACGCGGAGGCTGCACGATGAGCCGCCGTGAGGGGCTGCGGCTTCTGGCCGCAGGCGTGCTGACCGTCTGGCTCTGCCTTTTTCTCCACTGGGAAAATACCGAGAAAAGCATGATCCGCTCCCTTCTCGTCGAAACGAAGGACGACAGCTGGACGGTGGGCCTGCTGTACCAGTTCCCGGAGGCCTCCGCCGATTCCTCCGAGGCCGAAGCTGCCATCCGCCTCTGCGTGGGCCGGGGCCCACAGCTTTCCGCTGCCATCGCTGCCGCCGAAAAAGCCCTGCCTCAGCGGGCGGACTGGCGGCTCTGCGAATATCTTTTTGTCGAGCAGGACTCGGTGCGGCGTGCGCTGCCTGTCTGTGAGGAGCTGTTCCTGCATCAGCCCTGCGGGAGGCTGGCGTCCCGGATGTTCGGGGCGGGCTTTTCGGTGGAAACGCTGGAAGAGCGGGCCGGGGCGTCGGATGTCCTGCCCGAAAATCTCCTGCAATGCGTCAAAAATTCCGCTCATTCCGCGCCCCGGCTGTATGAGCAGGGCAGCGGCTTCGTCCTGCCCATCGTGGAGCTGGAAGAGGAGGGGGCACACTGCAGGCCCGAGGCTCTCGTCGTGACCCCAGAGCAGACCGGGACACTGACTGAAGCCCAAACCGAGATGGTACTGTTATTGCAGGGCAGGAGCCGGACGACTGCCGGGGAGCACCGCTTTATGCTGGGCGCGGGGACGCTCCGCCTGCACCGGGCTTTCTGCGGCGTGGAGCGGGAAGGGGAGGGTTTTCTTCTCCGGGTGAATGCTCTCGCCCGAGGTGAGCTGCCCCCGGACGCGGAGAAGGAGCTGAAAACACTCTGCGAGGATACCATCCGCCGCTGCTGGACGCTGGGGCTGGATGTTTCCGGCCTCGGGGCCTATCAGGCCCTGCGGGACGGAGATCTTGGCCTCACAACAAAAAACGTCTGCCCGGAGATCTGGGCAGACGTAAGGCTTATGCAGTTTTAAGAATTTACAGACTCAAAGATAACGGTGATGGTCGTTCCCTCGTTCACGGCGCTATCCAGCTTGATGCGGGCGTTATGGATGCGGGCAATGTGCTTGACGATGGCCAGACCCAGACCGGTGCCGCCGGTGGCCTTGCTGCGGCTCTTGTCCACCCGGTAGAAGC